>OOCB01000053.1_pt1 | contig 164128 bp, 136 predicted proteins | sample 1671351 | NCBI WGS metagenome assembly OOCB01 (sample SAMN06348148, study PRJEB24527) | human gut metagenome | biome: human gut; feature: ankylosing spondylitis patient; material: feces | host: Homo sapiens | place: China | collected 2015-10 | reverse complement strand
GCCTGGGACGGGCGCGACCGATTGGCAGACCTGTCCGGAAGGGTATCGGAAAATCCCGTCTGGACCTCCTGTTTTCACCGCTGGATGCTTGCTCTGGTGGCACAATGGACGGGGCGCGACCCGCTGCATGCCAATGCAGTGGCACCCTTGCTGGTGAGTTCCTCACAGGGCATGGGGAAATCCACCTTTTGCCGCGCCCTTATGCCGCCGGAGCTACGGGCTTACTATTCCGACAGTCTGGACCTTTCCGCTACGGGCGGGATAGAACGCAAACTCACTACCTTCGGACTGCTCAATCTGGACGAGTTCGACCGTATCGGTGCCAGCCGCCAGCCCCTGCTCAAAAACCTCATGCAGCTGAAGGAGCTGAATTACCGCAAGGCTTTCAGCCGTCATGCCGAGGCCCTGCCGCGCATAGCCTCCTTCATCGGCACGAGCAACAGCCACGACCTGCTGACCGACACGTCAGGCAGCCGGCGTTTCATCTGCGTGGAGGTGACCCGTCCGATTGACAGTACCCATCTGGACTATCCGCAAATCTATGCCCAGCTGATGGCTGAACTGGACTGTGGCGAGCGTTACTGGTTCTCGCCGGAGGAAGAGGAGATGCTCCACAGGAACAATCTGGACTATTACCGCATGAGTCCGGTGGAGGACGTGTTCCGCCGCCATTACCGTGCGGCACTGCCCGAAGAACCGGTGCGGCCGCTCTCCCTGACGGACATGATGCAGCATATCCGACGGAAGAATCCCATTGCCCTGCGGGGCGTCAACCTGCAGGCTTTCGCCCGCGCCGTACTGGCGGCCGGCGTGGAACGGCGCCACACCAAAGAGGGCAACCGTTATCGGGTTGTGGAGATCAGGGAAAAATAAGGTCCGCATCATTTGACGCGAACGATATCTAAAATCATCATAGCTTCCACACGGCATTTACAAACAGGAGCGGATGATTTCCAGCAAGACATCCCCATATTTGTCTACAGTGACCTTTCCTATATAAGGAACGGATGACAAGGAAGCGGCATTTTCAGGCAACCTCTCACACAATCCGATGATGGCTTTCTGCTGCAATATGGTGTAAGCGGGTTTCTGCTGTTTTTCGGCCTCTTTTCTCCGCCAGGCCACCAACGCATTATAAAGTTCAGGATGAGGGATATCCGATAACCGGCTTCCTGTATTCAAGGCTGGAGTATCCGGCTGTGAATTGGTTTTCTTCCTGGATTTTTCCTTGGAATCTGTATCCAACACCAGCAGCGCTTTGGCCTTCAGGAAACCGGGTATATCAAATCCTTTTTCCATCACGTGTTTCAAGAGAGCCTGCTTCTGTCGGGTCAATTCTGACAAATCCGACATGGCGGTCTGGATCCTCTTACGCAATTCCTTGTTATCCGTCTGCAAGACCGAACGCATGATCAGATCCGACAACGTCAACATTTTCTTTGAGAAATAAGAACAGGCCTTGGACACACGATCCTGAATGGCCTCATCATGTTCATAATCCGCCGACTCATGGATCATCCTGACATATTGGGCCTCAAACTTCACTCCCACTTGGGTCACATCCTTGGAAAATTCTTCCGTAGCACATTTATATTCTGCCAATAATTTGGGATACAATCTATACAGGAATTCATCGATCAGACGTTGCACATGCCTGAAAGCCCTCTCTACAGGCAGGAAATTGAAAAGCTCGCGAAGCAGCTCTGTAAAATACTGCTTCTGAAGATCCTGACACTGCTGCAATGTCGGCACATGACGGAAAGCCTCCTCCGTAAAGTCCGTAATGGAACGGTCATAAATGATGGCTGACGGGGGGATGGGCGAACTGAGCACCAACCCCTGCAAGGTCTTGCAGCGGCTCAACGCCACATAAGCCTGTCCGTGTGCAAAAGCAGATGAAGCATCAATAATAGCCCTTTCGAACGTCAGTCCCTGACTTTTATGAATCGTGATCGCCCAGGCTGTTTTAAGCGGAAACTGCGTAAACGTACCCTCTATCTGTTCCACTATCTCATTGGAGGATTCGTCCAACACATATTTTGCATTGGCCCATTCCACGGGACGGACATCCACAATCTGCTGCGTATCATTCACGCGCACCTCGATATGCAGGTTGTCAAGACGAACCACTTCGCCAATGGATCCGTTCACAAAACGATGTTCGCCAGAGATGTCGTTCTTAATAAACATCACCTGAGCTCCCGCCTTCAATTCCAGATCGGGATCGGTAGGATAAGAAGACTCCGGAAAATTATCCTTCACGACAGCTTTATAATGATAGGTTCCTCCCTTCAATGCGTCCAGCTTGGCACGATTGATTTGCTGTGCCTGATAATTATGCGTTGTCAACCGGATATACCCCTCTTTCTGTGGCGGATCAAAATCCGGAACGAACCGGCTGTTGAGTCTGGCAAGCATATCCGTGTTACAGCGGTTCTCCCTGATGGAATTGAGAATATCCAGGAAGGCAGGATCATTCTGCCTGTACACTTTCTTCAGTTCTATCATATACCATGAAGCCCTTTTCAAGGCATGGCTTGAAAAGAAATAAGGCGACTCGTAATAGGCCTCCAGCATGGCCCAAGTCTCATTATTGGCTACCGGCGGAAGCTGCTGGATATCCCCTATCAGCAAGAGCTGTACGCCGCCGAACGGCTGGTCATTATGCCGGAACCGTCTGAGGATATCGTCGATTTCATCCAGCAAATCAGCACGGACCATACTGATCTCGTCAATGACAAGCAAATCCATACTACGGATAATGTTCTTTTTCTCACGCCCAAATCTGAAACGGTATTTGGCATCCCCGCTGAAAGAGGTTCCGGGCACATAGGGTGCAAAAGGTAACTGGAAAAAAGAATGGATCGTCATTCCTCCTGCATTGATAGCTGCAATACCGGTCGGTGCCAGCACCACCAAACGTTTCACCGCACTTCCGACCAGATTCTTTAAGAACGTGGTCTTTCCCGTACCCGCTTTTCCGGTAAGAAAAAGATTCACACCAGTATGTGAAATCAGATCCTGCGCCAGCCTTATCTCCGGATTGTCTGAATTTGAATGTTCTGCCGTAAACATGGGATATCTTGTCTTTAAATCAATGTCAGACTTTAAGGCAGGATTCCCTTTTTCTGCCGACAAGTCCTTCATTCTGTTTTTTTACATTCTTCAAAGATAATATGATTCAGATAAAAATCAAAATATTAATCTGCGAAAGGCCCGAGCCTCTGCATATCATGAGCAGGAACAACCTGCAGACTGCCTTTGTCTGAAACCGGTATTTGGAATCAGAATACCGGCTAAACGGCATTAACAGCCTGAGCATAGAATTAAAAAATCACATAAATGCCGGCAAACCCATTTCCCTATATCTTTCATTTTGTATCTTTGTCATCAAAATGCAATGAGACAAGAATGGAAAAAACAAAATGGAGTGAGAATGTGATTCTCATAGATTGTGACTATGCAGATGAAGTAACACGCAATCTGAAGGTCAATTACAGCAGAATGCTCAACAGAAGCATTCCGCAAGCCGATCTGGCCCAATGGCTTGTTTGCCTGTCACTTGACGGAGGGATTACCCCGGGTTCCAACAGCATACAGGTCATATTGGTTCACAGCAAGGACAAAAGAAGATTAGAGAATTTCATACCGTCTGATTATGAGAAGGATATAGACGGAAAAGCTTTCTCAGACAGTGCCATGGGCGAATATATCCTAAGTGCCCTGCGTATCGAGAATCTGGTTTCTGCAGAAGATTTTCTTTTTCAGGCTGCCGAAACACTGGTTGATGCCAAAGAGGTCAAACGCCTGATATTCGTAGCCGATACGGCAAAATATGGCGAACGGTTCAAGAATCTTTGGAACAAAGTGGAAGACAAGGCCGTCACCTGGCTTGCAATGCAACCTCTATCAGGAAAAGGGTTTCATTCTGAAATACTCGGTTATTCACTGACAAACGCACTGGGCATCCGTGCCGATGAATTTAAATAACCCTCAAAAAAAGGCCTATATTCATGGCATCTATGAAAAAATCATTAACTTTGCATAGCTGTCGGACGGAAACGGCCTGACAACCAAAAAATATGTGATACTAAATAAATTCAGATTCAGGAAATGGGAAAAGTTTTAATTATCGGAGCCGGTGGTGTGGCCACAGTAGCAGCCCACAAAGTCGCTCAACATCCAGAGGTGTTTAACGAGATAATGATTGCCAGCCGCACAAAGGCCAAATGTGATGCCATTGTCAAAGCAATCGGAAATCCGAATATCAAGACAGCCCAGGTGGACGCCGACAGTGTAGACCAGCTGGTTGAACTGTTCAATGGCTACAAGCCCGATATCGTCATGAATTTGGCATTGCCGTACCAGGATCTGACCATCATGGAAGCTTGCCTGCAGACAGGCTGCAACTATCTGGATACGGCCAATTACGAACCTAAAGACGTTGCCCACTTTGAATACAGCTGGCAATGGGCTTACAAGAAACGTTTCGAAGAGGCTGGTCTGACAGCTATTCTCGGTTGCGGTTTCGACCCGGGAGTCAGCGGAGTGTATACTGCCTATGCTGCCAAACACCACTTTGACGAGATTCAATATCTGGATATCGTAGACTGCAATGCCGGAAATCACCACAAGGCATTTGCAACCAATTTCAATCCCGAAATCAATATCCGTGAGATTACACAGAACGGACGTTATTACGAAAACGGCCAGTGGATAGAAACCAAACCAATGGAAATCCACAAAGACCTGACTTATCCGAACATCGGCCCGCGCGATTCTTATCTTCTGTTCCACGAAGAACTGGAGTCACTGGTCAAGAACTTCCCGACCATCAAGCGTGCCCGTTTCTGGATGACATTCGGCCAGGAATATCTGACTCACCTCCGTGTGATCCAGAATATCGGAATGGCCCGTATAGACGAAGTGGATTATAACGGTGTGAAGATCGTTCCGCTGCAGTTCCTGAAAGCCGTATTACCTAATCCTCAGGATCTTGGCGAGAACTACGAAGGCGAGACCTCTATCGGTTGCCGTATCCGCGGTATCAAGGACGGAAAGGAAAAAACTTATTATGTCTACAATAACTGCAGCCACCATGAAGCCTATCTTGAAACAGGCATGCAGGGCGTAAGTTATACGACAGGTGTACCGGCCATGATCGGTGCCATGATGTTCCTCAAGGGCATCTGGAAGAAGCCGGGTGTATGGAACGTAGAAGAATTCGATCCGGATCCGTTCATGGCAGAACTGAATACCAACGGCCTGCCCTGGCACGAGGTATTTGACGGTGATTTGGAACTTTAAATGATAAAAGAATACAGAATGGCAAAAAAAGAAAATTCAGAAGAATTGTTCGCCTCGGTAGACAACAGCGAAAAGCTGAAAGCCCTACAGGCGGCAATGGACAAAATAGAAAAGAATTTCGGTAAGGGCTCCATCATGAAACTGGGCGATGAAAATGTCGAACAGGTTGATGTCATACCTACCGGTTCAATCTCCCTGAATGCCGCATTGGGAGTAGGCGGTTATCCGCGTGGCCGAATCATTGAAATCTATGGTCCGGAAAGTTCAGGTAAGACAACCCTGGCTATCCACGCCATAGCTGAAGCTCAGAAAGCGGGCGGTATTGCCGCATTCATTGATGCGGAACATGCATTCGACCGTTTTTATGCAGCCAAACTGGGAGTTGATGTAGACAACCTGTGGATCTCACAGCCGGACAACGGCGAACAGGCCCTGGAAATCGCAGATCAGCTTATCCGCTCTTCTGCCATTGACATCATCGTGATTGACTCTGTAGCAGCCCTGACCCCCAAAGCTGAAATCGACGGCGACATGGGTGACAACAAGGTCGGTTTGCAGGCACGACTGATGAGCCAGGCACTCCGTAAACTGACTTCTACAATCAGCAAGACCAATACGACTTGTATCTTCATCAACCAGTTGCGTGAAAAGATCGGTGTCATGTTCGGTAATCCCGAAACCACAACAGGCGGTAACGCATTGAAATTCTATGCGAGCGTACGCCTTGACATCCGTCGTGTCACCAGCATCAAGGATGGTGATGAGGTCATCGGCAATCAGGTTCGTGTGAAAGTGGTTAAAAACAAGGTTGCGCCCCCGTTCAGAAAAGCTGAGTTTGAAATCACCTTCGGTGAAGGTATTTCCAAAGTGGGAGAAATCGTTGACCTTGGCACTGAATACGGCATCCTGAAAAAAAGCGGTTCATGGTACAGTTACAACGACACCAAAATCGGACAGGGACGCGATGCTGTCAAGAACATGCTGAGAGACAACCCTGAACTCTGTGAGGAGATTGAAAACCAGATTGCAGCTGTCCTTAAAGACGCTACAATTGAAGGTTGACAAGACAAAACAGACTGATTGACACATTACAAAGCAATAACGAGGAAGCGCCGGACTTTGATCACCCGGCGCTTTCTTTATTTTCAATAAGGTTTCGATTATCGGCAAGAAGCCTTGTTTTCATCCAGCCGGAAACGGCATTTTATTCTGTCCCTTCTTTCAATTTCCGTTTTATCACGGCCGGATTACCGGCTACCAAAGAATCAGAAGGAACATCCTTCGTCACCACACTGCCTGCCCCGACTATACAGCGGTCACCAATAGACACACCCGGCAATATGATTGCCCCTCCTCCTATCCAACAGTCCTTACCGATCGTAACCGGATAAGAATATTCTTTTGAAGCTCGCCGCTCACGATAATCCAACGGATGATGAGGAGTATAAATCTGAACATTGGGAGCAATCAGCGTATGATCCCCAATCGTAATATACGCACCATCCAGGAATGTACACCCCGCATTGATAAAAACATGCTCACCAATCCGGATACCATGACCGTGATCACAATGAAACGGAGGAACGACTACGGAAGTGGGCGGTATTCCGGGAATGAGTTCCTCCAACACCGAACGGTATTCCGGATCGTAGGTGGACATCATACGGAATCTGGCCAAAAGCGTCTTGCAATGCCGGAAACTGGCCTGTATTTCAGGGGAAGTGAAATCAGCCAGCAAACCGCTTCTCATTTTCTCCAATTCATTCATTTTTTCTCGCGTCTTAGTCCATCACTTCAAGGCTTCTTTCACTGAGCTGACCAATTTCTGGAATTCCTCCGGAGTATATCCCTTAGAAACATAAACCAACTTGCCTTCTTTATCAAACAAATAAGTACGGGGTATGGTCTGATCGGCAAACAGGGAGTAAACCTTACGTTCCGGATCCGGATAAAGCGGGAATGAAAAATGCTTGCGCCCGTTATATTCCTTTAATTCGGCATCCGTATGCTCACGTCCTATGACCAGGAGACAGAAATCACTACGTTTACCGTACACGGGATAAATGGTCTTCTCTATTTCTGCCAACTCTTTCTGGCAAGGTCCGCACCAGGTTGCAAACAAACTGATCATCACGACCTTATTGTCCAGTTCTTCCGTATTGATCTGTCCATAGGTATCCGATTCCAACATGAATGAAGGCAAAGTATCCCCCAATTTCAACTTGCCATCAGTCTGCGCATACACATTAACCCACATTAAAAACAAAAATATAACCAAACCGGAAATTCTGAATAATTTCATCTTAAATCCTCCTTATCTTATAAACAGGACAAATATAAGGGTTTTACCACTCCCTACCTAACGCATTTGTTTTTTACAATATGATTTAACAAGTCTGACGGCTGAATCCAAGCGACGGACTAAAGTCGGGACATCATCTCTGAGTCCATCATACGTTATCAGAAATTAAAACCGGCTCTGACGTAAGCGGACACACGCTGACGGTTACTGAAATGCAGCGAAAAACCGATAGGCCCGATAAAGGTCTTGAGATCGTATTTAATCGCTCCACCAATCAGATTATAACCCAGACTCTTATCACCGCCAAAGCTGTTTCTGAAGAAATGCTTCCAGTCATCAGAGGTCAGTCCCAAATTAAAAGCGCCGCTGACATAATGTTTGGAACCGATCCGCTGACGCACTTCTATCCCCGCAATTAGGAGAGTCCGGTAAGATTCTTCAAAATGATTTATTCCATAAAACGGTATTTGCTGTTTGAAGTACTTGCCATATTCCTGACCACCCAGCGTATTCATTTCAGCCACCGTATTTGATGAAGTCAAGTATCTGCTGTCAATTCTGGGCATGACTGTAAACCGGGAATTAAAAGAAAAAGCAGCTGTCCAGTGTATATTGGCCACATGAAACATCTTATCACTCGATGATACCGGAATCACATAATAATATCCGGCCCTGAAATCCTGTCCTTTTGTCGGGAAGACGTTATCATCCAGATTACTTGCACTGTACTCTCCTCCGAATTTGGCATAAGCTTCCTTTTCCATATCCTTACCTCCACGGTTTTCAATCCGGTAAAGGAATGACGAATAGTTATAGTCCTGGAATTCACCGCCCAGCTTCAGACTGGCCGTTTTCCAGCTTCTCTGTATCCCCAGAACCGCCTGATGATTGACAAAACTCACCTCGCATATACGGTCCCCTTTTTCATAAATATTAAAATCATTATACATGATCTGATAACCGGCAAACATGTTCCATAACCGCCCCATGTGATAATTATAATCCAGACGGCCATAGGCCTTATTACCCAACCTGGCCGTAAGACTGATATGATGACGGTGCGTCTTGCCATAAATCATTTGTGAATTAAACAGCAAGGCTGCCAGTTCCTCATTATCAAACCGCAATCCCAGATTAATGGAATTCTTTGGTTTGTCACCTACAAGAATATCCAGGGATTTTTTCTGACCCGGTGTTTCATCTGAGGCAGTCCCGAAGAAACCAGGTCTTGGACGTGTCTTTGGTTGGGCTTTCAACGTTCCGGCAATAACTCTGAGAGTATCACTGAAAGCCTCGGCGGCTATCCTTCCACGTTCAATCAAGGTATCGATTGCCACAGTACTGAAACTGGCAGAATTGTAACCGTCCACATTTACCTTAATATAAATATCAGTCTGCTTGACATTTTCCTTCCATCTGTCCTGACTCTGCAAGGCGATGAGCTGCCCCATCTGCCCGATCACATCATTCTGCAGTTCTTTCTCGCTTTTCAACGGATTCTGCACGTCCACTCCTATTATGATATCAGCGCCCATCTGCCGGGCAATATCTACCGGATAATTGTTAACCAGACCACCGTCAATCAGCAGTCTGCCATTCATGGATACCGGTGCAAAGACAGCGGGAAGGGACATGCTGGCACGTATGGCCAGCGGCAACACCCCACTCTGCATCACCATTTCCTCACCTGTCACCAGATCCTGTGAAATACAGGCAAACGGTATCGGCAGTTTCCTGAAATCAATGGAATCATGATAACCTTCCGTCGTACTCCAAAGCATGCTTCCGATATTCCGCCCCCTGATCACACCACCGCTGATAATATCCTGTGGCTTCTGAAAGAAAGGTACGGAAAAGATGTATTGCGAGTTCTCCTTCTTTTGTGAAAGCAACTGTTTCTTGGGTGATTCCCTGTCTCTGAGAAGTATATTCCAGTCTTGGGCCATAAACAGGCTGTCCAGTTCATCCGGCGTAAAACCTATCGCATAAAGTCCGCCTACGATACTTCCCATACTTGTTCCTACGATAATGTCAATCGGCACACCGGCTTCTTCCAGAACACGTAGCGCACCAATATGCGCAGTGCCCTTGGCACCTCCACCACTGAGTACTACACCGACGCGAGGACGCGCTGAAAGAGTCATGCTGTTGAACAAAACAAGAAGAAATAGCAGATAAGATACCGTTTTCGTCATATTGGGTCCTGTTTTTCCGTCATTTTGGCAGTTGTTATGCCACATTTACGGAGGTTTAAATTAGCTTTGAGCAAAGATAAACTAAAAAGTCATCTTTTTTATTATGAAATAAATTTTTTATCTTTTTTTTCCGCAACAGATTATTTTGGCACGGCGTTTGTATTAATCTTAGTGCATCCGCATTACAGACAATGCAATGGAAGATGCATTTATAATTTCATTCAGATTAATAATATAAAAAAGATACAACTATGGGAAAGATTATTGGTATTGACTTAGGAACTACAAACTCTTGTGTTTCTGTATTCGAAGGTAACGAGCCAGTGGTAATCGCTAACAGCGAAGGCAAACGCACCACTCCTTCTATCGTGGCTTTTGTAGACGGTGGCGAACGTAAGGTAGGTGATCCGGCTAAACGTCAGGCTATCACAAACCCGAAAAAGACCATCTTCTCTATCAAACGTTTCATGGGTGAAACCTATGATCAGGTTCAGAAAGAAATCGCCCGCGTACCTTACTCAGTCGTACGTGGCGACAATAACACACCGCGTGTGGATATCGACGGTCGTCTTTACACTCCGCAGGAAATTTCAGCTATGATTCTTCAGAAGATGAAGAAAACAGCAGAAGACTTCCTTGGACAGGAAGTGACTGAAGCTGTCATCACAGTTCCTGCATACTTCTCTGACTCACAGCGTCAGGCTACGAAGGAAGCCGGTCAGATTGCCGGTTTGGAAGTAAAACGTATCGTCAACGAGCCTACTGCAGCAGCTTTGGCTTACGGTGTAGACAAGGCTAACAAGGATATGAAGATCGCCGTATTCGACCTTGGTGGTGGTACATTCGATATCTCAATCCTTGAGTTCGGTGGCGGTGTATTCGAAGTATTGTCTACTAACGGTGATACACACCTTGGTGGTGATGATTTCGATCAGGTTATCATCGACTGGTTGGCCAGCGAGTTCCAGGCAGAAGAAGGAACAGATTTGAAGCAGGATCCGATGGCTCTGCAGCGTCTGAAGGAAGCTGCTGAAAAGGCTAAGATCGAATTGTCTTCTTCAACAACTACAGAAATCAACTTGCCTTATATCACAGCCGTAGGTGGTGTGCCCAAACACTTGGTTAAGACTTTGACCCGTGCCAAATTCGAACAGTTGGCCGATCATCTGATCCAGGCTTGTAAGGTTCCTTGCCAGAAGGCTATGCAGGATGCCGGTTTGAGCAATTCTGATATTGATGAAGTCATCCTGGTTGGTGGATCCAGCCGTATACCGGCCATCCAGAAGTTGGTTGAAGACTTCTTCGGCAAGACTCCTTCCAAGGGTGTAAATCCTGATGAGGTTGTAGCCGTAGGTGCTTCTATCCAGGGTGCCATCTTGAACAAAGAGGCAGGTGTAGGTGACATCGTATTGTTGGATGTAACTCCATTGTCAATGGGTATTGAAACTATGGGTGGTGTAATGACCAAGTTGATCGAGGCTAACACGACCATCCCTTGCAACAAGAGCGAAATCTTCTCTACTGCAGCTGATAACCAGACAGAAGTAACCATCCACGTATTACAGGGTGAACGTCCTATGGCAGCCCAGAACAAGTCAATCGGTCAGTTCAACCTGACAGGTATCGCTCCGGCACGTCGTGGTGTACCTCAGATCGAGGTTACTTTCGATATCGATGCTAACGGTATCTTGAAGGTTTCAGCCAAGGATAAGGCAACCGGTAAGGAGCAGGCTATCCGTATCGAAGCTTCATCTGGCTTGAGCAAGGATGAAATCGAACGTATGAAAGCCGAAGCTGAAGCTAATGCTGATGCCGACAAGAAAGAGCGTGAACGTGTTGACAAGATGAATCAGGCTGACTCTATGATCTTCCAGACCGAGAACCAGTTGAAAGAACTCGGCGACAAGATCCCAGCAGACAAGAAACCGGCTATCGAAGGTGCTCTTCAGAAACTGAAAGATGCCCACAAGGCTGGTGACATCACCGCAATCGACGCTGCTACCGCTGAATTGAACGCAGCATGGCAGACTGCCAGTGCTCAGATGTACCAGGGTGGTGCTCAGCCGGGTGCAGGTGCACAAGGTGCAGGCGCTCAGAACAACGCAAACAGCGGTTCTTCTAACTCTTCATCTGACGACACTATCCAGGACGCTGATTTTGAGGAAGTCAAATGATTCCGATAAGTAAACAAATAATAAACAATAAGCAAAAGCGTGCAGCTCAACGAGTTGCACGCTTTTTTCGTTTATAGGGTTCATGGTTTCTATGTGTTTTCTATGGGCTTTTTTATCTCTTATTTGCGACATATTTGCATCACGTCTTATTTGGCGAAAAGGTACAACTTAAATACACATAAACCATTTATAAAGAGAAAGATATGCCAAGAGGTAATTACAAAATCCAAAGAATATGTGAAGAGTGCGGTAAAATCTTCACTCCTCCTACATTGATGTCAAAGTATTGTTGCTCTGCCTGTTCTAAAAAAGCGTACAAGAAAAGGCAAATCGCAAAGGAAAAAGAGGCAATTCGTCAGGCTTTAATCAGGCAAATACCGTCGAGTAAAGGTTATCTGACCGTCAAGGAAGCCGTATTGATTTATGGCATCAGTAAAGATGTTCTTTATCGTATGATCAGGCAAGGACTTCTTCCGTCACACAATTTCGGCCAACGCCAAACACGTTTAAGTCGTCAGTATATGGATGAGCATTTCAAGAAGAAACCTAGGCAAAGAAATAAGAAAAAGGAAGCATTGTCTTTTGACCCCAAGGACTGTTATACAATCGGACAAATAGCTCAAAAGTTTCACATCAATGAGGGTACTGTACTTACGCATATTCGCCGTAATTCCATCCCAACACGTCAAATCGGTAACTATGTTTATGCGCCAAAAACAGAAATAGATAAATTATACAAGTCATTATGAAGAAAGCATTGCCTAACACCAAAGTGACCGTCAAGCTAAGAAGGTCAAGATACAAGGAAGAGTGGTATCTGATTATCGAATCATACCCAGTGTACAAACGTGGCTCAAACAGAGCAAGTCGAGTTGTAGAGTCAATCAATCGGACTATATCCACACCCATTTGGGATAAGTCATCCATCGCACGAATTCTGCCGGATGGCAGTTTCAACTACAAGCCGAAGAGGGATTTGAACGGAATTATTCAATGCCGTTCCACAATCGACCAGGAAGCTTGTATCTATGCCGATAATGTCCGGAAGTTGCGTCAGCATGAGTACGATAGTGCCATTCTCTATACAGATAAGGAGAATGAACTTGCAGCGCAGAATGAACGTAGTGAACAGGACTTCATCAAATATTTCAACGGTATCATCAGCAAACGCCATCCCAACAGTTCAAATTCGATTATCGTCAATTGGATGCGTGTGGGCGAGTTGTTGAAAATCTATTCGCAAGGGAATCCCATTCCGTTCAAATCCATCTCCGTAAAATTGCTTGAGGACATCAAGATGTTCCTGCTCCGTGCCCCAATGGGAGGCAATAAGAAAGGCACAATCTCACAGAATACGGCATCCACCTATTTCTCCATTGTCAAAGCAGGACTGAAACAGGCTTTTATAGATGAATATCTCACGGTTGACATCAGCGCAAAGGTAAAAGGCATTAGTTCGATTGAAAAGCCTCGTGTTGCTCTTACTATGAATGAGGTACAGATGTTGGTTGACACGCCCTGTAAAGATGATGTTTTGAAACGTGCGTTTCTGTTCTCAATTCTGACCGGCTTACGCCACAGTGACATAAAGCCATTGAAGTGGAAACAGATTCAGCAGACAAGCAAAGGAACGTGGCAGGCCGTGGTTGTGCAGCAAAAGACAAAGAAGCTCGATTGTAAGCCCGTTACTGCACAGGCGTTGCAACTGTGTGGTGAACGCCCGGATGATGATGAACGCTTGGTGTTCGAGGGTCTGACAGATATTTCTTGGATTTCCCATCCGTTGAAAGAATGGATAGAGGCATCAGGCATAAAGAAGCACGTAACTTTTCATTGCGCAAGACATATTACTTTCTCTTACTCATTGAAAACAAAGAACTTACAAAGATTGTCAGCTTGACAGGTAACGATTTGGAAACCAGCGGGCTTCTCTATTCTGCAATGTTCTGCATCAATCAAAAGAACGCTTTCCTCATTTGCAAAAGTAGTATTTTTCTCCCTCATTGCCAAAATTATGCCTCTGAAAAATAGCGAAAATTACACTCCCACAACATAATAAGCCCTATTAGCGAAAAAAATCTGCGTTAAGTATAAAGTACTTCTAAGACATTCTCTGCCAATGCCGAATCATAAATGCGTATGGCGTTATTTTCATCAGTGTTGTAACCAAGATAGTTGACACTGCCATACCATATCAAGGATTTGTCAATGATTGCAACATCAATAGCCAATGCGTCGTTAATCTTGATACTGACTCCTATTTTTCTTAGCCTTTCTTCCTTTTCAAAGTTACTCTTGATTAATGCGATAACCTCCACGCCCCGCGTCGACAAATTCCTTAGTATATCAAGTGTAGGCGAATGTTTGGCAAACCAAAGTTTTGTCGCAGAAATAACCACCGAATGTTTCGCTTGGGACAAATCTTTGAAGAACTCATTTTGGTATGTATGCCCGTTAAAAATAATGCTATGACTTTCGTTGAATAAATCCATTGGTGCATTGGACATTATTTGATAGCCTACAGAAGCATACCCTCGTAGTCTTCGTTTGTACATGACATCACACATCGATACGCGAATGTCGATGTAATCGTAAATCCGAACTTCTTTCTTGCCCGGATATTCCCGATGCAAACGCCCTGCATATTGTGCGATAATACCTTTCCAAGAAACTGGCAAGGCTAAAAACAGAGTATCCAACCGTGGATAGTCGAAACCTTCGCCCACATATTTTCCTGTCGCCACTATGACAAGCGGTTCTGTAGGAGAAATATTTTGTAGCAATTCCATTTTCTGCCGCTTTTCTCTTACTGATTCAGAACCGATGAGAGTAACAACATACTTGCAATAGGGAGCCAAGGCATTTGCCAATGTTTCGACATGAGCGGTAAGATTGGTCAATACAATGGGGGAACGTCCTTCTGTTAATGCCTTGCGCACATCGTCTATGATAAGATTGTTTCGATTTTCATCTTCAGCCATTTTTTGAATCATTCTGGCATAAGTGAACTTATCATCTGTCAATTCCCTGTAAGAAGTGAAACGGGGAACAAGCAGACGTGCGAATGTTTGGGATGCCATTTGAGCTTTTGCGTCTGCTGAATAGCGGATAGGTCCACATTGCATGAAAATGATAGGCTGATGTCCGTCCTTGCGGATTGAAGTGGCTGTCAGTCCATAGACATAACGGGCATTGGCATACTTCAATATCCGCTCAAAATTTACCGCTGATACAGATGGCACTCGTCCACAATCAACATTCCATAATTTCGCACAAAAGGTTTCACCCCATTGTCCTCCAAACAGGATTGCATCAAGGCTATATCTATTCTCCCGTGCAGTGAATTTCCCTTCGAATCCAATGTGCCGAACGGCGAAAAGTCTTTTTTACGACCACGTTTCTTTGGAAGGTCTTCTTTCGTAAAGTCTATTTCTAGAAATTCTTCCAAGCGGGATTTCCATTGGTCTAACAAAGCTTTGGTGTGTACTAGTATCAGCGTGTTTATTTTTCGTTCAGCAATCAAACCGATAGCCGTGACCGTTTTGCCAAATGCGGTAGTAGCATTCAATACCCCGTTGTCATGCGCCGTCAAGTCAGCTATGGCTGCTTTCTGCTCTTCACGAAGTTCGCCTTTAAACCTTACGGTTACGTTCTTCCCGTGATTGGTCTTGTCCTCTATTCGGTATGCGGCTTGATTGTCTTTCCAAAAAGCAACGACCGCATCTTCACATCCACGAGGCAGGGCAATGTAATCCGCTTCCATATCAGCACAAGAAATAATACGGGGAATGTTGTAAGTAGACAAGCGCATACCTTGTCTGGCATAGAACTCCGGATTCTTGAATGAGGCAATCCGTTTCAGATGGTTGATTGCTCTTGCGGAAAACCCAGACAAAGGGATGTATAGCATATTGGAGCGTATGAGAATAGGATTAGCAGGAAAATCCTTAGGAGTGATTTTCTGAGGTATCGGGGTCTCCCACGGTGTGGATTCACTGGTAGTGGACAATTCGCCCAATTCGGAATCCGTTCTATGTTTAACCAATATTGCATCAATCATTGTTTCGGAAATCCGTTTTATCTGAAGTAGATAGTCCCACTGGCTCTCGTAAACTGTAAAATTCTCATTTACAAATACGCTGTTTCCTTCTTTGCGTGCTTACCCTTGTAATGGCAACGCCACCAAATTTCCGAAACCACCTTCAGGCAACCTGTCTTGATTGGGGAAGAAGCGGTCGTATGATTTGAAAGTCATCCGCCCGTATCTTTCCATCGCTTCTGTCAATATTGTATTTCCAAGTCTTCGCGCTTTGGAAGCAGGCAATGACTGTTCAAAGAATATCCATACATGTGCACCGTTTCCGGAGCGGGAGCGCTCGATGGAACAAGGAATATCCCAATCTTTACAGACCCCGACATATGCCAACACATCTTTCTTATATCCATGTTCGCAAGACTTGTCATCGAAATCCGCACACAGAAAATTGCAGTTGCTGTCGGCAAGAATGGCATAGGCACCGATTACATCCTGCCCGTCCGGGGTTTTCCCTTCAAGATGCCGGTATATATCCTCATACTCCAACGGTTTGAACAACCTGTTGGGACATTCCGCGCACTTATACTTTTTCTTGTTACACAATTGCCTGTCCCATTCGTTCCGACACACCGGCTGGTAACCTGATTTTCCGCTTGTCCTACTGTGCCATCTCCGTGCAAACACATCCTCGCGTCCCTTGAACAGATTGCGGAACACATCCACTTTTTCTTCCAAAGACAAATGTTGCTTTATGGTTTGTTGTTCCAAAGGAATATCCTTGTTGTTTAGTAATGCCTGTAGCCTATCCACCTCCTTATGAAGAAACTCATTCACCCTAAGAAGTTTGTTGTATGCAGCCAATAGTTCTTGGTATGTAAGCTGTGTTCCCATATCGTTCAAAGCAACGGTGTCATATATAAAGGCAGGTACGCGATTCCATCTTCGATTTTCACATCCTTATCGTGAAGCACGTAGGGTGTGGATAACTGGGAGCCGTATTTGGAGATACATTTTCTCAATGAGTTCAGTGTGTAGCGCTGTCCGGATTTTACCTCAATAGGTGAAATGTTATGCCTGCTGGTCGTTACAGGTTTGGCTATCAGGAAGTCAATTTCCATACGGTCTTCGGCTGATGTCCGGGAACTATTGCTGAAAAAGTAGAGTTTGTGTCCTGCCGCCCGAAGCATTTGCGCCACGATATTCTCCACCAACATTCCCTCGTTCACTTCCAGCTTGCCGAACATCAGTTTCCGGTAAAGGTCTGCGCTTACTATTCCACGTTCGTCAAAGGCGTGGCTGATGAGCAGCCCGGTATCACCCATATAGCATTTCAGCGTTGTACGTTCTTCATTCAGTTTCAAGCCGATACTCGGCTCGGTCGAATTATAACAACAGTTAATTATTTTAGCATCACTCAGCCAAAAGAAAGCCTGCGAATAATCACGCATACGGGCTTCACTCTGCAATGCGGATAAGACAAACTTCTTTTCGTGTTTCTGCAATTGCCCCGGAATCTCCTCAAAGATAGCGGCAACTTTCGTTTCCTGATTGTCCGCATATTTGTGAATGTCATTGCAGTAAAGAGCCAATATATCGCGCTTCACCTCATCCACCTTTTCAAAATCCCGCGTTTCCACAAATTTCTGTACAGCCTGTGGCATTCCTCCGACAATCAGATATTGCCGGAAATAGTCCATTGCCCGGCGGTGGAAAGCCTCCATCGGAAGACGTTTGTCAAACCGCATCCGGATGTAAGGCATCAGCATTTCATCACCCATTGCCCACAGGAATTCCTCAAAGTCCATCGGAAACATTTCAATGGCATGTTCTTCGGATGGCAACATGATGTCCTTGACATTCTTCTTAATGGAAATAAGCGAGCCAGTCTCAATATAGTCATAACGCCTGTCTGCGACCAAGTGCTTGATGGCTGCACGGGCACGGGGGCAGAACTGTACTTCGTCGAATATGACCAAGGAACGGGCTTCCTCGCCTTTCGTCTGGCGTGGAGTAAGTTTCCGCCTGAAGTAAAGTTCCAGATTCATGAAAAGCATATCAAGGTCATCCAAATAAAGATTGAAAAACTCCATTACCTGAGGATTTACCTTGCTGAAGTCCACCAGAATGTAAGACTCGTATTCTTTGCGTGCAAATTCTTCAACGATATAACTTTTCCCTATACGCCTGGCTCCTTCTATCAAAAGGGCAGTATCACCCTTATGGTTCTTCTTCCATTCCAACAGTTTATCATATATCTTTCTTTTCATAATTCACCTATTCACCTTTATTGTCTGATTAATATTTCACGTATTCGAGATTATTATGTCTGCAAATATACACATTTTCTTGGATTAGAAAGAATTTTGATATCGCCACATTGAAAGGCGAACTCATTGTACCACCGATTTACTTCCTCTGAACTCTACTCCTCTAAATCCGCGCCCCATTGATGAAACTTTTATTTGAAGTTTCGCTGTTGTAAACCAGCACAACAGCACGACAGCAAACCAGCATATCATTGAAACCATATTGCTTCCTATCTGCATTGAATTACTTTCTTGGTTGTCGGGTTATGTTCTTCATTGTTTTAGCAAATCATTGGTTCGCCGAGCTTGTAAACAAGCGAGGATATATTTGCTCAAAATAACATTTCCTTATTAGTCTAATGTCAGTTTTGGCTGTGATTGGCACATATTTACATCGAATTGACACTATTGTCTGTTTCTCAGAAGGATGAAAATCCGGCTTTGTTCTCTGTAAGCTCAATAAAGTGCAGGCTTGCACACTGCCCTCATTCCCTTTCTTCTTTTGGGCAGTTTGGGCATCGGGAAACGATGCTTTGAAAGCCGAAATAACAGCACAAATTCCAATCCATTTGTTGACGGATTATTGATTTCACGAGAAATCAGCAAGGTGTCCTTCGAGTTACCCGAAGGCTTTTCGGTTACTGCCGAAAAGTGGCAGCAGCAAGGTATGTTTTGAGTTACTCAAAACCTTACGGGTTACTCCCCGAAAGCCTTGCTGCGGTTGCTCCTCCGAAGTCGGGCAACCTGTTCCTGACCTGCGGTAATCATGTCTTATTCCTTGTACTTGATGCCGTATTGTTTCATCTTGCCGTATAGTGTGGTGCGCCCGATGCCGAGCAGTTCAGCAGCTAGAGTGCGGTTGCCGTCCGCCTGTTTCAGAGCACGGATTATCTGCCTCTTTTCCATTTCCACGTTCTTCAAGAAAAAGGATGTTTCGCCCGACAACAGTGGTTCTTCAAAATTCAGTTTGTCAGCCGTTATCGTATCCCCGTCGGTGAACAGCACCGCCGAGCGTACAGTTCCTTTCAGTTCCCTCACATTGCCGCTCCACGGATGGACGAGCATCCGCTTTCTTGCTTCCGCATAAAAGCCTTTCACCTGTTTGCCGAACTCTCCGTTGGCAAGTTCGCGGAAGAACTCCGCCAAAGGCATGATGTTCTCATGGCACTCAGGTAGTGGCGGTATGTGCAGCGTATATTCCTTAATCCGATGGTACAAGTCCTGACGGAAACGCTTTTCGGCTACTGCTGACTGCATATCCTCGTTGGTAGCGGCAATGATGCGCACGTCAGCAGTCTTTTCCTTGTTGCCGCCTATGGGTCTGTACCGTTTGCTCATCGTATGTATTTTCTCGGCGACAACCTTGCCCCGCTCTCCGATTTTCGTTATCTTCACAACCCTAAAAACATATATCGATGAACGACAATATCATTTCACTTCATTCCCATCCTGCATGGCGCATCCCGGCGGCACGCTGGTTTCAGGAGAAATGGGAAATTCCTTTGGAGGAATACCTGACAAGCATTGACGAGAGCATCCGGGGAACGGCGGCTGTCCCGCAATGGTATATTGCGGTGGATGGAGGGCGGATCATTGCCGGAGCCGGTGTGATAGCGAACGATTTCCACGACCGCAAGGACCTGACGCCGAATGTCTGCGCCCTGTATGTCGAGCCAGAACTGCGCCGTCGTGGCATTGCCGGACACCTCTTGGCACATATCTGCAAGGATATGGCGGCGAAAGGCATCGGCACACTCTACCTCATCACGGAACACACCTCGTTCTACGAACGCTACGGTTGGAAATACCTCTGCATGGTGCAGGGCGATGACGGGGAACAGATGCGGATGTATAAAAAAGACACTTCGCTATGAGACAACTGAAAGGAAAAAACATTTAAGCTATATGAACAACTTGATTATTCGTCCTATCCGTCCAGAAGAAACAATGCTTTTATTGGATTTTTTATACGAAGCTATTTATCAATCCGAATCTTCCCAACCGATTCCGAGAACTATTCTCCAGCAACCTCCACTCTGGAAATATATCGAAAATTTCGGGAGTCGAAAAGGTGATTTGTGTGCAGTCGCAATCATTGACAACTTGATAATCGGAGCTGTATGGGTTCGATTTGTCCATTCCTATGGCTTCGTCCGTGAGAAACTCCCCGAGTTGTCTATTTCGCTTTATCCCGAATACAGAGGTCAAGGCATCGGTACACAACTGATGCTATACATTCAGGGAATGTTGAAAAAAGCAGGTTATTATGGCGTTTCACTTTCTGTCAGCAAACAAAACAGAGCTTTCCAATTGTACCAAACATTAGGTTTCTCCATTGTTCAAGAGAAAGAGAGCGATTATGTAATGGTCAAATACTTGAATCCTGAGAGATAACTGCCGCCGACCGAGTCGACAGTATCAATCCGTCCCGATAACCGCTTTCCCCCGCTGGGGACAGCCGAAATCGGGACGGATTCATAGTTTCCAGCCAGAAATGCTTTCCTGTATTTCCCATAAATGAGCGTAAAGCCCTTGTTTCCGGAGCAGTTCATCGTGCGTTCCTTCTTCCTGTATCCGTCCGTTGTCCAAGACGATTATCCAGTCGGCATTCTTAATGGTCTTGAGTCTGTGGGCAATAGCGATGACGGCACGTCCTTTGATAAGCGTGTCGATGGCTTTCTGCACCTCTACTTCATTTTCAGGGTCGAGCGAAGCGGTCGCTTCATCCAGCAGAATAACCGGCGCGTCTTTCAGCATGGCACGGGCTATGGATATGCGTTGCTTTTCTCCTCCTGAAAGGGTACAACCTCCTTCGCCCACCATCGTGTCGTACCCTTGCGGCAAGCGCATGATAAAATCATGGCAACAGGCTTTCTTGGCTGCGGCTAAAATTTCCTCGTCCGTCGCGTCTGTCTTACCGAAACGGATGTTGTTGCGTATCGTGTCCTGAAACAGATAGACATCCTGAAACACCATGGAGATATGGCTCATCAGGCTTTCGGGATTTATCTCGTTCATCGGAACACCGTTGAAATAGATATGCCCTTTCTGCGGGTCATAGAAGCGGGCGCAAAGTTTCATCAGCGTACTTTTTCCGCTTCCCGACGGGCCGACAAGAGCCGTCAGTGAGTTATTGGGAAGTGTGACGGTTACATCGTGCAGCACCTCTTTATCTTGGTAAGCGAACGATACGTGTTCAAAGCGGATGTCGCCTGCCGCCGGAGATTGCCTTTCCCCTTTCATTTCCGGTTCGTTCATCAGCGAAAGGATGCGTCCTCCGGCAATGGAAAAATACCGGAATTCGGTAAAATTGGTGAGGGCGGAAGTCAGCGGGTCGAACACACGCGAGCCGACCACGAGGAACAGCACGAAAACAAGAATGGAAAGCTCTCCTCCCAACAGAAGATAAGTTCCGCACAGCACCATCATCGTCAGTCCGGCACGTACCAACGTAATGCTCAACAAGACGAACGGACCTAACAGAGCTTCCTGGCGGATGCAGGCACGGCGAAGCTGGGCAAAAGCATCGCGCAACCGGATGAAACGGTCGCCCAGCAGGTTGTAGGCTTTCATTACTCGGATACCCTGCAAGTATTCTTCCAATCGGTTTCCTGCATTGATTTTCGCTTGGATTTGCCTGCCGCTCAACTTCCGCTGCACACCGGTACTTGCCCACAGGACGAGCATGGCAAGCGGAAGTGCAGCAAACATGCTGACCGCCATTCTCCAGTCTATCCATATCAATGAAGCAAAAGCCAGTACGGGCATGACTATGGCACCCATAAGTTGGGGCAGGTGATGCGAAATTCCGGTTTCTGCCATCATGAAGTCCGTAACAAGCATGGACGACAAATCACCGGGGTCACGCCTTGACAGAAAGCCTAACGAGAGTTTTCGCAGGTGTTCCGCCAGTGACAAACGTCCCGAAGCGCTCATCTCGTATGCTCCTCTAAAATTGGCTCGGTAGGATGCCCGTTCTGCCAAAGCCATGACCAGCATATAAACAGCCATAATGCCGAATATCCACCACAGGCGGGTCGTGTCAAGCGGCTGTCCGCTCCCGTCAAATGCACTGAAAATGATACGTATCGCTTCTATAGAAAGACAAAACGGTACTATATTCACTAAGTTGGCAAGCATGGTGTAACCCACCGGCTTGTAAAGTCTTTCCGTGTGACCTATTGTAATATTCTTTATTGCATTCATATCTTATTTTATTTATATGCTATAATATGTGTTTCTTCCTTTTTACGGATTGTTCTGATGGATGAAAATCCGGCTTCATGCAACCGTTCTTCCAATTCTGCCGGAGTATAGACAACCATACCGTCTATCCGTTCCGTCCACATTTTTCCAAGTTCGGGGTCGCTCGCTTCCAGACTAATAAGGAAACAACCTCCTTCTCGGAGAACACGCGCCACTTCAGACAACGCTATGTTTACAGGCGACCAGAAATAGACCGTTTCAAAAGCCGTGATAGCATTAAAGAATCCATCCTCATAAGGTAATGAACAAACATTCCCTTGTTGTATGAAACATCTTTTATTCAAGTCTTTTTCGTTGTACTTTTGGGCGAATGAAACACTTTCTTCTGACAGGTCTATGCCGTAGATATTTCCTTTCGGACATAAATTCAATAAACGTTTCAAATTCGCACCACCGCCACAGCCTATATCAAGTACATTCCAATTCGGCTGCCATTCCACTTGCTTCATGCCACGATTAGCTAAGGATGCATGAAAACAATTCATTCCTCGCAAAATCATCCGTCCCCAAAATCCTTGCGGACAACTTGTGTTTTGCAAGACCTTGTTTAAGAAATTCTTCTTTCTCATATTGCTTTTAGTTTTTGTTCAATGTCCAATGGTATGCGCTCGTATAGGCATCCCACATATTTTTATATACACCCTCCGTCACGGATAATTGTTCATGCCTTCCGCATTGCACAATGCTTCCTTCTTTCATGACGACAATCTGATGCGCAGAAATGATGGAAGAAAGGCGATGGGCAATCACAATGACCGTCTTGTCCTTTATCAGCGACTGCAAAGCCATCTGCATTTTATGCTCGTTTTCAGGGTCAGCGAAAGCAGTGGCTTCGTCCAACACCAGTATCGGAGCATTCTTCAATATGGCACGAGCCACACATATCCGTTGGGCTTCACCGCCGGACAGGAATACACCTTTATCGCCTATCCTTGTTTCGTAGCCTTGCGGCAAACGCTCTATGAAATCGTGGCATTGGGCAGCTTTCGCAGCGGCTATCACCTTTTCTTTCGTGGCATCAGGAGAGCCTACGGCGATGTTCTCATAAAGAGTGTCGTAAAAAAGGAAAGTGTCTTGAAAGACGAATGAAACCATATCCATCAGTTTTGCGGTAGCTATTTGGCGTATATCCGCACCACCTATACATATTTTCCCTTGCTCCACATCCCAGAACCGGGGTATCAGGTTGGCAACCGTTGATTTGCCGCTTCCTGACGGACCGACAAGAGCAGTTATCTTTCCTTGTGGTGCAATGAAGCTGACATCACGCAGGGCTTCCGTCCGTGTGCCCTGTTCCGTGTTTTCGTAAGAGAATGACACATGTCGGAATTCCACATCGTAGGCGGCAGGCACTTGCGGATGTTCCGGCTCCGGCACAGATTTCTTTTCAAGTATGCGGTCGATACGGTTTACACCTTCATCGATGTCGCGCGTGTTGCCTCCCAAGAATGTCAGTTTATAAACGGGAGAAGCCATACCCGGCCCCATGATAATGAAGAACAGCCATACTACCGCCAATGACAAGGATTGCGGACTGGCTTGCATCAGCAGGATGCCCACAGGAAGAATAAACGTCACCATCGAATTGAGCAAGACGGTAAAGGCAATCATTCCGTTCTGGTAGGTGTCACAGCATTTCAAGGCGAATGTCTTGTACGCCTGAATCTCGGCATTGAACTGACGGAACGAACGGACGCTCTGCCCGAAAATCTTGACTACGGGCATTCCCCGTACATACTGCACGGCAGACGCGCTCATCTTTTCCTGCGCATCGTAATAGATGGCCATGAACTCCCTTGCCCTTTTTCCCATGAAATTGGAAAATTGCAGGAATAAGCTAAGCACCACAACGGCCAGGCACACGACCGTCAGCCACACATCCAGCGAGAAAAAGATGACCAGCATTACTACTACCGTTGCCATTACATTGACCAAATCCGGAATGGTATGGGCGATGAAGCCCTCTATTTTCTCGATATTCTGGTCCATTGTTTTCTTGATGGCTCCCGTAGAGGTATTGTTCAAATATCCCAAAGGCAGTTTGCCGATATGTTCAGACAGACGGACACGCAACCCATACAAGATACGGAATGCAGCCACATGTGAGGACATCAGGGCGGCATAGAGCAATATCAATCCGCCAACAAGCCCTCCAAATGCAATCCATCCCCAACGCATCATGTCCGTTCCGTCCAAAGCGGAAAGATTGGAGCCATTCGACAGCAACTCTTTCAAAATTTCATAAACAGCCCAATAAGGCACAAGCATACACACCGCGCTGCCAGCCGACAGCAGACCTGCCAATATAAGCAGACCTTTCCTTTGTCCCGCTATCTCGAACAGACGGGACAAACCTTTTTTCTTTTTTGACTTTTCCATTGTTATTACGCTATTTTGATGTGATTTTATATCCGAGCAATGAACTGAATTTGTAGCAGAGCCAAGGGATGCGCCCCAATATCTGCCCGAAGAAGAATCCCCAGCGTGAACGGAAGAACTTCATGTAGTTAGCCTGTTCAATGAGCTTTAAAGACGGTTCCCATTGTTCCACCACATACCCGTTGCTTATGCCGGAACGGATTTGAGCTTCGTGCTTGCGGAGGGAATCGGGCTTCACACCATGTCGGCTCATTATCGTGCCGCACACGTCAAACCACAATTCACCTCCCCCGAAACGGCTTGCCACGTGATGCAGGAAGGCTTTTACTTGCTTCTCGTAGAAGTACATCAGTACCCCCTCCACGATGAAGATAAATTCTGCATCGGGATGCTTCCGACGCAAGTCATCCATCCAGTCGGTCTCCAACAAAGACGCTTCAATATAGACATTGTCCGGCTGTTCGGGTATCAATTCCCGGCGTAGAGCAATGACCTCAGGCAAATCCAAATCATAAAAGACTGCTTTCTGACTTCCGATACGCTGGAAACGGGTATCCAGTCCACATCCCACATTGACCACGACCGGATGCGAATGTGTCTTAATAAATCGGCGCACGGCGCAATCAAAATACCATCCACGCACCACACATCCCACTTCGCTCAACTTTGCCCCGTCGAACTGGGAATAATCGTATTCCAAACTGTCCGCCAGCCATTCCGCAGTCTTGTCATATAGGATGGGATTATTCCGGCTGCTTTCTTTGGCTCTCATGTATAGCGGAATAAGCAATGTTTCCGCTACAATGCTCTTAAACTCGTATTTCTGTTTCATATTTTGGGATATTTAATAGTGAACGATATTCAGAATTGTTCATAAAAAAAGGAGGAAACCTCCGTGAAGATTTCCTCCTTGCCAACCGTTCTGATGCGGTTGAATGTTCGTATGTACGTTGTCTGTTCATATCTTAATAATAGCCCTCCAACCTTGGATTTCAAACAGGATATAATCGTGCAAAATAGCCTCCATTTCTTGCCGGAGTACGGAATGCATCAATAGTTCCTCGAACATCGTGAACATCCATACCGTATGCAAATGAATGATAAAATCGGACACAGCCGTATTGATTTCGGGATGTTTCCGCTGCATGGACGCAAACCACGCCTTAACCAATTCCGTGGAACGGTCGGTATAATTCTCACGGAAGCGTTCCAATGAAGAACCTTGCGCACGGAACAACAGTATTTCCATTAGCGAACGATGTTTGTCTATAAGCGAAACATATTCGTCAATGCAGGATTTCAGGTATTTTTCCGACCGCATCATCATAATATCCTCGCCCCGTATGCCGTGATGTTCTTGCAGCATGGCTTCCAAAGCGCACAAAACAGGACGGACCACTTCACGGAACAATTCATCTTTGCTCGCGAAGTAGTTATAGATATTCCCGACACCAACACTCGACGATTCCGCTATTTCGCGCATGGAAGTCTTGGAATAGCCTTTCTTCTCGAATTGCTGCCTGGCAATCGTCAATATCCGACCCCTTATGTCCTCTTTCAGCACTTGCATTTATAACGAACAATGTCTGTTTTTAATTTTTTGCAAAAGTATAAGGCTTGAAATTGTCGTGCAATACCTATTTTTAGGGATTTTGCGTCTTCCAAAACCTGGCAAGAATAGCTTTTTGTTCCTCTTCGCTGAACATCTTGATTTTCCCGGCAAACCATTCAAGTTCTCCTTTTTGAAGTGCTTGTTGTTGTTCACTCTGGCGTTCCATCAGAATGGATACTTTCTCTTGCTCTTTTTCAGTAAGGGCGTCTTCAAGCATACGGTTCTTACGCTTTAGGACATTGTACTTTTCCATACAAGCAATGGCAATGCAGAGATAACCTATGGTTACGGTAAGCACCAATACTGCATGAAATCGGAACTTGGACGGAAAATCCGGCAAAGCATCAATATAGTCGCAGACGACAAGAGCAACTACGAGCATAAGCGCAGCTCCGACATACATTGTCCGGACTTTGACTTTTTGGCTCGCAGGAGAAACGCCCATAAGCAAGGCTATTGCCAAGGCTGCGACCAATAAGATGGAAACCAAGATAAAAATTGTCATGTGTTACGCCCTCCCTATGGTTTTACGATGATACGCCAATAGCCTGCCTTGTCAGAACCTTCATGGACGAGAATGCCTCTCTCACGCAACTCTTTGATGTTCTTTTCAACTGCCCGCTTGGACACGCCAATTTTTACAGACATTGCTTCTGCTGTTATAGAAGGGTCGGAAATAACTAAATCTATTATTTTTTGCCCTGTCCTGCTAACTCTTTTAGATGCATCCTCTCCTTTTACGCCGAACCTTTCTCCGAACTTTTTTCGTTTACACCGAACCTTTCAGCATTTACACCGAACCTTTTCTCCGAACTTTTTTCGTTTACACCGAACTTTCTCTCCGAAGCTCCTCCGTTTACAGGGTACTTTTTGAGGGTACTATTTACCCTATCGGCCACTTCCTCTACTGGAATTCTACCGTTCTCTCCCCAGTTCAAGTTATAGAAGGTGGTGAAAAAAGAGGATGCTTCGGTTTTATAGAGAGGTTCTTTGCCGGGTAAGAAGTTGGGCAGCTTCTCGGTCAGTTCACGCATTTTGCGCAGGCCGGAGCCACGTTTCTCCATGTAGTCGAGCTGGGTAAACATATCGGCAATGACGGGGTTGCGGCGTATGGAGGGGACATTATATATGTCACGGTCTTGAATCTGTGTGCCGTCGAGCATCGCGCCGGGCGAAACTAATTCTACACGGTCATCATAGATGTCGATATGTACCTCACCGCCCATCACCGTATAATCCCGATGGATAAGGTGGTTTACCAACCCTTCAAAGATAGCACGGTCGGAATAGTCGGGGAGATTCAGGCGGTAGTTTGGCATCTTCACCCATCCCGCTCATGGTGTAGTTCTTGATGAAGTCCATGCCGTACTTTAAAAGTAAGACAAGGTTTGCCCTGTGTTCTACCGAGCTGATGGCATCGTCCTTATAAAGTCCTGTCCAACGGGTGCAGAATATGCGCGACTGGAATACGGTGCAGTTGTCCACAAACAGCAGCCCGGCATTGGTCAGCTTGCCGTCAAACGTGACCAGTCCGAACGACTCCAGATATTTGTCGTTCCATTCTTGATGCGTCTGTTCGTGGAACGTATTAGCAAGGATGATGAAAGAGTGCTTACTTGCATCCACTTGTGTAGGTAACGAATCCCACGTCATGTGCGTACCTTTCAGTACCAACGAGAGAAGTTGTTGCGAATTGCATTCCACGCTTTCATTGCCTACCCTTACAAAAGCCGTGCGCGTTCCGTCTTGATAGTAATAATAAGGTGTCAAAACACCTGCCTTGACTTTCACTTCTAGCAGGGTGCGTCCTTCGTGTTCAATCGGGATAAGTTGTACTTCCGGTACAGGGTCAAGCCTTGCTTTTATCATTTCGCTGATAAAGTCGGCATCCGCCTGTACGTTCTTCAATCCTACAATTTCACCTTCATCGTTTACGCCATAGAACAAACTGCCACCATCCGTATTGGCAAAGGCCGACACGGATTTGAGCCACGACTTCACTTTCTTGCGTTCCAGCATCTCCTTGAAATCGTAAGACGTACATTCTGCTATAAGTCTGTTATCGTGTATCTGCATGATTTTCTTGCTGTTGTTTGGGCGCAATTTCCCAATTTCAATTACAAACATACATAAAAAAGTTCATTTTCCGTCCGGTTAGAATGGGAAAATCGGATTAGGGAGAAGAACTTTTCATAAAATCCATTCCTGAATGTAATTACATGATGGATTTCTGAGGATTTTCTATACCTTTGTATTTGTGATAATTAATAACCAAAGGAATTGTGGCGAAGAATTTTGAAATACGGAACAGTACGGCGGAGTTTCTTACCTTTATAGCTGAAGGTAAGGAGGATGGGATTCAAGTGTTGTATAAGGATGAAACTATATGGGCAACACAAAAAGCGATGGCGACACTCTTTGATGTAGGTGTTCCGGCTATCAGCAAACATTTGAAAAATATCTTTGAGAGTGGAGAGCTTGATAAGAATACGACTATTTCCAGAATGGAAACAGTCGTGAATAGGGGTTTCCGTGGAGAATCAAAAGAAAAAGTTGAGTTCTACAATCTTGATGCCATCATATCCGTAGGCTATCGCGTCAATTCCGTTCGTGCCACGCAATTCCGCCAATGGTGTACATACGTTCTACGTCAGTTTGCCATCCGTGGATATGTCATAGATAAAAAGCGGATGGAAAACGGCTCATTTATCGGAGAGGATTATTTTGAGCATCTGCTTGCCGAAATTCGTGAGATACGACTGAGTGAACGACGTTTTTACCAGAAACTTACAGATATATATGCCACGGCCATAGATTATAACAAGAGTGCGCCCACAACACGGCTGTTTTACAAAAAGGTGCAGAACAAAATGCACTATGCGGTACATGGGCATACCGCTGCGGAATTGATAGTTGACCGTGCGGATGCACAAAAAGAGCATATGGGCTTGACTACATGGGAGAAGGCTCCGGATGGTAAAATCGTAAAGCCGGATGTAAGCGTTGCCAAGAATTATCTCAAAGAAAATGAGCTGGAGGCAATGGGACGCATCGTCAACAGTTTTCTTGATATAGCGGAAGACATGGCGAAACGCCATATCCCGATGACGATGGAGGATTGGGCGAAACGTATTGACAAATTTCTGGATATAACAGACAGACCTATTCTTTCCGATGCAGGAAAGGTCACGGCTGAATACGCCAAAGAGTTTGCCGAAACGGAGTTTGAAAAGTATCGTGTCATTCAAGACCGCCTGTTTAAGTCCGACTTTGATAAATTGGATGACAAAGATTTGCCTTCACTTGATTTTACACCAGAAAACTCTTAATCAAAACTGCAAGATGAAACACTTAGATACATTTGTTCAATATAAACCAAGACATACCATAATTTTTATGGAAGTCCTTGAAGTGACCGATACTATCGATACCAAGGAAATTTGTAACGTGAGTTGGTATATGGTTTGCAAGGATGAGATTATCATACAATCCGATTTTTCGATGTGTGCAACCGATGGTGAGTTTGTGAACTTCGTACCAATACCTCGACATTCATTTTTGGAAGCGAGACATCTTATTAAAAAGATAAGGAAAGAGCAAATGTTCGTTCCAAAAAATGACAAAACGGCTCCAAGTGAATTCAAACAAGCATACCGAAAAGCAAGAAGAAAAATAATCCAAATCATAAAGAAAGCGCAATAGCTTTTGTAGAAACCCTTAGTGATGCAGTTTTAGGTTATCTTTCAATATTGATATTTTCCTCGTTTTTCTTTCGTTATTTTCGGTGGAAAATCGTACTTTTGCGACATAGAGCTGTGGTTGCTTATGAATGCTTATTTTCGGGTTTGCATGATATTTGCAACACGTTCACGCAAGTCGCTGAGGGATATAACGTATTGATTTTGAGGAAGTCAAGTAATCAGAATTGAACAAATATAAATATTCATAAGTAAAGGTGTGAAACTCGAACGGTTTCACACCTTTTTTATATTTAGTGTTTTTATTATCATACCCAAACCTGACAACGAACTCTAATACTAGTCATCATAAAATGACTAATGTAACACAAAAATATTGTATTACGGTAATATTTTATTGTTTTTCAATAAATATTTTATGTTTTTCTTTTGATCAAAAAAAATAATATCTATATTTGCATACCAACAAACCATAAAAGCAGAAGAGGAATAATCATGTTATTAATCTAAATAAAGTTGAAAACTGGAACATGAAATATATTCGTTAATTATAACGATATAAATACTACACAAATAAAAATAAAGAAATGAATATGAGGAATTTATGGAAAAAAATCATGCAGCGTTACAAAGATATGGGTAATTTGCTGATAGTTGTACTATGCATTTTATTAGGCACTGTAGTATATTATTGTCCAACAATAATAAAACATGTAATTGCAGGTGGTGATGAACTTATATTAGGAGGAATATATACTTGTAATTTATTAACCCTAATTATATTATCCGTGAATACAGTTAGAATTGATTGTAGGAATTTATTAAGTATAAGAACTGCTAATTTACTGGAAAACATGGGATTTTCTACATTATTCTTTATGGTAATCAGAAATCAATTAACCAGAAACACTAATCAATTAGCATTTGAGCCCCTATATTCTATGGACTGGACAACTTTTATATTTATGGGACTGATACTGATTTTCGTCGGAAAGATAGTTCGTCAAGCTATTAAGATAAAGGAAGAAAATGATCTGACAATTTAAGAATAGATTGAATTATGAAAAATAAAACATCTCAGAAGAAAAAGCTGACAATGTTTTGTTGTCTTACAGTTGCATATGTAAGTATCGTCGTTGCATTACGTTTTTGTCTTGAAATAGCGAAAATCATTTTTATGGATGCAGTCTTTAATATTGACACTATCATAAGATTAACAATATACGTATGTACAACCTTATCAGTCCTATCTATAGTCCGTCTTCTTAAGAACGTAGATAAAGGAATTGCATTCGACAAGAGAAATATATACCCATTGCGATATTTGGGACTATTTGATAATTAAAACAGATTTGTATGCCAATAGTAGTAAACTTGGATGTAATGATGGCGAAACGTAAGATTTCTCTTGGTGAACTGGCAGAACGCATAAACCTTACTCCTGCAAATCTTTCTATCCTTAAAACAGGAAAAGCCAAAGCTGTACGATTCTCTACTTTAGAGGCTATCTGCAAGGAACTTGACTGCCAGCCAGGAGATATATTAGAGTACAGAAACGAATAATATTGAAAAATACAGTAATATATTCTTTTTCTATCCTATTCTGATACACTTTCTATGCCATAACATTAACAAAAATAAAATGATAACCCAAACGAGTAAACCGTTTTAAGGACATACCATTCTTCTATAAGTTTTGCTTATCCCATACCATCTTCAATTACCATGTGTTTTTTACTTCTAAGCATGATTAAAATATGAAACAATAATTATCGTGATAAAACCAGATCAGGTAATAATACAGCTGTTTCGGATTCATTCTTAGGTGCATCCTTAGGTTTCCAGGCTACGATAAAACGGACGGAAGCAGATTTCACCTCATACCCCTTTGCTTTCCATTCCGACAAAACCGCCTGCATACTCGCCGACAATTTGGCTACCGGCTTGACACCTGAAGCATCATAGAGTGTAAAGTCCTTGAACTTCAACATATCTCCGCTTCGCATAGCCAATACTTCCCGCTTAAGATCCTTAAAGTATCCCAGGAAGACATCTCTATGTGATAATTGGAGTATAATTTCTTCCGGCATAGCATACTGTCGTGAATCAGTAAGATATTGATCGACACACAAGTGATCAAAACAATCGCTATCCGTATGTATAAACAACCGGTTCCGGGCACGGGTCATTCCTACATAATACCGCCGCATCAACCGATCATCCTTCTGAAAATTATCCGCTATCAACATATATACATCATCAAATTCCCGCCCTTTGGACTTATGAATGGTAGATACGACAACCTCTGCACCAGACAGATCGCAAAAATCTTCCAAGGATGATTCAAAGACAAATTCCTTGAAATCACTGACATATTTAGCCTGATTTGTCTGTTCAAACAGTTCCACACAACGTTTTACATACACAAGACTCTGACTTCTTTCATACATGGTAAAAGTAGCACGTTTGGCATCCTCCCAGGTTTCCTGAGGAATCAACGGTGTCTTAACATATTTGTCGATATACTTTAAAAGATACCTCATTTCAGCCATGTTCCAAAAGCGGAAACCGTCCATGGTTTGTATCAATTTGCTATTAATACCCTGTTTACGCAAAAGAGCTACCAATATGACCGCTTCCTCGTTTGTCTGAGTCAGCACACACGAAGTGCCACTCTCCCGATGACGCATCAGATTTTCCACCAAAGGCTGGTACATGTATGCAGAACAATGACGAGTCACTTCTACTCGTCCATCTTCATCCCTCATGGAAATAATTGGAGTTGTCTTAATTCTTTTTCCTATGGCTTTGGCAAACTCATTCGAAAACTTTACCGGATGCACTGCACTACGATAATTTTCGACCATTTCGATAAAACGACTACCGTCTTCCTGTGCCAAACGATACATGAATTTTGAGTCTGATCCACGGAATTCGTAAATATTCTGATCGTCATCACCGACCGCAATAACACGCATCTCTTCATTATTGGCCATCAAAGCCCGCACCAAAGCATATTCCTCTTCGCTCATATCCTGTGCCTCATCAATCACCAGCACAGTTTTTCCTATTCTATTAGGTTCCACTTCACCCTGCTCTATCATTTCCGCAGCCTTGGCTACCACATTTCTGGCTTCCTCCAAATTTCCGATCCGTCCCAGAAGATCAAAACAGTATGAATGGAAAGTCTTTATCTCCACAAAGTGAGCTGCATTACCTATCAATTCCATCAGCCGCTGCTTGAATTCTGTTGCCGCAGCTCTGGAAAAAGTCAGCATCAGCAACTGTTCGTGCTTCACGTCCTCAAGCAACAGAAGAGAAGCGAGTTTATGCACCAGCACCCGTGTCTTTCCACTTCCCGGACCTGCTGCAACGACGATACAGCGTGAATCCTTATCTGAAATGATTTCCGACTGACGCTGAGACAACTGTCCAAACAACTGTTTAAACTTTTTAGGTGTCAGATTACGTTGTATTTCCAGCCCCCTATCCCCTTTAAAGTATTTAGTTATGAACTTTTTATAGTCCATTTGAAAATAATCCTGCACATATTGCAAGGCAGCATTGTAATCCTTGACCATCAGATTGGCATATTCGCCTACAATATGCACCTGCTGTATCTTCTGTTTATAAAACTCATTCAACATACGGTAGTCATCCTGCTTGTATCTCGATTTATTGTCTTTAAGCCTTTTAATATCCATGGCATTATAAAGCACGAGAAAACCGCCTTCAAGTTTTAATGCACCTATTTTCGACAGATAAAGCAAAGCTTCTTCCACGTCTTCCAGTTGCAGATGATCCAGTCCGCTGAAAAGAGGCAGAGGATTGTTTTTCAGGCTATTCAGAAGTTCCACAACAGAGAACTGTACGGCCTGCCCCGCAGAAGATTCACAGTCTGCCCTAGCAGCCAGTTTGTATAACCATTCTATAGTAAATCTGCTGATCTCCAATCTTTTTTCAAACCGTTTCATAATAGCCTCACGATCGATCTGGAGATTAATTTCCAAATTGTGAACCGCATCCTCCTTCTTATGAATATAACCTTTAATAGCCAAAAAATAAAACAATGTCCGGATATCCTTTTCTCTGGAAGATGTTATTCCGGCATTGACTGCATTATCATTCAGCTGCTTACACGAGATTCGCCAAGTTTCGTCTGGAAGATTATTCAGAATATACTGTTCCAGTTTTGCAAAACGTTCAAGCTGAAGAGCCGACCTCCGCTCCGAACTGCCAATGTCAAGCAGATAGGCTGAAATGTCCTTGCTATCTGCCAATATGCCTTCCTGCCGCATCCGTTCTACCACAGACAACACTTCACTCTTACTCAATCCCAAGATATCTGCCAGATAGTCAATCCGAGACTCTGCTTCCGAGTCCTGAGCCTTGGCTATGTGCTTTTGTGAAATCAAAGATTTGATAATCCTGACCGCTTTCTCTATCTCGTCACTGCCGAACAGGACAGAAGCAGATATACGCTGTCTGGCCTCATCCATATTATTGACTGTAATGCCAGTGGCATAAACATGAGGTACATTGTTTCCCCTTACCAGATAACCGCTTTGCTCCAATGCAGCCAAGGCTGTCCGAACCCGGGTTTCAATGTCTGACACGGAATCATCCCATCCAGCCTTACGCGCTATTTCCAGTGCCGAACAACAGACTCTCATACGCTGACGGGTTAGATCTTTCACGGCCTTCCAGACCTGTTGTATCTCACTTATACTCAATTTGGTCTGATTTAGAAGAATAAAATGTTTGTCCAAATCATTATCACTGTATAACACATAACAGCGTGCATTGAGATGAGGGTCACGTCCAGCACGTCCAGCCTCCTGCACATAATTTTCCAACGAATCGGAAATATCATAATGTACAACAAGGCCTACATCTTTTTTATCAACCCCCATACCAAAAGCAGAAGTAGCCACAATGACACGTACCTGGTCATTCATAAAAGCATCTTGATTGGCGACTTTCTCATCAGCGTCCATTTTACCATTGAAAGGCAAAGCCTGATATCCGTCCCGAGTCAACCTGCCAGCCAGTTCAAGAGTACGTTTGGTACGTGATACATAGACTATAGCCGGACACTGGTTCTCTGCTACCAGACTCCTCAGTTTGGAATATTTATCTTCGTTCGTTTCAGCATGTATCACGGAATAACGCAGATTCTTTCTCGATGCCGTTGATGCAAAAAGTTGCAGATCCAAATCCAACATCTGCTTGAAATAATCGCAGATATCCTGCACTACCTTCTGTTTGGCCGTAGCCGTAAAGCAGGATACCGGAATTGCGGCCTTACATCCTTTCTTTTTCTGATAATTCCGGATAAACTTACCGATATAAAGATAATCTACCCTGAAATCCTGTCCCCATGACGAAAAACAATGCGCTTCATCTATCACGAACCTGACCACGTGACGCGCCAACAGGATTTTTTCGATAGTCTTGGAACGGAGCATTTCCGGAGCAATATACAAGAGCGAAACCTCGCCTTCGAGTACCCGTTGGATACATAAGGCTCTGGTAATGGGATCCAAAAGCCCGTTAATGGTCACAGCATCCGTAATACCACGTTCATCCAGATTATCCACCTGATCTTTCATCAGTGACTGAAGTGGCGAAATGACAACCGTCAGCCCATGCACCGTACGTCCTTCCATCAATGCAGGCAACTGGAAAGTAAGCGACTTACCTCCGCCAGTAGGGAATATGGCCAGCAACGATTTGCCCTGCACAGCCGCATCGGCTGCCTTTTCCTGCAAAGGTTCACCCTCATAGGTCCGGAACTGGTCATATCCGAAAAAGGCTTTCAGATTACGGAACAGATCCAGCTGACTGTTACAATAGAAACATCCTTCACTACACCGTGTGTGTCGTAATAATCTGACCACATGTTCTACCAAAGGATAATTGTAAATCACCCAAGGTGGGGTAATGGAACGATAATCAGTCGTGTCGACCAATGCTAAAACGTATGCCAGTTCACACGGATATTTTTCTATCAGAATATCCAAGTCTGCATGGCTACAAATTTTTCCTTCATACAGGCTTCGGATCTCTTCAACCAGATGCACATTTGTCACATCCGCTCCAACCATCTGAAGAAAGCCCTCAAATTCCTTTTGGTCTTTCAATAATGCAGCATATATTCTTTGTTTTTCATCCGATAACCGATTCCATTGGGCAATCTCATCAAATAATAGATTCTTAGCTTTCAGACAGTCATTTACCGGATTATTCTTTTGGTCACTTACCAATTTGTCATCCTTTACCAATCTATGATACGGACGTTCCGGAAACAACAGAGGCGACATGTAAAGAGTATCTACCAACGGACTATGATTCTCTGTATCAGCAAACAGATATTTTGCATCATGATGAATGATGTTATGACCGCAAATGTAATCAGTATCATTCAAAAACTCAAAAAGCTCTTTTTTGGAAGTATCATGAAATGTGGCACCATCATAACGAAGCGCTCCGATATCATGAATCTTATGATCCTTCAAAGCGACCTCAACATCCACTAGTGCATAACGGATATCCGCAGAAAATTCAGACCTTTTTTCCCTGTCAACAACCTTACCGGTATCTTCGGTATGTATCATGCCGAGAAATCTGCTCCATATTGACATGTCTTATAGTATTGATTGAAAGTTAATCTATCCTTAAATAACCGGTCAAAGCCATCTAATCCGACTTCAACCATCATTTAAAATCACACTGAATTGCAGAAAAATCAAAATTTAATCTCACGCTTATATGCAAATTTAATAAAATTTGTACTTAAGCGACTCAATCAATAAGCAAAAATCAAGCATTTCACTCTTATTTCCTTATTACCACCATGATATACTTTCATAGTGGCCTGAACATATTTTTATCAATTCATCGAATACCAGCATTTAAATGCACCTTATACCTCATTTTGGCATATCTTCTTTTTAGTTTTGCATCGTCCAAAACCAAATAACAACAATAAAATTAATTATTCGCTGATAGATCTTAGTCATTTGAATACATCTATACTATAAAGAAGTTCACAAAACATAATTTATTATCACATGAAAACAATAGAAGGACACGATGTGAAAATTTTCACAGACAATATTGAAGAAACAGCAGAAGAACAAATCAGACAACTACTTTCAATAGATGTATTCAGCAACTGCAAGATCCGCATCATGCCGGATGTTCATGCCGGAGCCGGATGCGTAATAGGATTTACCGGTAATCTGGGCGATAAGGTCATTCCTAACATCGTAGGTGTAGACATAGGTTGTGGCATGCTTGTACAACCGTTTGACTGTCGTCAGGAGATTGATTTTCATGCCTTGAACGAATACATTGTACATGCCATACCATCCGGACGGGATTTCCGGGATGAAACTTATCTGCCACTACCGGTTTCGTATATTGAACTATACGAAGAAGCCAAACAACTGATCTTGCAGTTACGTTGCTACCGGTATCTGAAAGAACTCGATCGTCTGTATAAAGCTATCGGCTCACTCGGAGGAGGCAATCATTTTATAGAACTGGACAAAGACGATAACGGACTGACTTATCTGGTCGTTCATACTGGAAGCCGCAATCTGGGCAAACAGGTTGCTGATTATTACCAGAAACTGGCTGTTAAAGACCGGTCTGGCTGGGAAAAACTGATGGAAGAAAAGAACCGACTCATTGAGGAATACAAGAATGCAGGAAGAAAAGAAGAATTACAGGATATGGTCAAAAAACTGCAAAAATCATTCAGACCACAAAAAATGGATATTCCACAAGGACTTTGCTATGTAGAAGGACAAATCCGTGAGGATTATCTGCATGACATGCGTATTTGCCAGCGTTGGGCCAAAATAAACCGTCGTCTGATAGTCAATCTTATCATGGACTTTATGATTTCAAAAGATTATCTTTCGAAAGCCGATCTGCTTGAATCCTTTGAAAGCGTCCACAACTATATCAGCGATGACAACCTTATCCGTAAAGGTGCTATTTCCGCACAACTGGGAGAACGATGCATCATTCCTCTCAACATGCGCGACGGTTCGCTGATCTGCACCGGTAAGGGCAATGAGGACTGGAACTGTTCGGCACCACACGGAGCAGGAAGAATCATGAGCCGTGGGCAGGCTTTGGAACTCATCGATTTGAATGACTTCAAACGCGCCATGGCCGGAATCTACAGCGAAACTGTTTCCGAAAAGACAAAAGATGAATCACCGATGGTATATAAACCCAAAGATGAAATTCTTCATAATATTCAGGATACAGTCACTGTCGACACAATTATCAAACCGATTTTCAACTTTAAATCAGCTGAATAAGAAACAGGTTTGTTTGTCTTGTCATTCATTATCTTGCAAGTTTACCCCATTAAAGCCTGCAAGATAAACCCTAAAAAATGACAGGCAATAACCAAGGATTAACTTTCCCCTCCCCTTTTATCTTGTTTTGAAGATAAAAAACCGAAAAAGACTGGTAAGCACTAATGCTTTTTCCAGTCTTTTTCCTATCATTAATCACATACAGAATCTGTTATATAATATTATCTAAGGATATTATCTACCTATGATTGGAAATCCAAACCTTTTTCACCATACCATCTGACATTTTAATAATGTTAAGCCCATTCGTTTCTTTTGGAAGCTGCTTTCCATCAACAGAATAACGAGCGACCTCATAAATATCATTTTCCGGAACAACCTCAATACCAGAAGCATCCATCTCTTTCATATTTGTAAATATGCGCCATATCGGACTTTGCTTATAAGCTGATAAAGCCCCTTTAGGAACATAAAGAATCACATTATTTACATTATAATTAGGCAAAGGATAATAATCACCAGCCGGAGGAACCGTAGCCTTACAATTAACGGCCGACAAATTGGTATAAGACAAGCAAAGCGTCGTACAAGTCTTTAAGGTTGATGGTAATGTTATGGTCTTAATCTTATTATTAACACTTCCCAAACACAACATTTCTAGTTCTTCCGTTCCTTCCGGAATTTCAAATTCTGAAAAGCCCCCAGGAATCATAAAACATTTTTTCCCGTTTTTACTGTAAATAGCGCCATTGACTGATTGATAGTTCGGATTATTTATATCTACGACAAATTCTTTAAGAGAAGACAAATTAAAAGCAAAATCGGATAAAAGTATCTCAACACCTGATCCTAAATAAAGACTCTCCAAATTAATGCAATTTGTAATAGCATATTGATCCAGCTGTTTGACACTATTCGGTAATACAGCTTTTCTAATATTTCCGGAATACAAGGCACCAGACTTAACAGTCATGACTCCATCTGGAATTGTTACATTCTCTACATTATCTGGCAATGGAAAAATATAAAGAACTTTCAGGTCTTTACTTACTAAAGCCGTTCCTATATTCTGGAAATACGGATTATCTTCAGCAACAGTCACACTTTGTAGTCTGACATTACCGAAAATAGATCTATCCTCTAATTCTGTCAATTGCTTACCAAATGAAATGGATTGTAATGCCTGACAATAGATAATTGCATCAGTTTGAACCCATTTCACATTAGGAAAGACCAGACTCTCCAGATTCACATTCCACGAGAAAGCATTTGCACATACTGTTTCCGTTTCCGCGGGTATTACCAATGTTGTCTCCGGTGATAAAACAGGAGCATAAAGCAATTTGGTTTTGTCCTTTGAATACAACACATTATCAACTACAGAAAGCTGCTGGCTTTCATCTGATACAGATATTTTTTTCAGATTAGACATACCAGTTAATGCCTTCGTAACAGAAGCCATTTTGGGCAAAATAAGTTCTTCCAACTTGGAACAACCATAAAATAAATTATCATTAAAGTAGTTGTCACCACCAATTACATAAGTCGTAGCTGTCTCATAACTTATGAAATAACTCTGATAATCTAAAGGAAGTGATTGATCATATCCTATTATGACCACATCTGTCATATCCAGTTTTCTCAAATTTCCTTCGGTCTCTTCACCTAAATAATTACAACCGGACATTTCTCTTAAAATACGAAAATCAAAACCATTCAAAGGTCCGGAAACCTTCAACTCCGTAATATCCCATTTATCAGCATCAGGGATTTTTTCAGCCAATGTTCCCTCTTTTTCTGTTTTAACTGTTAATAACTTTGCATTGGCCTGTTGTGCACAGATAAAAAACATCACCAATAGCAAACACACTCCATTAATTAATGTGTACTTGTTTTTCATAATCGTCTAGTTTTAATGTTGACAAACAAAATAAAGGTATTTATTTATCATCTGCAAATATTTAACATCGAAATAAATCTTCACAAAAATTTTATGAAAATACAAGAACTATTCCAATCATTCATCATTAAATCTTAGACGTTCATTCCAATTTAGACAGAATTTCCTTTTATCCATTTTACGAATAGAAAATGAATAAAAAATCCCCATTTTAAAAGACGCCACCTGCAAAAAACGATCTAAATAAAAATAAAATAAAGGCCGTCCTGATATAAATCAGGACGGCCCCGTATATTTATTTATATACCTGATTACTTGTTGAGAGCAGTTGCAGCATCAACAGCGCAAGCTACTGTACAACCTACCATCGGGTTGTTACCGATACCCAGGAATCCCATCATTTCTACGTGAGCAGGAACTGAAGAAGAACCAGCGAACTGAGCATCTGAGTGCATACGACCCATAGTATCGGTCATACCGTAAGAAGCAGGACCTGCAGCCATGTTATCAGGATGCAAAGTACGACCTGTACCACCACCTGAAGCTACAGAGAAGTAAGGCTTGCCAGCCAATACACGCTCTTTCTTGTATGTTCCGGCTACCGGATGCTGGAAACGAGTCGGGTTAGTAGAGTTACCAGTGATTGATACATCTACACCTTCCTTCCACATGATAGCTACACCTTCGCGAACATCGTCTGCACCGTAACATTTAACCTTGGCACGAGGACCATCGCTGTAAGCGATTTCCTTAACGACTTTCAATTCGCCAGTATAGTAATCAAACTGAGTCTGAACATAAGTAAATCCGTTGATACGTGAGATGATCTGAGCGGCATCCTTGCCAAGACCATTCAAGATACAACGCAACGGCTCTTTACGAACCTTGTCAGCCTTAGCGGCAATCTTGATAGCACCTTCAGCAGCAGCGAAAGACTCGTGACCAGCCAAGAAAGCGAAGCACTTAGTCTCCTCGCGAAGCAACATGGCAGCCAAGTTACCATGACCAAGACCTACCTTACGGTCATCAGCAACAGAACCCGGAATACAGAATGCCTGCAAACCGATACCGATAGCCTCAGCAGCTTCAGCAGCTGTCTTGCAACCTTTCTTCAATGCGATAGCAGTACCTACTACATAAGCCCACTTTGCATTCTCAAAACAGATAGGCTGAGTTTCCTCACAAGTCTTATAAGGATCGAGTCCATAAGATTCACAAATCTGGTTAGCCTCTTCAATTGAAGAAATACCGTTTTCGTTCAATGCAGCAAGAATCTGCTTGATACGACGGTCCTGGCTCTCGAATTTTACTTCTCTAATCATATTTACTTCCTCCTTATATTATTCTTGACGTGGATCAATATATTTAACTGCACCCTGCTCTGCTGTGAAGCGGCCGTATGTACCGGTTACCTTCTTCAAAGCTTCGTTAGCGTCGGTTCCTTTCTTGATTTCGTCCATGAACTTACCCATGTGTACGAATTCATAACCACAGATCTGGTTGTCCTTGTCCAAAGCGATGGTCTTGATATAACCTTCAGCCATTTCAAGGTAACGAGAACCCTTAGCCAATGTACCGTAAAGTGTACCTACCTGTGAACGCAAACCCTTACCAAGGTCTTCCAAACCTGCACCGATCATCAAACCGCCTTCTGAGAAAGCAGACTGAGTACGACCGTATACAATCTGAAGGAACAACTCGCGCATAGCGGTATTGATAGCGTCACAAACCAAGTCGGTATTCAAAGCTTCAAGGATAGTCTTGCCCGGGAGAATTTCAGAAGCCATAGCTGCAGAATGAGTCATACCTGAGCAACCGATAGTTTCAACAAGACACTCCTGGATCACACCTTCTTTCACGTTCAAGGTCAATTTACATGCACCCTGCTGAGGAGCACACCAACCGATACCGTGAGTCAAACCTGAGATGTCTTTGATCTCCTTTGCCTTTACCCACTTGCCTTCTTCAGGAATTGGGGCTGGTCCATGGTTAGGACCTTTGGCAACACAACACATGTTTTCTACTTCGTGTGAATAAACCATAATTATTTAATTTATTATAGGTAATTTAATGAGATTCTGATAATCTCTTTCTCTGTAAATCTGATGCAAAAATAACTATTTTCTGGTATATTACCCAATATTTCTACCAACTTTTTATAAGTGAAGGTCGGTTTTTTTGATTGACATTCTTACCTGCTCACCTATTGCAACCTACACTATACAAATTTGAAATATCAATGTGAAACAGATGCCCTGCCAACAGCCAAGATGCAATCTGCCGACAATAACAAAACAACACAATTGTGAAGACAATTTCACATTTCAAGAACAATAAACAAAAATTGCTTTTTTATTTGCTTATTTCAATTCTCTTTCCTACATTTGCATGTACTACTCAATTAGTACACTAAATAACTGTAAAATGATTCTGTATGATTAGCGTAGAACATTTATCTTTCTCCTACAACCGTAAGAAAAGGAACGTTTTAAATGATATGACTTTTTCAATGGAAGAAGGCAAAATAACCGGTTTGCTCGGACGTAACGGTATCGGCAAATCAACCTTGTTATATTTGCTATCAGGACTAATGACACCTACAGCCGGGCATATTTATCTAAACGGACAGGACGTACGTCAACGACAACCGGAGATACTTAACAAACTGTTCATCATACCGGAAGAATTTGACCTGCCTAACCTGAGCCTGAAGAAGTTCATACAACTGAATGCACCTTTCTACCCTCAATTTAGCAAAGAAGACCTGATGCATCACCTCGAAGTATTTGAACTGACAGATGACCTGCATATCAGCGAATTGTCCATGGGACAAAAAAAGAAAGTCCTGATGAGCTTTGCACTGGCAACCAATACCCAATGGCTTTTCATGGATGAACCCACCAACGGACTGGACATTCCCGGCAAAAGTCAATTCCGCAAACTGGTCATCAACGAAATGAATGATTCACGCAGCATGCTGATCTCCACCCACCAGGTAAAAGACATAGAGAATCTTCTCGACCATATTATTATCATCGAACAAAGTAATATTCTGTTGAATGCATCTGTAAATGAAATATGCGACAAGCTCTGTTTCAAGAAATCTGAAACACCGCCTGATGAAACCGCATGGAGCAGCATAGCCACATTCAATGGATATGGCCTCATGCAGCCTAATACCCAAAATGAAGATACGGAATTGAATCTGGAACTGCTTTTCAACGGCGCTCTGGCTCATCCGGAAGAGATCCGACATCTGTTTACCACTTAAATTCATCTCATCTGACTCCATTTCAAACTCATGATATTCAAAGAAAGCAAACCGATTTATCTGCAAATTGCAGACCGGATATGTGATGAAATTCTCCAAGGCACTTATGGTGAAGGTGAACGCATCCCGTCTGTACGCGAATATGCCGCGCTGGTGGAAGTCAATGCAAATACGGCCATGCGTGCTTTCGATTTCCTGCAAAACCAGTCGGTCATCACCATGAAGCGCGGTATAGGTTACTATGTTACGGCAGGAGCAGGAAAACGGATCCTGACATACCGGAGAGAAACTTTCTACAACGAAGAACTTTATGAATTTTTCCATCAGATCCATACGCTTGGCCTCTCTATAGAAGAAATCACCTCGCTCTACCACAAGTACGAGCAAGCCATACAACAGAATGCCACATTTACTGAAGACAATAAAACCAAACCTCAAAAGAAATGAAAAATCACTTTGATTTCAAACGCATAAGTCTGCTTTTCAGAAAAGAATGGGAAGAAAAGCGCTGGTATTACCTGGCTACCTTATTGGTGTATTACAGTTGTACGACCATCGTATGTACATGGAACTCGTTGAATTGCATTCCTGATTATCCCACGGTTGAAAGTGTGGTTACAGAAAGGATACAAGACACATGTATAATCATTATCGCACTATTGGGTATTCTTGTAGCAGCCAGTCGCGGAACAGCTTTTTTCAGTGAGAACAACAAACGTGGCAACACGACATTCCTAAGCCTGCCGGCTTCAATGGAAGAAAAATTCTTTGTCAAATGGTGCTATGTTGTACCGTTAACCGGTGTAGCATTCCTGCTCTGTGTCATACTGGCTGACTACACGCGTATTTTCATCTGTTCACTTATATATCCTGAAAGCGATTTTTTCCGACCATTAATCAGAAAGTTGCCAAATGAGATGGGACTATTGTATGTCAGGTTATGGTTGGCCATACAAGCATTATTCATGCTGGGAAGTACCGTATGGAAAAAAAACGCATTCATCAAAACCAGTGCGCTTTCAATGACTTTACTTACAGTATACGTCATTACATCAAGCAACATTATGCAAAATCTGATTTCCGATGCCTATTATATTATATGGCCTGAAGAATTCATCAACCTATGGACAGTCTGGTTCCTCTGGTTATTTATCGTAGGCATGTGGATTCTGACTTACTACAGGGTCAAACAGACCGACATAGCATACGGACGTGTACGAACTACTTCATATATAATTATCGGTCTGACCGTACTTGGACTTTTAATAAGCATAATTTTACCTTATTATGTATCCTCTCATTTCCGTACTCCCCAAAAACGGATCAACTTGGCTCATTATAAAGAAACAACGGCAGTTCATGAATTGCCTGATTTCCGGCATCTGGTTCTTAAGGATCTGACAGCCTCACAACTGTCCCCAACAACTGCTGACACCACCCTAAGATCTCTCAACTACAGTAGCAGCGAAATAACACTAAGGATAGACACCGTTTCTGGCAATACACTTCATATACCGGAACGGATATGGACCTATTTGACTATTAACGGACATGGTGACACATTGGAAATCGGACTGAATTATCCGATCAGAAATTACATCAACAGTTTCGAAGACAAATACAAACTTGATAGCTTGAGCGTCTACATCGGTAATTGGACAATCAATGTGCAAGCATTGCAATCAGTCACTTGCGAAATTCCTGTGAGAAATTTAAGACTGACCGGATTTCATCAGGACAAGTTGACAGTAGGTTATCATCATGCAGAAATGGACAGTTGCCAGATAGAAAAACTTCACCTGAAATCCATAGCAATGCCCGCAAATGCGCTGATCAACGGAAAGAAAGAACCGTCACGCATCATTTCTTTTAAAAACAGCCACATCGGACAGCTTTACAGATATAAGGAAAAATATGTTGACTACGAAATACTGGACAATGCAAAGGTAGACAGTAACTTTATTCTTACCGGACTATAAATACCATAAAAATACGACTCAGACACATAAAAACTTACTATTCATGATACATCTGGAAAACATCCATAAAACTTACTTCAACGGACAACCACTCCATGTACTGAAAGGTATCTCGCTCGATGTAGAAAAGGGTGAATTAGTTTCCATCATGGGGGCTTCCGGATCCGGGAAATCTACATTACTCAACATTTTGGGTATTCTGGACAACTATGACGAAGGCCGCTACTATCTTGACGGAAAACTCATACAGAACTTAAGTGAAACCCGCGCAGCAGATTACCGTAATCACATGATCGGATTCATTTTCCAATCATTTAACCTGATACCATTTAAAAACGCCATGGAAAATGTGGCCTTACCTCTCTTTTATCGGAATATCGGACGCAAAAAACGCAACATGCTAGCCATGGAATATCTGGAAAGACTGGGACTGAAGGAATGGGCCATGCACATGCCCAACGAACTGTCTGGCGGGCAGAAACAACGTGTTGCCATAGCACGGGCGCTGATTACCCACCCACAAATTATCCTGGCCGACGAACCCACCGGTGCCTTGGACAGCAAAACCTCTGTGGAGGTCATGGAGCTTCTCCGGCAACTTAATGCAGAAGGGCAAACCGTAGTGGTAGTTACCCATGAAAGTGGCGTGGCCAACCAGACCGATAAAATCATCCATATCAAAGACGGTTTAATCGAAAGGATAGAGGATAATCACAACCATGATGCCGCACATTTCGGACAGAACGGTTTCATCAAATAATATAATCAGTTCCATTATGAATGACATCATTATTGAATTATGGCAGACCGTAAAACGCAATAAACTGCGAACGGCTCTCACCGGATTGTCCGTAGCGTGGGGCATCTTTATCCTGATCGTTCTTTTGGGAGCTGGGAATGGCATTCTGCATGCTTTTGAAGATTCTTCCAAAGGACAATCCATGGACGTCATCACTATCTTCAACGGATTTACTGCACTGCCATACAAAGGAAAACCGGCCAACCGATATATTGAACTGACTGAGACCGACGCGAAAGCTATCGGCGAACGATTCAGTGGTAACGTACGCAAAGTCATGCCACAACTTGAACGGGGAAACATCGAAATCAGCACAAAGAAAGACTATATCATGCAAAGCATCAAAGGAGTCTATCCGGAATATCAGGAAATAGAAACCGTCAATATCTGCTATGGACGGTTTCTGAACCGAATGGATGAACTTGAACGACGAAAAGTCATTGTGCTACACCGTGAAATGGCGGAACAACTGTTTTCTGACGTATCTGCCTCCATTGGCCAAACGGTCAGAGGCAATGGACTGGCATTCACTGTCATTGGAGTATATGAAGGACAAGGAAACACCAATAACCGAGTGGCTTACATGCCCTATTCTACCATGAATACTTTATACCGCACATGGCAAAAAGTAGACCGTATTGACCTGAAAATACATGATCTCAAGAGTGAAGCCGAAAACCAGAAATTCGAAAATCAAGTCCGACGAATGACGGGCGTTCGTAAAGACTTCAATCCTGACGAACCTAACGGAATCTTTTTCTGGAACAAGATTACCCAGAAAATACAAATGGACAAAGCTGTACGGATTCTGAAAACAGCACTCTGGATCATAGGTATCTGTACGCTGCTAAGCGGCATCGTCGGCGTAAGCAACATTATGCTTATCACGGTAAAAGAACGCACGAGAGAATTCGGTATCTGCAAAGCACTGGGTGCACGTCCGTTCACCATCTTGCGTATGGTACTACTCGAAAGTGTAGCCATTACAGCTTTCTTCGGTTATATCGGTATGCTGGCCGGCATCATAGCAACCGAATACATGAATACATTGGCAGACCGTACAAAGACCGAACTGGCCGGTATGACATTCCAGATGTTCAAAGATCCGTCTGTCGACATTTCCATTGCCATACAAGCCACCGTTACGCTTATCATCGCCGGGATGATAGCCGGATTCATCCCGGCGATGAGAGCGATAAGACTGAAAACCATTGACGCATTAAGAGCAGAATAACATGAAAGCAGACTTAGATACTTGGGAGGAAATCCTATCTACCATCACACGCAACAAAAGCCGGAGCATACTGACTGCATTCGGCGTATTCTGGGGTATCTTCATGCTGGTAGGAATGCTGGGCGGCGGAAACGGCATGCAGGACATGCTGTCGAGAAACTTCAGCGGATTCGCAACCAACTCTGCCTTTATTTTCCCGGGACAGACCGGAAAAGCCTATAAAGGTTTCCGTAAAGGCAGAACATGGAGTCTGGAAACGGCTGACATCGAACGGTTGCGACAAGCCATTCCCGAACTGGATGTAATCACTCCCGTACTGGCAAGATACAATGAAAAGGCAGTTGCAGGAGAACATGAATACACGTGTATGCTTCGCGGAATGTATCCCGATATGGGTAAGGTTTCAGAAAATGACATCCGTTTTGGCCGTGAATTGAACGATATGGACATTACAGATGAACGTAAGGTTTGCGTCATCGGAAAAGACGTTTATAAACAGCTTTTCCCGGAAGGCGGTGATCCTTGCGGAAAAATTATCAAAGTTGGCGGAATCTACTATCGGGTAGTAGGTGTCAACTATGGAACAAGCAATATCAACATTGGCGGCAATGCGGATGAAACCATACAGATCCCGTTTCCCATCATGCAAAAAGCATTGCACTACGGCAACCGTGCGGACATGATTGCACTGACTGCACACGGCAACTACAAAATCAGCACACTGGAAAACAGAATCAAAGCCGTCATTGCCAGAGCGCATTTCATTGCCCCGGATGACAAACAGGGTGTCAACGTATTCAGTGCTGAAGTAATGTTTACCATGATGGACAATCTGTTCCGCGGTGTCAGACTATTGGTCTGGTTCGTTGGTCTGGGAACCTTGCTGGCTGGCATAGTAGGCGTAAGTAATATCATGATGGTCACTGTGAAAGAACGGACAACAGAAATCGGCATCAGACGCGCCATCGGAGCCCGTCCGAAAGATATCCTGACCCAGATTCTGCTTGAAAGTCTGGTTCTCACCATCATAGCAGGTGCCAGCGGCATTTCTTTTGCCGTATTCGTCCTGCAGTGCCTCGAAATGGGAACAGCCGAAGAAGGTGTCATACAAGGTAACTTCCAAATCAGTTTTACACTGGCTGTCGGCGCAGCCATCATGCTGGTCCTGCTGGGGCTTTTTGCCGGTCTGGCACCAGCCTTACGTGCATTGTCCATCAAACCGATTGACGCCATACGTGAAGAATAAAAAGAGTATTTAACAAACTAAATCAAGACATCATATCCATGAAAAAGTATGTAAAGTATGTTTTTCTGTTTCTGATTATAAGTGTATTTGCAGGAACGTTTGTCTTCCTGTATCAGAAATCCAGAAAGAAAGAAGTGATTTACCAGACTGTATCGCCACAACAAAAGGACCTGGCCAAAACGACTATCGCTACAGGAAAAATAGAGCCACGCGATGAAGTGCTTATCAAACCGCAAATCAACGGTATTATTGCTGAATTGTATAAAAAGGCTGGCGAACAAGTCAAAAAGGATGAAGTGATCGCGAAAGTAAAGGTAATCCCTGAAATGTCTTCCCTTAATTCAGCAGAAAGCAGTGTCCGTCTGGCACGTATCAATCTGACTCAGGCTGAAAAAGATTTCAGTCGGATCAAGAACCTGCATGACAAGAAACTGGTCAGTGACGAAGAATATGACAAGGCGGAAGTGACTCTTTCACAAAGTCGGGAGGAACTGCGTAACCGCGAAGACGCCCTGAACATCATCAAGGAAGGTATATCGCGTTCGAACGCTTCATTCAGTACCACATTGGTAAGAAGTACGATTGACGGTCTGATTCTGGATATACCGGTACGGGTGGGTAACTCCGTCATTATGAGCAACACCATGAACGACGGAACGACTATTGCGTCTGTGGCCAACATGCACGATCTGCTTTTCAAAGGAAAGATAGACGAAACAGAAGTGGGACGAATACATGAAGGCATGCCGGTCAAACTGACCGTAGGCGCCTTGCAGGACAAAACATTCGAAGCGACCCTGGAATATATTTCACCTAAGGCCGAAGAAGTCAATGGTACCAATCAGTTTGCCATCGAAGCGGCCCTGCAGAATACGGACAGTGCAACCATACGGTCAGGATATAGCGCCAATGCAGAAATCGTACTTGAACGGGCAACAAACGTATGGACTGTTCCTGAGGGTTGCATTGAATTCAGCGGAGATTCTACATTCGTCTATATACTGACCTCTGAATCTCCCCAGACATTCAGGAAACAAAGCGTCATCACGGGTATCAGCGACGGCATCAACATAGAAATCAAAAAAGGAATCTCACCTGATGACCGGATCAGAAACGGCATCAAGATTATCGAATAATAGAAATGGCCATGAAACGTATCCAACTACTCTTTATCTTATTCCTCTGCCATGCTTCAAGTTGGGCAGAACAAGACATCTGGACATTAAAACAATGCATTGACCATGCCTTGACCCATAATATACAGATACGGCAGCAAAGCCTTCAGGTCAAGAACCAGGAGATTTCCCTTAATTCGCAAAAGATGAGAAGATTGCCGAATCTGGATGCTTATGCTAATGAATCCTTCGGTTTCGGACGTGCCCTGACTTCCAACAATACTTATGCTAACCGAAACACCCAAAACACCGGTTTAGGATTGAGCACCGGCATTCCGGTCTTCACGGGATTCGAAATCAAGAACAGTACCGAAAAAGCGCGCCTGAATCTGGAAGCAGCTTTAAAAGATCTCGAAAAAGCCAAGGAAAGTCTGGCTTTGGAGATCGCCTCTTATTATCTGAATGTACTTTACAACAAAGAACTGGCTGAAGTTGCCCGCCTCGAAACCGAAAGCCAACGCTTGCTGTTGAAACAGACCGAAGAATTCTGGAAGAATGGCAAAAAGGCTGAATCGGAGGTTTTTGAAGCCCGGTCACTTCTGGCACAGGCTGAATTATCGGAGGTCAAGGCTGCCGGAACCTATCAGCTTGCAGTGCTTGATCTGACTCAGATTCTGGAACTGGACTCTCCGGAAAATTTCACCATAGCTCCTGTAGAAGGAGATACAATGGCTGTCACTTTGGAACAACCGGAACTGATTTTCCTCCAGGCACAAAGCATCAAGCCGGAAATAGAAGCAGAGAAGATACGTCTCCAAAGCGCCGATAAACAAATCAAAATAGCCCGTTCGGGATACTATCCCCAAATCTCATTGAGCGCCGGAATAGGAACCAGTTATTATAAAACGTCAGGCTATAACTCAGCCAGCTTCAACCAGCAGATCAAAGACAATTTCACTCAAAATATTGGTCTGTCATTCAATATGCCGTTATTCGACCGCATGCAGACACGCAATGCCATCCGTACGGCAAAAGTACAGTATTCACTGCAACAATTACAACTGGAAGATGTCCAAAAAAAGCTTTATAAGGAAATACAGCAGGCTTACTATAACGCTGAAACAGCACGATCACAATTCCGTTCCTGCCAGTCGGCCCTGGTAGCTGCAGAATCAGCCTACCAACTTATGCAGGGAAAATACCTGAACGGCAAAGCGACATCCACAGAATTGCAAAACCAACGGACACAATGGTTAAAAGCCAGCAGCGAACAGATCAGAGCCAAATATGAATGGATATTGCGCAAAAAAATTCTGGATTTTTATGCCGGCAGAAAAATAGAATAAATCAAAAGAAAAAGAAATAATGCCTGACGTCACAATAAAGTAGCACTTTATCCGTTTATGAAATAATATGAAAAAGTTAGTCTATATTCTGTGTTCGGGTATAATGGCATTGTGGTTAAGCGGCTGCGGTGCTGAAAACAATGTCAAGAAGGGCGACAAATATTATGCTATCGGCGAATATTTTGACGCAGCGGCAGAGTATAGAAAAGCTTATATGCGCACCAAACCCAAGGAAAGAGAAAAACGTGGTGAACGCGCGTATAAAGCAGCCGACTGTTTCAGGCGCATCAACTATACGGCCAGAGCCATGGGCTCATATCAGAATGCGGCACGATACCACTATAAAGACAGTATTGTCTATTTCTATCTGGCCGAGATGCAACGTAAAAACGGTGACTACAAAAAGGCTATACAGAATTACGAACTCTATCTACAATACAAACCGGATGATATCCTAGCCAGAAACGGCCTGCAAGGTTGCCAACAGGCTCCAATATGGAAAAACAGACCAACTCTCTACAGCATCAAAAAAGAACCTCTATTCAATTCACGTAGAAGTGACATGTGTCCGGTTCTTGCCGGTGATGATTCCGAACAGCTTTATCTCACATCCACACGTCCACAGGCCACCGGAAATGAAATCAGTGGTATTACAGGCATTAAAAGCGGCGATATTTTCATGGCCAAAAAGGATGAAGAAGGCAAATGGCTACAACCGGAACTGATTGAGTCGGAAGTCAACAGCGAGTTTGATGAAGGAGCCTGTGCTTTTTCACCTGATGGCAAGACCATGTATTTTACCCGTTGTACTTACGATCCTGATTATCCCAGATACGCACAGATCTTCACATCCACGCGGTCTGACGCTTCATGGAGTACACCTCAAGTCCTGGAAATCACCAAAGACACCCTGTCTTCCTACGCTCATCCGGCAGTCTCACCGGATGGTGAATGGCTTTATTTCGTTTCCGACATGCCGGGCGGTATCGGAGGCCTGGATATCTGGCGTATCAAGCTGACAAGCAATGGACTGGGCGGAGCAGAGAATTTGGGCGAACCGATCAACTCACCAGGTGACGAAATGTTTCCGACTTTCAGACCCAACGGTGAACTTTATTTCTCATCAAACGGACACATTGGCATGGGAGGCCTCGACTTATTCAAAGCCCAACAGGACAGCACAGGAAACTGGAGCATCGAAAACCTGCAATATCCGATGAACTCATCTGGAGATGATTTTGGAATGACCTTCGAAGGGTTACACAACAGAGGTTTTTTCAGTACGAACCGTGGAGACGCCCGAGGTTGGGATCACATCATGAGTTTTGTCTGTCCGGAAGTGCTGCTGACAGTCAAAGGGTGGGTTTATGAGAAGGATGGTTATGAGCTGCCTGACGGTTTGGTTTACATGGTAGGCAATGATGGAACCAACCTTAAACTAAGTGTTAAAGGCGATGGTTCTTTCACCCAGGAAATCAAACCTAACGTGGATTATGTTTTTCTGGGCACCTGCAAAGGCTTCCTGAATCACAAGGAGGAACTTCGTGTGGACACCAGCAGTGTGAGCAAGGAATACGTCCTGCAGTTTGAACTGGCTTCCATCACAGCACCTGTACTTGTCGACAATGTATTTTATGAATTCGACAGTGCAGAATTGACTCAGGCCTCCACCTTGGCTTTGGACTCACTGGTAGAACTATTAAACGAGAATCCCAATGTCACCATCGAACTGAGTTCACATTGTGATTACAGAGGCAATGACGCATACAATATCAGACTGTCTCAACGAAGAGCGGAATCAGTAGTCAATTACCTGATTGCCCACGGTATTGCCACAGACCGTCTGACGCCTGTCGGATATGGTGAAAGTCGTCCCAAAGTGATTCGCAAGAAACTGACGGAACGTTATACGTTCCTGCATGAAAACGATACACTGACCGAGGCTTTCATCAAAAAGCTACCTGAAGACCAGCAGGAAATATGCAACGCTCTGAACCGTCGTACCGAATTCAAGGTATTGCGTACCACATACGGTCTCTTTGATGAAAACGGCAAGTTATCTAAAAGTGCTATTGAAAAGATAGCTCCGAAAAAAGATGAAGATGAAACCGTAGATGATCCTTCACAATTTGAAGGTGGCATACAATATTAAGAATATGTTTTTCTCAGCCTATATTCTGTCTTTGAAGGATTTCTTCAAAGACAGAATATAAAAAACAGTCTAGCTTCGTAAATTTGCTTCTGAACAAGGACCTGAACGTTCCTCCAATAACCGTTTGTCATGTTCTGTTTTCTCATCTTCATACTGATTATGGAATACGACTGCCATGATGTATCTATACCGTAAAATGTTTTTAAACAGTTTTCTCTAAAAATAATTCATTTTATATTGTCCGCTTATATAAAATATTAATTTTGCAAAAAAATAAAAAACTACAATAAAAGCATTCCTGTACTACAAAATTTCTCTGTAATAGAGATTATGATTAGCTTGAGATTGCTTTATTTCAGATTACTAAGATTCATTTCTGAATTAGATGGGATTCACTTTAACAAGAAAACAAAAATCAGATCAGACCTCACAACCATAATCATTAACCAAAATTCAACGCTTATGAAACGAACGATCATTACTTTATTTTCATTTCTGCTGGCCTTTACAGCCATGGCAGCGCAAGACATTATGAGTATGTCCGTCAAAGGACAATGGGTATGGGTCACCAGTACATCACAATATGTGATAGGTTATAATATGGAAACCGGCGAGAAACGACTTTACCGTTTTACTGACACTGCCCTCACTCCCTCTTATTTCACGGCCGTAGCAGAAAAAGACGACGGCACTATTCTTCTTGGTACCTCAAGAGACGGCATGTATGCCCTTTACCCAGACAATACATGTAAGGTGTATACAACCAAAGGCACAAGCATCGATGAAATCATCACATCCGGAGAAGACGCCTGGTACATCAGCAAGTCATACATCCGTAAAATTACGGATAACCTGGAAACCATGGAATGGAAATGTGCAATTGATTTTGTTTCCTATAGTGATATCTACGACATTACCCTTGATAAAAAAGGCCGCCTGTGGATCAGTGAAGCCTGTTACGGACTGTGTAAACTGGAAAACAACGAAATGACATACGTGGAAGAAAAGCGTTATAATATCGATCATACCAGCGGAGTCATGTACGGCAGCATTGCAGTGGATGAAAACAACGGCTGCGTCTATAACGCCAGTCGTATCTCAGGCAATCTTTATCGTTATGACATCGCAAAAGATACTACTTTCCTGGTGGAAAGTCTGCCATTTTCCGTCGCTTTTATGTGCTTGGACCAGGATGGTTCAATATGGATTGCAAACAACAATAATATAGCCAAACGAACCGATTCGGGATATGTCTCTTTCGAACCTGACGGTAATCCTACAATCAAATGCATGCAAGCTGACAGTTATGGCCATATCTGGTTCGGTACAAAAGACGGCTGCCTTCTCAAATTTGACGGCAATACATTTACTCGTATCCATTTATTCGATGAAGAAAGCAGCATAGAAAATGCCCGTACCACAGCATCTTCATTCTCTGTCACGGCCGATCGTTCATCAGAGCTTATCACATTATGCCTGCCTGACAGAAATACGGTAACAGATATTGAAATCTATGATGCTTCCGGACACCTTATACAAACCATAAGAAATTCCGCAACGGCTACAGAAGATTGCATACTAACCGTGAATGGAAACACTCTTCCTCATAACCAGTTTTACATTATAAAAGTCCGCTGCAAGGAAGCCACATATACAGATAAATTTATCTGGTAACATTGATATCGGATAAAGACAAAACCTGATTAAGAAAGCTTTATAATCACACCATAAAAAAAGAGGATTTACAGCTTTATTGTTGTAAGTCCTCTTTTTAGCAGGTTGCAACTCTGCATTCTCTGTATTTTTCTTTTTTATCAGATTGCAGGTACAACCTCCTCCTTATCATCTCCAATAAAATGTTCCTTGATAAATGTTTTCAGACGATCAACCAACGTTTCAAAACCATAATCCACCACTTCACTTTCCGTTCTGTAGGATAAATTACAAGCCATGTTGGTTTTCATTCCTGTCTTACGTTTGCAATAGTCCCAGAACAAATGAATCTTGCTCCAGCAACTATAATCCATAAACTTTGTAAGGAAGTCACGCTGCTTATCTTCCATTACAACGATAAGATCAGCGTCATCCAATACTTCCCGAGCAGAAGCTTCACTCTGTACAGTACTTCCTACAGTCAGAACAAGTCCCCACTCTGCCACATTAGCGGTTTCTACTTCCACGCCTGTCACGTCTGCTTCCAATAATTTCTTTTTAAAGATACTTTCGGCAAAAGGCAGTCTACAGGCACATCCAGATCCAATAAACAAGACTTTCATAATACCATCTTTTTAAAGGTTAAACTTATGCCTTTGATGAGATACTGCATAGCATATTCACCTAAGCGTTTCAGCGATCACACGCCCAAATATAATCTTTTTATTCAGAAAAACAAATTTATTAAAATCTAATTAATGTTTTTAACTTCGTTTTTACATACATTATACATTGTGCACGTTTTCATATTTAACAATTGAAAAATCAGGCAGAAATGAACTTCTGATCCGCCATTCCTGAGGATACAGGTTATTAGCACGCTGACCGATATTTTTAGCAAATCCCAAAGGAACACCGGCATAAGTCAATAAAACAAACCCTTTTGGCGTGCCTTCCGGAAGAGACGGCGCTTCCTTCCTAAGATAAGATACTGCAGCCTCATATTCCAAATCAACATTCGGAAAAGCTGCTCTGACCAAAGACAAACTCATTGCCAAGGCATGTGACGGCATCCAGTCCTTACCTTTTTGTTCAGCCACCGTCACGCCACAATGCAACACATTTACTTTATCGCGAACTGCATCACACCAATCCGAAAACTGTCCTGCCACAGCTGATATAACCGAACCATTAACACGGAAATCAAGAGTATCATCATTCCGGTAAAGCCAACTACGACAGATATCCGGTACGGTCTGAACACATTTCCCACAATGCTTACCTTTATTCCTGTTTTTCTTGTCTAATCTTACAACTACAGAATCTGCTTCTTCATCTGTTGACGTTTTATGCAATACGGCCAGGAAAAAGCCCTCACCGCGAGTCAATCCGGGGATAAAATGACAAACCGGTATACGTCCCGCTTCTTCAGCCTGAACATCATCGGCAAGCAGATTTCCACAGATTCCCCACTCTTCAGCCACGTCAACCGGCAGCACTTCAGCTCCCAACTGTGAAGCGATCCACTGCACATTTTCCTCATTCTCATATTGGTTCAATGTGCAAGTACTATAAACAAGCAAGCCACCAGATTTTAAGGCCGGCCATATCTGACTGATAATTTCACGTTGACGATCCCTGCACATCATGACATTCTCCATACTCCAACCGCTCACTGCATCCTCTTCCTTACGGAACATGCCCTCACCAGAACAAGGTACATCAGCAACAACCAGATCAAACATCTGATTCAACGCCGTAAAAGCATCAGGATAGCTGTTAGTCACCATCACGTCCGGATGCCCCCACTTGACCATATTCTCCGCCAACACCTGAGCCCTCTGACGTATAGGTTCGTTACAAACCAAGAAACTCCCTTCGGGCAAACTGGCACGAAGAACCGTAGATTTACCTCCAGGCGCTGCGCACAAATCCAACGCTTTCACCGGTGTTTTGACATAATGACGGATCGCATACTCCAAAAACATAGACGCTGCTTCCTGAACATAATAAATTCCGGCATGCAGTAAAGGATCTGCTGTAAAAGCGGGCCTGTCCTTCAGATAAAAAGCGCCATTGGCCCAAGGTACTTCGCCATCAAATCTGCTTTGATCATACTCCACTGATCCCGCCTTAAAGGGATTCAAACGGATACTTACTGACGGATCTTTTCCAAGAGCCAGCTCCAGCTTATCCCAACGCTGTGGCCCAAGAAGCCGAACAGCATAATCCTTAAATTCCTGAGGTATTGTATATTGCATAATGATTATCCTTTATAGATATAAAAATAGACAAAAAAAATGGTCTGTACAACAAAAATAGACCTAACACACCAATAAAAAAACTTATCTTTGTAAACAGAAACATTTAACTTCATTATTTTATGTTGACCAGACGTCTTCTTTTTCTGATTTCCATTGTATGGATTATCTGCACCTTACCAATGCTGACAGGCCACCTTCTTGTGGCACAGGATAGTCTGACTGTATTTTCCGATACGACATCCGTACTCAGTTCTACTGCAGACAGTTTACAGACTCTGCCAGGAACAGACGATTGGATAACAGATGATCTGCCCGAATGGTCTACCCCGTTCGTATCAGACGTTTTGTCGATGTTATTGGGTGCTGCCGGCCTGACCAGTATTCTGGCTGTTTTCATTATTCTGATCATCATACTGTTTCCTCTTATTGCAATCATCGCCATTATCGTTTTGGTGTATAAACTAACAAAACAGAAAAACAGAACCAACGAGTCTCAAAAACAGTCGGAACATTCATCAAGACGCGATTTCCAGTCAAGACAATATTTGAAAGACCAGGCTATCAACAGTTTTATGTGGGCTGTTGCCCTGCTGTTGCTATACTGGCTTCTAGGTTGGACCATATTGGCCATAGGCGGCATCATTTTCCTTTGCATTGCCGGCTCACAAATCTGGCGGTTCAAATCCGGTCAAGATGACCACCCTGACGCCAAACAGACCATGGATGAACAGACAAACGTCCCACCATCAGCAAACGATTCAACTGACAACAAAGCTAACGAATAAAATCATATATAAAATATATAATGAAACAATATCTTGATTTATTACAGCGTATTCTCGATGAGGGAACAGAAAAAAACGACCGTACCGGGACTGGAACCATCAGTATATTCGGTCATCAGATGCGTTTTAACCTGGAAGAGGGATTTCCCCTGTTGACAACCAAGAAGCTGCATCTCAAATCCATTATCTACGAGCTTTTATGGTTTCTCAAAGGCGATACTAATGTGAAATACTTGCAGGACAACGGAGTCAGAATATGGAATGAATGGGCCGGTCCGGATGGTGATCTTGGACACATCTACGGTTATCAATGGCGCTCATGGCCTGACTATAAAGGCGGTTTCATAGACCAGATACAGGAAGCTGTCGACACAATCAAAAACAATCCGGACTCAAGACGTATTATTGTAAGCGCATGGAATGTAGGTGACCTTAATAACATGAACCTGCCTCCATGCCATGCCTTTTTTCAGTTTTACGTCGCCAACGGCAGACTGAGTCTGCAATTATACCAACGGAGTGCAGATTCCTTTTTAGGTGTACCATTCAATATAGCATCTTACGCACTGCTATTACAAATGATGGCTCAGGTAACCGGTCTAAAGGCTGGAGATTTCATTCACACCTTAGGAGATACCCATATTTACAAGAATCATCTTGAACAAGTACATCTTCAACTGACACGAACACCACGCCAACTGCCCAGGATGATCATCAATCCTGATGTCAAATCCATCTTCGATTTCCACTACGAGGATTTCCAACTGGAGAATTATGATCCATGGCCACATATCGCTGGTCAGGTTTCCGTATAACCTTCAACCAATCACCATTATTATGCTGTCAATTATCGTCGCTACTGCACAAAACAGAGCTATAGGCTACAAGAATAAATTACTTTACTGGCTGCCGGATGATCTCAAACGATTCAAGTCACTGACCACCGGCCACACAATCATTATGGGACGCAAAACCTTTGAATCATTACCCAAAGGAGCACTTCCCAACAGACGTAATATCGTTTTAAGCAAACAGGAATCCTTTCAGGCACAAGGTACGGAAGTATTTCATAGTCTTGAAGACGCACTTAAACACTGTCAGACAACGGAAGAAGTCTTCATCATTGGAGGAGAAAGCATATATAGGGAAGCTCTGGACAAATCCGACCGGATTTATCTTACATTAATTGAAGATATCCCCCAAGAAGCTGATGCTTATTTTCCTGAAATAACAGACAAAGACTGGCAGCTGGTGTCATCCGTCGAACATCCTACAGACGAAAAGCACCAATATACATTCAGATTTCTGGATTATACCAAACGACAATAACTCAAATGGGCGGGACAAACAAATAATTCGTTTAAGTCCCGCCCATATTGTATCTGTTTATTCTGCCGCATCAGCGACTTCATCATCCCCTTGCAACTCATCAAATCGTGATCTTTCCTCCGGTTTTTCAAGATCAGGGATTGGCATCTGACGTTTAATTGCCTCATGAAATGAAATAATAGTCTCAGAACGCTGCAGACCCAATGGCTGCAACTTATCATGGATTATACTCAACATGTGGCTGTTATTACGGGCATAGATTTTAATAAACATGTCATAGTCGCCTGTGGTATAGTGGCATTCTACAACCTCGGGTATATGCTCAAGCTCCTCAATAACCCTATCAAAATCCGAAGGATCTTTAAGGAAAAGACCGACAAAGGCACAGGTTTCATATCCTATCCGTTCTGGATCCAATACAAACTGTGAGCCTTTCAACACCCCCAAACGTGTCAGCTTCTGAATACGCTGATGTATTGCTGCACCAGAAACGTGACAAGCTCTAGCTACTTCCAGGAAAGGGATTCTCGCATTATCTGCAATCAAGCGCAGAATCTGTTCATCCAACGCGTCTAAATTTGCTATACTCATAATTGTGACTAATTTGCTGCAAATTTAGTGAAAAAAAATCACTTTAGTTTTTTAATCATAAAAAAAACGACATTTCTTAATAATGAAATGTCGTTTTTTAAATAGTTTTAATTACGTTTCATTGCTGAATAATTAATCTTCAAAGCCCAGGACTTTCTCAGAACCTGTTTGATATCTGTCACGATACCCATCTGAGTCTTTTCATCAACCTTGAGGGAAACAGTCTGCGCGGTCTGGTCAACCATTGTAGAACGCTCCTCGGCGATAAAGTCCATTACCTCTGCCGGCTCAGCAAATTTATCATTCAACTGAATACGCGTACCTGAACCCATGGTCGGTCTCAACTGATCTGTTGGAGGACCTACATAAATAAAGGATACGGCAGACTTCTTTTCCAACTTCTCCAACTCGGTACCTGACGGTAGTGTGAACTTAACCTTCAGTGTCACTTCACGCATTGTCGTTACAATCATGAAGAAAAACAGGATCGTAAAGATCAAGTCAGGAAGTGAAGAGGTGTTCAATTCGGGCATCTCTCTGGAGCCTCCTTTGCTAAATCTGCTCATTGTTGTCCTCCTCCATATGTTTTAGGTTCAGCCTCAGAAATCTTCTGAGGATAATACTCTCGTATAGCCTCCTGCTGTTCTTCGCTCAAAGCAGCATAAGCTTTTCCGAATTTGGCTTTACTCAGTTCATCACGCAACTCATTATAAGCGCGGATCAACTCATTTTGCACCTGGAAATACACACTATAAGGCGTACCACGGTGAGTCTGTACAGAAATCACATGCTTTTCAGTTACAGCACACTGACCGAGTAACGGAATATTCTTCATGTGCTTTTCCGGCAAATTAGCGCGGTTATCTTCATTCTTGACAAACTCCTTAGCCTTGTCACACAACTGGTCTACTTCAATAAACTCGTCGCCGCACAAGACCTGACCACGCGCATTAACAAGCACCTTCAATACATTTCTTTCCTTTACGTCAAGCTCTGCATCCTCCTGATTATCTTCGGGTGGCGGCGGCAAACGTCTTGCCAAACCGGAATCCGTATCCATTGAAGTCGTCACAAGGAAGAAGATGAGCAAAATGAAAGAAATATCCGCTGTTGAACTCGCGTTCAAGCCAGGTACTTTTCTTTTCTTTCTTGCCATACTTTCTTTTTTTAAGACGTAAATTACTTTTTATTCTTTTTCATGAGGCCTGCCATATTCAGCACAGCAGCCAAAGCAGTCAGGGCCATCATGATATAAATTGAAATCAGGAACATGTCTGTTACAGTTACCATTGTGGCAGAAGTTACAGTACCATCTGCAGCGGTAAACTCAGTCTCATTCAAATTGGTCAGCAAACCGATAAGCAGTGAAGCTACCATGATGATAAAAGAGAATGCACTGATCTTTCCTCCCGGCACGCCACTGACATCTTCTCCATTGCCACCCATTGAAGACTTGATACCGCGTATCACACTCCAAATGGCCAAGATACATGTTATAAAGAACATGCCATACATTAACCACATTAATCCTTCCGTACAGTAAGGTGCGTTGTAATCACCTTCCGGATTATCATAACCATATCCGAAGAATGCCGCAAAGAATACTATAATAATAGCAAAGCAGGCATACAGGACATAGTATGACGTCATATATTTTTTTGCCGCCATGTTGCTAATTATTTTTTCAAGTTATACTTCATGCACATATCCAACAATGAGATTGTAGCCTCTTCCATGTTAGATGTGATCTCCTCAATCTTAGACAGGATGTAGTTGTAGAATACCTGAAGGATCAAGGCAACGATAATACCGAAGATAGTAGTAATCAAAGCCACTTTCATACCACCAGCCACAATGGTCGGAGAGATATCACCTGCAGCCTGGATCTGGTCGAACGCCATAACCATACCGATCACAGTACCCAAGAATCCGAGTGACGGAGCCATTGCGATAAACAAGGTGATCCATGAACATCCTTTTTCAAGGTAACCAGCCTGTACACTTCCATATGCAGTAACTGAACGCTCTACGTCTTCAACACCTTCATTGAAACGCATCAAGCCCTGATAGCAGATTGAAGCGACAGGACCACGAGTATCACGGCAAATAGCCTTTGCACCTTCCAAATCGCCTACCTTAAGTTTCTCTTCGATCTCAGCCATCAACTTCTTTGAATTGATTTCTGCAAGGCTCAAATAGATAATACGCTCGATGCAGAATGCCAAACCGAATACCAATGCAATAGCAACCAATGACATGAAGCCAGCATCACCTTCGATGAACTTTGTCTTGAGCTCTTTGTGAATGCTTACCTGCTCTACCGGCTGTGGCTCTTCTGTTTCTACAGCTGCTGTAGCTTCAACAGCTGCTGTGTCTTCTACGGCCGTGCTGTCTACCATCATTGAATCTGTAACGGCAGCTGCTGAATCAGCCTGTGCCATCATCGACTGAGTCGCGCCAAAAGCGAAGACTCCGAACATCGCAACAATTGCTAATAACTTTTTCATTGTGTGTCTAAAATTTTAAGATTAATTATTAATTTTATTTATTTGTTCTTCAATTAGATGCGGAGAGAGGGGGATTCGAACCCCCGATACGTTTTCGACGTATACACGCTTTCCAGGCGTGCCTCTTCAGCCACTCGAGCATCTCTCCTTATTTAAAACGGGCGCAAATTACTAAAAAAATACGATATTCACCGTTTTTCAGCTACAAAAATATTCTTTTTTTTCTGGACTATCATCATATAATTAAAAAAAAATTTCAACTTGATGAAAAAAAATATTTTTTAACACACCCTTTATGACTTATCGCACCTTGGGAAACACCTCCAGGGCATTCGTAAATGCCTGCAAAGCAACCTTCTCAGGGTCACAATCATAAATTTCAGCCATTTTGCGGAGTGTGTGGACAATATACGCACTTTCGTTCCGTTTTCCTCTAAACGGCACTGGGGCCAGATAAGGAGAATCCGTTTCCAGAACCAGCCGTTCAAGCGGAATCTGTTTAAGTACATCCGGCAGTTGCGTTTTCTTAAAAGTCAGCACGCCATTTATACCTAACTTGAAACCTTCAAAAGCCAATAGCTCCATGGCTTCATCCACACTTCCTCCAAAACTGTGGAATACCCCAGTCAAACCTTTTTCACGATACGGCGACAAGACCTCCAAAAGTTCTTTCTGCGCCGAGCGAGAATGTATCATCAGAGGCAAACCAAACTTCAGAGCCCATTGAACCTGACGGTCGAACACCTCTTTCTGTTCGTCATAATAAGTCCGGTCCCAATAATAATCCAAACCGACTTCACCAATGGCGACAAAGGGATGTCCCGCAACCAGCATACGTTCCATTCTGTCCAGGACCTGCTTATAATCCGGCGTCAAGTCTGTAGGATGCAGTCCAAGCATCGGGTAAAAGTAACCGGGATAACGCCGGCACAAATCCATCATGGCCTCTATCGAATCTTCATTAATATTAGGCAACAGGATTTTCTCTACCCCTGCCTCACGGGCACGCTGTACGACATCCTCAAGGTCATCCTTAAACTCATCTCCATACAAATGGGAATGGGTATCTATAATTTTCATCATTCTCTATGACTGACGGTTAAACAGACTCATCACCATGGCACGCAAATTGGCTTTCCGCGTATCCGGCAGTTGCACCTGATTCAGATATTGCTCAGCTTCGTCAAAATACGCCTTTATTTTCTCTTCACACAGTTGTCTGATGCCAATCTGATTATAGAGTTCGGTCACTGCCGCTATTTTTTCTTCGGGATTATACATCCCTTCCCGTACACCAAGCCAATATTCCAAATCGGCAAGCTGGCTGGAATCAGCTTTCTGACAGGCATTAATCAGCAGATAGGTTTTCTTGTTACAAAGAATATCCCCTCCTGTCTTTTTTCCAAACACGGCCGAATCACCATACACGTCCAAATAGTCGTCCTGAAGTTGGAATGCCAATCCTACACACTCTCCATATTTATATAACACTTCAGCATCTTCTGCAGGAGCATCAGCCATTACCGCACCTATCTTCAAGGCACAAGCAAGCAGGACAGAAGTCTTCAGACGGATCATTTCTATGTATTCGTCCTCGGTCACATCGTTTCTGGTTTCAAAATCCATATCATACTGCTGTCCCTCACCTATTTCCAGAGCAGTTTCCGTAAACAGGTCCATGACTTCCTTAATCCGCACAGACTCGCCTTTTGCCATATACTGATAAGCCAGCACCAGCATGGAATCACCACTCAAAATAGCGGTATTGTCATTCCACTTTTTATGCACCGTCGGCATTCCGCGTCTCATGTCAGCCTTATCCATCAGGTCATCATGGAGTAAAGTATAATTATGGTACGTTTCAATAGCCAAAGCCTGCGCATAAATAGACGATACATCTTCCTTATACAGATTATAAGCCAACAGCATCAGTACCGGACGTATACGCTTACCACCTAAAGAAAGGACATAACGTATAGGAGCATACAGTTTTTCGGGCTTACGGTCGAGAGCCATATTCCGGATCTCGTTATTGATTTGTTCCAATAATTCTTTCCAGGTATACATACGATTAAGATATTACCAAAAGAGGCTGCATTAAGCAGCCTCCTTTTCTACTATAATTATACTTCTTTTTTAATTCAGTCTGAATGTAATAGGCAATGTAAATTTCACACGTACGGCCTTACCTCTCTGACGTCCAGGCTGCCATTTCGGCATTTTCTTCAGTACGCGTTCAGCTTCTTTTGACATGTAAGGATCCGGGCTTCTGACAATGGTAATATCCACGATAGAACCGTCCTTATTAACGACAAACTGCGTAATTACACGTCCCTGAATACCCTGTTCCTGACAGATTGTCGGATATTTAAGGTTCTCATACAACCACTTCATCAAGGCTTCATCACCGCCGGGGAACTTAGGATTCTGTTCTACTACATCGTATACGATATTTTCATCCACATCTTCCACTACCGGGCCTACAGGACCTGTTGCAGTAGGAGTACCAGTACCGACCGCATTGGTTACAATAGCCTGATTAACCTCTTCAGAAGTCTCCACTTCTTCTTCCACCAATTCTGTTTCGTTGTCCACGATATTCAACACTTCTGCAATTTTCGGTGCTGCTGCTGGAGGCGGTGCAGCCACTTCTTCCTCCTGATGAGAAATAGGAATCATATCTTCCTCATACACGCTCTCATAGACCTGTTCCGTTTCCACCACTTTTCTGTCTTTCTGCGTCCATTCAAACGCAACGAACATGGCAGCTAAAGTGAGCACGTAACCGATCAGCAACCCCGTACCTTTTTTGCCTTCGAGGTCCGCCTTTAGTGATTTTTTAACTTCCATAATATTATTAGCTTTTTACGTATTCTTCATAACGGGACAAATGTAACACATTTTTTTCGATTTCAGATGTCTTTGCCCATTTTTTTTTCTTTTTGAATATATTTTTTGCACATCACACCCTAAACCCGATTTTTCCGCGTTTATACAGATGGATGAAAACCCAAATCAAATTAATGCACAAATATAATTCAGTTTTTTTAAAATTAATGTATCTTTGACGATAAATTTAACGCTGATATGAAAAAAACATTTTTCCTCTTTATATTTCTGTTACTAGCTGTCTCTGCAAGCAAAGCGCAAACAGGTAACTCCGTTTTCAATTTTCTGGAGCTGCCTGTATCTGCCCATGCCACGGCACTGGGCGGCCAGAACATTTCTCTCATAGAGGACGATGCATCACTTGTTTTCCTGAATCCGGCACTACTGAGTTCAGTCAGTGACAACACGTTAAACCTCAACTACATGACATACATGCAAGGATGCAACGTGGCCAGTGCCGCCTATACCAGGATATGCGGCGAGCGTTCCACATTCGGTGTCACCGCGCAATATGTACACTATGGTACAATGGACGAAACAACGGAAGCCAACGAAATCATCGGTTCTTTCTCTGCCATGGACATGGCTCTAAGCGGAATGTATGCCTACAATCTCAATGACCATTGGGCAGGAGGAGCTACCGGCAAATTCATCTACTCCAAATATGGCGACTACAATTCCATCGGTCTGGCTGTAGATCTGGGATTGAACTATTACGATGACAATACGGATTTTTCTTATTCTATCGTTGCTAGAAATCTGGGAGGGCAGATCAAGGCTTTCGGCGACAAGCACGAAAAAGTGCCTTTTTCCTTGCAGACAGGCTTCACCAAAGGGTTCAGTCATGCCCCGTTCCGCATATCCGTTACCCTGATTGATCTGACAAGATGGAAAAGCGACTATTATTTCAATCCCGAAAAAGATGAATCCTTCGGTACCATTCTGATGAACCATTTTGTAGCCGGTGTGGATTTTCTGCCTACAGACTTCATGTATGTGTCTTTGGGATACAATTTCAGACGGGCACACGAAATGAAAGTGGCAGGATCGTCTCATTGGGCCGGTTTCAGCGCAGGAGCCGGAATCCAGCTGTCCAAATTCAAGTTTGGCCTGGCGTATGCCCAATATCACCTGTCAACCCCTTCGCTGGTATTCAATGCGGCTTATTCATTATAAAAATCATATCTGCTATTTATGAAAAAAATCACTATTGCCATAGACGGTTTCTCATCATGCGGCAAAAGCACCATGGCCAAAGACCTGGCCAAAGAGATCGGTTATATTTATATTGACAGCGGCGCGATGTATCGTGCCGTCACCTTATACTGCCTCCGTCACAACCTTTTCGACGGCGACACGGTCAACACACAGAAACTGTCCGAACTGATACATGATATCCACATCAGCTTCAAACTGGACGAACAAAGCAGACAACCTCTTACCTATCTTAATGGCGAATGTGTGGAAAAAGAAATCCGCACGCTGGCTGTATCCCAAAAGGTCAGTTTCGTGGCTGCCGTAGGATTTGTCCGCGAAGAACTGGTTCGCCAGCAACAGCAGATGGGCAAAGAAAAAGGTATTGTCATGGACGGAAGAGACATCGGCACCACCGTTTTCCCTGATGCGGAACTGAAAATCTATGTAACGGCATCTGCCAGAATCCGCGCTCAAAGACGTTTCGATGAATTACAGGCAAAAGGAGAACCGGGCAGTTTCGAAGAGATTCTGGCCAATGTGGAAGAACGCGACAGGATAGACATGAACAGACCCGTCAGTCCTTTGCGCAAAGCCGATGACGCCATTGTTCTCGACAACAGCGAGATGACTATTCCGCAGCAAAAAGCCTGGCTGTTGGAGCAATACCAGCGTGTATCTGGCCAAAAGATATAATTCTTCATCTTCCAATACTGAATCAATATGACTATTGAAATAGATCAGGGATCGGGATTTTGTTTCGGAGTAACCCGTGCCATCAACAAGGCCGAAGAAGAACTTACCCAAGGCTGCAAGCTTTATTGTCTGGGCGACATTGTCCATAACGGCAAGGAATGTGACAGGCTGAAGAAAATGGGTCTGATAACCATCGATCACCAGGACTTTGAAAAGCTCAGCGATGTCAAGGTCCTGCTTCGGGCACACGGCGAACCGCCGGCCACTTATGATACCGCCCGTCAAAACAGAATAGAAATCATTGATGCCACATGCCCGGTTGTGCTTCACTTGCAGGAACGCATCAAGAAGGAATTCACTTCTTTGGAGTCACAAGACAAACAGATTGTCATTTTCGGCAAAAAAGGTCATGCTGAAGTTTTAGGACTGGTAGGACAGACCGAAGGCAAGGCCATCGTCATCGAAACGCCGGAAGACGTTTCCAAGGTTGACTTCAACAAAGACATCTACCTCTATTCACAAACAACCAAACCTTTGGAGGGTTTCCGCCAGATAGTGGAATACATCAGGACACATATTTCACCTACAGCCACATTCCGGTATTACGACACGATTTGCCGTCAGGTAGCCAACCGGATGCCGCATATCCGCGAATTCGCATCACGTCATGACGTGATTCTTTTCGTATGCGGCAAGAAAAGCTCGAACGGCAGGGTGCTTTTCAATGAATGCAAGAATGTCAATCCTCAATCCTATATGATTGACGCAGCCAATGAAATCGACTTCAACTGGCTGACCGGTTGCAACTCTGTTGGAATATGTGGCGCCACCTCCACTCCCAAATGGTTAATGGAGGAGTGCAAAGTAAGCATCGAGCAGTTTCTTGGCAGCCACGAATGAAGTCTGACGTCCGTTAAGAACCTGCTCTTCAGCCTCAGCGAGCATTGAAGCAATGGTTTGATTCTGGAAAAAGCTGTTGCGCAAATGCTCGTTGATGCTTTCATACATCCAATATTTAGCCTGTTCCCTGCGACGGTGTTCAAAATAACCGTTCGCCTTCACAAAGTCTATGTAAGCATAAACCATATCCCAGATTTCCTTTACACCCAGATTATAGAAACCGGAATAAGTCATCACCTGCGGTGTCCACCCGCTTTCCGGTGCCGGAAACAGATGAAGCGCATTCCGGAACTGCGTAGCAGCCAACTGGCATTTGTCTACATTGTTCCCATCACATTTGTTGATCACAATACCGTCAGCCATCTCCATGATACCCCGTTTGATACCCTGAAGCTCATCACCCGTACCGGCCAGCTGGATCAGAAGGAAAAAATCAACCATTGAATGGCAAGCTGTTTCACTCTGCCCCACCCCGACTGTTTCCACGAAGATTTTGTCAAAACCGGCTGCCTCACACAATATAATGGTTTCACGGGTTTTACGGGCCACGCCACCAAGTGAACCTGCAGAGGGACTGGGCCGGATGAACGAATCGGGATGCACGGAAAGCTTTTCCATTCTGGTCTTGTCACCCAATATACTCCCTTTGCTACGCTCGCTACTGGGATCAATGGCCAGCACGGCCAGTTTTCCGCCATATTGTTCCAGTACATGAATGCCAAATACATCAATACTTGTACTTTTACCGGCTCCGGGAACACCACTGATACCTACACGTATCGAATGACCGGAATAAGGCAGGCATTTCTCTATTACTTCCTGGGCTATGACCTGATGATCAGGGTTCAGGCTTTCCACTAGAGTGACAGCCTGTCCCAATATGGTCATATTTCCCTTAAGAATACCCTCCACATAATCACCGGCCGACATCTGGCGATGACGGTAACGCCCCCGCTTGAGATAAGGATTCACGATCGAAGGCTGCGCCACACCACTATTGACGGTCAAGCCTTTATATTCTGAGCTGTTTTCAGGATGTTCCATAGCAACAAGATTTTATCAGGGTTTCACTGTCACCGTTATGATCTCTTTTGAACGTGCCGGATCATTGGTAATCAACAATACACGCGGACGGTTCTTGATTTTCTTCAGATATTTGGCCGTAATGGTCACTTTCAGTACCTCACTTTTACCCGGTGCAATAGTCCGGTTACTCAGACTGAGCGACATGGCATTATTGAATACTTGCAGGCTCTTGATTTCCAAATTGGTTTTTCCGGTATTGCTGATTATGATTTCTCCGGTTCTCTTGCGTTTCCGTCCCATCTCGCCCAAATCCAGCGTATCAGCCGACAGCTCCATACATGGCGCCTTGGCACGTTCGTCAACCGACAACGAAGAAAAATCAGGCAACAGCACGGAAGACACCGTAATCTCATTCTCCTCTCCGACCTTATCTCCCGGACGTCGTGACAGGTAAACAGAAGTCTGGGTCAATCCCATCTGCATCAGTTTCTCACTGTCCAGCGTCAACAGGATTTTTCCCATACGGCCTCCATTCAGGACCTCCGGATAATACTGAGCTGTCAGATACGGTGGCAGGTGCATCAGCTGGGGACGATAACTCTTGCGGCTCAGGTTCACCAGTTGAATTTCCGCTACCGGCTTGTCTCCACGATTCACATTGTCGAATTCAATATTATCCACATTCAACCGGATATCGCCCATTTCGAATGGGAATGAATTGGAATAGTCCGACAATTTGGTCACTACGCGACCTTGCAGATGCAAATAAACCGGTTCTTCAGAAGCATTGGTATATACTTCAAGGTCTTTCTGAAACACGCCCAGCATCTTGGCATCATAAATAGCCGTAATCGAACCTTCCGCACCTGCACTGATCAGTTCACGGGTCCAGTCCACCGCCGTACAGCCGCATGACGGGATCACTTCCTTGATACTAAGAGGCTCATCTCCTGTGTTCTTAATCTTAAAGTTCACCTTGGCCGGCAACTGAAACATGATCTCCCCCATATTGGCGACATCACTTTGCACTGTCATTTCAGGTTGCGCAGCCATCGGACCAGCCAGCAATACACAAACAGCCCCTATGATTATTTTTCTTAATGTCATATCTCAATTTCTTTTTTGTACAAAGATACAATAAAATGTGGTTTTTCACTATTTCTGCCATTAATTTATCTGCCATGGGATTAGACCCGAATACAGATATCCTTTCCTGCAGGCATCATTCGCTTCACCGGTTCTGTCCGCCCACATTTTCCACACCACGTAATGCTGCTTCCATTCTTCTGACCAGATCACGCTTGTTGGTTCGAGGTGAATAAACAAATCCTTCCGTCACCACCATACGGCCTGCTGCAGGATCAGGATAGGCCAGTGAAACGAAAGGTCCGCCAATTCCTCCTTTCCGGACTTCCCAAAGGCCACGCATCTCATATACCCGCCGACCGGCTATTGTCAGGGTATCAAACACGACCAAAGGTACACCGTCTATCCTTGTAGTGGTCATCCACTGGTCCGGGTTGGAACCCGGAATATTCCGTTTCATGGCAGAATCCCGCTGCTCTATCCAATAATCGGACCACATCTCGTCTTCATTTGCCATCGGCATTGTATAGCACACATAATTCATGTCTTTATCTATACGGTTGGTTGAAGCCCACAGAAAATGATCTCCTTTCTTCAGGGAAGCCAACTCTGAAGGCACATGAACACTCACACCGAAAATCTGTCGTGAGGCCTGATCGACCTCCTTGTTGTATTTCTTTTTCAGACGGGCTGTTTCCAGCGCCAGTTCCGAATCTACAAACAGATCGGCTATCCGTTTTTTCTGCCGTCCTACGAATTCTGCCAGGGCTTGTTTGTCACCGGCTTCCACACTGACACAAATCTGCGGAGACGCTTCACTGTCATACGCCACCCCGATACGTGGTACTTTCGTTTGAGGATCAGTCTTGACAAAAAGGATATTCCGCATGGTCACATAGGTACGGACATAATTATCAGGAGACACCCGCAGCAGGCGGAACAAAGGTTCATTCTGAGGCAATCCGGGAACACTTCCTTCCAATACGACTTTAAGCGAATCGCCAGCCATACTTTTCCATATATCATCATCTACTACGACCAGCAATTCATAAGGCAGCCCCTTGGAAGCCACCTTCACCTTATGTTTCTCACTGTCATGGCGACACGCCGTAAACAACGTCATCAATATGACAATCAGACATTGCCATCCTAATCTGACATAAGATATTTGCTTCATGATTCAATATTTTATTAACACACCTGATTTAACTTTCCCAATGATCAAAATTAGTGTTTTTTTCTATCCTTCAAATACATTCCCCATCCAAAAAAATAACGATATGGCTATTTTACGTTTTTTTAAAACATAAAAGAATCCTGTTTATCCTATTAGACTTTTTAATGACAGTTTCTATTCAACATGGCATATTCCCTGCAAGATGCAGTTTCACCTCACCAAACAAATAGCAGACATACGGAAAAACCGATTTGCCAATCCGGGTTTTCAGGATTAATGCTCTGTAGATTCAAGATCATTTTGGGGCCCTATGTTTTTTCCCAAGGTGGTTTTTCCAAGGTACAATACCGGACCTGAAATCCGGGATTAAACCCACCGTCCCCAACTTATATTCATCTCCCCACAAGAAGGAATCCGGCCAAACCTGTTCACCTCTTCATCTTAATATATATTATACTGATATACAAACAATTACAGATGAATATCCTTGATTCATTCCGGTATTCTGTCTTTACACTCTCCAATTTGTTAAAATGTCAACAAATATCCAGAAACAGAATGGCCAGTTCGGTTTTTCCCGGAAAAAGTAAGGCTTACTTTCAAAAAAGTAAGGTTTACTTTTCCGAAAGTAAGCTTTACTTTTTTAAAAGTGTACTGATTTTTTATTTTTAATCATCAATTATTAATACAACCAAAAAGACTGTTTGAAGGACAGGTGAAGGAGTAGTGAAGGAGCAGGTTCACCCTACAATCAGCATAAACAAAGGGAAGTGAAGAGGTGAAGGACTTTGAAGGGGAAATATTCACAGGGTATATAGCAAGAAACAAATTACAACAATGCTGTTTCCTGAAAGAAATCCTTCACCAACCACGCCCACCACCAATCTATGGTAATATGACTACCCTTATCCAGTCTTTCAGATGACACCATTTACGTCCATATCCATGCTGGGAATCACTGATCATCAGTAGTGTCTGTCTGCCGTCTTTCAATACAATACCCGGGCACAATCCTTCATAGTTGGCCAGACGCTGGCCGATCAGTCTCATCTGCGTATTCCATTCGGCTACCTTGATCTTCTTTACGGCATATTCAGTTTGAGACAAACAGGCAGAAAGGGAATCCTGATTTTCGAAAATGACCCGATAGAGTTTCTGACGGACCCTACTTCCCAAATAATGCTTTTTTACATCAAACTCACGCTCCAGCGCATACATCTGTCCATCAGGAAGCACACAAAGCGCCACTACCCCAAAAGCATATTGCCGGCCTTTCCGTTTGGCCTGAGGAGTGTCCAGCCAGTAAGTATACTGCCGTTCAGGCTGACCGGACGGTGTAAACGCCTGTAACCGTAACGGGAAAGGGCCTTCATGTCCAGGCGCAGCCACCTGTCCATCGGCTTTCAACACATTTTCTGTCACAGTCCAAAACAAATGGCGGTGCGCATCGTAAGCCAGCGCTTCAAATCCATAATTGGGACAGATCTTATCCTTGGCCAAACAGAACGGCACTTGCAGCTCGCGTTCCAATGCTTGTCCTTCCTGATTATAGGCAACGATCCGCTGATCACTCTCTCCGCTGATCCATAATGTGGAGTCAGTCGGGAAGAAAGCGATACCTTCCGCATCACGGCCTGCCTGTCCATTGGTTTCTTTCCCCATGGCCATCCAACCATACATATCCGTCACCTGCCCCGTAAGGGAATCCTGCCTGATACCCACCACATAAAAGCCGTCACGATCGGATTTATCACTGACTATTGCGTAAGTCCGATTGCCAATAGGAGTAATCCCACTGTAATCACCATAAGGTATCTCCCATCTGGAAAGATTACGTGGTGATAACAACTTGGCAGTCTGGGCTTGCAGAAGCAGGCTGCCGAAAAGGCAGCCTGCTATCAGAGTTATTCTTTTATTTGTCTTCATTATGGCTTCACTTTAATCTCTACGGATTCTGAATGTGCCGTATACTCCGGCGCATACACTCCCGAAAGCACGGCCGTACCGGATTCATAAGTTCCCGGTCTCTCCACATAATAATCTATATCTATGATATGAGTACCTTTGGGCAGACGTTCAAAGAAACAATTGGTCGAAGCGTCACGTACATCCCTGTAATAATACAATCCATTATTATGGGTATATCCGGCTCCTGTTTCTACAGGTTCCACACAAGCCGGACGGCCGATTTTCAGGGAAACATAATCATAATCACGGTCGGAGGTGATCAGGTAATGTACCGTCACACGGTCGCCCACCTTCATCGGGCCTGACGGCCATTCCTGGGTAATCCGCATACCGGAAGCCTGCGAAGCCACCTGCTCAAGCGGCATGCTGAACTGGGCATAAACCGCTCCCCAGGCATTGTCAGACTGGCCCTGACGGATACGCAATTCACGTACTCCGTTCTCCAGTTCCGAACCACTCCACTGTGACCTGATATATCCCAAACCAGCCAGCTTACTCTGAGCGGCATTGACCGTTTCCACCTTTCCATCTGCAAAAACGAGCTGAAGGGTATCCTCTACAGCCTCATGGAGCTGGTCGCCCTGCGCCTTGACAAGAGCATAAACGGCAGAAACAGTAGCCGTATTCGTCGGCCAGTCCTGCACCCGCTTTTGTGACAGCAGCCAACGTCCTAAACCGTTCATCAACGCCTTGTCATCAGGCTCCAACAGTTCAACGGCTTCCATGATCTGTACATGTACGGCTATTTTACGGTCCATCAGATCATAACGGTTGGACGGATAGGCCAAATGGCAGCCATAGGCATCTTCTACCAGATACTCATGCAGCGATTTCATCATTTCGTCTGCTTCTGAACGTTTACCGGCACGGAATAGAATAATGGCAGCCTTGGCCTTGTCATTCAGATCAAGTTTATAACGATCCCTGACAAGAGCATCCAATGCGTATCGGGCATCCGAGAGGTCAGTGCGGTTCATCCATGACTGGTCTGACAGACTGAGGAAATAGAGGTAGTCCAGCCATTGTGTGGCAAAAGCTTTTGTTTCACGTTCTTTGTCACGTTCGATCATCTGATGGACTTGTCCGGCCAGATAGCGTTGCATCTTCGGAATATCCACAGAAGAAGACAGGTCGGCAGACTTTCCTGACAATACGCCGGAACGGGCCAGCCAGCCGGCCACCCTCAATGTCATGCCATAACTGCCGGACATACCCTGGAACCAGCTGAAGGAGCCGTCAGCATATTGCAAACGGCCAAGCTGTTCGCCAAAACGGCGCAAACGCTCTTTACGCTGATTTTCATCAAACAAGGTTTGCAGACCGGCCAACTGCTGTGCTTCATCTTCAGCCTCTACAGCCCAAGGTGTTTCTTCGACAAGCAGCCCGCTCAGTTCTTCCTTCTCCGGCCATGAAGCTGCCTGCAAGGCTTCCGGTGAAAGTTGCCATTGACGCAGGGTCTGTTCCAATACAGGATAACGCTGCATCAGTTGTTCTGTCAGTGTGGCTGCATAATAGGCTCCGGCCAGATCAAGTGCATTGTGGGTACGCGGGTTAAGCAGAACGGGAAGAGACTGTACGGCATACCAGACCGGATTGGCTGTATATTCCAAAGTCAGACGCCGCGCTCCGGCCTGCCCGTGGTTATTCTGGAACAAACTCGTGAGCGGTACGACAGTCTCACCGGATTCTGAGGTCTGGAAAGGTCTGGTTTCCGTCAACCACTCCTTATTCTCGAGAACCGGCAGATAACGCTGTTCACCATCTGAATTCCGACCAGCCTTCCAAATGACACGGCAGGCTACCAGTGTATGCTGGTCTGTCGGTTTCCAGGTAAATGACACCACTGTATCTGACACTCCTTCTACCGTCATCTTGCACTTGTCTTTCCAGATGATTTTCTCCGTGGCCGGATCGAATATTTCCATTGTCACATCACCCTTGACACGTTTCTGCGTCTGGTTGTAAAGCGTGGCGGTCAGGGTCGTCTCATCGCCTACTCTGGTGAAACGCGGAAGATTCAGCTGTGCCATGATATCCTTGGTGGCTACAGCATCGGCCTTGATTTTCCCGGTCATCAGATCATCTGTATGCGCCAGTCCGATAAACCGCCATGAAGTCAGGCTCTCGGGCACCGTAAACGTCATGACCACATGCCCATTCTCATCGGCCCTCAGTTCCGGATAGAAGAAAGCTGTTTCCTGCAGATTTGTCCTGACTGCATGATCAGGAACGACAGTCTCTTCGGGTGCGTTTCCTGCACCAGCCGTCTCTTCTTCCACTACGTCCTGCTTCATATTGGCCAGCCCGGCTATGACTCCCATCCGGTCTGCTGCCACTACTCCACTGCCAACGTTGGCCAATGCAACCTTCGGTTTCGACATCATCACATCCATTATAGTATAAAATATTCTCGAACTAAAAGTAAATCGAAGAGAAGCGTCAAAATCCCCGAAATCACAATACCGGTATCCCGCATTACCGTCCGCATAAGATTTAGGATGACGGATGACCTGATAATGTATTCTTGAAGCCGTATTGACCATATTGACATAAGGTAAAGTGACAAACTGAGGCATTTCCAACCACCAGTCATGAGTGGCAAACTGTTCGAGCGAGGCATCATAAAGTGTAGCCATCATTCTGGCAGAGGCCGGCTTACCATCGGGGGTCAGAACCTGCAACGTCCACGTTTCCTTATCACCGGGTTTAAGCTTGTCACGGAAACTGCTCCAGCTCAACTTCAACTGACGGTCCGGACGGGGATTATACAGATATTTCATTCGGGTATAGACCTTGTCGTTCTTGACAAAGACAAAGCAAGCCAACAGGCCGTCACCATATTCCGAATCCGGTTCATAGGCAAAAGTCAGCAATGAATCAGAAAAACAGATCATCGTATCCTTCAACACCTTCTCCTTGGCGAACAAGGTGTAATACAGTCTCACACTGTCGGCACTGCTGCCTATCTGTACTTTCACCGGCTTCTCCACGCTGAGGGTATCACCCGTATCGTAATACCAGTCAACCGTATCGACGACCGGACGCGATGCTTCCATATCGAAGCAGACAAACGGCTGGACAGTCCGGACCGTATCGGTTCCGGTCACAGCCTGAACCCTCGCTTCATATTTACCCGGTTCCCATTGTCCCTTGACTTTCAAATGATACGCCCGCCCTGCCTCAACGGCCTCATCTTCTCGAACGAGTTGCCAGGAGGATTGCCCCTGCTGCCTGTAAAAAGCGACTGTAATCCGGGCCGCAGTCTGTTGTCGGATCTGTCCTGACAAATCTACACGGAAAGTGGCATCCGTATGACGCTCCCACATCGTCGGCATATCCAATGAAATCTGAATCAAATCATTGGCCAACAGCACCATTTTCGTCGCCTCATGGGTTTCCCCTGCTCCGTTTGTGGCATTGATCTTACACTCGTAACCCAAGCCATAGATTCTTCCTTTCGCTTCCATTTTAGGAATCAAGATCCGATAACTGAACCGACCTTCTGCATCCGTAGAAATCGTATCAAGGGAAGTCTTTGCCTGATTCTGCGGCAAACGCATCCACCATGACCGGAAACCGGCCGTACCCGTCACACGGGCATTCCGGACCGACACACCATTATAGTTCGTCACGACACCACTCACCGTCAAGGTGTCACCGGTGTGGTACTGTTTCCGGTCTTCATCCAACCGGATTTCAAAGGTTGGGCGTTTATATTCTTCTACCTTAAAGGATACCGCGCTATTGCTTGTCCGGATTGTATAATAGCCGGACAGTCCTCCAACAGGCAATGCAAACGAAGCACTGAAACCTCCCATATCGTCTGTCACGACCTGTTTGGAAGTCACTTTTTCATTATTGCTGTTACACAGTTCCAAGGTGACCAGTCGACCAGACAACACTTTGGCCTTGCCGTCTTTCTGCCGATAGAACACCCCTGCTACTGAAACAATCTGACCGGGACGGTAAATGGCCCTGTCAGTATAAAGCCTGACTTCCTCATTCTCGATCTGTCTTTCATTATAAGAATAGATATTTCTGAAATTGACATGTGGCAGGAATACATCATCTCCACAAGTGGCGCCGACCGTCAACTGAACATTCTCATCATCAGGAGCACGCAGACTGATACTTCCACTGGCATCGGTCATACCGGCTACCAGGCTTTTTTCCAGACCTTTTTCCATGCGATACAAGTTGACTTTGGCCGCACGGACCGGGGCACCGCTCATGGCATCGACGACACGGCACCGCACACGGTGATCAGGCCAGGAAGCCAGCAACAACTTCAACCCTGATACGCTGATCTTGCAAAACGTACCTTCATCGGTCTTACCGTCTGCCGTCACCCACAAGCCGTAAACACCGACACCGGGTATATCCATCTTCAAGGTATCTTCCGTATAAAGGTACTCCGACCTGTTAGCGATACGGAAGTCCTGAGTGTTGACAATCTTACAGTTCTTCCGGCAATAGGCTATTTTCTTGTCACGGGAAAGTTTGTTCAGTTCCTGACATCCTTTTTCATCCAGACGAAACCAGACCATCCTGACTGTGGATATGTTACGGCTGCTCACGACGCAATCCCACTGCCGGTCAGGATACATAAGTTGTGGGATATTCCACTTCACTTCCGGAGTCGTTTCTCTGTCCCTCCATCTCGCAAACCATTTCCAGCAGTCGCTGTTTTCATAATGGCCACGGGCTTCTTCATACCAGTCCATCCTGCGTTTCAGGGATATCTCATTCCAATTCAACAACCGCCAATAAATTTCAGAAGCCAACGGCAGATCACCAAACTGCTTCAACAATGAGAAATAAGCCTGATAACGACTGGACGTCAAAGCCTCACGTTCTCTCATTTCATCCGTATATGATCCGGGATAACGCAACGGTACAATAATGGCCTCATCACAGAATCGGTCTACGGAGTCGAGCATCCACCATAATTCGGCCTCACGCATGTTCTTCTGACGGTAGACAGACAACACCGAAGCATACCATTTTCCGGCATACAACGCCTGATCCTGGCTGGACAGTCTCATATCATCCAGATCCGACAATGCCCGACGGGTGATGATATGCAGCAAATCGCCGTTGAAGATCCCGTCACATTTACCTTGCGTAATGAAAGGGACGTAATCCCGTGCCTGTACATCAGCCAAAAGCCCGGGATTCTGCATGGACAGACAATAGTTTTTGAAAGCCGCTTCCTTACACTGATCGTACGACCACTCTTGCAGACTGTCAAGACTGGCTTGACGGGAAGTCTGCCTATAGGCCACCGAATTGGCAAAATCAACATAAACTTCACCCAACAATGAGGCAATTACAGCTTTGTCTGTCTGATTTGGAATATTTTTTCGGGCTTCCAGTTTCCTTATATCATTATAGACACTGTCCGGCTGCCATTTCTGACGAAGCCTGCAGCCATAAAGCCATGCCGAGAAGGCCTGCCCCTTGATTTTTTCCGCTTCCGCCTTTTTCAATATCTGCAAAGAAACCTGATAGGCAGACTGCGGCAAATCCTTTCTCTCATAATCTTTGGCTTTTTTCCACAATGAATCATAACTGTCTGCTCTTACACTGCCATAAGATACCAGACACACCATCAAAGCCCAAAACCATCCGTTCAGTTTCATAGTGTTAAAGTTTAATCGTTTTTATAGTCGAAAGATAAATAATCAAGCGGAAAATCAGAAAAAAAGAAAGTTATAATATTTTAAAACCCAGAATCCACAAACGACAACATACATTTTCCGTTTCACAGGCATCCCGCGCCAATAAGATAAGACCCGTACTGATTATCACCTATAAAAAATGACATTCCGACCAGTCTGTAAACTACATCGGAATGCCATTTGTCATTATTCAACCGGCATCAGCCGTTTTTCAGTTCTTTTCAGGAATCTGAGCCAACAAAGCCTTCAGGAAGGTCCAGAATTTGGCTACAGAAGGAATGTTGCAACGCTCATCAGGTGTATGCGGTGAACGCAAGGTAGGACCGAAGCTGACCAGATCCATCTTAGGATAAACCTCACCGATCAGACTGCATTCCAATCCGGCATGTACCACCTGTACGACTGCATCTTCCTGGAACAGTTCCTTATAGATCTTTACCATCTGTGCTGTCACTGGAGAATCGAAATTAGGTTGCCATGCGCCGTAATGTCCATCAAAACTAACCTTCATGCCAATCATATTGAAAGTGCATTCCAACATGTCGGAAATGTAATCCATCATACTCTCACTTGAGCTACGGGCCAATATCAGTACTTCAGCCTTGGTCGGATTGATCTTGACAATAGCCAGATTGGAAGAAGTTTCAACGATATGAGGCATAGACGGGATATTGCGCAATACACCATCATGACAAGCCATCAGCGCATCTACCAGATTGTCCTGAATATCTTCTGGTACCTGCTCGGCCGGAGTCTCTACAGCCTCCATTGCCACCACAATATTTTCTTCTACACCTCTGTATTCTTCCGTAAAGATATCCGCACAATAATCTACCAGTTCCTGCAAGTCAGCCACACTCTCAGCCGGTACCGTAATTACAGCCTCACACTCGCGGGGAATCGCATTTCGCATGTTACCGCCTTCCCATGCACACAGACGGGCTTCGTAACGACTGATAGCCAATGTCATCAAACGTGCCATCAGTTTATTGGCATTAGCTCTGTTCTCGGATATTTCCAGTCCTGAATGTCCGCCACGCAATCCTTTTACGGTTATCTTGACTGCCTTGTCTCCTTCTTCCACAGCCACAGGCTTATATTCCATTGTAGCAGTTACGTTCACACCACCTGCGCTTCCTACCACAAATTCGCCCATCGTTTCATTATCAATATTCAACAGGATATCTCCCTTGAGCGTAGACGCATCCAAATGATTCACACCGTACATACAGGTTTCCTCATCAGCTGTAATCAAAGCTTCGACAGGACCGTGAACCAGTTCTTTATCTTCCAATACGGCCATAATGGCAGCTACACCCATACCGTCATCTGATCCTAAAGTCGTACCCTTCGCTTTAACCCAGTCTCCATCAATATAGGTTTCGATCGGATCGGTCTCGAACTGGTGCTTGCTGTCTTTAAGTTTCTGAGGTACCATATCCATGTGTGCCTGCATGACCACAGTCTGCCGGTTTTCCATACCCGGCGTAGCCGGTTTGCGCATCACGATATTCTCGCCACCGTCCTTAAAAGCCTCAATACCTCTTTCTGCAGCCCAGTCCAGAAGGAACTGCTGTATTTTTTCCAAATGTCCGGAAGGACGCGGAACCTGAGTCAAAGCATAAAAATTACGCCATACAATCTGAGGTTCCAGTTTTTTAATTTCGTCACTCATAATTATTCGTTTTAAAATGATTCTTTAACTTTTATGATTCAATCATATTAGCCTCGTGCTTCTCTTTCGGTCTGGTCCACACGAAAGCCAACAGCGCATACACTCCCAACAACAGAACAAGAAGTGTCTGTAACGTATGTACGACCAGCACAAACATCACTCCCTGCTGGGCAGCCACACCATATAGGACCAGTACGGTTTTCACTGCGAAATGCCAGGGACCTGCCCCGTTAGGTGTAGGTACCAGTACAGCAAAGCAACCTACAATGAAAGCAACCAAAGCAGCAGATGCGCCTAGTCCGGAAGTAAACGTAAAACTGTAAAAGGTCAGATAGAAATGCAGGAAATAAGCCACCCAGATCCCTATTGAATAAAAGAGATAGAGAGGTATGTTTTTCAGCTTTCTCAATGACAGGATGCCATCCAGAATATCACGAAACAGATTCTTGGTTTTACTGAACCACGCCAGTTTATATGCCAGGATCAGGACAAGAACCAGGATTGCCAGTATGGAAGCCACCGTGACCCAGAATCCTGCCATCGTAAAACGTCCGAACAACCCTTCTATGCTGACTCCCGTCTCTGCAAAAAAGACCATAAAGACTTTAATCTGCAAAAGGACTGAAATCATGGCCAGCAACAGAATCAGGATGGAATCGACCATACGTTCCGTTACCACCGTTCCCAAGGCTTTCGTAAAAGGAGTCTGTTCGTAACGGCGTAACAAACCGCAACGCAACACTTCACCGACTCGCGGCACGACCAGACTGGACGCATACGACATGAAGATGGCATTGATACAGGTATGAACCCGTGGCCGCTCACCTAACGGAACCAATGTCTGACGCCAGCGCAAAGCTCTGAAGACCTGAGCCAACACACCAAAAGGCATAGACAGCCACATCCACGTCCAGTTCATTTCATAACTGAGCGCACGTCGTAATTCTTCCCAGTCGAAATCCCTATACATCCACCACAAAATCATCCCTGCTGCAAACAACGGCAGGATGATTTTCAATCCACTCGATATAATCTTAGAAGCACTAATGCCTTTCACTTTGTTTTTTTATTTATCTTTGTATGCAAAAGTAACATAAAAAAGTAAGAATGAAGTCAGTCAAACCTAAAAAGTTTCTTGGACAGCATTTTTTAAAGGATTTAAAAATTGCGCAGGACATTGCGGATACCGTTGACGCATGTCCTGATATCCCCGTCCTTGAGGTCGGACCGGGAATGGGCGTCATGACCCAGTTTCTCATCAACAAACCACGCCCGATCAAAGTCGTGGAAATAGATTTTGAATCCGTAGCCTACCTCCGCCAACGTTTTCCCCAACTGGAAGACCACATCATTGAGGACGATTTTCTGAAAATGCACCTAGAAAATACGTTCAACGGCCAGCCTTTTGTCCTGACCGGCAACTATCCTTATAACATTTCCAGCCAGATATTCTTTAAAATGCTCGACTATAAGGAACTGATTCCCTGTTGCACAGGCATGATCCAGAAAGAAGTGGCCGAACGAATTGCAGCCTCACCGGGCAACAAGACCTATGGCATACTAAGCGTACTGATCCAAGCCTGGTATAATGTGGAATACCTGTTTACGGTTCATGAAAATGTGTTCAACCCTCCCCCCAAAGTCAAAAGTGCCGTGATCCGTATGACCCGCAACGCCACAACGGACCTGGGATGTGACGAACGGTTATTCAAACAGATCGTCAAAACAACATTCAACCAACGAAGAAAGGTGCTGCGAAACTCCATCCGTCCCGTATTTACCCAGCTCGACCAGGCCGCCAGCCAAAACGGTTTGCCGGTCAAGGATCATACTCCGTTCCTGAGCGCAGAAATTTTCAGCAAACGGCCGGAACAGCTTTCTGTTGCCGATTTCATCGAACTGACCAAGGCTGTCACCCAAGAAACCACAGCCTGATTACTCAAAATTGACCAAAAGAATCCAAAAAAGTAGTTATTTTAAAATCTTTATTGTACTTTTGCAGTGCAATTAATCATAGTGTTTACCAAAGAATGGACGATTATTACGCGGAAAATATTAATTTCAAGGACTGAGGTTCGCATCAAAAGGAACCTCCGTCCGATTTACCAATGGAGGATTTCTCATGCGAACATACTGGAATACAAACGGCGGATTACGCACACTCGAAAAATGGGAGCCCAACTGCTGGGTTCAGGTTACTTGCCCTACACAGGAAGATATTGACTATCTGGAAAACACGCTACACATTCCTGATTATTTCTTAATGGACATCGCCGATACGGACGAAAGAGCCCGTTATGAATTTGACGACGGCTGGATTCTGATCATCCTGCGAATTCCCTATGTCAAAGAGGTCCGTTCGCGTACCCCGTATACAACTATTCCGCTTGGTATCATTCTTAATAAAGAGGTCTGCATCACAGTCTGCAACTTTGAAACCAACATGATGATTGACTTTGTCAGCTACCAGCAAAAACGCGGCCTGGGATTTACGGACTCCGTAGACATGGTCTTCCGGCTGTTCCTCTCTTCTGCCGTATGGTATCTGAAACGTCTGAAACAAATCAACACTCTTATCGAAAAAGCCAAACAACATCTTGACCGGAATGTCGACAATGCTGATTTGATCAGCCTGTCACGCCTGCAAGACAGCCTGACGTATTTCATCACCTCCATCAGAGGCAACGAAACCTTACTGTCAAAACTGAAGTTCAAGCTTCCTGTGGACGAATTGGACGCAGACCTGATTGAGGATGTCAATATTGAAATGAGCCAGGCACGGGAAACTACCTCCATATATGCCAACATTCTGGATTCCACGATGGATACATACGCCAACATCATCAATAACAATGTGAGTAGCGTGATGAAAATGCTGACTTCCATTTCCATTATCCTCATGTTCCCCACATTGGTAGCCAGCCTTTTCGGTATGAACCTTATCAACGGCATGGAAAATTCAGAATGGGGATTCCCGCTGGCATTGGCACTGACTGTTTGTATCACAGCCGTCTTTATATGGTATTTTCGCCGTAAATCATGGATTTAGAACAGAAACAACAAAAAAAATATATCATTTTTTAGGTTTACAAATATTTTTATACTTATTTTGTGCCTGATATTAAAAAATGAACAGGAAAACCAAATCAGATACTAAAAAGAAGTAATATGATGGACGCTCAAGAAAATCCTTCCCTGGAAGGCAACGAACTGGAAGAGAAAGTATTCGAAACTGAAGCATCTTCAACAGACGGAACAGAACAACCAGCCGTTGTTCTGCCACAAACACAAGAGGAAGTTATCGCCAGACTCAAAGAACTTGCACAATCTGACGAAATTGCCGAAAAACAAGAACTGGACTCTCTCAAACAGGCATTTTATAAAATACATAAAAACAATATAAATACAGCAAGAAACAAATTTATCGAAGACGGCGGAAACCCACAAGACTTTCTACCAGCTCCAAATGTTCTTGAAGACGAATTCAAACAGGCCATGAACGCTATCAAACAAAAAAGAGCGGAAGCCATGGCTGAGCAGGAACGTATCAAAGAAGAAAACCTGCAGAAAAAACTGGCTATTCTGGAACGTATCAAGACCTTAAGCAATACTCCGGAAGAAGCCAACCAGGCATATAAGGAGTTTAAAGACCTCCAAAACCAGTGGAAAGAAATCACTCTCATTCCCGCATCCAAAATCAACGAACTCTGGAAAACTTATCAGCTTTATGTAGAACAGTATTACGATCAACTGAAGCTCAACAATGAATTCCGGGAATATGATTTCAAGAAAAATCTGGAAATCAAAACAAAAATCTGTGAAACCGCAGAGAAACTGGCTCAGGAAGAAGACGTAGTATCAGCTTTCCAGCAGCTTCAGGCTCTGCATCAGGAGTACAAAGAAACCGGACCTGTCGCCAAAGAACTCAGAGAAGAGATCTGGTCCAGATTCAAGGCTGCATCAACAACCATCAACAAACGCCACCAACAGCACTTTGAAGATCTGAAAGCGCAAGAAGAAGAAAATCTGGCCAAAAAGACTGCATTGTGCGAAAAAATAGAAGCTATCTCCATTGATTCCATAAAGAAGGTTACAGAGTGGGATACCTATACCAAGGAAATCATAGACCTTCAGACCGAATGGCGTAGTATCGGCTTTGCACCTCAAAAAATGAACGTCAAGATTTTCGAACGTTTCCGGAGTGCCTGCGACAAGTTCTTCACAGCCAAGGCTGAATTCTTCAAGAATCTGAAAGAAGAACAAAACAAGAACTTGAGTCTTAAAACCGCATTATGCGAAAAAGCAGAAGCATTAAAAGACAGTACGGACTGGAAAAAAACTGCTGACACACTGGTACAACTGCAGAAAGAATGGAAAACGATAGGTGCAGTCCCCAAAAAATATGCCGAAAGTATCTGGAAAAGATTCATTGAAGCATGTGACTATTTCTTTGAACAAAAGAACAAAGCCAATGCCAGCCAGCGCAACGAAGAGAACGATAATCTGGAAAAGAAAAACAATATTATCGAGCGACTGAAGGCTCTGATCGAAGACGAAAGCGAAAATAAAGCAGAAACCTTGAAGGCCCTGATGAAAGAATGGAATGAAACAGGTTTTGTTCCATTTAAAGAAAAAGACAGAATCTACAAGACTTATCATGAACTTGTAGACAACCTTTATAAGGCTCTTAACATCAGCGCTGCACGCAAACGTCTGGACAACTTCAAGAACAGCTTGAAGGCGGGAGCCAAAGAAGGCGGCAACTCACTGGCAAAAGAACGGGACAGACTGATCCGAAGTTATGAAATCAAGAAGAATGAAATCAAGACCTACGAAAATAACCTTGGTTTCCTGACCAGCAGCTCCAAAAAGGGCAATAGCCTGCTTAACGAAATGAACAAGAAAATGGAGAAGCTGAAAGATGAGCTTAACTTGATCAAAGAAAAGATCAAAGCAATCGAAAAAGAAATGAGCAATAAAGAGGAACAGTAAAATAAAAACCTCAACAACCATAAAAAACGTACTGAAGAAGTTCTTTGGTACGTTTTTTTATTATCTTATCATCCTATCTTGCGATCACTTTCGGACATAAAAAAAAGCTCCCCTTTCGGGAGCTTTCTGTTGGGCTACCTGGATTCGAACCAAGAAAAACAGGACCAGAATCTGTTGTGTTACCATTACACCATAGCCCAAAAAAATAAATTATATATGAAGAAAGTTGGGCTACCTGGATTCGAACCAAGAAAAACAGGACCAGAATCTGTTGTGTTACCATTACACCATAGCCCAATGTCTCGTTTTCGAGTGCAAAGGTAGCTACTTTTTTCGAACTGACAAATTTTTCAGGCTATTTTTTTAAAAAATATCTATATTTTCAAACTACACCTATCCCCAACATGACATTGTCCACTCCAAACAGCACATGTCACCCTGCCAAGGCATGTCAGATTATATTCCTTTGCTCCTTTACACAATCCATCGTATGACTATAAATCCGAACAATATTATCTGTGATATTACATAAAAAAAATAAAAGCCTTATTTTTTTAGGCTCTTTAATTACGAATGTTACATTTAATATGCTATCTTTGCCTGTCAATTTGTAATATATTAATAAAATAGAATGAACGAAACAGAAAATTTGGTTAAAACCATTACAGCTGGTATACAAGAGAAAAAAGGAAAAGAAATAGTAATAGCCGATCTGAGAGAAATCGGTGATACAATCTGTCAATATTTTATTATCTGTCAGGGCAATTCACCATCACATGTCAGTGCCATAGTGGATTCCGTAGAGGAATTCGCCCGCAAACAGGCTCAAACCAAGCCTGTAGCTATAGACGGTCTCAGGAATGCGGAGTGGGTTGCAATGGATTATTCAGATATTATTGTACACGTGTTCCTGCCTGATGCACATGATTTTTATGATCTGGAACATCTTTGGGAAGACGCCAAACTAAGTTATTTACCCAACATAGACTAAACAAAACAAACGCGTATGAACAACTCTGAAAATAAGAATAAGATGCCAAGGTTTAACATGAGCTGGATATATGGTATCATAACCTTGGTATTGCTCTATCTGTTTTTCACGGGAACAGACCATAGTGCGACCAAACCCGTTGCATATACCCAGTTTAAGGAATATGTCACGAAAGGTTATGCCAGCAAAATCATCGCCAACAAAGATGACGGAAACCTTACGATGTTCGTTAAGCCCGAACATATACGGGATGTGTTTGGTGAAGGCGTTAACCAGGTAGGCCGCTCACCCTACATTCAGGTAGAATATCCTTCAAACGACAAACTGGAGGATTTTATCGAACAAGCACAGGCTGCACAACAGTTCACGGGAGAACTTAGCTACGAACGTAGCAACAACTTCATGACAAACATCCTGTGGAATTTCTTGCCGTTCATCATCATCATCGCTATATGGATTTTCATTATGCGACGCATGAGTGGAGGCAGCAATGCCGGTGGTAATGTTTTCAACGTGGGTAAGAGCAGAGCCAAACTGATAGAAAAAGGCAATGGCACCAAAGTGACATTTAAGGATGTAGCCGGACAAGCCAGCGCCAAACAGGAAGTAGAAGAAATTGTGGAATTTCTGAAGAGCCCGAAAAAATTCACTGACCTGGGTGGTAAAATTCCTAAAGGTGCATTGCTGGTTGGTCCTCCGGGAACCGGAAAAACACTCTTGGCGAAGGCAGTGGCAGGCGAAGCTGATGTTCCGTTTTTCTCAATGTCTGGATCTGATTTCGTGGAAATGTTTGTCGGTGTCGGTGCCAGTCGTGTACGTGACTTGTTCAGACAAGCCAAGGAGAAAGCGCCATGTATCATTTTTATAGACGAGATTGACGCTGTGGGAAGAGCACGTGGAAAGAATCCGGCCATGGGCGGCAATGACGAAAGAGAGAACACATTGAACCAGCTTCTTACGGAAATGGATGGTTTCGGCACCAACAGCGGTGTCATCATTCTGGCTGCCACCAACCGCGTAGATATTCTGGATAAAGCCCTGCTGCGCGCCGGACGTTTTGACCGCCAGATTCACGTAGACCTTCCTGACTTGAACGAAAGAAAAGAAGTTTTCCAGGTTCATCTGCGTCCTGTCAAAACAGACAAGACTGTCGATATTGATCTCTTGGCCAGACAGACTCCAGGTTTCTCTGGTGCAGATATCGCCAATGTTTGTAACGAAGCAGCTCTGATTGCAGCCCGACATGGTAAAAAATTCGTCGGTAAAGAAGATTTCTTAAGTGCTGTCGACCGAATTGTAGGCGGTCTGGAAAAGAAGACCAAAGTGATGACAACTGAAGAAAAACAGACGATTGCCTTACACGAAGCCGGACACGCCACCATATCATGGTTCCTCCAATACGCCAATCCGCTGATCAAGGTGACTATTGTTCCCCGCGGACGTGCCTTGGGCGCCGCATGGTATTTACCGGAAGAACGCCAGATTACGACCAAAGAGCAGATGCTGGACGAAATGTGTGCAACACTTGGCGGACGAGCAGCCGAAGAACTGTTCACCGGGCATATATCTTCAGGTGCCCTTAATGACTTGGAAAGAGTAACCAAGCAGGCCTATGGTATGATCGCTTATCTGGGTATGAGCAAAGAATTGCCTAATTTGTGCTATTACAGCAATGAAGAATATAATTTCAGCAAACCATATTCTGACCGTACCGCTCAACTTATTGACGAGGAAGTCAAGAAGATGATTAACGAACAGTATGAACGCGCCAAGGCCTTATTGACAGAACACAGTGAAGGCCATGCGCAATTGGCCAAGGTTCTGGTAGAAAGGGAAGTCATCTACGCAGAAGATGTGGAAAAAATATTTGGCAAACGCCCTTGGACAAGCAGAACAGAAGAATTGCTCAGTCTTAACGAAAAAGAAAATGCCAACAAGGATTCAGAAGAACTGACTGAGAACAAAGCTCAAGAGGCTGCTTTACCGGCACCGGATTCCAATGATGAGGAAAACGGCAAAACAGCGACAGAAGAAGACGGTAACAAGAATGACGTAAACAACAATAACGCAGATCAATGACCGACAAGAAAAGAAATCTAATCATACGTACCTTAACCGGAATTGTTTTCGTAGCCATTCTGGTAGGAGGTATTTTGTGGAGCTGGATGTCTTTCACCGTTCTCTTTATGCTAATCACTGCATTAAGCATCAAGGAATTCTGTGATATCATCAATCAAAAAGAAGATGTGCAAGTCAACACCATGATATGTACCGTGGCAGGCACCTATCTTTTTGGCGCCATTTCGGGTTTCTGCAGTCAGCTGACATCGTCTGCAGTTTTCATACCTTATCTTCTGTCGATAGTGTATTTGCTGGTTAGCGAATTATATCAGGACCGCCAATATGCACTCAACAATTGGGCGTTTACCATGTTCAGCCAGATGTACATAGCCTTGCCTTTCGGTACGCTCAACGCCTTGGCGTTCCAAAATGACCCGACCAGCTCTATCGGTGTGGTCTATCAAAGCATTTTGCCTCTGTCTGTCTTTTTATTTTTATGGAGCAGTGACAGCGGAGCCTATTGTTTCGGTTCGCTTTTCGGCAAACGCAAACTTTTTCCAAGCATATCTCCCAACAAATCATGGGAAGGTTCTGTTGGAGGTGGAATTATCGCACTGGCCGTATCACAGATTCTAGCCTCCTATTATCCCATATTGTCACGAATGGAATGGTTGGGGTTTGCACTGATTGTCGTTATATTCGGCACATGGGGCGACCTGGTAGAGAGCCTGCTTAAAAGGCAGCTCGGAATTAAAGACAGCGGACATATTCTCCCAGGCCATGGCGGAATGCTGGATCGTTTCGACAGTTCGCTATTAGCCATCCCCGCTTCTGTCATTTACATTTATACGCTGACTTTATTTTAAAGCAACCCATAAAAGAAAAATCCCCGCCGCATGAGAGCTCGGGGATTTTTCTTTTATATCTAATAATCTGTTTTCCTACTTGAACGGGAAGAACCAAGAAGATGATACATCTGCTCTGCTGCTTTTACGGGTGCACCGACATCTCCCAGCCTTAGCCTTACTTTCCGGTATCCATCCAATTGTTTAAGGCGCCTTCTTCCTTCCGGCAATATATCTCTCAAGTTCTCAGTCAGATTATCCACCGTCATTCCATCTGCAACCAGTTCGACGACGACTTCTTCATCAGCTACCAGATTAACCAATGAAATATATGGTACCTTCAACAAATGTTGACGCAAAAAACTGACAAACTTACCACAAGCCGTATAATAACAAACCACTTGAGGCACATTGAACAATGCCGTTTCCAAGGTAGCGGTTCCGGATGTAACCAAAGCTGCCGTTGCATGACTAAGGAGCGGATAAGTCTGGCCGTATAGCACCTTCACTTTATCTGTATCTATAAATTGACCGTAGAAATCCTTTTCAATATTGGGCGCTCCTGCCAATACCAATTGATACCGGTCAGAAAAAACAGAAGCAGCCTTGATCATGAGAGAAAGATTATCCTTTATCTCCTGTTTCCGACTGCCCGCCAACAAAGCAATGACGGGACGATCATCCAAGTGAAACTCTGCACAAAAATCAGAAAACGGTACATTATATCCAGATTTGAACTGCTCCACCTCATCCAAAGTAGGATTTCCGACATAATGTATGGGATAATGATGCTTATTCTCGAAAAAATCAATCTCAAAAGGCAATATGGAAAAGAGTTCATCCACATCGCGTTTGATATTCTTAATCCGATATTCTTTCCACGCCCAAATCTTTGGAGAGATATAATAATATACCGGAACAGCAGTATGAGCATGTACAAACTTAGCTATCTCCAAATTAAAACCCGGATAATCTACAAGTATCAATACATCAGGCTGCCATGACAGGATATCCTTCTTACAATAACTCATATTACGCAGAATTGTACGGACATGCAACAGCACAGGAATAAACCCCATATAAGCCATCTCACGATAATGTTTGACACATTCTCCTCCCTCGGCTTTCATAAGATCACCTCCATAAAAACGGAACTGCGCCTCAGAATCAAGCCTTTTTAACTCGCGCATCAGATGAGAAGCATGCAAATCTCCGCTTGCCTCACCTACAATCAGATAATACTTCATAGATTCTCAAGATCTTTCAAACCAGACATTGCCGAATAAGCTGTCATATCAACCTGTATAGGCGTTACGGCGACAAATCCGTTGACCAGGGCCCATGTATCCGTATCCTGCATATCCGGTTCTGTATTGATAAATTCACCTGTCAACCAATAATATGATTGTCCGTGAGGATGATCCATTTTAAACCATTCATTGGTCCATTTTCCTTTCGACATCCGACATACCTTAACCCCGAGATAGGAACTTCTCTTGGGAAAATTAACATTAAGACACACCCGCTCCGGCAATCCTTCTCTCAGCACCCTGCTGACAATCGCACGAACATACCCGCTCATCGCACTGAAATCGGCATCACGATCAAAATCGCATAACGAAAATCCGATAGAAGGAATACCCTTCATACATCCTTCCATTACAACTCCCATCGTACCGGAATAATGCACATTTACCGAGGAATTGTCACCATGATTAATTCCACTCACTACCAAATCCGGCTTGTGTTCCGTAAATAACTCCAAAGCCAATTTTGTACAATCAACCGGAGTTCCGTTGCAAGCATAAATCTTCACTGCCGCGCGATCCTCTACACATCTGTAAGTCAATGGAAGATGAGACGAAATGGCACATGCAGAACCAGAACGTGGACCATCCGGTGCCATCACAATAAGATCGGCCAAAGGTTCCAACATGGAAATGAGTTCGTTCAACCCTTTTGCCTGTACGCCATCATCATTAGAAAGTAATATCAGTGGTTTCATATTTTCATTCTTATTACTACACAAACATACAAAGATATTCATTTTTAATTCATCATACAACCCCCTATTGTTCAAAGTTTATTTGAAAAACCCAAGAAGCAGATATATTAATATTTACAGACAACAAATCCTATTTTATTCTTTCACAGCAACATTGCATACATGTTAAAGTATCCCCTTTTAGCTATGAATTATACGAAAAAACCTTTAAAACTTAAACATTTGAAAGAAAAACATTATCTTTGCAGAAAAAGGTGTGACAAAAGTTATTAACAATCCTATTGAGTTTTCAACAATTTAACGTTTCTCCATCCTAAATATTAGGACTACAAACAGAGAATACGTTACTTTGCAGCAACCAATTGATACAAAAAATGGGAAAAATTATAGCTTTAGCCAATCAAAAAGGAGGAGTTGGAAAGACCACTACTTCTATGAATCTGGCAGCCTCATTGGCTACTTTGGAAAAGAAAGTGTTATTGGTAGACGCTGATCCTCAGGCCAACGCCTCGTCAGGACTGGGTGTGGACGTATCGGAAATTGAAAGTTCTATTTATGAATGTATTATCGATCATATCGATGTTCACGATGCACTCTACACTACGGATATTGACGGTCTGGATATCATTCCGTCACACATAGACTTGGTCGGTGCTGAAATCGAAATGCTCAATCTGCCAAACCGTGAGAAAGTGCTCAGCCATATTCTCACTCCACTAAAAGCCGAATATGACTACATCCTTATTGACTGTTCTCCGTCTTTAGGACTTATCACAGTCAATGCACTCACAGCAGCGGACTCTGTCATTATCCCAGTACAATGCGAATACTTTGCACTTGAAGGTATCAGCAAACTGTTGAATACAATAAAAATCATCAAATCCAAACTAAATCCTTCACTGGAAATAGAGGGCTTCCTTCTGACCATGTACGACAGCCGCCTGCGCCTGGCTAATCAAATCTATGATGAAGTCAAAAAGCACTTTCAGGAGTTGGTATTCAATACGGTCATCCAACGTAATGTCAAACTGAGCGAAGCACCAAGCCACGGAGTCCCAGTCATTTTATATGATACGGATTCTACCGGATCAAAAAACCATTTGGCTTTGGCCAAAGAAATCATCGAAAAAAACAAATAACGATATATGGCTGTACACAAAAAATTTCCTGCTTTAGGACGAGGACTTGACGCACTGATATCTACCCAAGAAGTCCATACAAGCGGATCTTCCACTATAAACGAAATTGAACTTGATAAAATAACGGCCAATCCCAACCAACCACGCAAAGAGTTTGACCCGACAAGTTTGCAAGAACTGGCAGACTCCATTGCAGAAATTGGTATCGTACAACCTATCACCCTGCGTCAAATGAGCGATGATACTTACCAACTCATTGCCGGCGAACGCAGATGGAGAGCATCAAAACTGGCCGGATTACGCACAATTCCTGCATATATCCGCACGGCAGACGATGAAAATGTCATGGAAATGGCATTGATTGAAAATATCCAGCGAGAAGATCTTAATTCAGTAGAAATCGCATTGGCATATCAGCATCTCATTGAACAGTATGATCTGACTCAAGAGAGACTAAGTGAAAGAGTCGGCAAAAACCGTTCCACTATCACGAATTATCTCCGTCTTCTCCGCTTGCCTGCCCCCATACAGATGGCTCTGCAAAATAAGGAAATCGATATGGGACATGCCCGAGCATTACTTGCGTTGGATAATCCGACACTGCAAATCAAGCTGTTTCATGAAATTATAAAAGAAAAGCTCTCCGTAAGGAAAGTCGAAGAGATGGTCAAGGCACTACTGGAAGGAGAAAGTGTTAAAGCCGGCAGTAAAAAGATCACACCCAAAGGCGCCAAACTTCCTGAAGAATACAATATTCTTAAGGACAGCCTTTCCAAATTCTTCCAGACCAAAGTACAACTGACTTGCTCAGAGAAAGGCAAAGGGAAAATCAGCATACCATTTACCAACGAAGAAGAACTAGAACGTATTATAGAACTGTTTGATCGTCTGAAAAATTGAAAAAAAAACATTTCACATATCATTTTTATATTTGTTTCCTGCTTGGTCTTCTCATATGGCCATGCGGGAACAATAGTCTTTGTGCACAGACGGACTCTTCTCGCGTCATGCCTGACACCTTAACCTCTGTTGCACAAGCACATGCCAGACTTTTGTCTGACAGCATTCCCGCACAAGCCGATACCTTACTGAACCACAGTAAACAGCAAATTCAATCCAAAGACAGTATCATCGTACCTGCCGTTAAAGAAATTCAGGATTCTGCCACTATCGTACGACAAACAGATTCCTTGCTTCATCTTAATGACTATAAAGCAGAAAAACGTTTTATACCCGATCCGCAACGTGCTTTATGGCTTTCCTTGATTATCCCGGGAGCCGGACAGATCTACAACCGTAAACTATGGAAAATCCCCATCGTATATGGTGGTTTTCTAGGATGTCTTTACGCACTTACCTGGAACAATCAAATGTACAGTGATTACTCACAGGCTTATCTGGATATTATGGACGATGATCCAAATACCAAAAGCTATATGAATATGCTCCCCATGAATTATGATATCACAGGAAAAGAAGATCAATACAAAGATATTTTCAAAAACAAGAAAAATTATTACCGGAAATACAGAGATATGAGTATCTTTGCGATGATTGGAGTTTATCTGCTTTCAGTGGTTGATGCTTATGTAGACGCAGAACTCTCTTCATTTGATATTTCAAAAGACCTGGGACTGAAAATAGAACCAGCCGTTTTTAATTCCGGAAGGAATATGGCCAATTCATCAGTCGGCATACAATGTAAACTTAACTTTTAAAGAATGATAAAGAAAATAGGATTAATATGCACCGCTTTCATTCTAAGCCATAGTTTGGTTTTTGCACAGAATGATATTACTATACATGACGAAAATACGGGTAAAGACGAATCCATAGAGTTACCTGAAGGTATGACCTATGAAATAGACAGTCTTTTGATGGAATGGCATTCTAAAAATTATCTGTCTTTTGACGAAAACTGTGAAAGTTCAAACGAAAATCCCACATTTTCAGATCAAGAATATATTGACAGACTTAAACGACTGCCCAATGTAATAGAAATGCCTTACAATGAAGTCGTCAGAAAATTCATTGATATGTATTGCACAAAGTTGCGCAGTTCAGTTTCGTATATGCTGGGAGCCAACAATTTTTATATTCCTATCTTTGAAGAAGCTTTGGAAAGCTATCAGCTTCCACTCGAACTGAAATATTTGCCTATCATTGAATCAGCTCTGAACCCTAAGGCCACGTCACGTGCTGGAGCTGCCGGACTTTGGCAGTTTATGGTTACCACAGGAAAACGATACGGACTGGAAATCAACAGTCTGGTAGACGAAAGACGTGACCCTATCAAATCATCCTATGCTGCAGCCCATTATCTGAAAGACCTTTATGAAATATACGGTGACTGGACATTGGTCATTGCAGCCTACAATTGTGGACCAGCCAATATCAATAAAGCCATCTATCGTGCAGGAAAAGTAAACGACTATTGGAAGATCTACCCTTATTTGCCCAAGGAAACCAGAGGATATGTACCGGCATTTATTGCAGCCAACTACGTTATGAACTATTACTGTGAGCACAATATATGCCCCATGAACAGTAAACTTCCGGCCAGTACAGACACTATTCTGATCAACAGAGATGTACATATTGAACAGATCACAGCCATGTGCAATGTCAAGCCTGAAGAAGTACGGGCTCTTAATCCACAATACCGCACAGATCTTATTCCCGGTGGCAAAACATCAGAATGCATTTTACGTTTGCCTACACACGGTATCAGCGCTTTCATCAATGCTGGTGATTCTGTATACAACTATAAATCAGATGAATTGTTCACAAACCGTTCTATCGTAAAAGTTGAGGAAGAAAAGGCTACGAAAACAACGACCCGCAAGAAGAGCAAGTCGAGAAGCAGAACCGTAACAGTACGACGCGGAGACACTTTATCAACAATAGCGAAAAGGAATGGAACAACAGTGAGCAAACTTAAACGTCTTAACGGACTGAGAGGAAACAGCATACGTGCAGGAAGGAAACTAAGAGTCAGATAACAACTGTCAAAAAAGGAGGGTCCGATGGAAGATATCATGCAAAAACAACTTGATGACGAAAAAATGGTTAATGATGCCTACCAGCATCTTATTGACACCTATCTGGCATCACGTCACCGAAAAAAGGTTGATATTATCAATAAAGCCTTTAATTTTGCCAAACAGGCTCATAAGGGAGTAAGACGCTTGTCTGGTGAACCTTATATCATGCACCCTATAGCTGTAGCGCAAATTGTCTGCGGCGAAATAGGACTGGGATCTACATCCATCTGTGCCGCCTTACTCCACGATGTAGTTGAAGATACGGACTATACCGTAGAAGATATTTCAAATATCTTCGGTCCTAAAATAGCACTTATCGTAGATGGTCTGACCAAAATTTCAGGTGGCATATTCGGTGACAAGGCATCTGCACAGGCCGAATCATTCAAAAAACTACTTCTGACTATGAGTGACGACATTCGCGTCATTCTTATCAAGATATCAGACCGCCTGCATAACATGCGTACACTGGGATCTCAGCAGCCCAACAAACAGTATAAAATAGCCGGTGAAACGCTTTATATCTATGCCCCTCTTGCTAATCGCTTGGGATTAAACAAAATAAAAGAAGAGCTTGAGGATCTCAGTTTCAAATATGAACATCCAGAAGAATACAGACAAATAGTTGACAAACTGGCACGTACACAGGCACAACGAGATTCAGTATTTGAAGAATTTACCCTTCCGATCAGAGAAGAACTTGATCGGCTTGGAGTCAACTATACCATCAAGGCCCGTATCAAGACACCTTACTCTATTTGGTGCAAAATGCAAAACAAGCATATCGGCTTTGAAGAAATTTATGACATACTGGCAGTACGCATCATTTTTGAACCTCAAAAATCAGAAGACGAGATAACAGAATGCTTCCAGATATATGTTTGCGCGAGCAAAATATACAAGCCTCATCCCGAACGTCTTCGCGACTGGCTGAACCATCCGAAAGCAAACGGATATCAGGCTCTTCATGTCACTTTAATGAGCAAAACCGGCCAATGGATAGAGGTACAGATACGCTCCAAACGAATGGACGAAATGGCGGAACAGGGCTTTGCTGCACACTGGAAATACAAAGAAGGCAGCAAAACGGCAGTAGACAGCGAAAACGAACTGGAAAAATGGCTACATACAATCAAGGAAATCCTGGACGATCCTCAACCTAATGCCTTAGACTTTCTTGACGCCATCAAGCTTAACCTCTATGCATCCGAAATTTTTGTAGTCACCCCGAAAGGTGAATTCAAAACCATGCCGGCAGACTGTACTGCTTTGGATTTCGCTTTCAGTATCCATACTTTCTTAGGCAGCCACTGTATTGGTGCAAAAGTCAATCACAAGCTTGTACCATTAAGCCATAAGCTTCACAGCGGAGATCAAGTGGAGATTCTGACCTCTAAAACACAACGTGTACAAAAAGAATGGATCAATTTTGCCACTACAGCAAAAGCGAAAGGAAAGATCCAGGCCATTTTACGCAGGGAAGAACGAGAATTTCAGAAACAGGGCGAAGATATACTCAATGAATTCTTTGAAAAAGCTGACATTGAGCCTAACAGCATGAATATAGACAAATTGTGTGATCTTCATCATATCAAATTCCGGGAAGACCTGTTTCTGGCCATTGGCAACAAAAAGGTCGTACTCGGACAGGAAGATCTGGATGTTCTGCACAATAAGTCACAGACTAAAACAGAAAGCAGCTGGACACAGTATATTCCATTCCTCAAACGGAAAAAGAATAAAATCACTCACAAAGAACAAGAGTCTCAGACAGACAATCCTGTCGTGACCCTCAATAAAAAAAATGTCGTTTTAAACGAAGAGAACATCAAGCGTTTCGTTATAGCAGAATGTTGTCACCCAATACCTGGTGATGATGTGTTGGGCTACATTGACAACAACCAAAGAGTCTATATTCACAAACGCCAATGTCCAATAGCCGCCAAATTAAAAGCCAGCGACGGCAACCATATCATTGCAGCGACATGGGATATCCACAAAACATTGTACTTCCCTGTCACTCTCAAAATAAACGGAATAGACCATATCGGCATACTCCATCAGTTGACAGGTGTCCTCTCAGACCAATTGAACATTAATATTAACAAACTGACAGTAACAACTACAGATGGCATATTTGAAAGTGAAATCCAACTTGGCGTACATGACGTTGAGGATGTCAAATCTATCTGTCAGAATCTCAAAGCGATAGAGGGCATTGAAGAAGTCACCCGTATCAGCTAAATCCTTACAATAAGAATAATAAAAAAAGAAGGAATTAGACCAATCCGTCTAATTCCTTCTTTATTTTAAGCAATTCATCACGTACTGCCTGCAATCGGCTGATAACTTCCGCTGTCTGCTGAGTACCTTCCTTGTTCTTACGTAAAGCTTCACGAGCTGCTGAAAGTTTCATTCCTCTCACCTTTACCAGACTATATATCAACCGAATCTGTTCTATATCATCCTTGGTATATTGCCGCACATTACGACCTGCCTTTTTGGGAGCTATAGTCGGAAATTCTTTCTCCCAATAACGCAATAAAGTTTCAGATACACCTATTATATCCGCCACTTCCCCGATAGTATAATACAACTTTAACTCTTTACCGGAATTCAAGACCATAATTTAATCAGACAGCATTCGTTTTCAAGCTTTTCCTTGCAAAAATAGGCAAAACAAGTTATCTTTGCAAAACTTTTTTCAAGAATATATAACGCAAAATTTGAAATAATGATGACTGCAAACGAAATCCGCGACTCGTTCGTCAAATTTTTCGAGTCAAAAGGACATCTTATTGTACCATCAGCGCCTATGGTTATCAAGGATGACCCCACACTGATGTTCACCAATGCCGGAATGAACCAATTCAAAGACATTATTTTGGGCAACCGTCCTGCTACAAGCAAACGTTGTACCGATTCACAAAAATGTCTCCGCGTCAGCGGCAAACACAACGACCTTGAAGAAGTCGGCCACGACACTTATCATCACACCATGTTCGAAATGCTGGGTAACTGGAGTTTCGGTGACTATTTCAAGAAAGAAGCTATTGAATGGGCTTGGGAGTTCTTGGTTGACGTCCTGAAAATAGACAAAAGCAATCTTTATGCTACTGTTTTTGAAGGTGCACCCGACGAAGGTCTGGAACGTGACAACGAAGCTGCAGGTTATTGGGCCAAATATCTTCCCGAAGATCATATTCTGAACGGTAATAAGCATGACAATTTCTGGGAAATGGGAGCTACTGGTCCTTGCGGTCCCTGTTCAGAAATTCACATTGACTTACGCCCTGATGAAGAAAAAGCAAAGATTCCCGGACGTGAATTGGTCAATAAGGACAATCCACTTGTCATAGAGATCTGGAATCTTGTATTCATGCAATATAACCGTAAGGCAGACCAGTCATTGGAACCTCTTCCTGCCAAAGTTATTGATACTGGTATGGGATTCGAGCGTCTTTGTGCTGTCATGCAGGGCAAACGCTCCAACTACGATACTGACGTATTCCAACCTATCATCAAGGTTATCGGCGAACTTTCAGGTTGCCATTATGGTGACGATCCAAAGAAGGACGTCGCTATGCGCGTAGTTGCCGACCATTTGCGTACCATTGCTTTCTCTATTGCTGACGGTCAGCTTCCAAGCAATGCCAAAGCCGGTTATGTCATTCGACGCATCTTACGCCGCGCAGTACGCTACGCTTATACATTCTTAGGACAGAAAGAAGCATTTATGTATAAACTCCTTCCTGTTCTGGTACAAGAGATGGGCAAATCCTACCCGGAACTTGAGGCACAGAAAGTACTGATATCTAAGGTTATGAAAGAAGAGGAAGATTCATTCCTCCGTACTCTTGAAACAGGTATTCGTCTGCTGGACCGCGTCATGGAAGAAACCAAAGCTTCCGGTAAAAATATCATCGACGGCGTACAAGCATTCACCTTGTTCGACACTTATGGTTTCCCGCTCGATCTGACAGAATTGATCTGCCGCGAAAACGGTATGAGCGTTGATGAAGAAACCTTTAATGCGGAAATGCAAAAACAAAAGGAACGTGCCCGTAATGCTGCTGCCGTAGAAACTGGCGACTGGGTTGTTTTGGCAGAAGGCGAAACTCAATTCGTCGGCTGGGACTACACTGAATATGAATGTCATATTCTGCGTTACCGTAAAATCACCCAAAAGAAACAGACTTTATACCAAATCGTACTTGACACTACTCCGTTCTATGCCGAAATGGGTGGACAAGTCGGCGATAAAGGCGTTATCTGTTCTGAATTTGAAACTATTGAGATTATCGATACCAAACGCGAAAACAATCTTCCTGTTCATCTTGCCAAAACTTTGCCGCAACATCCGGAAGCAAACTTCATGGCATGTGTAGATACTGACGCTCGTGCAGCCAGTGAAGCAAACCACACTTGTACTCACCTGCTCGATCAGGCACTGCGTACCGTACTCGGTGAACATGTAGAACAGAAAGGATCACTCGTAACCCCAGACTATCTCCGTTTCGACTTTTCTCACTTCCAGAAAGTGACAGATGAAGAGTTGCGTCAGGTTGAACACCTTGTCAACGCAAAAATCAGAGAAAACATACCGTTGCAGGATCACCGCGACATGCCTATTGAAAAGGCAAAAGAACTGGGAGCCATTGCTTTGTTTGGTGAAAAATATGGAGACAAGGTTCGTGTTGTACAGTTCGGTGACAGTGTAGAATTCTGCGGTGGTTGCCATGCCAAATCTACTGGAAAGTTAGGTATGGTGAAAATCCTAAGCGAAAGTTCCGTTGCAGCAGGTGTACGCCGTATCGAGGCAATCACGGGAGAGAAAGTTGAACAAATGATCGATGAAATGCAGGATCTTGTAAACAGCCTGCGATCTATGTTCAATAACGCTCCAGACGTCAAGGCCGCTATCACACGTGCCATAGAAGAAAACGGTACATTGAAAAAACAGCTGGAAAACGTAATCAAAGAAAAAGCCGCTCTGACAAAAAAAGAAATTATTCAAAATGCCAGAACCATCAACGGAGTTACCTTATATAGCCGCGTAATCCCGATGCCGGCAGACATTGTTAAGGATATGGCTTTCCAATTACGTAATGAGACAGAAAATGCAATTGTTATCATCGGAAGCATATACGAAGACAAACCTATGCTGACAGCAGCTGCATCCGACACAATGGTTAAGGAACACGGCATTAATGTAGGTCAGATCATTCGTGAAGCTGCCAAACTGATCCAAGGCGGTGGCGGTGGTCAGGCACATTTTGCAACAGCAGGCGGAAAGAACAAAGATGGTTTAAGTGCCGCTGTAGACAAATTTATCGAACTGGCCAACCTATAAGGCGCATTTGATAATCAATTGGAAAACGCTATAAATTATTCTCTATAAATAAAAATGCGGAATCTTTTTCTGGATCTCCGCATTTTTTGTTTATAAACATAGTTCCACACACGAATTACCATTTATTTTATATGTATTGGTCGCCGTTAAATATATCTTAACCTATCAGGAACAGAAATCATCAGAATAACCGATTATAGAATCGGACTTCATCTGAGCCTAAGACTCTTTCAAGAAATATATTTTCATTCAGTTACAATAAATTCACCGTCACATAAGCCCTAACCCATGAAAATAAGAGTTATTTGGAACGTCATCTTATGCTATCTGAAAATAAGAAAAACTCTGCCCAAAGACTTTATCAGAAGTCGCATTGAACAGGAAAACAACGACCCTTTGATTGACATCTCATACTGCTCCGAATTCTTTTTTAAAGAAAACATTCCTTTTCCTGTAATGATACGAAAAGGCACATATAATATACTGCTTTCTGCAACCCAAAAACTGCCGGAAGGTATGCATTTTAAAATTTATGATGCATACAGATCAGCAGAAGAGCAAAAAGACCGCTGGGAAAAAAGACTACAAGAAACAAGAAAAGAGCACCCGAATACATCCCACACAGAACTCATCCGTCTGACCCGTCTAAAAGTAGCTCAACCTGATGGATCAGGTTACGGAGGTCATCAAACGGGAGGGGCTGTTGATATCACCATCTGTGACCAATCCGGTCACGAACTGGATATGGGTGGACAAATATCCTTCTTCGACAAAAGATCAGAAACGTCCAATAAATACATTACGCCATTACAACTGAAAAACAGGATGTTACTAAAAAACGTACTGGAAAATGCCGGCTTTAAGAACTACCCACGAGAATGGTGGCATTACAGTTACGGTGATAAAATGTGGGCAGCCTATTCCTTTAAGAAAAAAGCTTTTTATGGATTTATTGAACCATCCTCGATTGGTACTGAATAGATCCAATACCCGCTAATCCCATCACTTCCCTACTGATAACAGTATAGAAATTACTCTCAATAGTCCTCACTTATCTTATAATAGCCTGAAATGTATATTCCGACCTGCCTGTTCATTACATATCATTAGTCTAATACCATTTTTTACGCTTGAAATAGAGATAAACAAATAAGGCTATAACCAACATCAACACCCAAGCCATTACATAACCATACCGCCACTCCAGTTCCGGCATTATTTTGAAATTCATTCCCCAAACACCTGCAAAAAATGTCAACGGTATAAACAAACTGGAAACCACTGTAAGCTGTTTCATGATACTGTTCATACGCAAATCATTGTTTGAGAGATACAAGTCAACCAAAGCAGACAAAATATCACGACACGTCTCTAAGGATTGGAGAATAAAATGCAAATGATCATTAACATCACTGAAAAAAGGACGATTCTCATCTTTTATCAAGTCATTGTCTGTTCGGAACAAAGCATTGATCTGTTCCTTCAACGGCATAATGGTCTTTCTGATCAACCGATAACTCTTTCTGTATTTCTGAATATCTTCAATATCAGAACTGTCAGTTCCCAAATGGTCCAGTAAAGCTTCTTCCATATCTTCCAAATCATCTTCCATATTCGAAAGAATCGTCATAAAATGCGTCATCACACTATTCAAAATTACACTCAAAAGAAAATCAGCTGTCCGATTCCTTACCTTTAACACATTACGCTGTATAGCCGCTATAATCTCATTAAAAAATTCGGTTTCTTTCTCTACGAAAGTCAAAACATAGTTACACCCTTGTATAATAGACAACTGATGGGCTTCAAATTCATTTTTGGAAACCGGAATCAACAATTTTATGATAACTACATTATAATTATCGTGCTGTTCGATTTTGGTGAGATGTTTGGCATTCAGGATATCCTGCATGACCAGAAAATCAATGTCAAAATGCGCACAGACCTGCTGAATAGTACCCGTATCCTGCAGTCCATGAATTTGAATCCAATTAATGCCGTCCGGTTTTAATCTATCGGTCACCCTACTAAAATCCTTGTCACTATGAAATTCCACGTCTTTACTATCATAAGCGCAAAGATGAAGATGAGTGGGTGTCTGACTGTTACCGTTATAAGTCAGCTTATCCTGTAGCAAATTGTTTTTACTCATATTTTTCTTTTTAACAGGTCATTACCAGTATCACCTCATTTCTCAACAGACTGCGAACTCACGTACAGATACACCACTTCCGATATGTCAGCAATTAATTTTGAAGCAGACTGTAAAGACATTCCTGCATCCTTTACCATTACAGCGATGGTATAGTGTCGTCCGTCTGGTAAAAATACAAACCCAATGTCATTGACACCTATTAATTTACCTTCATGATTACGGTCTCCGGTTCCTGTCTTGTGTCCCAGTCTTGCTCCCGTCTTTTCCAATGGTTTCCAAAGCCTGTCTTTTCCTGTTTCACAATCCAACATGGCCTGACGGATATATCCCTGATCATCGATATCCGTTATATCATTGTTAATCAACTTATCCAACAATATTGCAGCATCAAGTGGTGTCGTCCAATTCCGATAGCAATCCTCCAACCTGCGATGCATATCATCCTCTGTCACTGAAATGGCAAACTGATTAAGTCCCAACGAACGAATATAGCGATCCACGGCTTCCGGGCCTCCAATTAATCCGAACAAAATATCACATGCATTATTATCACTCATTATCAACGAATAATCCAGCAAATCCTTCACTGTCAGAGTAAGATCACCTGTAGGATAACGTTTTTTCAACGAACTGTAGGTATCCGATTTAAGTGACTGCTGAGGAACATGAACTTTCATATCCAGATTCTGATCATTCAGCTGCAGAAAATGACATACAGCCAATGCCTGATGAAATTTCATCACGCTCATCAAAGGATAATGTACCTCATTATTAAATGAAAGCGTATCCTTACCATCAACAATTACAGCAACACCGACTTGCGCATCCGCACGTTCAACCAACTGACGAATGGCGTTAGTCTGAGAAGAGATTCCCTGTGCCCAAACCAACATTGTACAACAACAGTTTAACAGACATAATCCAAGCTTACATGCGATATCATTTTTCATGACCGTATACCTTTTTCCACATTTTCTATTTCAACGATCTCTACCACTTCATATACACCATCATAATCGGCAGCAAATCCTTCATTTGATTTTCCTTTATCTATAACCCTCAATTCAGCCCGCACTGGTGTATACGGCGATGCATCAATACCTACTGCCGAATCATACAAAGCCTTCAACGTTCCTGAACGGTCTATAATCCAATACACCAGACTGTCACCATCCGGTGCAAATGAACGAACCTCATGCCCGATAATCAAATTACCGGATAATGTCATCACCGAATCAACAACCAGTGTATCCTGTTGCTGCACACCTTGTGACTTTTCATGGGTATTCGTACAGGCACACAATGCCACAATCACAAAAAGCATAAAAAACAAGTTCTTCATATTCTTTCATTTTCTAAGGTTTATATACTCATTGGTTTTTACAAAAATAATCTATTCACATTAAAGCTGCAAAATCGTTTAATATTATATTCTTCTAACGAATATTAATAAATTATAAGAACCCTGATTCCCACTGTTCATTTTACAACCGCTTGACGTACATAATCTTCAAATGAGCGGGGATGGCCATTATAAACATTAATATCCACGTCACCATGAATCCCCTTTACCTTACCATCAGGTGACAGTTGCCAATATTGCAAATGCACATAAGGTTTATATTCTCCATATCTGGCAATCCATACCGGATACTTTTTCAATTCATCCGGTGCTAGAGGAATATACTTGTTAACATAACTCTGACTGATATAAAGTATCGGAACAGTGTGACAATGCTGTTCTACCAACTTTAACCAAACCAGTATTTCCTCAAACAGCACATCTATGCCTCCCATCGATTTAATTTGGGCATCGGTCAATTCCACATCAAGCATCGGAGGCAAATCTCCTTTCTGTGGACGAGCAGTTTTTAAAAAGAATGCAGCCTGACGAACTGCCGGCCGAACAGACATGAAATGATAAGCTCCTACGGCATAACCATGCCGCCGGGCTTCTCTGATATCCTTGCTATAATACGGATTGATCACCGTCTGCCCTTCGGTTGCTTTTATATATACAAATGAAACCGGATAATCGACTTCTCCATCGATTTTCTTCTTACTGATGTGCCCCAAATTAGTAATCCTCAGATCTGACCAGTCTATGGAATAAACCCTTCTTCCTATACGATGCTGATATTTTGAAATATCTATTCCATAAATCCGGTTTGTATTATACAACATACGTTCTCCTTGAAAGCGATCCTTCTGCCATATTCCACACTTCACAACATCTTGTGGGGCTACTGCAAATCCAAATCCGTCCCTTAGTCCGTTATGCCAACTTCCTACATAATAATGTCCCAACGTATCTGAATATTCTCCTTCGCCTTCAGCCAGAAGTTCTGTATTAAGCGTTCCTTTATAGATACCCATACTGTCCCTGCACATTCCTGAAGAAAGAGAATCTGCTCTCCAGTCACCTTTGATACGACGCCCTTGGGCATCTTTGAGCTCGCCGTAACCATCACGTCTGCCGTTTTTCCATGTTCCACAATAAACCTTGCCATCCGGACAAATCTCTGTACCCTGTCCGTCTCGCAAGCCGTGGACAAAATAGCCGTAATAAACCGTATCTTTCACTTTCAAATAGCCATAGCCATGATACACTCCTTTTTGCCAATTCCCTTCATAAACAAGAGAATCTTCCGACGAAATATATCTACCATATCCTTCCGGAGCGCCAGAAGACCATTCCCCATGATATACTCCGCTTTGATATTCATAAGTCTTTTCCCCACAAGAACAGAAAAATACGAATACGATTAAAACGCCTATGACCTTATTAATATATTTCATATCACTCTTCTTGTTTTATTCCACATCCAGGCTATCCATGAAGAAAAATCCTCTACCAAACTATTTCCCCATCCAAAAACTTCGTTCTGCATAAGATATATCCTCCATAAAGGAACCAACTGTCCGTTTACATTAACTCCAACCAACTGTCCCATAGAATTGAAAACAGGAGCTCCATTACCACCATCCGTCAAGGGCAATGAATAAGTAGCCCCTTCTGCTTTCAGTACTGCCGGTTTCACTTCCAGATCTCTTTCACCAAGCCAATGGCTGTATCCCCAGTTTGCCCATATCCTGACTTTTGCAGGAAATGAAAGAGAAATCAAACCAGACCATAAATTAATTCCTAAACGAGACAAATCTTCCGGCAATTCTCTGTTTCGGCATTGCCACAACGCGATACCATAATCTGAACTACCAGCGTTCTCACACCACGAACTGTCTATCTTTCCTTCCGCATTTTGCCAATAAACCAAACATTGCTGTCTTAAGATAACTCTTGCAGAATCTCCATTCACAATATGCAACATACATTCTCTTATATGCTCTGTTTCTTTTTGCTTCTCTTTAATTGTTTCATTATAAGACATAACCAGATGGTAACCGTTATCCACTACCGTATGGGTCTTGTCATAATAATCCATTTCATGACGTAACCCCTCATAATAAGTCATACGACGATTCAATCTTTCTACTGTCGCAGAAGCCGCATCACGTATTTGTCCGTACGACCATTCTAATGGCAAACAAACTGTATCCGAAGCTGTTATAACACGTCCGGAGAAAGAAGAAAAAAAGGCATTGGAAACAAATTCATTCAAAGCCTCCACCGAATCGACCGACAAATGCCTTAATACCGGACTGGGCCATTGAGCATAAAAATAGAGCGTATCGTATTGAGGTATCTGCAACTCATACCACCTGAAAGACTTGGCCAATAATACATTATTTCTACATTTTTCATCTGTATACGGCCAAAACGCCAAGACCATCAAAGCTAAGCTTATGGTTGTCAAAACAATATATTTTTTTCTTACATTCAATCTCATCTTCTTGCCAAACAGATCATTAAACAGGAATTAGTATAAAATATACACGAATATACAAAAAGACTTTAATTAATTTTGCCAATTAAATTAATATAAGTAATTTAGCACAAAATTTTTTCTTTTATTAATCTCAATCATTAATCATTTCTATCATGAAAATTCATTCCCTGCTTTTAGGTACAGCGTTTATGGCCTCTGCACTTTCCGTTGCAGCCCAAGACAACACCATCACTGTGCAGACCAAAAAAATTGGCGCAGAGATTCAGCCGACCATGTATGGTATCTTCTTTGAAGATATTAATTTTGGTGCAGACGGTGGTTTGTATGCCGAACTGGTCAAGAACCGGTCGTTTGAATTTACACCAGACCATTATATGGGATGGAAAATGTTTGGAAACGTAACGCTTCAGAATGACGGTCCCTTCGAAAAAAATCCACATTATGTTCGTTTAGGATGCGCCGGACACGGAGATATGTGGACAGGTATACAAAATGAAGGATTTTTCGGTATCGGTTTGAAAAAGGATGCAGAATACCGCTTTTCCGTATGGGCAAGAGTACCTGATGGCAATCCTGTCACACTCATGGTACAATTCATTGATCAGAATACCATGAATGATGCCCAGCAGTTCGTAAGCCAGGATTTGAAAATCGATTCCAAAGAATGGAAAAAATATACAATGGTCATGAAATCAAACCGCACGATTGCCAAGGCCAATCTGCGTATATTCCTTTCTAATGACCAGCACCGTTCCGGAACAGGAACCGTAGACTTGGAACACGTTTCTCTTTTCCCAGTCGATACATGGATGGGACATGAAAATGGTATGAGAAAAGATCTGGCACAGGCTCTGTATGACATGCGTCCTGGCGTATTCCGCTTCCCGGGAGGATGTATAGTGGAAGGAACAAACATGGAGACCCGCTACCAGTGGAAAAACACTGTCGGACCTGTTGAAAACCGCCCGTTAAACAAGAACCGTTGGGAATCAACCTTCATCAACCGTTATTATCCGGATTATTTCCAGAGCTACGGATTAGGTTTCTATGAATACTTCCTGTTAAGTGAAGAACTTGGAGCAGCTCCTCTTCCTGTACTCAACGTAGGTATGTGCTGCCAATACCAGAACTACAACAATGAGAAAGCACATGCAGAATGCTCTGCTGAAGGTTTGAAACCTTATATTGACGATGCACTCGACCTGATTGAATTTGCAAATGGTGGTACAGATACCGAATGGGGTAAAGTCCGCGCTGAAATGGGACATCCGGAACCATTCAACATGAAATATCTGGCTATCGGTAACGAACAGTGGGACAAATTCTACTTCGACCGTTTGAAATTCTTCGTAGAAGCTATCCGGAAAGCTCATCCGGAAATTCTGATCATCGGTTCATCCGGCCCCGATTCTGAAGGACATAACTTCGATATAGGATGGGAAGATATGAAGAAACAGAAGGTTGATCTTGTTGACGAACACTTCTATCGCCCTGTTGACTGGTTCAAGAACAGCATGAACCGTTATGACGATTATGACCGTAAAGGACCGAAAGTATTTGCCGGCGAATACGCCTGTCACGATCATGGCAACCGTATGAAATGGAATCATGCCGGTGCTTCAATCTATGAAGCCGCATTCATGACTACATTGGAAAGAAATGCTGACATTGTACACATGGCTACTTATGCACCTTTGTTCGCCCACGTTGAAGGATGGCAATGGCGTCCGGATATGATATGGTTTGACAATCTCAACAGCGTCAAGACAGCCAGCTACTATGTACAGCAAATGTATGCTACCAATATGGGTACCAATGTCATTACCGCACAACTGGCCAATCCTACTCCCAAAGGACAAGACGGTCTCTTCACCAGTGCAGTCTTCGACAAGAATACTAACGAATACATCGTTAAAGTTATCAATACGACCGACAAGGCACAAACTGTAGACATCAAACTCGATGGATTGAAGAAAATCTCCGGACAGGCTACTACCATTACCTTGGATTGCAGCGATTACACAGCTGACAATACACTCGAGAATCCGGTTGCCGTTGTTCCGGTTGAAAGTTATACCAAGACTGAGGGCAACATTATTAAAGCCAACGTAGGTGCCAAATGCTTCGTGATTTATAAAGTTAAGAAATAACAGACAAATTATACACATGAAATCCCGTATCCTTATTCCGCGATACGGGATTTTTTATTTTTCAATCCCTCCTGAAACCTAATTGTCAGAGAACACCACATAAGTTTAACTCTTATGTATCCGGCTAAATACAAACTACCAATACCTCGCAATTTACCAATGTGAGATAACCTATAAAAACAATTTAATCCATATCCCTGTTAACCCATACTCATATTTTTTTTCATTCACTTCAAATCCATTTCCTATTCCATCTATTTTTTTGTATCTTTGTCAACTATGTTTTAAACCATACAACAAGTCTGTTGAAAGAAGAATGAACGTTATTGATTTAATACAAAACAATAAAGGCACTGCCTTCTCATTTGAGGTTCTGCCACCATTAAAGGGCACCGGCATAGAAAAACTGTTTCATACCATAGACACCCTGAGAGAATTTGACCCGAAATACATCAATATTACCAACCACCGGAGCGAATTCGTTTACAAGGATATGGGGAACGGACTTATGCAACGTTCCCGACAACGCCGGCGTCCCGGCACTGTTGCGGTAGCAGCAGCCATTCAACAACACTACGGCATCCACGTGGTACCTCACATATTATGTAGTGGTTTTACACGCGAAGATACAGAATATCTGCTTCTGGATCTTCAATTCTTGGGTAACAGCGATTTACTGGTTCTCCGTGGTGACAAAGCCAAGGAAGATGCCATGTTCAAGCCTACTGGCGATGGCTATTCCCATGCTACAGAACTGATTGAGCATATCAACACTTATAATAAAGGCCTTTTCATTGACGGCTCTCCTATCAAGAATCCCGGAGTACCGTTCTCATACGGTGTAGCCTGCTATCCTGAAAAACATGAAGAAGCTCCCAATCTGGAAACCGATCTGGAATATTTCAAGAAAAAAGTAGAGGCAGGAGCTCAGTATGCCGTAACCCAACTATTCTACGATAACGAAAAATACTTTGATTTTGTTCGTAAAGCCCGTGAGGCCGGTATAACCATACCCATCATCCCCGGAATCAAGCCGTTTTCAAAATTATCGCAGTTATCGGTCATTCCCAAAACCTTCCATTGCGATCTGCCACAAGCATTGGCTTTGGAAGTCAAAAAATGCAAGACAGACGAAGATGTCAAACAGGTTGGCATAGAATGGGCCATCACACAATGCAAGGAATTAATGGCGCATCAGGTTCCAAGCCTGCATTTTTATACCGTTTCTGCAGTTGACAGCATCAAGGAAATAGCCAAACAAATATATTAAACACTATCATGAGGAATCCGGTCTTTGGTCAGGAAGAAATACAGAGCAGACTTTTCCGTGAAATACAACACGGGCAGATGCCTCATGCACTTCTTCTTCACGGACCGTCAGGATGCGGTAAACTGGCTATAGCAATAGCTTATGCACAAAGCATATTATGTTCTCACCGCACGACAGAAGGCGAAGGTTGCGGAGAATGCCAGTCCTGCAAAATGGTCAGTCATCTGGTTCATCCCGATCTCCATTTTGTATTCCCTGTCATACGCTCCAAAAGTGGTTCTACTCCTGATATTTCTGATGATCACATCAAGGAATGGAGAGCCCTGGTACAGAAAAGCCCTTATTTCGATCTGAGCGACTGGCAAGCCTGTCTGAAAGCCAACGGCAATATTCAAGCTACCATCTATACCGTTGAAAGCGATTCCATACAACGGAAAATGGCACTCAAGCCTGCCTTGGGAGAGCACAAGGCCATGATTATATGCTGGCCAGAAAAGATGATGACGGAATGCGCCAACAAACTGCTTAAGTTGATTGAGGAGCCGCCTTCAAACACTCACTTCATATTTGTAAGCGAAGAACCGGCCAGAATCATCCCCACACTGATCAGCCGCATGCAGCGTATAGAATTGCATGCCGTGACTAAGACAGACCTGATAAGGTTTCTTGTGAATCACAAACAACTTCCTTCAGACCAGGCTGAAAACATAGCCAGCCAATCGAACGGAAGTCTGTCACAGGCATTGAAAATCCTCAATAACGAAAACAACGACAATGCCATATACTTCAACCTGTTCACCACCTTAATGAGAGCCTCATGGAGAAGAGATGTAAAAGCCATGCGGACATGGAGTGAAGAACTGGCAGACATGAAACGTGAGCAGCAGCTTAATTTTTTGAATTACTGTCTGTATCTGCTTCGAGAGAACTTTATATATAACTTTCATATCAAGAACCTGAACAGCATGACTGCCCAAGAGGCAGAGTTTGCCGTACGTTTCGCCCCTTTCATTCATGAGCGGAATGTCATTCTCATAAAAGAATTGTTCGAGAAATGCTTTTATGACCTTCAACGACAGGTCAATGCCAAAATGGTGTTTTTCAACATGACACTGCAGATCTCTGTGCTGATCAGGAAATAAATTCTAAAAATAAAATATATGGATAATAAATTTAAAAACGGCTGCTCCGGACATGGCATATGCGCCAAAGGCTGTTGTCAGTCAGACAAACCGCTGACTGTATACGATTATCTGGCAGATATCCCCGGAAGCAGTGAACTTACCGACCTTGTCGAAGTTCAGTTTAAGAATACACGAAAAGGCTATTATAGGAACACAAATCATCTTCCACTGGAAAAAGGCGACATTGTAGCTGTTGAAGCCACTCCCGGACATGATATCGGTGTTGTCACCCTGACCGGACGTCTCGTACAGTTGCAAATCAAGAAAGCCAATCTCAAAAATGAGGATGACATCAAAAGAATATACCGTAAAGCGCGTACAACCGACCTGGAAAAATATCAGGAAGCCCAAAGTCGCGAACATGACACCATGATCCGTGCACGTCAGATCGCCCTCAATCTTGGACTTGAGATGAAAATCGGTGATGTGGAATACCAAGGCGACTGTGGAAAAGCCATTTTCTATTATATTGCAGACGGAAGAGTGGACTTCAGGCAATTAATCAAGATTCTGGCAGAAACTTTCAGAGTCCGGATAGAAATGAAACAGATCGGCGCACGCCAGGAAGCCGGACGAATAGGAGGTATTGGTCCGTGCGGACGCATTCTATGTTGTGCCGGATGGCTTAAGAACTTCGTTTCCGTATCCACTGCAGCAGCACGTCTTCAGGATCTGTCTCCCAATCCTCAAAAGCTGGCCGGACAATGTGCCAAGCTGAAATGTTGTCTGAACTTTGAGGCCGACACCTATATGGAAGCATCCAAGAAACTGCCCAGTAAGGAAATTGTCCTGTACACACAGGATGCGGAATATTATTATTTTAAGGCGGATATTCTTAAAGGTGAAGTCACCTACTCTACTGACCGGAAAGTCGCATCCAACCTTGTTGTATTAAAGACTTCACAAGTCTTTGATATCATCGCCATGAACAAACGGGGAGAGAAACCGGTAAAACTGACTCTGACTAATGAAGAAAACAAACAGTCTACTGACCTTGCGCAGCAAGACAGCCTGACAAGATTTGACAGAAAGAAGAAGAATAAAAACCGGAAAAAGAACGGCAACAACAACTCTCCGGAAAACAATCAGCAATCAACCTCACCGTCAACAGATTCCAACAACGATGACAACAAACAGGATTCTCCTAACGGCATTGCCAATGAAAACAAAGAAAGGCAACGGGATCCTAACAGAAGGAAGAAAAACAAAAAGAACGAAAGAAACGCCAATGGAAATGATGCTGCTGTCAATGAAACAAAAGACGGCAACGAAAAAAAACGAAACGAACGAAACGAAAACAAAAAAAGGAAGGAAAGGGAAAGAAACAACAGGCCGCGTCCTGACACTACCCCCAACAATCCCAACAGTCAGAACGACAATACTGGTATAAAACCAGAATAATAATCAGCATGTTGTATTCACATCATAAAATATCAGTGTTTATTTTCACGGTCATGAGTATTTTACTCATGGCATGTGAAAATAATACCCTCATCCACCACTACAAGCCTATCCCCACTGAAGGTTGGAAAAAAGGAGATACGATCTGTTTCCATATTGATACTGTCCGACAAAACAATATTTATGCATTCAGTATCGGATTGAGAAGTACAGCACAATACAAATACAGTAATTTATGGTTAATTATTGAAAGTAAGTTTTCCAATCCCGAATTCTCCAGAACAGACACCATCGAATGTCTGATCAACGACAGGAAAAAGGAAAATGCCCAAAACGGCACCTTTGTTCATAACCATTGTTACGACTTACCTCCATTAAACCTTCAGGAAGGGCAAACCGGAAAGATCATTATCAAGCATTACATGTATAACGACGAACTTTCAGGACTCTCTGACATCGGAATCAGAATCAGCAGATAAAAATCATCATCTGGCTTTCCTACATCATCGCTTGTCCCTGTCACGGGCTGCGTCTATACGCAAGAAAACAAACAGCAATATGGTAAATCCCCAAAGGGACGAACCGCCATAGCTGAAGAAAGGCAAAGGAATACCTATCACCGGCGTCAACCCCAAAACCATTCCCACATTAATGAACAAATGGAACAGGAATATACTCATCACGGAATACCCGTATATGCGCCCGAAGGCATAAGGTTGTCGTTCCGCCAGATGAATCAATCTCAAAATCAGAGAAAGGAACAGCAACAACACACCGCTGGCTCCCCAAAAGCCTTCCTCCTCGCCTACCGTACAAAAGATAAAATCGGTGTCCTGTTCCGGCACATATTTAAGTTTGGTCTGTGTGCCGTTCAAGAATCCCTTACCCATCAGTCCGCCTGATCCTATGGCAATCTTCGCCTGATTGACATTATATCCCGCTCCAGACGGATCTTCAGTCAAGCCTAACAACACGTTTATCCTCACCCTTTGATGATCTTCCAGCACGTTATTCAATACAAAATCCACAGAATAGAAGAAGGCCAAAGATCCCAAGGTAAAAAACATAATATACAGGTAATTAGCCAGACGATCCCTCAAAAAAAGATATATCAGGAATACGGCAAGCCCTATACACACCGCCAATAAAACCCAGGATATATCAAACGGTATGACAAAAAGAGAGAAACATATCGCCACTACTGATATACCTAAGCCATAGGCCGCCATTTTCACCAACGGAGCAGTCTTACCACAATAGACTTTGACCATCCCAAGCGAAGAAACAAGAATAAGCAACAACACGACAAATTCTCCTACACTGGTAGGCGTATATCCTAACATAACCTGCTCAAATCGTACTCCGACCACAAAATAGGCTACGGCAGCAATTCCGGCAAACAGAATAGAACCCGGCATGCCCTCCCTGTACAAGACCAGAAAAAATGAAAGGTAAACCAATGCTGACCCTGTCTCACTCTGCGCTATAATCAGAACAATAGGCACAAAGATTATCGCCAGACTTAACAGAAAATCTTTCCAACGCGAAATTTGATAACCATACGTCGACATGAACTTTGCCAAAGCCAAAGCCGTCGCACACTTGGCAAACTCGGCAGCCTGAAAACTGAACGGACCTATTTTAATCCAGGAATGCGACCCTTTGATGTCGCGGGCCAGGAATGGGGTGATAAAGAGTAACACCAGCATGACCGCATAGATTATATAGGCCAAAGTATCATAAAGCCTGTCATCAAGCATCATCAGAATAAAGCCCAAAGCCAAGGACGTGCCGATCCATATAATCTGCATACCCGAACGCGAACTGAATGAGAATATATCCCCTTCCTGACTAAAATCATAACTGGCTCCACAGATACTGATCCAGCCAAAAACCATCAATGATATATAAATGGCTATGGTCAACCAGTCTACCGTACGCCATACGCTTTTTTCCGTTTTATCATCTTTCCACGTCTCCATATACAATATGTCTGTTTTGGAATACTTCTGCTTTCTTCTCACTTTCCGGAGAAAGCTTGCCATTCAAATATTGTTCAATCATCAATGCGCCGATGGGCACACCATAAGTAGCTCCCCAACCTCCGTTCTCCACATAAACTGCAATCGCTATCTTGGGAGAATTCATTGGGGCAAATCCCATAAAGACAGAATGGTCACTTCCTCTGTTCTGCGCCGTACCGGTTTTTCCGCAAACTTCTATACCGGGAATATTGGCAACCCTGCACGTACCTTGCAGGACAGCCCGCCGCATACCTTGCACCACCAACTCATAATTTTCCTTCGAAACCATCGTATAATGTTTCTTGGTATACATTGTATCCAATGGCTCACCCTGTACTTCTTTCACCACATGAGGAGTGATATAATATCCTCTGTTGGCAATGGTTGCCCCCAGATTAGCAATCTGCAACGGGGTAAGATTGACCTCTCCCTGACCTATAGAAATACTGATTACGGTCAGACCGTTCCATGCCCCCCTGTATGCCTTGTCATAAAACGGTGCATTCGGAATCAGTCCACGCTTTTCACCAGGCAGGTCTATACCCAATTTATAACCAAATCCCATTGAAACCATATAATCCCGCCATGTCGTCATGGCATCCTGCACCGTGGGATACTTGCTCCTGTTTGAGAACATATAATACAATCCCCAACAGAAATAAGCATTGCAGGACGTACCTATGGCCGGAATCAGAGGTATCGGAGCAGCATGTGCATGACAACCTACCTTGAGTCCTCTGAACCTGAAACCTCCCGTACAGGGAAATGCTGTCTGGGATGTAATAATACCTTCCTGCAGGAAAGTCAGAGCCTGGGAAGTCTTAAATGTTGATCCCGGCGGATACTGACCCATTATGGCACGATTTAACAAGGGTTTCATCATATCCCTGCTCAAACGGAGATGGTTCTTTCCACGCTGGCGCCCCACCATCAAACGGGGATCATACGTCGGCGATGAAACCATACACAGGACCTCGCCCGTAGCCGGTTCAATAGCCACGATACCGCCGATTTTCCCTTCCATCAGACGTTCTCCCAAAGCCTGCAAGGCGGAATCAAGTCCTAATGTCAGATTCTTGCCGGGAATAGTCGGAGTATCATGCCTGCCGTCCTGATAACGCCCTTTTATTCTTCCGCGCGCATCCCTTAACAGGATCTGAACACCTTTCACTCCCCTGAGCTGTTTTTCGTAAGAACGTTCCACACCTTGCTTGCCTATAAAGTCACCACCCTGATAGTAGTCATCTGCCTCTACATCTGCCGGGGAAACCTCGCCCACATCACCCAGGATATGAGCGGCATGTGAGGTCCTGTACTGACGGATGGAACGCCGTTGCACATAAAAGCCTTTAAAGCGGAACAGTTTCTCCTGAAACACACAAAATTCCTCACTCGACAACTGACTCATAAAAAGCTGTTGCGTATACGGTGAATAGCCGGGATTACGATAACGGTCCTTGATTTCAGCCATGCGTTTCTCGTAATATTCTTTTGTTATGCCCAGACTCCTGCACAAATCCAATGTATCTACCCCCTTCTGCTCCAACATCACCACCATAATGTCATACGCCGGCTGGTTATAAACCATCAGTTTGCCGTTTCTGTCGGAAATTACGCCGCGAGCTGGATACTGTATCCTTTTCAGCAAAGCATTGGAATCGGCATTTTTCTTGTAATCATCACTCATGATCTGAAGCGTAAAAAGCCGTAATATGTAGAGTATGACTATCAAGACAGCCACACCTGCTATTACAAATTTCCGCTTTTCAAATTCATAGTTAGCCATATCATGTATAATGGTTTATTTGGCCACGACACGTTTTTTACGTTTCAAATGACTGAAAGCAAAGATAATCATCAGAGTCAGCACACAACTTCCGGCCCAGGTATACAACATGTGAAGAGGATGGAAGAAAGAAAAGACCTCCAGCAAAACATAGACGGCATGATGGAACAAGACCATCAAGACAGCATAACGCCGGCCTGCACTTTCCTTCAAAGACAATACCCCATGCTTCTCTTCCAAATCATCCTTGGGCGCAAACAGACTCATCATCCATGGGGCAAACATGGCCGTCACTGTCATCGATGCGGCACAAAGCCCTGGCGTTTCAGAGAAACAATCTACACACAGTCCTGTCATAAAGCCCCATAACAGCCACGCATTACGCGACAAATCCTGCGGCAACAGGCATAATATATAAACATATGGCATAGGCGTAGCATATCCAAGAAAACAAATATTATTAAAGAACAATACTTGCATGAAGACCAATGCTATGACCCACCAAAGACGAATGAAAAAATCGTGAGCTCCCATTTTATTTAGACCTATCTACCGTTCTGTCTCTACCATACTTTCCAGACTGTCTATCTCGTTCTTAGCCGGATTGCTCAATACAAAAACATCCCTTAACCTGGAAAAGTCCGTACTTAAATTCACTTTTAATGTATATGAAAGTCCATCTTCCGAGTTGTGCACTTCACATACCTTTCCTACAAAAAGACCTGCCGGAAACACTTCCGAAAAACCACTGGTTTCCACACTCATTCCAACCTTAACCTTTGCATGTCTGGGAATTTCACCCAAATAGGCATACAAAGGATGTCCGCCGTCCCAACGCAGATATCCGAAATAATCCGTACCACGCAGACGGCAACTGATTGCTGTCAGACTGTTAAGTACAGGCATCACAATGGCATAATGTGAAGACACCTGATAAACGATACCGACTATACCTCCACCACATACGACTCCCATTTCCGGTCTTACGCCATCCGATTCACCTTTGTTGATAGTGATGTAATTGTTGCGCTTTCTTACCGTTGCATTGACAACTCTTGCTTCAATGACAGTATAATCCGAAAACCGTTCTTCTATGACAGAATCCTCCGAGGTTTCGTCCAATAGCCGCTGCAAAGCCTCAACCCGGCGTTCCAGCACCAGATTATGTCGGGCCAACTGCCTGTTTTTCTCCTCCAGTCCTATGTAGGAATGCACATAGGAAACACCCTCCAATATCTGTCCGGACAAGGCAGATGCCGAAGAAACCCCTACGCTGTGATGATATACATTGAAACGAAACAACAAGAATAGGCTTACGCCTAACAGGATCCCAAAAAGGAACCAATGGCTAAACCTATTCAAGAATTCTAAAAGATTATGCACTGAAATATGCTTTTAATCTATACCCAATACTTTTTTACCTTTTACATCAAGAAAGAGAAGTTATTCACATTCTTCAAGGCTATGCCAGTTCCTTTTGCCACACTATGCAACGGATCCTCAGCTATATGGAACGGAATATTGATTTTGTCCGTCAACCTCTTGTCAAGTCCTCTCAAAAGCGCACCGCCACCTGTCAGATAAATGCCATTATGTACAATATCGGCATACAACTCAGGCGGAGTATTTTCCAATGCGCTCAATACTGCCGTCTCAATCCGGGCAATGGACTTCTCCATACAATGTGCCACTTCCTGATAACATACCGGCACTTCCATCGGCAAAGCCGTAATACGGTTAGGACCATGCACGATATAATCCTCAGGTGCATCTTCTCCCAGTTCGGTAAGGGCTGCACCCACATGAATCTTGATGCGCTCAGCCATTCTCTCACTGACCTTCACATTGTGCTGACGGCTCATGTATTCCTGAATATCAGCTGTCAGGTCATCTCCGGCTATTCTGATTGAATTATTGGATACGATACCACCCAAAGAAATCACAGCGATCTCTGTAGAACCGCCACCTATATCTACAATCATATTGCCCTGAGGAGCTTCCACATCAATACCGATACCGATAGCAGCAGCCATAGGCTCGTAAATAAGATAGATATCACGTCCACCGGCCCGTTCTGCCGAATCACGTACGGCACGCAACTCCACCTCAGTTGAACCGGACGGTACTCCGATTACCATACGCAAGGAGGGAGAAAACAAACGGCTGCCTCTGTGAACCATACCTATCAGACCACGCATCATCTGCTCGCATGCATAGAAATCCGCGATCACACCTTCACGTAAGGGACGTACGGTCCGGATGTTGTCGTGAGTCTTCTCATACATGAGTTTCGCTTTCTCGCCCACAGCTATCATCTTGTCTGTACGACGGTCCAACGCTACCACAGAAGGCTCATCCACTACGATCTTACCATCACTGGTAATAATCGTATTGGCCGTTCCCAGGTCCATGGCTATTTCTTGAGTAAAAGAAAAGAATCCCATTTTTATGTTTACGCTTTAGTTTTATTTACCGGTTTTTATTTGCTTTCAAAATAAGCGTGGATAGCAGTATCATAGTGGCTGCTTACACCAAATGCGTGAGTAGCGAACCACAAACGGTCTTCAATATCGGTCTGCGCACCTTTCTTATCCAGGATCTCCTGCAATGCGCTGTATTCAGCCTTGCTCGGAACGATAACCACATCGTTATAATTCTTGGCAGCGGCTCTGATCAGTGAAATACCACCTATATCAATTTTTTCAATAATCTCTGCAGCTGAAGCTCCGCTCGCTACGGTCTGTTCAAACGGGTACAAATCAACGATAACCAAATCAATTTCAGGAATCTCATATTTGGCCATCTGAGCCTTGTCGCTTTCCAGATCACGACGTCCCAATATTCCGCCAAAGATTTTAGGATGCAGGGTCTTTACACGGCCACCCAAAATAGAAGGATAGGTAGTCAGTTCCTCAACGGCCTGACAAGGATAACCCAAACTTTCTATAAAGGCCTGTGTACCACCTGTAGAAAGGAATTTCACTCCATCCTTATGCAAACTGGCAAGGATGTTTTCCAACCCGTCTTTATGAAAAACTGAGATCAGAGCTGTCTTGATTTTTTTTGTTTCCGCCATAACGTTCTCTTTAAATTAAGTTCTTTTGAAATGCAAAGATACTAATTTTATAATATAGGTAACTTACAATTAATTAAAATTCGTACAGAAACAACAAAAAAGTTGCATATAAAAGAAAAAGTTGCACTTTTCAGTGCAACTTTTGTAGCGGGACCCGGGATTGAACCGGGGACCTCATGATTATGAATCATGCGCTCTAACCAGCTGAGCTATCCCGCCGTTGTTTCTCGTTTGCGGTTGCAAAGGTACGCATATTTTTCAAACTACCAAAACATTTCGAAGTTTTTTTTCGAAAAAAATCTTTTTTCTCCTCTGACACCTTCTCAAAATCTCCCGTCCGACCTATTTATATAGGCTTAAAATCAGATATATTGAAAAACATTCTTAATTTTTTCTTCACCTATACATTTTTTATCGTAACTTTGCCCGTCGATTCGAACAGACATAAAAAATGAAGCTTATAAAAAAGATAGACATCTTTGTCTTAAAATCCTACGCGCTGCTTTTTGTCGGTACATTCTTTATTTGCCTATTCGTATTCATGATGCAATTCATGTGGCGTTATGTAGATGAGCTTATCGGCAAAGGGCTCACATTGGACGTACTCATACGCTTCTTTTATTATTCCAGCCTGACACTCATTCCCATGTCATTACCTTTGGCCATTCTGCTGGCCTCACTGATCACATTCGGAAATTTTGGTGAACGGTTCGAATTGCTGTCCATGAAAGCGGCAGGCATACCGCTGACCAGAATATTGCGCCCCATTTTCATATTCACGCTTTTCATCAGCCTGGGATCATTTTATTTCCAGAATGTAGTAGGCCCGGATGCCACCAAGAAACTGCTTACATTGCTTTTCTCCATGAAGCAGAAATCGCCGGAACTGGAAATTCCCGAAGGCGTGTTCTACAGTGAAATACCGGGATTCAACATATTCGTGGAAAAGAAAGACAAGGCTACCGGTATGCTCCATGGCGTAATGATATACAGTACCACCGACGGTTACGAAGACGCACAAATCGTGCTGGCCGATTCTGCCAGCCTGCAAACCACCGGCGACAAGCAACACCTTATGCTGACCATGTATGCCGGCGAACGTTTCCGCAACATGCAGTCACAAGGCGGAGCCCTGAGACGCACCAATGTACCTTACATGCGCGAAACATTCCTCAAGGAAATCGACCTCATCCCATTTGATGCCAATTTCAACATGATGGATGCCTCGTTGCTCAGCGGAAATGCACAAACCAAAAGCCTTCAGGACATCCAGGCCAGCATAGACTCTCTGGAACAGAAACGGGACAGTACAGGACGCGCTCTGTTTGCAAGTACGAGCCGTACCACTTATATGGCTGAACTGGGCAAAAGCAGTCTGGCCGACTCCGCCAGACTCACCCAAAGAGCCCAGACCGAAATCAATACAGACTCCGTATTCAGCCGTCTGACAGACAGTCGCAAGCAGGCAGCGGTACGTTCTGCCATGTTCAAGAGCAAAAGTGCAGCCAACGACTATGAGTTCCGCAAAATGATATCAGAAGACCAGAATAAGGCCATCAGAATGCACTGGGTGGAATGGCACCGTAAATTCACGCTTTCGCTGGCCTGCATTTTCTTCTTCTTTATCGGTGCACCACTGGGTGCTATCATCCGCAAGGGAGGACTGGGTGTGCCTGTCGTCATTTCCGTGATCTTCTTCATATTTTATTATATTATCAATGCCTCCGGCGAGAAACTGGCCAAAAGCGGTGAATGGGTTGCCTGGTTCGGCTGTTGGCTAAGTTCCATGGTATTATGCCCTATCGGCGTATTCCTGACCTACAAAGCCAACAAGGATTCCGTACTTTTCAACACCGAGGCATACATGAATATCATACGGAAAATATTCTGTCTGAGAATATCACGGCATATCTCCCGAAAGGAAGTCATTATCCACGATCCCGACTACCCGTCCGTCAAGACTGAATTGGGAGCGCTTTGCGAAGAATGGAACAACTATGCCCAAAAAACCCGCCTGATTTCGCCACCCAATTACCTCAAACTGTTTTTCCGCAACAGTATAGACGAAACGGCAGTCAAGTTAAACGAACGTTATGAGGAACTCATAAGCATACTGTCCAACAGCCGTGACCTGGCCATTCTGGACACCCTGAACAGCCTGCCCGTCATATCACCGAATGCCCATACCCGGCCATTCCACGACTACAGGCTGAACATAGCCGTCGGTATCATCTTCCCGATAGGTCTGTTCTTCCTCATCAGAATCTGGATCTATCGTCTGCGGTTGTACAAAGACATTCAGCAGATACAAAAATGCAGTGCTGGCATCATAGCACGAATCGACAAGTTAAATCAAGCATCACAATAAAAAACTCACACCATTATGGAAAAATTCAAACTTAACACGATAGAAGAGGCCATAGCCGATTTCAAGGAAGGAAAATTCGTCATCGTAGTAGATGATGAAGACCGCGAAAACGAAGGTGACTTCATCACCGCTGCCGAAATGATCACGCCGGAGAAAATCAACTTCATGCTCCAGGAAGGACGCGGTGTTCTCTGCGCCCCTATTACAATTTCAAGATGTGAGGAACTCGATCTGCCCCATCAGGTTTCCAACAACACCTCCATGCTGGGCACCCCATTTACCGTAACCATAGACAAACTGGAAGGCTGCACAACCGGCGTTTCCGCACATGACCGTGCCGCCACCATCCGCGCCCTGGCCGACCCCGCATCACGTCCGGAAACATTCGGGCGTCCGGGACACATCAATCCGCTATATGCCCAGGACAAAGGCGTGCTCAGAAGAGCAGGACATACTGAAGCAGCTATCGACCTGGCCAGACTATCCGGTCTGCAGCCTGCAGCTGCCCTTATCGAAATACTTAATCCCGACGGCACCATGGCCAGAATGCCTGAACTGGAAGTCATCGCAGCCCGTCACAACATCAAAATCATCGCCATCCGGGATCTGATCGCCTACAGACTCAAACAGGAGTCCATGGTAGAACGTGGTCCGGAAGTGGACATGCCGACTGATTACGGTCATTTCCGCGACATCACATTCAGACAGATCAGCAACGGTCTGGAGCATGTAGCCCTGATCAAAGGTACATGGGAACCGGACGAACCCATCCTTGTACGCGTACATTCATCCTGCGTTACAGGTGATATCTTCGGCAGCCAGCGGTGCGACTGCGGCGCCCAGCTTCACAAAGCCATGAGAATGATAGAAGAAGCCGGCAAGGGCGTTCTGCTCTACATGAATCAGGAAGGACGCGGTATAGGTCTGTTCAACAAAATGAAAGCTTACAAATTGCAGGAACAAGGTTTAGACACGGTAGACGCCAACGTTCATCTCGGCTTCCTGCCCGATGAACGGGAATACGGTGTCGGCGCACAAATACTGCACGAGTTGGGCGTACACAAGATGAGATTACTCACCAATAATCCGGTCAAGAGGGTTGGTCTTGAGGCTTACGGACTCGAAATCGTAGAGAATGTGCCGATTGAAGTCCCTGTCACCCCATACGACGAACGGTACATGCGCACCAAGAAAGAACGAATGGGACATACGCTCCATTTCAACAAATAAAGATCTCACCCCGACAGATCCTCTCTGTTTGTCATCAGCAAGCTGCCATAGTCAACCGATACAAACAAAGAGGATCTGTTTTTACAGATAATAAAAAAGTGCAATTCTCTTATTCTTCAGATCAAAAAGTCAGTTTGATACACAAAAAGCTAAAAAAAAGTAGGATAATAAGAGAAAAAGCATTAATTTTGCAAGCAAAACAAAACAACATCAATAAATAATATAACATGAATCAGTTATCCGACCGTCTTAACAGACTATCTCCATCTGCCACATTGGCAATGTCTCAGAAGAGCAGCGAGCTAAAGGCTCAGGGCATTGATATCATCAACCTGAGCGTAGGTGAACCCGATTTCAATACACCTGATCACATCAAGGCTGCCGCCATCAAGGCTGTAGAAGACAATTTCTCACGTTATTCTCCCGTACCGGGTTATCCCGCCTTGCGCAATGCAATTGTGGCCAAGCTGAAAAACGAAAACGGTCTGGATTACACTCCGGCTCAGATCTTATGTTCCAATGGTGCCAAGCAGTCTGTCTGCAATGCCATCATGGCTTTGGTCAACGCAGGCGACGAAGTGATCATCCCGGCTCCCTATTGGGTAAGCTACCCTCAGATGGTCAAACTGGCGGAAGGAGAGCCGGTTATCGTTGAAGCCGGCATCGAGCAGGATTTCAAGATTACTCCGGCTCAGTTGGAAGCAGCCATCACACCGAAAACACGGGCTCTGATCTTGTGTTCACCGAGCAACCCGACCGGTTCAGTTTATTCCAAGAAAGAACTGAAAGGTTTGGCTGACGTATTGGTAAAACACGAAAATATCATCGTTATTGCTGACGAAATCTATGAGCACATCAATTATATCGGCAAGCACGAAAGCATCGCCCAGTTCCCGGAAATCAAGGACCGCGTAGTCATTGTCAACGGCGTGTCCAAGGCTTATGCCATGACCGGATGGCGTATCGGCTTCATTGCCGCTCCGGAATGGATCGTAAAGGGCTGCAACAAGTTGCAGGGACAATACACCAGCGGTCCGTGCTCCGTATCACAGAAAGCCGCAGAAGCTGCCTATACCGGTTCTCAGGAATGCGTAGAGACCATGCGTCAGGCTTTCGAACGCCGCAAGAACCTGATCGTCAAACTGGCTAAGGAGATCCCGGGTCTGGAAGTCAACGATCCTCACGGTGCATTCTATCTGTTCCCCAAATGCAGTTCTTTCTTCGGAAAGAAAGACGGCGACCGTGTCATCAACAACTCTACCGACTTTGCCATGTATCTGCTTGAAGTAGGCCATGTAGCGACTGTAGGTGGTGACGCATTCGGTTCTCCTGAATGTTTCCGTATGAGTTATGCTACCAGCGATGAAAACATTATTGAAGCCATGAAACGCATCAAGGAAACACTGGCCAGACTCAAATAATTAAAATCCATATTTTTTCAACTTAAAAAAGGAACGTACTTCTGAAAAATCAGATACGTTCCTTTTTTTATCCTCTGAGATTATTCCTCATACAGATACAAAAAAAGCTTCCCATCAGGGAAGCTCATTTTTACTTTTCCAAACCGATTGTTCTCTTAGAGAGAGATAGCACCAGAAGGACAAACATCAGCACAAGTACCGCATTCAGTACATGCTTCTGCGTCGATTACATACTTTTCGCCTTCTGAAATTGCACCTACCGGACATTCGTCAATACAAGTGCCACATGCTACACAATCATCACCAATTACGTAAGCCATATAGTTTTGAATTTAAGTTGTTAATATCTTGTAATTATTAATATGCCGCAAAGTTAGTATTAAATTGAATTTCTCCAAAATTTTTATCACTATTTTTAGTGATTTGAATTAGAAAAACAACGTGAATATGCAATAACCTGCGTATCTTTGCGTTGAAAAATAATAGAGATTAATGAGTTATGAAAAGAAAGCTGATCTGTATTCTGTCCCTCCTGCTTTGCATCACTGCATTTGCCCAGGAACAAAAACTTCAGAACCGTCCCTATATTGACCAACGGAAATTCCATTATGGCTTTTTCGTCGGTTTCCACATGCAGGATCTTGAACTGACCAACAACGGATATATTGATCCGGCCAGCGGTGAACAGTGGTACGCAGACGTTGACAACTACAGTCCGGGATTCAGCGTGGGCGTACTGGGCGAGATGCGTCTCAACACCTACCTGTCCCTGCGCCTGACTCCAACCATGCACTTCGGACAGAAACACATTTCTTTTCACGAACAGGTAAGCGGCCGCGACAGCACCCAGAACATGAAGTCTGTCTACATCTCCATCCCGTTAGACCTTAAAATCTCGGGACCGCGATTCAACAATTACCGTCCATATATCCTGGCCGGTGTCAATCCGATGATAGACCTGACCACCAAGAAGCAGAAGGCACTACTGATGAAACCGTTCGACTGCTACCTGGAAATAGGTATGGGATGCGACATCTACCTCCCGTTTTTCAAACTTATTCCCGAACTGAAGTTCTGTTTCGGACTGGCCAATATCCTGCAGAAGAACCGTACAGACCTTGTTGACAAGAATCTGATGAAATTCAGTAATGCCCTTGACGATGCCTCAGCCAAGATGATCGTACTGACATTATATTTCGAATAATCAGTTTCCTGCCGGATCTACATGAAGGTGAAGCACACCGACATAACGGCCGTTCTTACCCATCTGATTGCAGATCACGTCCTTACCATCCGCATTCTTCACTATCTCAGGATGCTCGAAGTAGGTATGCGAATGTCCGCCGAGCACCACATCAATATCGCGGGTTGCAGGAATCACCTCTACATCATCAATTCCTTCGATGTCCCAACCCAGATGGGAAAGGCAAATCACGACATCACAATGCTCTTGTCCTCTCAACAAGCCAACCACTCTTTCAGCCGCACTCACCGGGTCTTCAAATTTCACACCCTTGTAGTTTTCGGCCGACACCAGTCCATCCATCTGCGGACTTAGGCCGAACACCCCTATCCGGAGTCCTTCTCTTTCCAAAATCACATAAGGCTTGACAAGACCTTCAAGAACCGTACCGCTGAAATCATAATTGGCACATACTATCGGAAATTGGGCCATTGAATAAATCCGCTTCATATTGTCCATCCCGAAATCAAACTCATGATTACCGATGGTTGCCGCATCATACTTCATCTCGTTCATCAGGCTGACTTCCACCTCACCTTTATACAGGTTATAATAGGCTGATCCCTGCGAGAAATCGCCGGAATCGAACAACAGCAGATGAGGATGTTCTTCACGCATCTGCCGGACAAACGAAGCACGACGGAGGAAACCACCTTTATCTGCCTGAGCCGTATCCGACGAAAGCGGATTGATCGGCATCACACAACTGTGCGTATCATTGGTATGAACAATCCACAAATCCTGCGCTCCGGCTTCCACCGAAATCACCAAGGACAATATGGCCAGCAAAGAGCGGCCTATTTCTTTCACGTTCATCATAATTTTCATTGTTTTGTTATTCGTCCTTCTACCTTAGCCGTCACTTTCCGACCAGCCGACTGACTGTACATCACAGCCTCCATAAGCAGGTCGCGGACTTTAAAATCGGTTTCTTTTTTGAAAAGATGGTCTTTCAGAGCATACAGTCTGTCATTACCCTCCGAAAGATAGTCCAAAGTGGATATCACATAAATGCCATTCGGATCAATCGGCTTTCCGTTGATTTCCGCATTCAGCAGACGGCCGTCCTTGGTAATCACCAGTTTGACGCCCCTGCTGACGCCTTCACCGCCAACCGCAGCAATCTGCTCCATCAGTTCCTGCAATTTATTGCCTTTCAGTGCCAGGATACACAGTTTGTTCTCAAAAGGAGAAATTTCCAGTATATGGCCGTAAGTGACCGGTCCCTTCGGCATGGTACTCCGTAATCCTCCCATATTACACAAGCCTATATCCGCTTTCTTTCCTACCCTGACGGAAGCATCAAGCAAAACGTCTGCCACAAAATTAGACAACGGACTTTCCGGACGGTCAACCCACATATACACCTCGCTTTCCCCCAACACCGGCGACATGATGCTGTCTACCGCCTTACGGTAAGGAGCCACTATGCGCCAGGCTGCGCTGTCAGGAACCGCATCCCACTTTTTCGTCATCTCATAACGTCCGGCCTCAACCAGGCGGACCGTTTTCTGCGCCCATACGGTTCCGGAAACCATACACAGAAGCAGAAAGAAGCCTATTTTACTACACCTCATTTTTAAAACTATTAAACCAATCAAAAATAGCAAAAAAACAAAAAATGAGCAACTTATTAAGAAAAAAACAAGGTTTTAATTGTTTTTTTGACAGATTATTCGTTACTTTGCACCCGCTTTCCGCGCAATCGCTGGCAGGATGCAGAGTTCCCTGTTATGTTGCGCCGGGACGACAAACAATTTCTAATTAATAAAAACAAAATGGCAGATTTAATTAAAATTGCTGAAGAAGCATTTGCTACAGGTAAGGAATTCCCTAAGTTCAAGGCTGGTGATACTATTACAGTAGCATACAAAATTGTCGAAGGTAACAAGGAGCGTATCCAGTTGTACCGTGGTGTAGTGATCAAGATTTCAGGTCACCAGAACAAGAAGCGTTTCACTGTTCGCAAGATGTCTGGAACTGTAGGTGTTGAGCGTATCTTCCCTATCGAAAGCCCGAACATCGACAGCATCACTGTAAACAAGGTTGGTAAGGTTCGTCGCGCTAAATTGTATTATCTGCGCAACCTCACCGGTAAGAAGGCTCGTATTGCTGAAAAGCGTACTATTGCTGCTCAGTAATCTGGTTACACCCAAAAAGATTAATAACAAGTGCCGGTTCTTTCTCCACGGAAGTCCGGCACTTATTATTTACCGGATATCGCATCTCAATCCGAAAAACCGATTTCCGTCCTTCACACCTTCTTCACCGCATTCTTCCCGCTCATTCATTTCTCCTTCACACCTTCACATCGCCCTGCAGTAGCGCTATTCAGGAAACCTGCTCCTTCACCCCTCCTTCACCGCAACATATCGCAACCTTCATTTCTTAACCCTGATTATTTTCGATCAGCCCCTATTCCGGCACAAGCACAGATTCGTATCCGGATTTCATACTTCCACTCGCCATATTATAATATACAAGGCACTATTCTACGCTTACCCATCTCCTTTATACGGTTTCACCTATCTTGTTTTGGCCCTATGTTTTTCCTGAAGCCGCTTTTTTTGTCAGAAAGAAAATCTGCCGAAACTGGATTTTCCGGTACCTCAATGCCCTGATTTACTCCCTCCCCAAGAAAAGAAACTGCCAAAAATGATTCACCTCTTCACCTTATAATTTAACACACTGATAAACAAAGTATTACAAATGAATATCTATGGTTCACCTTCAGTTTAAGACCTTACACCCGACTTACACTTGATTTGTCAATAAAAACTTCGAAACACGCCGTTCCATCTTCGGTTTATCTCAAAAAAAGTAAGGCTTACTTTCGAAAAAGTAAGGTTTACTTTTTTAAAAGTAAGCTTTACTTTTTCAGAAGTGTCTTGTATCTTTACCTTGATGAATTCAGCCATTTTTCAGGTTCCGGATTTCGGTGAAGGAGAAGGTGAAGAGGTAGTGAAGGAGTTTCTTCACCTTACAGGCCGCATGTACAAAGGAAGGTGAAGGGGTGAAGGGGTTTTCTGCATAATGACGTGGATAGTATAACAAGGAAAATAACAGCACCTCACAAAAAAATACATTTGTAAAGAATCAGACTACTCTATATAATATTCCACAAAAAGCCTTCCTTCAAGTTTAACTTGATTTTCCAGCACAAAAAGCCGTGTCGTTTCTCCAAATAAAGAATCCGACACGGCTTTCTGTTTATTGCTAAAAATGATTCAGTTCCGTTATTGCACTACACCTAATCGCGATCCAGAAGAAGTCTGAATTCATCAGATATTCAGACCAGCTCAAGACCGTCATCACTGATCCTGATCAGGCGTCGTTTATAAAGATCTCCCACGGCTTTCTTGAATACTTTCTTGCTTACACCGAACATGGCATAAATCTCTTCAGCCGGACTTTTGTCGCATAAAGTCGTTTTACCGGCATTGTTGCGCAAGTGCTCCAACAAGATATCCGAAAAATCCGACACGGCCGCCTTACCCTGTAAGTTCAATGTCACATCCAGCTTACCGTCTGGCCGTACCTGCTTGATATAGGCTTTGCTGCGATCACCAACCTGAAGATGACGGAACAGTTCGCTGTCATAAAGCAGACCGCCGAAACGGTTGTCCACAATCACCTTAAAGCCCAGATCGGTCTTTTGCCATACCAGTATTTCCACCTCATCACCTTCCGCATAAGGCGGCATTTCCTTGGAAAGATAACGTTCCACTTTGGCAGATGCCATGATACGATAACTCTCCTCGTCAATATGCAGATGAACAATATAGCTGCGGCCTTTCTGCATCTTCATTTTCTGTTCGCGGAACGGCACAAAAAGATCCTTCATCAATCCCCAGTCCAAAAAAGCCCCGAAATTATTTACCCATGCCACCTGAAGGAATGCGAAATCTCCAACCATTGCTTTTGGCTTTTCAGTAGTGGCAATCAGTCTTTCCTCGCTGTCCAGATAAAGGAAGACATCTATCTCGTCACCTACCTGAACACCTTCGGGCACATAACGGGACGGCAACAGGATTTCTCCTTCCCTTCCTCCATCCAGATATAACCCGAAATCCACAAATTTCACCACCTTAAGCCGGTTGATCCTGCCTAATTCTATTCTATTCATGCCCATAGTCATTATTCATTCATGTCTGCATCCAATATCATACCATCCTTCATACGAATCGTACGGTCTGTCAGTCTGGCCAGGTCCGTATCGTGCGTAACGATGACAAAAGTCTGACCGAAACGGTCGCGGAGATCAAAAAACAACTGATGAAGCTCGTTCTTGTTTTTCGTATCCAGACTGCCCGAAGGCTCATCGGCAAAAATAACGGCGGGATGGTTCACCAGTGCGCGGGCCACTGCCACACGCTGCTTCTCTCCGCCTGACAATTCCTTCGGCTTGTGAGACGCTCTGTCCGAAAGTCCCATGAAATCCAACAGTTCACGGGCGCGCTCGCGCGCCTCTCCGGCCGGAGTATGCCCGATCAGAGCCGGAATCATCACATTCTCCAGTGCCGTAAACTCCGGAAGAAGTTGATGGAACTGGAAAACAAAACCGATCTGCCGGTTACGGAATTCGGCCAAAGCCTTACTCTTCAACTGATGTACGGCCGTCTGATTCAGCATGACGGAACCACTGTCCGGCTTGTCCAATGTTCCCATAATCTGAAGCAAAGTCGTTTTACCGGCTCCGCTGGGACCGACAATACTGACCACTTCCCCCTGTCCGATGCTCAGGCTCACTCCTTTCAGGACTTCCAGATTTCCAAAACTTTTTCGTATATCTTTTACTTCTATCATAACTATAATCTCTCTATTACATATTGCGCCAGATAGCAGCCGAACACGGCCGGCATATAGCTTACCGTACCGGTTGTCGTCTTCTTGTTCCGTTCTCCATCGACCTTGACTACAGCTGCCGTATCAGCCTGCTGTGTACAGAACACGACAGGAAGCGGACGTCTCATCCCTGCCCTCTTCAGACGCGCACGCACGGCCTTGCTCAAGCCACAATGATAAGTTTCCCAAAGATCTGCAAAACGGATCTGCGTAATATCCGTCTTGGCTCCGGCTCCCATACTGCTGACTATCGGTATCCGGCGTTTCATGGCCGCCATGATCAGGGCACATTTGGGCGATATGGTATCAATGGCATCTACGACAAAGTCATAATGAGCCTCATCCAGAATCCGCTCAGCCATTTCCTCATCCAGATATTCGGGTCTGACAGTCAGTTCCAGTTCCGGATTGATATCCTTATACCGGGCAGCCAGCACCTCTGTCTTATTCCGTCCTATTGTAGAATGAAGGGCGCACAGTTGCCTGTTGATATTTGTCGGTTGCACACTGTCGGCATCTACCATTGTCAGACGACCGACTCCGGCTCTGACTATCATCTCTGCAGCATAAGCTCCTACACCACCCAGTCCGACAACCAGCACATGGGCCTGCTGCAAACGGCCGAACCTTTCTTCGCCCAGCAACAGAACTGTCCTGTCATACCATCTTTCACTATTCATGATTCTTGCTTTCGTTATTTTCATCATGCCGGTTCAGCAGATTCTTATACCACTCTTTGGCCGCTTCATAACGGTCCGCTACAGACAAGGGCTGATTGACAGACACATCTTTCGTCGCCGCTTCCGCGTAGACATCCGGAAAGATCAGCATCAAACCGGTATTTATATAGTAACGCTTGATTTGCTGCGGGATATGGTCAAATGAAGGCCGGAAGGATATGGAACCGCGACGGGCCAGCACCACGATCAGCAAATGATCTTCATGCACCTCCTTTGACAGGCGTTTGAGTTCATTGCCTCCGTCCGTCTGCACGAATTCCGCCCTGATATTGGCATGGTACATCTGCAAATAACGTTGCAGGATACGCAAAGTATCCCGATGACCGTGATAAATGATCCGGCATCCCAGCCCTTCAGCCAGACGGGCCACCCGTTCTACCCAATGATAGAAACCGGCTTCAAACTGGGCCTTGGCTGGAATAGTCACATAAATACGACGAATCGTATTGATAGGCATTGTACAACGAACCATGGTGATCTGACGGTTCAATCCGTTCAAAAGATTCAGCAGGACAGGTCCGAAGAAGGATTCCGTAGGTGAACTTTGCACATGAAGTCCCACTACCAGTTCCGAATAATCGCTCTCCTTCATCGTATGAATGATACCATTGGCCAGGTTCGTGGCCAGACGCACCTTGGTCTGCATCTGCACATTGGCAGCCAGAGCAATGGATGCTGCCGTTTCGAGCAATTTATGTCCTTGCTCCTGTGCCCGGGCATCATTCTCAAGCACGACATTGATGGCACTCATAGGAGCTTCTGACTTTTCCTTGCGCATCATCAAAGCCATATTGACCAGATTATCGACCGTTTCAGGGTAAGCCAGGGCAATCAGTGTGGATTCTTCATCCAACGGTTTTTCTTCATTGATATTGCCACCCCGCAGGGCCAGTTTACGGGCTGCCGATTCGGTTATAAAGGAACTTACCACACAAGTGACCAATATCAGCAGAATGGTACCGTTGAGCACTTCTTCATTCAACAGACGTTCACCGGAGGGAAGGATAATATTATAACCCACCAATACAGCCGCCAAGGTAGCCGCAGCCTGCGCATTGCTCAATCCATACATCAGATCGCGTTCCAGCCCCGACATTTTGAACATTTTCTGAGTGACCCATGAAGCCACCCACTTGCCGGACAAGGCCATGACAATCATCACGATGGCCACCTTCATGGCATCACCATGCCCGAACAACACCCTCAGATCGATCAGCATACCCACTCCGATCAGGAAATAAGGAATAAACAGGGCATTGCCGACAAACTCCAGATGATGCATCAGAGGAGCCGTACGCGGGATCAGCCTGTTCAGGACAATACCTGCGAGGAATGCACCAAGAATACCTTCCATACCCACAAATTCCATCAGACCGGCAGCCAGGAATACCATGGCTAGCACAAAAATATACTGCAGAACCGCATCATTATAACGTCTGAAAAACCAGCGGCCTATCTGTGGGAAGGCATAGATGATAAATAAAGATACGGCTATAACTTTCAACAACATGACTATCCAGAAATAGCCATGAACCTCCTCACGGAACATGCCTGCAATGACGGCCAGCACCAGTAGGGTCAGCGTATCGGTCACGATCGTGCCTCCCACCGCTATACTCACACTACGGTTACGCGACACACCATAGCGGATCACGATGGGATAGGCTATCAGCGTATGCGAAGCATACATGCTGGCCAACAGGATGGAAGTGACCACCGAATATTTCAAAAAGAGATAATTGGATACAAAACCCATCACCAGCGGAATGACAAAAGCCGTCAGTCCGAGCGTAATGGCCTGCCAGCGGATTCTTCTCATATTCTGCATGTCCATTTCCAGACTGGCCAGGAACATGATGTAATACAAACCGACCTTGCCGAACAGTTCAAAACTGCTGTCACGCGCCAGTATATTAAACCCGTAAGGGCCGATCATCACTCCGGCCAGTATCATGCCGATAATGTGCGGAATACGCAGTCTTCCCAAAAGGAGCGGTGCAAACAGGATAATGCTCAATACAAGAAAAAATATCCAGGTAGGATCTGTTATGGGAAAATATGAGGACCAATCAGGCAAATGCATGGTATCAAATATTGATTTATCATGCAAAGTAACGAAAAAGTTTCTATTTTGTATAGCAAATCGTAATAAAATATCTATTTTTGCAATCAAAATCATCAATACATTAAAAAAATATAGCAAATGAAAGTAGCAATTGTTGGTGCGAGCGGCGCAGTAGGACAGGAATTTCTGCGCGTACTCGACGAAAGAAACTTCCCGTTAGACGAGTTGGTATTGTTTGGTTCTACACGTAGTGCAGGTTCTAAATACACATTCCGTGGTAAAGAGATTGAAGTCAAGCTCCTTCAGCACAATGATGATTTTAAGGACATCGACATCGTATTTACATCTGCCGGAGCCGGCACCTCTAAAGAATTTGCAGAAGATATCACCAAATACGGAGCTGTCATGATCGACAACTCCAGCGCATTCCGTATGGACAAGGATGTACCCCTCGTGGTACCTGAATGCAATGCAGCCGACGCACTCGACCGTCCGCGCGGCATCATTGCCAACCCGAACTGTACCACCATCATGATGGTTACAGCCCTCCAGCCCATTGAAAACCTCAGCCATATCAAGCGTATCCACGTAGCCAGCTATCAGGCTGCCAGTGGAGCAGGTGCAGCTGCCATGGCCGAACTGGAACAGCAGTACCGCGAAATCATCGAAGGCAAACCGGTAACAGTCAACAAATTTGCTTATCAGCTGGCCTACAACGTGATTCCTCAGATCGATGTATTCCAGGACAACGGTTACACCAAAGAGGAAATGAAGATGTTCAACGAAACGCAGAAGATCATGCACAGCGACGTACAGTGCTCAGCCATGTGCGTACGTGTACCGGCCCTGCGTTCTCACTCTGAAGCCATCTGGATCGAAACTGAAAAGCCTCTGACCGTAGAAGAAGTACAGAATGCCATTGCCAACGGCGAAGGCGTACAGCTTATGGACGATCCTGCCAACAAGGTTTATCCGATGCCTCTCTTCCTGGCCGGCAAGGATGACGTTTACGTAGGCCGTATCCGCAAGGATCTGGCAAACGAAAACGGTATCACCCTGTGGCTCGTAGGCGACCAGATCAAGAAGGGTGCCGCACTGAATGCCGTACAGATCGCTGAATACCTCATCAAGGTGGGCAATGTGAAATAACGATATGCCAATATTCAACACCTTTGATTTGTTTAAAAATCAAAAATAACTGATAAGAGGGGGCATCATTGATGTTCCCTCTTATCAGTTGAAAAACTGCCGTTTTCTGTTCGTATTGATAAAATCAAATCTACCAACAACTTATAGGCATCTGATTGACTGCTTTCAAAGCGTTTGTACAATGGGCTTGAATTCTAAATCCGAAACTTGGATTATTAATATCCTATAGGCTCATTCTTGTTTATGGGAACCGGGATTTCCATGTTCTTCCCGTCCCGGATAATTCTAAACAGAATACTGTCCTCTTGGTACACTGTTTCTTTTTGTTCCGGTGTGAGATCCTTCAATAAGATTCCATTTGCGGAAATAATTTCATCGCCTACACGTAAACCTGCTGTATAGTAGGTGTTCTCCTTATTGTCGGCAATGGTCTCAACAATGAAACGTTGTTTCAACTTAAGTATTTTAAGTTCAGGGTCAGAATATAATATGCATTTTATAAAATAAGCAGGGTTCCAAGCTGAACTGGATACGCACTCTTGTGACGGCATATCTCCAGGTGCTAATGAAGGATGCCGAGAAACCAACGTTGAGTCTAAAAGTGGAGACCCTCCAATACCTGTGTCAAGAACTAATTTAGCGGGAATGCTGTCCTGCAATGTAACGGGTATTAAAAGTTTGGGAGCATCATTGCTAAATTCAAATGATATATATTTTTCGTCTATTTTATTACCGGCATCACAATTGCTTTGCGATATAGCAAATAATAAAATGAGCAGATATACGCTCATTGCCCTGTTTATATTGTGGGAATACATATATTTTGTTGATTAAAGATTAAACCTCTAAAAAATGTCACTTAAACAATGTTCATTTCCTATTTCATTATTGTTTATACCTATTATTATCAATTCACCAAACAATCCGTAATGATTTTGTTTTATTAATATCCAATAGGCGCATTCTTGTTTACAGGAACCGGGATTTCCATGTTCTTTCCGTCCCGGATGATCTTAAATCTGATGTAGTCCCCTTGGTACAATGTTTCTTTTTGTTCCGGTGTGAGATCCTTCCATAAGATTCCATTTGCGGAAATAATTTCATCGCCTACACGTAAACCCGCTGTATAGTAGGTGTTCTCCTTGTTGTCGGCAATGGTCTCAACAATGAAACGTTGTTGTTTGGTTATAATTTCAATATTGAATCCCATATGATAGCGTCTTGCATGCTTGTCTATGATTCTTTCAAAATTCGGAATGGGCTTCAATCCCAGCACCTTCCTCTGAAAATCAAAATACACATTAAAATGCTTCAAAAAGTTCAGTCCTATAAGGTAACGACCGGATACATTGGATTTATGGTCATACGTCGTCACACGGAACGAATCATCCTCATACTCTCCCAGACTTACTTTTATCTCATGATTTCTTGTGTACAGTCCGTTATAAGGTGTGGCAATCCATACTGCATCTTTCTTGTTGTCAAAGAATGCAAGTTCGGGAGCTTCAGATGTAAGAATAATGTCGTCCCACGCACCGGTATCAACAAAAAAATCACGGTGTATCGTCACCGTATCTCCGTCAGAGGTTTGTACTTTCAGCGGAAGATTAACATGGATTGTCATACCTACTCCCGGATAAGTGACCACTTTCATCGGAAACTGCATATATCCTTTTGGCATCTCAAAGCTGTCTGCCTCTTGTATGGTTATATAGTTGTCCTCGAAATTGAATCCCCAAACCTTTGTACTGTCTGCACTGGGAATACCCGTAATTCCATCCGCATCATTTACACCCAAAAGCTGACGAAAGTTACCAATACGCCAGTAGTCAAACTTCATGGAGGGTTCGCCTAACTTTAACTTAAGAAACTCGAAATGGGGATCAAAATATAACGTAGCTTTTCTAACAGAAGCAGGATTCCAGGCTACCCCCAACTCGTATTCTCGTGAGGGTATGTCTTTGGGTGTTAATGAAGGATATTGGGAAACCCATGTAGAGTCTAAAGTTGGAATTCCCCAACCTGTGTCAAAAACTAATTTAGCGGGAATGCTGTTCTGCAATGTAACGGGTATTAAAAGATTGGGAATCTCATCACTAAATTCAAAAGGTATATGTTTTTCGTTTTCTTTATTACTGGCGTTACAACTGATATGCGACAGCATCAATAGTAATATGAGCAGATATGTGCCACCGCCCAGCAACTTGCACATCTCACTTTTTTTGAGACGAGTTCTTGAAATGTCATTCCGTTTTGATCTCATGGCCGAAATTTTTAGTTATTATAAAGCTGTATTTGTTCGCCGATAAATAGATGTATGGAACAAATGTAACATGCTCTATCCCAAGATGCAAAAATAGTTGCTGACATTTGCCTGGCATTTACTTGACATTCTGCTGATATTATTCTAAATGTTTGATAGTCAATTGGTATCTGCCGCACCTGTCCGCGGTTATTTTCAGGCTTGTATGTTGTTCTATAATTGGTTTCAGTCTCCGAACAAGGGTGTACAAGGTATCATTGGCATCTTCTTTTCCGGGCCAGAGTGCTTCACAAATCTCTTTCTTGGAGAGTGCGTGCGATGGAGCTTTCCATAACAAAGTCATCAACTGCAGTTGCAAGGGGGTGAAATGAACAGGCAAGAGAGTGGCATCATAGAAACGTCCTTCGTCTTATGCTTTTATTTTTATTCTTCCACCAGCCATTTCTCGATGCCACGGATGGTATTGCTGAAATTCACTCCGATTTTAAACAGTTTCCGGAAATCGGATGCGAAGGGCAAAGTATAATGCTTCTCATTGATCTGCTGCAGGGCTTCCTCGGCCGTTCCTTCCAGTTTGAATTCCATCACGTAAATATAGTTCGGAGTCTGCACCACAAGGTCAATCCTGCCTTCCGAGGTATGATATTCCGCCTGCGTATAGAATCCCAAAAGCTTGAAGACGATAAACAGCACATTCTGATAGTGCCGTTCCAGATCGCGTGCCAGTTCATAGGGACAATCCGCAAAGAAACTCTGCAGGCGTTTCATGAAGGCATCGACCTGTCCGCTGCGCACTTCCTGTACAAAGCGGGTCAGCTCGAATGCGGAGTTTCCGGAAGGCAAGTGCGCATAGTGCGGAAGCAGGAACTTGGTAAATCCTTCTTCCACCTCCTTGTTCGGGAATCCCAAGGTGTAGTATCTGAACTCCCGATCGTAGTCTTTGATGGTGAGATATCCGCTCTGATAAAGGATCGGTACGGGATTCTCTTCCATGGAATCAATCCCGTTGAGAGAATCCGCCATAGCCATTTCCTGGGTCAGGCGATGCAGGTCATAATGGCAATGCTTCAGCAATTCCACCAGGAATGTCGGTGTGCCCGTTTCAAACCAGTAGCTGCCGAACTGCCTTTGTGCAAAAGTATTGAGCAGACTGAACGGATTATAAATATCTTCGCTTTTATCCGAAAAGTGATAGCCGTCATACCATTTTTTCAGTTCTCTGGAAGTTTGTTCTGGAGACAGACCATTGCTTTCACCCAGTAATTTGATGTCTTCTTTGAAAAAATGTTGCAGTTCCTGTTCCGTGATTCCACAGATAGAAGCAAAGCGGGACGACAGCGAGATGTCCATCAGATTGTTCAGATCACTGAAAACACTGACCTTGCTGAATTTGGTCACACCCGTCAGTAGGGCAAAGCGCAGGTACTTGTCACAACTCTTCAGTACGCCGTAGAAAGCTTTCAGGGTGTTGCGGTATTCTGTCTGCAGCGCTTCGTTACCGATGGCCTGCAGCATGGGCTTGTCGTATTCGTCGATCAGAACAACCACTTTCTTTCCGCATTTTTCGGCAGCACGCTGAATCACTCCTTGAAAGCGCAGGGAATGGGTGGTTTCGCTGGGGCGTGTTTCATATAGACTTTCCCAAGCGCATAAGGCATCATTGAGTATACTGTACAGACTTTCCGGGGTATCATACTTTTGGGCATTCAAGTCCAGATGCAATACCGGGTAAGTATTCCATTCCTGTTCCAGCTGTTCGACCGCCAATCCGTGGAACAGTTCCTTTTTACCTTCAAAGTAAGCCTCAAGAGTAGACAGCAGAAGACTCTTTCCGAAACGTCGCGGACGACTCAGAAAATAATATTTTCCACTCTGTACCAACTGATACATCAGGGCCGTTTTGTCCACATAACAATAGCCCTCTTTGCGGAGGTCCTCAAAGTTCTGTATGCCTACCGGATATTTTCTGATCATAGAGTTGTTTCTTTTTGTCTTATTACAAATATAATGGATTCCCTACGCTTGAGCAAATAAAAGTTCTGTTCACCAAACGAACCGTAATGTTTTTTGTCTTATTAATATCCAACAGGCTCATTCTTGTTTATGGGAACCGAAACGGCCGGATACATTGGATTTATGGTCATACGCAGTCACACGGAACGAATCATCCTCATACTCTCACAGACCTACTTTTACCGCCTGATTTCTGGTGTATAGTCCGTTATAAGGTGTAGCCATCCATACCGCATCTTTCTTGTTGTCAAAAAATGCAAGTTCGGAAGCTTCAGATGTAAGAATAATGTCATTCCACGCACCGGTATCAACAAAAAATCACAATGTATCGTCACCGTATCTCCGCCAGACGTTCGTACTTTCAGCCTTTGTCAGTCACAGGCATTATTAATTTTGCCCTGATTCTGCACACTTCCATTTGATTAACCTAACGTTAATTCGCATTAAACAGGATATAAGTCTTGATCAATTTCTGGACATTGGCATCAGGCATCTGATTGGCCTTGCATTTATTGACAATATAATCTTCCAGTTCTTTTGGCATATCAGTCGATTTCTTCCATACGTCATGACGGTTTTTCCATTGTCCGGTGAATGTATTGGCGTCCACCAGATTCAGATTGCTGTTTTCACGTCCCATTTCCACATAATTGCCATCCTTGAAAGAATAGGTACCGTATTCGTGAGGCACAACCGTCACTTGACCGTTTCTCAGCCGGGCAATCTCCGCACAGGCATATTCTCCGTTCGCCCGATAGACCTTAACCTGACTGTAATTCTTACCACAGACCACCTTTTCTTCTCCTTCAAAACAGTAGGAATCCATTATCCACACACCTATCAGTTCCTTATCCGCCACCTTCTGTTTTGTTTTAGCCTCAACAGTATTACATACGGCTACAACAGCAAGCACAAGCATTACACATAATCTTTTAAAAGAAATCATTTTCATACGTCATTAATTTTAAGATCAATAAATTTGTTTTCTACTCTCGTCACAAATTTATCGGCATGAATTCAGACTGGCAAGAAAATGACTTGGCAAATGGTTGGCATTTTATCTGGGCCCCCTTAAAACAGTTTGCAAACAGTTTGCAAACAGTTTGCAAAAGCCATTTAAACAGCTTATAATGAAAGAATAAAGTCATCCCATGATTTTGAACCTCCATTCTGGTTAAAAACTTTTTTATAAAGCCGCCCACGTATACTGCTGATGGTACTGATGTCCTTACAAAGTGCTGCTGCAATCTCGGAAGGAGAAAAACGAAGCTTGATCAGCAGACATACACGATATTCCACAGGGGACATCTTGCACAAATCGGACAGGCGACGGACAAAATCGGGGTAAACCGGCCTTATGGCCAGTTCAATCTGATCCCAATCTGCCGGTTTCAACAAATTACCGGCCAGCACCTGCTTACGCAGCCCCGTATAATATTCCGAATGAAAGAACTCGTCTTCCACCTGTCTCAAGGCATTTTTTACCAGTTGAGGCCGGGCTTCACGTTCCTGTGAGATCTGTAACAGCTGCCTTTCAATATGTTTCTTTTTCCGGGAAATTCTGCGCAGGTAATACAATACCAGCAACACGATGGCAACAAGTGAAACAACGATATAAACCAACAGGTAATTGGTGGCCTTTAACTCCTTTTCCGATGTGGAAAGGACATAACGCATCACTTCCGCGTTATCGTCACAACTGTCGTTGGCTATGATTTCACGTATACCGTTCAGCCGCTCTTCCGTCATATCATTATTTCGGATCCATTTATAACGCCTTCCGTTTCTCTGAATGAACAATGTGGTATCGTCAACCATTTTAAGCGGACGCGTGTGTCCTTTCTCAAAATACAGAAATTCGTTGTTGCCCTTGGCAATGATTTCAAAATCACCTTTATCTTCAGGAATGATGATGATACCGGACGGACAGAAATACAACTGGCAATCATAAAAGGTGGTATCTGCAGTAAATATACGACAATAAGCTCTTCCATTATAAGGAAAAGACAAGGTATCTCCTATGGGAAAAACCACAGAAGAAAGATTCCAGGCACCAGGAAGGCCATACAGGTCCTGACGGGGCGAGCGTTCATGACATCCCGCCAAGAGCAATACCACCCATATCCAGATGCTCCACATCACACATTTCCTTTTTGTCTGAATCAAATCCACTTCTCAATTGATCTTATTGTCGTAAACACATACAAAAATACATTAAAACAGGCAAAAATACTGATAAAGCGCGTCTTTTTTCACTAATAAAAAAGAGGAGCACGCCTAAAAACAACAGCGTACTCCTCTGATGACATCAAAATATCCTTATTATCGCGACTTCCAGGCCGGAATTTCATCTTCCGGTTTGAAATAATCCACCAGAACTATGTGAAAAGTCAAAGCGGAATAAGCCGGAATTGTCGTCTGTTCCTGACTGCCATACCCCAGTTCCGTAGGAATATACACCAGCCAGTTGTCACCTACATGCATATACTGCAATGCCGTGGCAAAACCGGCAATCGAAGATGAAGTTCCCATCAAGGCCGGCACGGCAGTCTGCATATTCAGATTGCCATAATAAGACTGCGAGAAGACTGTACGCACATCGCGCAACTCACCGTTGACCATATTCTGTGTCGGCATCAGATAACCACGATAATGTACCCTGACGGTATCAGACCACTCGGGACAGCCTTTTCCATTGCCTCGTCCAAAGATATGCACACAAATGGAATCTGTCACATCACCTGCCACATTAGGCGACTTGGTAGTAGACTGATACATCCGCCACTCACAATGATCTTCCCATTCGTTGCCATACTGGGCTTTGGCTTCAGCAATCGCCCTGCGGGCGGAATCCGCAACTTGCTCGAAATAGGCAGAATTACGTGAAGCCCAGTCTGCATAAGGATCATAAGCCTGATCGTCTTCACTGCAAGACGCCACACCTACCCATACGGCCAGACACACACATAAACCTTTAATAAGATTCTTCAAAAGCTGTCTTTTCATGTATTTGCCTTTAATTACATAATTTTTTTAAGTAAGGAGGTAATGCTCACCTGATCCTCGATCAAACCGCGAAGTTCGTCTATATGCACGCGCTTCTGCTCCATCGTATCACGGTTACGCAATGTGACCGTATTATCCTGCAATGTATCATAGTCTACAGTCACACAGAACGGTGTACCTACTGCATCCTGACGACGGTAACGCTTGCCGATAGAGTCTTTTTCATCATACTTGCAGTTGAAGTGGAAACGGAGATCGTTGATAATGGCATGAGCCTTCTCAGGCAGACCGTCTTTCTTGACCAACGGCATCACGGCCAGTTTAACCGGTGCCAAAGCTGCAGGCAACTTCAGGACTACACGGGTCTCGCCATTCTCCAGCGTTTCTTCCTGATAGCTGTGACACATCACAGACAGGAACATACGGTCTACACCAATAGAGGTTTCGATGACGTACGGGGTATAGCTTTCGTTAGTTTCGGGATCAAAATATTCGATCTTCTTGCCTGAATATTTGGCATGCTGGCTAAGGTCGAAGTTCGTACGGCTGTGGATACCTTCCACTTCCTTGAATCCGAACGGCATGTGGAACTCAATGTCAGTAGCGGCATTGGCATAATGAGCCAGCTTGTCGTGGTCATGGAAACGGTAATTCTCCGCACCGAAGCCCAAAGCCTGATGCCAAGCCATACGGGTCTGTTTCCACTTGCTGAACCACTCCAGTTCCGTACCCGGTTTTACAAAGAACTGCATCTCCATCTGCTCGAATTCACGCATACGGAAAATGAACTGACGGGCTACGATCTCATTACGGAAAGCCTTACCGATCTGGGCAATACCGAACGGAAGCTTCATACGACCGGTCTTCTGCACGTTCAGATAATTCACGAAAATACCCTGTGCTGTCTCCGGACGAAGATAAATGGTAGAAGTACCTTCTGCTGTAGAACCGACTTCCGTCTTGAACATCAGATTGAACTGACGGACATCCGTCCAGTTATGAGTACCGCTGATCGGGCAGACAATACCTTCATCCAGAATGATCTGTTTCAATTCGTTCAGATCATTGGCATTCATGGCATCACTATAACGCTGGTGAAGGGCATCACGCTTCTGCTGATGTTCCAACACGCGGGGATTGGTTTCACGGAACTTGGCCTCATCAAAGCTGTCACCAAACTTCTTGGCAGCCTTGGCTACTTCCTTGTTGATCTTCTCATCATATTTGGCGATCTGATCCTCAATCAGTACATCCGCACGATAACGCTTCTTGCTGTCGCGGTTATCAATCAACGGGTCGTTGAAAGCATCCACATGTCCGCTGGCCTTCCAGGTTGTCGGATGCATGAAAATAGCCGCGTCAATACCGACAATATTCTCATGAAGCAACACCATGCTCTGCCACCAATACTGTTTGATGTTGTTTTTCAGTTCCACACCATTCTGACCATAGTCATAAACCGCGCCCAGACCGTCATAAATATCACTTGAAGGAAAGACAAAACCGTATTCCTTGCAATGTGAAACGATCTTTTTAAATACATCTTCTTGTGCCATGTTTTTATCTTTTATTTGATTACTTTGTATTTCTTCATCTATTGATACAGATTGCAAAGATACAGATTTATAAATAAAGTGCCATACAAAATTCTTTTTTTAGACGAGTTTCACAAATCTATCGTCAACTTTCAGACTTTTAAGACCAAATGTTTGATGTGACATCACCCGTAATTTGACTTTTTTTCGTATATTTGTCCAATTTGAAACCAAAGAGCAACAACGGAACAGATTAATCACCTATGAGCGAAGACATACTGGATAAAGAAGATTTAGAAAAAGAAGAACATTCCAATTACAAGCCGGACAATCAGGGAGGCAATGACCAGGTTCATCACCTGAGCGGCATGTACCAGAACTGGTTTCTGGACTATGCCTCGTACGTCATACTGGAACGGGCAGTCCCCCATATCATCGACGGCTTCAAGCCTGTACAGAGACGAATCCTGCACTCCATGAAGCGAATGGATGACGGACGCTATAATAAGGTAGCCAATATCGTAGGACATACCATGCAGTTCCACCCGCACGGCGATGCCTCTATCGGTGACGCCCTTGTGCAATTGGGCCAGAAAGAACTGCTTATCGACTGTCAGGGAAACTGGGGTAACATTCTCACCGGCGACTCGGCAGCCGCTCCACGTTATATCGAAGCCAGACTGTCCAAATTCGCCCTTGATGTCGTATTCAATCCCAAAACCACAGAATGGAAACTGTCTTACGACGGACGTAACAAGGAGCCGGTCACCTTGCCGGTCAAGTTCCCCTTGCTGCTGGCTCAGGGTGTTGAAGGCATTGCCGTAGGCCTGTCTTCAAAGATCCTGCCCCATAATCTCAATGAAATCTGTGATGCGGCTGTCCATTATCTGCATCATGAACCGTTCCAGATCTATCCCGACTTCCTTACCGGCGGCAGCATCGACGTTAGCCGATACAACGACGGACAGCGAGGCGGCGTGGTAAAGGTAAGAGCCAAAATTACCAAAATAGACAACAAGACGCTGGCCATCAAGGAAATACCTTATGGAAAGACGACCACAACCTTGATTGATTCTATCCTGAAGGCCATTGAAAAGGGAAAAATCAAGGTAAGAAAAGTAGAAGACAATACGGCTGCCGAGGTGGAAATCCTTGTCCATCTGACACCGGGTGTCAGCTCCGACAAGGCTTTGGATGCCCTGTATGCCTTTACGGATTGTGAAGTCAGCATCTCACCGAACTGCTGCGTCATCGACGATAAGAAGCCCTGCTTCCTTACTGTAAGCGAGGTACTTAAACGTTCCGTCGACCACACCATGGCACTTATCCGGCAGGAATTGCTTATCCGGAAAGGAGAGCTTGAAGAAAGCCTTCACTTTGCATCACTGGAACGCATCTTCATCGAAGAACGCATCTACAAGGACAAGCCTTTCGAACAGGCCAAGGATATGGATGCTGCCTGTGCACACATTGATTCACGCCTGACGCCTTATTATCCCCAAATGATCCGCGAAGTAACCAAGGATGATATCCTGAAACTGATGGAGATCAAGATGGCCCGCATTCTGAAATTCAACAAGGACAAGGCCAATGAAGCCATCGCGCGGATGAAGGACGAAATAGCCCGCATTGAACACGATCTGAACAACATGGTGGAAGTGACCAGCAACTGGTTCCGCATGCTGAAAGCCAAATATGGCGAGGATCATCCCCGCCGAACGGAGCTTCGCAACTTCGACACCATAGAAGCAACCAAGGTGGTGGAAGCCAACGAAAAGCTGTATATCAACCGCGAGGAAGGCTTCATCGGTACTTCATTGAAGAAGGATGAATTCGTGGCCAACTGTTCCGACATTGATGACGTCATCCTGTTCTACCGTGACGGAACCTACAAAGTGATCCGCATCAGTGACAAGGTATTCGTAGGGGAAAACGAGAAATGCAAGGCCGAAAAGCGCAAACCGGAAATCATACATGTCGATATTTTCAAGAGAAATGACAAGCGTACGATCTATAACGCGGTATACCGCGACGGTAAAAACGGATTCTACTATATCAAGCGCTTTAATGTCACCTCTATGGTGCGCGACCGTGAATATGACCTCACCCAAGGAACACCTGGATCGAAAGTCATTTATTTCACAGCCAATCCCAATGGAGAAGCCGAAGTGATCAAAGTGACCCTCAAGCCTCAGCTCCGACTGAAAAAAGTATTTTTCGACAAGGATTTCAGCGACATCAGCATCAAAGGCAGAAACAGCCGGGGTAATCTGCTGACGAAAGCTGAAATTTTCAGGATCGGACTGCGCGCCAAAGGCGGTTCCACATTAGGTGGCCGGAAAGTATGGTTCGACCATGACGTCAACCGTCTGAATTATGACGAACGTGGTGAATACCTGGGCGAATTCCATAGTGAAGACCTGATTCTGGTCATACTGAAATCCAATGAATTCTATACGACCAATTTCGATATCAACAATCACTACGAACAGGAAATCCTGCGCATAGAGAAATTCTCTCCGGAAAAAGTATGGTGTGCCGTATTGTTTGACGCCGATCAGCAAAACTATCCCTACGTCAAACGCTTTATGTTTGAAGCCAGCAACAAGCCTCAAAGTTTCACCGGCGAAAACAAGAACAGCCAGCTCATCCTGCTGACCGATGAGGTCTATCCCAGACTGCAGATCACATTTGGCGGAAACGACAGATTCCGTGATCCGCTGGAAGTGGATGCGGAAAGCTATATCGGCTTAAAAAGCTTCAAGGCCAAAGGCAAAAGGCTGACCACGTACGAAGTGGCCGAAATCACAGAACTGGAACCCATCAGACAACCGGAACCTGAAATCACGGAGGAAACAGAAAACAGCCAGGAAGAGGATGCAAACGAATCCGGAAAAGCCAGTGAAACAGAAGGTGATTTCCCTCATGCCCCGGAAAGACAGATGGATCTTTTCGGAGAAGATGAATAAGCCATTATGCAAAAAATCCTGTCTCTCATCATTATCTGTCTGATCAGCCCGCTTGCCTTAACCGGCTTACGGGCTCAAGACAGTATCCTGACCGATACTCCCTCCAACCGGCATACGACCCACTCCGTACTGTTCGGAGCCGGTTTGAGCAACCTGTATGATACCTATCTGTCACCCGTCACATACAAAGGCCCTCATTTGTCTTTCCTGAGGGAGACTTTACGCCCTACACACTGGCTTGACGGAAAAATCAGTGTACAAACGATGTTCAACGGGTATTTAGCTTATGCTGAAAACAGAGCCAACACCGGAAATGAAATAGGCGGCATGCTCAATTATGCCATAGGCTGGCACTACAACTGGAAATGGCTTAACGGATTGCGGATCATGGCCGGTGGAGATATCCATGCCGGACTGGGTGCTCTTTATAACCTCAGGAATTCGAATAATCCGGTTCAAGCCCGTGCCCAGCTCTACATGGCTGCATCGGCCATGGCCATTTATCCTTTCCGGATCCGGAAACAACCGTTTACCGCCCGCTACCAGATCACACTTCCCCTTCTGGGAGGTATGTTTTCTCCCCAATACGGACAATCCTATTATGAAATGTCGTTAGGCAACTATGACCACAATGTCTGCCTGACTTATCCGGGAAACAGTCCTTCCATGAGGCATTTCCTGACTATTGATTTCCCGATCAAAGGCTTGACTTTCCGTGCCGGCTATCTCTGCGATATATGGCAAAGCAAAGTCAACGGAATAAAGGCCCATACCTGGAACCACTCGTTCATGATAGGATATGTCAAGCATTTTACTTTCATCAAGCGTAAAGAACAAGCTCACCGAACATTCATTCTCTAGACATGCGATATTTATACTCCATTCTGATTTACTGTCTGACTTCCTTCCTGTTCACATCATGCATCAAGGAGGAACAGCCCGACGATACACCAGAAAACAATTTTGAAGCGCTATGGCAGATTATCGACCGGCAATACTGTTTTCTGGACTACAAGGCTGAAGCATACGGACTGGACTGGAACGAAGTGTACGGCCGTTACAGACCCCGGATCAGTTCCTCCATGACTTCCAGTCAGTTATTTGAAGTTCTGTGCGAAATGTTGGCAGAGCTTCGTGACGGCCATGTCAATTTGTACAGTGCGGCAGATGTCGGACGTTATTGGAGCTGGCATGAAGACTATCCGACCAATTTCAATGAAGAAATCCATCGTCTTTATCTGGGTACGGACTACCGTATTGCCTCCGGCATCAAATACAAGATTCTGGACGACAACATAGGCTATATTTACTATGAAAGTTTCAGCAGCGCCATCGGCGACGGCAATCTGGATGAAGTCATGAACTATATGAGCTTATGCAACGGTCTGATTGTAGATGTCAGGAACAATTCGGGCGGTACACTGACTTATGCCGAACGGCTCGCTTCACGCTTCACCAACGAAACCCGTCTGGTCGGTTACATCGCCCATAAGACGGGACCGGGACACAGTGATTTTTCCACCCCCGAAGCAGAATATATCGAACCGTCCAACGGAATCCGGTGGCAAAAGAAAGCGGTTGTGCTCACGAACCGCTCATGCTACAGTTCGACCAACACTTTCGTCAGAGACATGAAAGAATGCCCATTGGTAACCATCATGGGAGATCGCACCGGAGGAGGTTCCGGCCTGCCCTTCTCCTCAGAATTGCCCAACGGATGGAGCATCCGCTTTTCCGCATGCCCAATGTACGATGCCCAAATGAACCACATCGAGTTCGGCATTGAACCCGACATCAGTATCTCCCTGGATTCCACGGATGTAGCCCAAAAAAAGGATACATTAATAGAGACGGCAAGAAAATTTCTCAATCAATAATTTGGCATATCAGAAAAAAAGATATACCTTTGCGGCCGTAATCCTGCGCCTGTGGTGAAATTGGTAGACACGCCAGACTTAGGATCTGGTGCTTTGCGGCGTGTAGGTTCGAGTCCTATCAGGCGCACCATTAAAAAAGAGATTTAACATCAAATGTTAAATCTCTTTTTTGGTATATGACCTATTCCTGCGGTATGACTTCCTGCATATAGATGGCAGCCAGACTCCACGTAGCGGCATCATTGGTGGCCATCTTCGGATTTTCGATGACAGGCGCCGGCACTTCCGGCACTTGCACTTCACGTACCTCAAAAGGAATTTCCGTTTGACCTGTACCATTCCACAATTCTTCCCAAGCCTCGGCTGCCCAGTCTTTCCGACCGGTCTTATAAGCCGCATAGGCTTTCAGACGGGTAACGGGAAAACGGTTGTGCGTAATGGTATGGGCTTTCTCTCGGTATTCTGCCGCATGCTGAAGCCAAGCCTTATTCCAGGCCGGTACATTAACCATTTCCATCAACTCATTCATCACCTGAAAACCACCCATAATCGTCATCAAATGATTCGTATTCTGAACAGACGGATCACCCTCATAACTGACTTCACCCGTTGCCGGATCAAATCCCAATACGCCGGGACCGCAAAACAGGCCGTTAGGCAGAGCTGCAATCGTTTTCATTCCCGTAATAATCTTGTCCCGATAACGTTTGTCACGCGTACGTTCCCATTCTGTCATCCAGTTTCCGGCATAGGCGAGCCAGTCCGGACCAACCCTTAACCGGGCAGGTGCCGTACATGGATATTGACTGCGCGGAAGTGCCAGTCTCATGGGATCTATCGTATAGAGTTTCTGCTCTGCATCTTTCACTTCTGTCATCAGGTCGCCACAACGTTCATCCGTAGTCAGATAATAATAAAAACGGTTCCATGCGGCCTGACTGATACGTGCTTCCTTGGCTCCGCATCCCCAATGGCTGACATTATGACGGGAACCTAATCCGGCATAAGGTCCGAGATGATAGACATCACATTCTGCCGTGTGACGGGTCATGGCTTCTGCCAGACGCCAGATATCGGCACGTCCGGTCCGGAGGAAACTGTACCACAGCCACATATTGGAGGCCAATTCCGTATTGTCCCATGCATAACCGCCGACATCATACTTCCATTCATGACGCACACCATCATACGTATGCATAAAGTCACCATAATTCCAAAAACCATACCATTTATGCTGGTCAACTGCTTTCAGATAAAAATCCAGATAATCATCCAAACGTTTTTCTACCTTGGCACGCCGTGCATTACTGCGGTCAGGCAAGCTCCATATTCCAAAAGCATGTTTGGCATGAAGATATTCCGGTGTACAGACCAAAGGAGCATCTTCTGACAACTGAGCGGCCAGAAGAGCCGTATGCTCTTTTCCTCCATAAGCTTTTTCGGGAACAAGCGTCAATACATGAGTACGGGCAACGCCATAAGGAGTACTCATTCCCTCCTGAACATCTTCATAACTGGCCTCCAGATCATGTGCCACACCATCATAATGTCTCAGATCCATCGGTTCACTGTCCGGGCTCCAGAACCAGACCGTCAGGTAAGCTACAGACGCACAGGCACTGTCCACCTGTAAAGCAGTGGGATAAGACTGCCAGAAATCTTTCAGATGAACACCAAGCCCGCCACTGACATCACCGACAAAAGCATATCCAGGAGCACGTGTCCCTGAAAAAGTTCCAATCCACGGACGGTCCGCATGAGTCCGCTTGCGTATTGAAAAGGCATCAGGTGAATCCTGACTCAAACGGAATCCGTTCCACGACGCCCAATTATCAAGCAGATGACGGTTCTTGGCATCAAATTTTTCATAACGCGGAATACGCTCGCCACGCATCTGCCGTTCCTGCCAGGTTTTATCACCATCCAATGTCAGAATACGGCGACCGGAAAGAGGCTGTACCGGTTCGGCCCATACACCACCTCCGGCTGTGGCAAAAGCAATATGACGATTATACAGAGCTTCCCGCATCGGTACTTCAAAACGTACACCCAAACTGCGGATAAAATCAGTATTCATATCGCCATCAAATACAAAAGAATGCACCATCCGGATCTGTTCACTGCCGGCATAAAAATACAAACGAACGACGAAAGGCAGCCACTCACGCCCTGAAGCCAGCTGATAGCAGCCTTCCAAACGCAGAAGTGCCCGGACATTACCGACACGTTCCACGACCACCTTATTCACCTTACTCCGATAATTCTCAAAATGTAAATTTTCCAATCCTTCGGCATAAGGTTTGTCCTGTGTCGTACAGTGTAATGCAGCCCCACCGCATACACGGCGCCCTGATACGGAAAGACTATCCAGAATATACTGCCCCTGCTTGGGTACGTAAGCAGCAACCTTACCTGTATTGACACAATAATAAGTAGGCAACTCTGTAATATGAATGGCTGTTTTCAAATCCCGTTTCTGTATGGCCCGTCCTTCAGCTGTCTCAAACGACACTGCAGCCCCTGCCGGAACAACAGCAGCTACCCCGGCCCACTTGACAGAACCATCCGGCCAATATGCCAATGGCCAGTAATCAGAAGGAATGATTTGTCCAGTAGAATCTTTCAACTGTACCTGTCCGCGGGATTTCAACTCACCTTTCGAAAAAGGAATACCAAAGCTTACCGGTTTGTCTGCAACCGGACGTTCACCGACCCATCGTAATATTCGTGACTGGTCAGACCGTTTTCCACCAAATACCGGCAAAAAGGTCAGACCGGCTAAAATTATCGTAATTAAGCTCTTCATACTTTTAGACTTATATTCTACAAAATTGAATATATTTTATGAATTATCCAATTTTACCCCACAAATTCTACCCTCTTTGGTGGAATTATCCGTATCTTTGTCATAATTAAATTTCATTTAACCTATTTTTAAAACCATGAAACAGATTAAGACACATTCGATGATGGGGCTGATTCTATTGGGATTGACATTCCATCTCCCATCCACCATTGTGGCACAAAATTCCAATCCGGAAATCAATGACATGACAACTCCTCTCCATCTGCTCAAACCAGACTACAAAGTTCCTTATGGTGAACTGACCGTTGAACAAGTCAAAGCAGATATAGATAAAGTATTCAATTATATCGAGAAACAGACACCTTACCGGGTTCTTGACAAGGATGGTAAAGAAATTACCAGTTACAAGAATCTTCCGCATGGTGCCGTTCTGGAAAGAGGTGCTTTCCGCATAGGCAGCTACGAATGGGGAGTGACTTATCAGGCATTGCTGGATGCCGCAGAAGCTACAGGCGACTCCCGTTACAAAGACTATGTCATCAACCGCTTCAAATTCCTGGCCAAAGTAGCTCCCGGATTCCGCAAACTATATGAGAAAAACAAGGAAACGGACGCTCAAATGGAACAAATACTCCATCCGCGTGCACTTGATGATGCTGGAGCCATGTGTTGCGCCATGATGAAAGCCATGACATCCGATCCTTCATTAGGACTTGAGGAACTGATCGAGAATTATTTCCAGTTTATCGAACACGGACAATACCGTCTGCCGGACGGCACATTTGCCCGTCACCGTCCACAGCACAACACACTATGGCTTGACGATATGTTCATGGGAATACCATCCATTATATACAGAGGAATCTACAAGAAGGATGAAGCCTCAAAATACTTCAATGAAGGAGCAAAAATCGGCCGTCAGTTTATCCAAAGAATGTATGTCCCGGAAAAGAACCTTTACCGGCATGGCTACGTTGAAGGCTTGCAGCAACAACCGACTTACCATTGGGCACGCGCCAACGGATGGGCTATCCTGACCAACTGCGAAATTCTGGATGCACTGCCTGAAAACCATCCCGACAGACCGTTCTTCCTGGAACAGTTGCGCAAACACATCAAAGGACTTACGTCCTACCAAAGCTCGGAAGGCTTTTGGCACCAGCTCATCGACAGGAACGATTCTTATCTGGAAACATCAGCTACAGCCATTTATGTTTACTGTATAGCCCATGCCATTAACAAGGGATGGATCGAAGGAATCACCTATGGTCCCGTAGCCCAATTGGGCTGGCATGCCATCTCTACCAAAATCATGAGCGGCGGACAAGTAGACGGCACGTGTGTAGGTACAGGTATGGGATTTGATCCGGCATTCTATTATTACCGTCCGGCCAACTATCAGGCAGCTCATGGTTATGGGCCGGTACTGTGGGCCGGCGCCGAAATGATCCGCTTGCTCAAAACCTGGTATCCTCGTACAAACGACAGCGGCCTGCATTACTATTCCGTCAAACAAACCAATCCTTCACCGCTTTTCTATCTGACTGAAGACGGCAAAGGAGAAGCCGTAGAATAAACAAAAAGCCATCACATGAAAATAACATCCAACCATTATATCACAGCAGGCCTTCTGGCCTGCTTCCTTTGTTTCAGCAACCGGTCAGTTGCCGAGGATTTTGCCTTGACTGTCTCGATAAAGAATCCACTATCAACAGCACGAAAGGCCGTACCCGTCGTCATTCCTCTGGAAAAGTATTTTCCGAACCGGCATTTTACTTCTGCACAGGTTCTTGGCAACGGCACAGAAATCGCATCCCAACTGGATGATCTCGATGGTGACAGGAAAGCCGATGAACTGGTTTTCGTCACTGATATGGCGAAAGAACAGACTGCCACATTCCGAATCGCACTATCTGAAACGGCAGAATCAAAGTCCTATCCACGTAAAGTAAGGGCTTACCTTAAATTGCACGACCAGAAAGGCAAACATCCTGAAATCAAATCCGTGACCTATCCCGGAGATGCCAACTTGCTGGACATGTATAACAGCATTTACGGACATGGAGCCGTTTTTGAAAGCGAACTGGCCGGATTCAGAATCTATATGGACAACCGGCAAAGCATCGACATTTATGGAAAGACCAAGCCTCAACTCGAACTGGACCATACGGGATTCTACACCACACGCACACAGCTGGATGAAGGATACGGCTGCGACATCTTATGGGCCGGTCAATCTGTAGGCGCCGGATCATTCCGCGGTTACGACCAAGGCTCTCCATGCTATATCGACACTACAGACTGGCGTAAACAGACTGTCATAGCAGACGGCCCCGTAAGAACAATTGTGGAAATGGAAGACTGCAACTGGCGTTACCACGGCAAACAGCTTCAAATGACCCAACGCTACATCCTATATGCCGGACACCGCGATATAGAGGTAAATATCGACATCACCGGAACCACCCCAGAGGAGGTGTTCTGCACCGGTGTACAAAAACTGGAAAACCAGAACGTAGGATTCATCACAGCCGACGGACTTGCCGGAAGCTGGGGTTCCAACATACCGGACAAATCAGATACCACATGGATAGAAACAGCCGGACTGGGACTGTTTGTCGATCCAGTATATCAGAAGAGCTGTCGGGAAGACGACATCAACTACCTCTTTCTGCTTCAAACAGATTCCGCTGACCGGATATGCTATCATGTCAGTATCTGTGCCGGAAGAGAAGAAAAAGGCTTTAAGAGCAGCAAAGAGTGGTTCGATTATCTAAAGTCCTGGAAAACAGAACTTACAAATCCCTGCCATATCCGGATCAACAAGGCCGGATAAGAACAATTCTGAAACATAAAAAACACGGATGCAGGCATTCTTATTCATGATACCTGCATCCGTGTTTGACTTCGTGGAGTGGAGCTGGAGGGATTCGAACCCTCGTCCAAACAGGGAAACCATACGCTTTCTACACGCTTATCCCGGCCTTCGATTTTCGTGCACAAGCAAGACCCGGGCCACCCACTTATGCCTTATCCTCTTAGAATTTCATTTACAACGCAAGGCCGCTGCAAACTATCTCCGATTTAGCTGCACCACTGGATCAGAATACTTCGGAGCGACAGTTTCTGAGTGATGTCCCGTTTCAGCACCTTGTGCCGAAATTAAGGTAATCTACTATACTTCGATTACGCAGCGAGAGCGTAGTTATTTTCGCCAGATAAATTTTTGGTCACTGAGATTATAGAGGAAATAACCGACCCTCTGCGTGCTTACATACCATTCCATCCTGCTGTCAAATCCATGTCAACCCCAATGGAATTTTGCAAAAATACGCCTTTTTCCACTAATCAAGAATTATGCATCTTGTTTTTAAGATTTTTTATACTTTCGCATGACTGTTACGATGCTTAAACCAGATGCCATGTAATCTGAGACGAACTGCTATCACATCGACTGCCATAATCAAGACAAAAAGGGCAAAACCAATTGATATGGTCATCATCATACTGCCTTCCGGAAGAGAAGTGTATATATTGGACAACACCGGCAAATAAACCCCTCTGGCCATCCACACACCACCGACTGCCACCATCCAGACTGTCAGATTAATGCTTCCGGCCAACAGAAAATACGGCCAGGACACTCCACGCACGGAATAACCCAACAGAAAAAGATTATCTATTTTCTCTACCTGTTTCTGCAAAATCAGATAAATACCCAGCAACAGGATATACAGAGACAAGCCACTGACTACAATACCTATGGCTATCACAACACCGATAGCAATACGCAGGAAATACGCTACCCGGGCAGATTCACTGTTATCCTTTTCCTGTTCAAATCCGTTCCGGACCACATAGTCTTCAAACTGATCGGGTTGACCGGTCTCCACAATCAGACGGGTAATCGCCGGTTCCTGCCCTGTAGCCAGACGCGAATTGGCCCAATCCATAAATTTCTGAGGAACCAGTATCGTATTCAAACGGTTGGAAAAACCGGCAATTCGCCCTTTCATCTGCAATTTGCCGGTCGGCCCGCTAAAGACAAATGACAAACTGACTATGGACGTCATCCCCTCGGATATCTTAGGTAATCCTCGACTTTGGGCATATCCGAAATTATACAGATTCAAATAGTTACGCGGCAGGATTATCGGTATTTCCTGATCGCCTTCCTTAAAAGTCCAGTTCGAAGAAGAATAATCCACGAATCGGTCAGGTACAGCCTCCAGAAACATTTCCGTACCCATGCCCGGTCCGTTACCGACACCTAATGACGCATAAACAGAAAAAAGAGAAGGAGTAAAAGCTCCTACCTTACGGACAAAAGTCTGTTTTTCCAGATCAGCGATCTCATCAGACGAAAACGATACGGCCTTATCGGGATTACCGGCCGAAGACTTGATCTTTTTAGCTATGACGGCATAATTGTTTTTCATAAAACTGTCATTCGCCGTAAAAACAGGAATGATATCCTGATAGAACTGTATGCCTATCAGGATAATCATCATTCCAACCAAATTGGCTCCAAAGAAGCCCAGCAGCTGCAAGCCGCTAATGTTATGTCCTAATACCTTCCAAACTAAATTTTTCATTTTATATCATTTCATCGCTTAACTGCAATCCGATGTTTACAAAGAAAGCCAAAGCATTCTGTTTCTTATCCTTCAGATAGATATGACATTCGGCCTTTGTACTTTCCTTGCTGAATATTTCCATTCTGTCGAACTGACTGGCCAGAGTCCACACTGTCGGTCTCGCGCCGGCCGCCTTGGCCATAGCCTCTACAGCCGGATTTTCCGTAATCGGTTTTACATTCAATACAAAAGCTACGCTTTTACCCTTGAACATATCCGCATCAACCGGATCAGCTACCTTTTCATTACGGACCATATCTATCTTGTTACTCATCAGCATGTCGTTACCGTCCACTTTCAGGTAAAGGTACTTCACCATACCCTGCTGAACTGGCAAGGCGTAAATTCCGTCTGCATTCTTTGTCAGATCTCCCATACCCATATCGGTCATCATCTGTTCAACCTTTGAACCGTCCTTTACCTTGGCATAAACGGTCACTGTGGCCTCGCCCGGATTCATAGCCAGCATCATCGGATCAGCCTGCATGGCCATCACGACATCACCATCCAGGTTGGTCAGAGCCTTTTCCAGAATGGCCTTTGCCTCATCCGGCATGACATCCATACTGCCTGTTGCCTTTAACTGTTCCCAAAACTTTTCCCCTTTCACGTTCAAGGCCATCACAAAAAGTGATTTCTCCGGAATCCGTGAAAAATAGGAATTGCCTATTTTTCCAGCCAATTGGTTAACTGATTCCAGATACTGACGGGCTTCATCCGTCTTGGCTACCACTTCCATACTTAAGGCTATTTCTCCGTTGGCAAAGTTCACATCAACCAGTCCGGCCATATCTTTGGCGTCAATACCTGACGGATACACAGAAGTCAGCATTTGCATTTCGTCCTTCAGCAATTCCTCCATATATCCGGCATTTCCAAGAAGCTGCATGTCACCCTTGCAAGCGTTCATCTTCTTAAAACCTTCATCATCAAGAATACTCTTTTCGGATTCCGCATTCATAATACTCTTGACTTTATCCATGGCATCAGCTCCGGCACCGGCCCGTTCCATCATTACAAGCGTTGTACCATCACTGGCCATCAACAGGCCATCCAAAGAAAGACAAGTCAGATTGCCTTCCGTCATAACCTTTTCGGAAGCATCGGTTGCTATTGTTTGAAGCAGTTCCGTCAAAGCATCCTGATCATTGACCCGTGCTACCACCATAGCGCCGGTACCCATGACTTCTCCACCCACAGCCAGATAAACCGGTGACTTAAAGTCCAGACCTGACTTGGCGGGATCTTCCACAATCACGGCCAGTTTTTCCGAAAGTTCAGGAGTTGCCTGTTTGTTGATGACAGACAGCAGTTTTTCTTTCAGGAATTTACCATTATCAATTCCACACTTGTCCAATAACTGAGCAGCCTGCACCCGACAGACGACTTCGGCATCTGCTGGGATCACACGGGCATAATCAGAACTTTTCTTACATGATGTCATCATGATGATCATTGACAAACATCCCAGAATGGAATACCAAAACGCCGTTCGTTTCATAAGCATAAGATTTATGTGAATAACTTGATTTTTACAAAGAAAAAAAATAAAAAATCAAATCGCAACTTTTCCGACCATATTTTTCAAAAAAAATCCTTTCATACACCACCGTGCATGAAAGGAGTCACTATATACACAAGAAGGGATTATTTCTCTTCTTATAGCCTGTTTTTATCTGGTCCAACCGGACATCCACATATTGGATGCTTCCACAGCTCCACGGCCATCGGTCATACCAACAAATCCATCTGTAAGGTTAAATGTCTGATTGGCCAAGTTGCCTGACGCTGTAAACAGATCATTCGTATATATCGCATTCTCAGAAACAAGTTCACCGGAGATGGCCACATTCTGAATCTTGGAAGTTCCATTCTTCAAGGCATTTTCTGTCTGAGCGGTCTCCACTGTAAGAGCCTTGGATTTACCTGTAATCTGGGCATTGGTCAACTCTACCTGAGTGCCGGCACGCAGACGCACACCTCTCGTGTTTTCCGTACTGTTGTTGCCGACCAATGTCAAATTGCTCAATACCGGATGAGACACTGGCGTAGCATCAAAGTTATCTCCGTTGTTATCAGCCTCAATCAGGCAATCACACTGCATACCTACAGAAGAACCGGCATCCTGATAAGCGACAAGATAACGTCCCGTACCGCTCCAGCCTTCTGTCCAGTCGTAAGAATCATCCGTACAGTCTACAACCACACAATGGTCGATATTGACTGTTCCACCGAAAAACTCCAGACCGTCATCAGCTCCGCAATAAGCCTGCACATAAGATACCTGCGTGCCATTACCTACGCCATAGAAAGAAATACCATTTGACTCATGTTCTTCATCGAAAGCGAAGCCGGTATATTCCAGACGCACGTATTTCAAGACACCGGAATTGTCACTGGCATTGTTTCCGCCATATACCGCATTACCGATTTCAGAATAACCTGTACCCACATTGGTCGGTGCGTCACCGCAGATGTGCAATCCACCCCATGCACCGTCTTTCTTAACTTCAGCTGTCATCACGATCGGCTTCTGTGCTGTTCCCTGAGCATTAATCTTAGCTCCCTTTTCAATCAGGATGTAATCCACCTGTCCGTCATTGTCGGCCGTGATGGTCACTCCTTCGGGTATAGTCAGGGTTGCCGGTGCCTTGACCTGAAGAGCACCACTCAAGGTATAGGATTTTCCAGCTTCCAGAGTCAGATCGGATGTCACATTGCCTCCCAGGACATTTGTTTCGGTATCCAGTCCGTTTCCGCCGGGATTCGTTCCGGTATCATTACCATTGTCATCACTGCATGAAGTAAATGCTACCATTGCTGCACACACGGCCATAGCCCATGTTGTTGATTTTAAAAAATTTGCTTTCATTTTTTCTTTTTTTTGAATATGTTTAACTTATTTGAATTGATTTCGCTGTTTACAATGCATAAGTCACTCCCACGCTCACACCAACGCCTTCCTTGAAGCGTTCCACTTCCTCTGTAATACCGCGTTGCGGAATCTCCTGCCGGAATATGACATCAGAATCAAGCAGGTTTTTGACCTGGAACTTAACGCTCCAATGAGTATTAAAGCGCATGTTGGCATTGAAGTCAAGTGTATGCAAAGCCTGTTGTTTGACATCGCCTATACCCTGTATACCAACAGCCTGTATGCGTTCTCCCTGTAAATTATAAAGTAAAGCCAAAGACAACTGTTTTCCTTCACCGAACTGCGGTGCATAGGTAAGATCCGCGTTGACCAGATAAGGAGAAGCTCCTTGCAACGGACGTTCCGAATTAGTATAGACTCCACCTTCCGGCAGTTCCACATTAGTATACATGAACGACGCATTGACTCCAACCCGCAAAGACTTGATCACTTCCTTACGCGCTTCTAGTTCCACTCCGGCTGCCAAACCGTCTGAAGCATTCTGGAAAGAATGCATCATGGCACCTCCGGCCGTGGTCTGCGTGCGCTCAATCGGACTCTCCAGGTATTTGTAATAAGCCGTAACGGCCACCATGTCTGCAGAAGACGGACGGAAAAACTCATATCTTAAGTCTACGTTATAGTTATAACCGTTTTGCAAATCTGCATTACCCCTGACTTGTGTTCCGCCGTAAGACTCCTGATAAAGGAAAGGCGCCATTTCCACAAATGAAGGTCTTGTTACCGTACGTGATGCCGAAAGACGAAGACTGTTCTTTTTATTCAGCGTATACTTCATATTCAAAGCAGGGAACAGATCGTCCGTATCCAGATTTCTGCGATAAGGCTGTCCTCCATCATCAAAATAATCAACCCATTGACGGCTGTTCTCCACACGAAGTCCCAGATTGATCAGGAATGACTCAACAGGATAATAGTCGGCCTCCACAAATCCGGCAAGGATACGGCTACCGGCGGTATATCCGTCACGTTTCTGACTGTTACGTGTGATCTCGATTGTCCCATTCTGTACATTGGCATAATTCAGATAACCATCCGTATGCATAGGATCATCAACGGCCATATCCAGATTATCTACATTATAGTAAAATTTAGTACTGGTAAAATCTCTGGATTTATCTTTCATGGCCACACCGAAACGTACTTTGTTTGCTTCCCCGAAACGATATTGGGTGTTCATATCGGCCACCCACTCGTCTTCATCAAGGGCACCATAATAACGCATCGTTCCCTGTGCATTCAAATTGAACAAGCCCATCGTACCATCTGACTTCTGCACAAACATCACCTGACGGCGATCCGGCTCATCACTGGATGTCAGGCTGTATGACCCGTTCCAATTGACATCCCACTTTCCCATTTCATGATGTCCGGACAACTGGTAGTTCTGCAGCATATAAATATGGCTGTTCTGGTTACTGCCGGTCAGGACATTGTCTTCCTCATCATAACCATCACGCAACATGTATGAATCAACGGCATTCCGCGCATAAAAGGCAGAAAGACCTATCCTATCCGATTTACGGAACTGGTAACCTACATTCAGAAGACCGGCCATCTGGAGTGTCTTCGTATATGAGTCATAATCAAAACGGCTCATTTCGTTTCCACTGGCCTCAAACGTACGCACATAAGCCCCGTCTATCTTTTTATTGTCCGTGTCAATTCCAAAAGTAGCCAATACATCCATTTGGTTGCTTCCGACATCAAATGTACGGCCAAAACCAAAACTACCGTTCAGATCCGGTATGGCTGTAGAGCGGCCCACTTCAAACGTGGTCGGAAAAATATCGTGATTTCTGCTATAATCGGCAAACTGCGCATAGGGAATATCCAAAGCCGTCTGATCCATTGAAGGAGCTCTGAACATCGTGTTTGCCCGGTCCATCTGATAGAAATCGCCAAAAAGCGTCCCTACCTTTCCACCCGTACCAAACGACACATTGAAAAAGTCTTTTGTGCCTCCTTCCTTTGTACTGATATCAACATGAGCACCGGAATAATCCGCAAACGTACCGGCTTCATACACCTTGCTCACCGTGATATTCTGCACAGCTGAAGACGGGAATATATCCAAAGGAATCAGTTTGTTGTCCGGATTAGGCGAAGCAATAGGCAACCCGTTCAATGTCGTTGTGCTATAACGGTCGCCAAGACCGCGAACGATAAGCTGCCCGGCCTCTGCAATAGATATACCGGTCAGTTTCTTCACACCTTCCTGCACGTTTGAAATACCCTTGACCGACATTTCACTGGCACCCAGATTTTCAATGGACAATACGGCATTTTGCCTTTCGGCCAGCAAGGCCAGCTCCAATTCAAGATTTTTCCGTGCGGTCACCGTCACTTCATCCAGCATATTATCGTCCTGCAACATATTGACCGTCACGACCACCTCACCCTTTGCCGGCACTTCCAACGTCATTTTCTGAGGAAAAAAAGAAACATAAGAAACTTCTATCGTATAGGTTCCCTTTTTCAATCCCTGCAATTTGAATTGACCATTCAAATCAGCCGTTGTCCCTAAATGTGTACCCAGGATTCTTACAGAAGCACCCATCAACGGTTCGTTCAGTTCCTTGTCGAACACGACACCTTTAATATCTCCGGCCTGAACGCCGATGGTACCTGCCATCAAAAAAAACAAACCTGTCTTGCAACGTTTCCTTAACGATTTATTCATGTATCCTACTTTTGATTTCGATGCAAAAGTAGACTTGGTTTATTTCATTCCATTTTCGATTTCATAAAGATTCAGCAACGACATAAAACATTAATTGCCACTACATATCACAGCAACAACCTTGTATTACCAATGTATTACCTGTCACAAATCCGGGCTACCATTCCATCAGATCCATTATTCCACGGCGGGTCAATCCTACCCTGAACCGTTTATAACCGGTCTTGCCCTGATAACGGTAGCGTATGACAAAATGCAGATAATAAACTTTTTCAGCCTGCTGAATATGAAAATCGCCCTGACCTTCATTAATATAGACAGGCACATGCGGACTGTCCATTCTCCTGAGAAAATCCCTCAGGTTAATCCGTATGATATCATTTAACCCTTCCAAAGGGAAATGACTCAAACGCCGCAATTGTTTGCCCAGAATCGACACCCGGCGACGATAAACGAGTACGGTTTCACGCAATGCACAATACCCGGCTTCCAGCTCCGACACTCTTCCGCGCTGGGCCCGGATTTCATAAGGCAACTTTTCTTCATTGACGAAATCACAACCTTCCTTGGCCCATCCGACAGCATCACCATGCAAGGCCAGTTTCATCTTGTAATCATAAAATTTACTGCCCAGCTTATTGGCAAACCAGTAATGCATCAAATCCTTTATCCGGTCCTTGAACATATAGCTTACCACCAGCGCAATGAACAACGGAAGGGTAAAATTGCCGTAAGTCTGCTGAAAGGAAAAGGAAATAACGGTTGCAAACACCATACTCAAACCGGCGGCTATCATGAAAAAGACCTGTTGCCAGAAAAAGACGTTACTCTTCTTGTCGCTCAATATATACAAGTCACTTTCAATGTATTTCTTCAACTGCCCCGTGCGGTGCAGAAATGACCGATTGATCTCCTGCTTTCCATCCTCGGGCAAAAGAAACCTGCACCGCCTCTGGTAATCGAGTTCTTCATCAAGAAAGTTGATTGCAGACTCTGCCACGTTACGATAATCAGGTAAGAAATGGCTTTGGGCATATTCCAATATCCGGAACAGATGCATATCAATGACACGGCAAAGATATTCCTCTCCCAAGCTATAACGCGAACGCAGTTCATAGTCTACACGGTCAAGGCCGGTCCTGGCGGGTATTTCACGATAAGATTTCAATATCCGTCTCAAATCCGCCACCACCTGATCCAGACTTTTGCGGAAGAGGCTGGCATCCGACAGGGCATACAGTTCATTAACGGCCTTTCGGAGAGCGCTTCTGGTAATACTGGCAAACATCTTGATCTGATGCTCATACGCTTTCTCATTCTCCTCATTCGGATTTTCCGCCAATCCGCTACAGCATTCATGAAGACGTGCCAAAGGTAACACACGCGGCTCCGCCACCTCTTCCAAGGTGTACACAGGAGTGATCAGCCTGGTCAAGGCTCTGAAATCACGATAGAAATTATTTTTGGAGTATGTCTTGGCATTGATGTAAAGCGGATCAGGAACAAATATCCAGGTATCCATCATAAACTCATTCACTGCAGCCGATGAACTGTAGCGTGAATACCCTACCTTGAATTCGAGAGTATAGCGATCGTGTATTTTTCCTTTAATGTCCAGCATAATCTATCCTTCAAACAAAACTAGCAAAAAAAAACGGTTTTTCATACCATCTGACTTGCTTTTTAAAACAGATTAAAACAGAAATTAAACGGTCTGGTCAAAACCGGACGTCACCATTACCGCCGGTCAGGCCTTTACCATTTTCAGCCTATCATCCGTCATTGACCTGAAAATATATTCTTCATTTCAAAAAGAACGGCATGTCCGGATTCTGTTCCGACATTATTTCGTAGTTTTGCTTATAGAAGTTACGAAAAGAGTGTAATTTATTGGAAATGAGCATTGGGTAATCGCTCATAATAGTAATAGGTTACGAATTAG
>OOCB01000050.1_pt1 | contig 166180 bp, 148 predicted proteins | sample 1671351 | NCBI WGS metagenome assembly OOCB01 (sample SAMN06348148, study PRJEB24527) | human gut metagenome | biome: human gut; feature: ankylosing spondylitis patient; material: feces | host: Homo sapiens | place: China | collected 2015-10 | reverse complement strand
GCCGGCGTTGACCTGCCCCGCGAGAAGCGCGTTCAGGTGGGTCTCACCTACGTTTACGGTATCGGTCAGACCACTGCTAACAAGATCCTGGAAGCAACTGGCATCAACCCCGATACCCGCGTCAAGGACCTGACTCTGGAAGAAGAGGCTAAGATCCGTGACTACATCGATCAGGCTAACATCATCGTTGAGGGCGACCTGCGCCGCAACGTTGCTCTGGACATCAAGCGCCTGGTTGAGATCCAGTCCTTCCGTGGCACCCGCCATCGCAAGAATCTGCCCTGCCGCGGCCAGCGCACCAAGACCAATGCACGTACCTGCAAGGGTCCCAAGCGCACTGTCGCTAACAAGAAGAAGTAAGGAGGATTTGAGAAATGGCAAGTGCAAATAATGCCAAGAAGGGCGCTAATGTCCGCATGAAGCGCAAAGAGCGCAAGAACATTGCTGCTGGTCAGGCTCATATCCAGTCTACCTTCAACAATACTGTTGTCACCATCACCGACCTGCAGGGTAATGCAGTGTCCTGGTGCTCCTCCGGCTCCCTGAACTTCCGCGGCAGCCGTAAGAGCACTCCGTTCGCAGCCCAGTCTGCTGCTGAGACCGCAGCCAAGGTTGCTATCGAGCATGGCATGAAGACCGTTGAGGTCTACGTCAAGGGCCCCGGCGCTGGCCGTGAGTCCGCTATTCGTGCGCTGCAGGCTACCGGCCTGGAAGTCACCCTGATCAAGGACGTGACTCCCATCCCCCACAATGGCTGCCGTCCCCCGAAGCGCCGTCGTGTCTGATCGAAGGAGGAAATTGAATTATGGCAAAGAATACGCAGCCTATCGCAAAGCGTTGCAAGGCCCTGGGCATTTCTCCTGCGGTCATGGGCTATGCAAAGAAGAATACCACCCGCAACTCCAATGGCAACATGCGCAAGAAGCAGTCTGAGTACGCATCTCAGCTGAAGGAGAAGCAGAAGGTCAAGTTCATTTACGGCGTTCTGGAGAAGCAGTTCCACAACGCTTACCTGAAGGCAGAGTCCCGCCCCGGCAAGACCGGTGAGAACCTGCTGCAGATCATGGAGTGCCGTCTGGACAACGTCGTGTTCCGTCTGGGCTTTGCTCAGACCCGCCGCGACGCTCGTCAGCTGGTGTCCCACGCTCACTTCACCGTCAACGGCAAGAAGGTCAACATTCCTTCTTATCAGGTGAAGGCTGGCGACGTGATCGAAGTGCGCGAGTCCAGCCGCAGCTCTGCAAAGTTTGCAAAGCTGACCGGCCCCGAGGCTCCCGTTGTTGCTCTGCCCGCATGGCTGAACCGTGAGACCGGTTCTCTGAAGGGTGTTGTCGCAAAGCTGCCCGAGCGCAGCGATATCGACTACGAAGTCGCAGAGCACCTCATCGTCGAGCTGTACTCCAAGTAATCCATTAAGAAGGCTGGGCCTTCCCCGTGGACGGCTCACTTTCGCATTCTTTTCTTTGAAAGAATTTAATAATGGGCCGGCGGCAGCGCCGGTTTGACAAGGAGGGCATAGATATGATGGAGATTGAACGTCCCAAAATCGAAACGGCAAGCCTGTCCCCGGACGGCCGCTACGGCAAATTCGTGGCAGAACCGCTGGAGCGTGGCTTTGGCATCACACTGGGCAATAGCCTGCGTCGTGTGCTTCTTTCCTCTCTGCCCGGTGTCGCCGTGACCAGCGTCAAGATTGACGGCGTGGTTCACGAGTTCTCCACCATTGAGGGCGTCAAGGAAGACGTTACCGAAATTGTCCTGAACCTGAAGGGTATTGCTGCAAAGCTGTACACCGATGGTCCGAAGACAGTGCGTGTTGAGGCAGTCGGCCCCTGTGAGGTCACCGCTGACAACATCAAGCAGGGCGACGACATCGAAATTCTGAACCCTGAGTGGCACATCGCAACCCTGGGCGAGGGCGGCAAGCTCGTCATGGAGCTGACCTTCGATAAGGGCCGCGGCTATGTGCCCGCAGAGCGCAACAAACAGGCTATCATCGAGAAGAACGATATCAACACTCTTCCCGTTGACAGCATTTACACCCCTGTGCTCAAGGTGAACTACAACGTCGAGAGCACCCGTGTTGGCCAGGCGATCGATTATGACAAGCTGACCATTGAGGTTTGGACGGATGGCACGATCAATGCGCAGGAAGCCGTTTCTCTGGCTGCCCGTGTGCTGACCGAGCACCTGAACCTGTTCGTCAACCTGTCCGATGAGGCAGCCGGCGCTGAGATCATGGTGGAGAAGACCAACGACGACAAGGAAAAGGCTCTGGAAATGACCATTGAAGAGCTGGATCTGAGCGTGCGTTCCTTCAACTGCCTGAAGCGCGCAGGCATCAACACGGTGGAAGATCTGGTCAGCAAGAGCGAGGACGAGATGATGAAGGTCCGCAACCTCGGTCGCAAGAGCCTGGAAGAGGTCATGGCAAAGCTGGACTCTTTGGGCTTCAAGCTGAACACGGATGACGATAACTAAAAATAATTAAGGAGTGAAACGGGATGCCCGGTACCAGAAAGCTCGGTAGAACCAGCGACAGCCGCAACGCTATGATGCGCGCTATGGTTACCTACCTGTTAGAGAATGGCAAGATTGAGACCACTGTCACTCGCGCTAAGGACGTTCGTTCCATGGCCGAGAAGATGATCACCCTGGGTAAGGCCAGCGACCTGCACACCAAGCGTCAGGTCTACGCCTACATCACCAAGGAAGATGTTGCAAAGAAGCTGTTTGATGAGATCAGCCCCAAGTACGCTGACCGCAACGGCGGCTACACCCGCATCATCAAGATCGGCGCTCGCCGCGGCGACGCAGCTGAGATGGCAGTTCTGGAGCTGGTCTGATCTGCTCTGACTGTTTATAACAGTTTTTTAAGAGACTATCGTATTTTGTACGGTAGTCTCTTTTTTGCTTTCTCATTTTCAGGTGTTGGCATTGCGCCCGGCCCGTGGTATACTGACAATAGCATGTTTTCGGCCTTTGGCCGGACAAGTTTTCCACACAGAGGAGGCGCAGCGGTTGAAACATCCGAATCATTTTGGCCGGTGGTTGGCTTGCGTGCTGCTGTGCCTGCTTCTGGCAGGCTGCAGCATGCCCGGTGAACAGGTGCAGGTGGAAGAGCTTCTGCGTGCGCCCAAGCTTTCCGGCGATTACGGCGATGTGCAGACTGCCCTGAACGACTGGCTGGGGGAGAGCGCACAGCTCAAATATCCCATGCAGGGCGACCTGCTTTCGCCTTTCCTGCTGCAGGATCTGGACGGTGACGGCAGGCAGGATGCCGCCGTGCTTTACACCACCGCCCAAAGCTCCAACGTGTGCATTGCCATCCTGCAGAAGGATGATGCCGACATCTGGCATGTGCGCCAGAACGTAGAGGGCCTTGCAGACACGGTAGAGTCGGTGGGGCTGGCCCAGCTGCAGCCCGGCGATGCCACCCAACTGGTGGTGGGTTATACAGCGGCACAGGGCGACCATTATCTGGCTGTGTATTCCTACACCGACGGCGTGCTTTCCACGATCCTGGAGCAGCAGTACCAGCAGTATCTGGTGGAGGATATCACCGGCGGCGGCAATCAGGACCTGATCCTGATGTCCACGCTGGAGGACGGCGGCGTGCAGATCGAACTGCTGACCGTGGATAAAGAGGGCAGCTTCCAGCAGGTGGCTGTTATGGGCCTTTCCGCCAATCGGTTCGCCGGCTGCGCCTCGGTGGCGGCGGGTGTGGGTGCGGACGGCAGGCATTATCTGGTGCTGGATGGCTGGACCGGCATTTCCGGCAACAATCTGGCCAGCGTGCTGCTGCGTTTTGACGAGGACACGCAGCAGATGGTGCCTGCCGATCAGATCAGCACCGAAAAGCTTTACACCGCATCCCTGCGCAATGTGCCCAGTCTGGTCAGTCAGGATCTGGACGGCGACGGCATCGTGGAGATCCCCACCCAGCCGGACGAAGCGGGCCTGCTGAACATGAGCCAGAGCCGCCGCATGGATTTTATCGTGTGGATGGACTATACCAGCCCGCACCCGGAAAAAAGCTTCGGGCTGCTGGACGAAGAGACCAACTGCTATATCGAGCTGCCCATGGAGTGGGAGGGCAACCTCAAACTGACCGACAGCGAACAATATGATGGTGCAGTGGAGCTGCGCACGGTGGACGAAGACCAGCTGGTAATGACCCTGCGTCTGGTGCGCACCACCTCCAGCCTGAAGGGCTGGACCCGCCTTGGCATCGTGGCATCCCGCCAGATGCAGGCGAAGCTTGCCCCGGATGTGGAGATCAGTGATAAAAATTACCGCCTGTCCAAGGCGCTGTATCTGCTCAACTAAAGAACGGAGGAACAGTTCATGGTACGAGTGCTTGTCGTTGAAGATGAAGCCAACATCCGCGAGATGATCGCGCTGAACCTGCGCCTTGCGGGCATGGAGGCTGTGGAGGCCGAAAGCGCCGAGGCGGCTCTGCCGCTGCTGGAGAAGAAGCCGGGCTGCGATGCGGCCATTCTGGATGTGATGCTGCCGGGCATGAACGGCTTTTCCCTGTGCGAGACCATCCGCCGCACCGATCAGAAGATCGGCATTATCATCCTCAGCGCCAAGGGACAGGAGCAGGACAAGATCCGCGGCCTTTCTATTGGTGCCGATGACTATATGACCAAGCCTTTCAGCGTAAGCGAACTGCTGGCCCGTGTGAAAGCGCTGTGCCGCCGCGTCGGCCGTACTACAGGCGGGGACGAAAAAGAAAAAGAAAACCCGCTGGGGATGCTCACCAGCGGCGAATTTGTGCTGGACGAGAACCGCCGCGTGCTGCTCAAGGCAGGCCAGCCCATCGAGCTGACGCAGGTGGAATTCCAGATCATGGAGCTGTTCTTCCGCAACCCCGGCATTGCGCTGGTGCGCGAGAAGATCTTGAAGGGTGTCTGGGGCGAGAACTATTTTGGTGACGTGAAGATCGTGGATGTGAACATCCGCCGTCTGCGCATGAAGGTGGAGGATGAACCCAGCCATCCCACCCATATCCTTACTGTGTGGGGCTACGGCTACAGATGGGAAGAATGAGAAGCGGGATCACCCGCCGGTGGCTGCGGGGCAATCTGCTCATCACCGTGCTGCTGGTGCTGCTGGCCGAAACCATGTTCCTGTACAACTACACCCGCAGCTATTATAACAGCGTGCAGCAGACCATGTACCGGCGGTTCTCTTCGGTGTCCGGCCAGCTGAAAATGTACACCGGCGATACGGTGCAGAGCACGGCAGCTACCCGCAGCGTGGCCCTGCGCCGCATGGTGGAGCAGTTTGCCGATAAGGACAAATACGAGTTCATGCTGCTGGACAGCTATGGCGGGGTCATTGCGTCCTCCAGTGGCACAAATGCGGACGGCATTGTGACCGGCACCGACTTTGAGCAGGCGCAGGAGGCTTCTGATGGCCTTGGTGTGGCGGTCTACCGCACCCAGTCCGGTGAGCTGGTGATGGCGGCCTGTTATCTGGTGCCCTATGCCGCCGAGGATGTGGCGGCGATGCGTCTTGTCACCAGCCTGACCCTTGTGGGAGCGCAGATCAAGAACGCCATCGCGGTAAGTGTTGTGATCGCGGCGGTGATCCTTGCTTTCACCGTGATGTCCGGCCTGTACTTCATCCGCAGCATCGTGGTGCCGCTGGGGCAGGTGGAGCGCACCGCAGCCAGCATCGCCCGGGGTGAGCTGGATGTGCGCCTGCCGGTCACCGGCAACGAACACGACGAGGTGGACCGCCTGCGCGGCACCATCAACCAGATGGCCGAAGGGCTGGAAGAGACCGAGAAGATGAAGAACGAGTTCATCAGTTCCGTCTCTCACGAGCTGCGCACGCCGCTCACCTCCATCCGGGGCTGGGTGGAGACCCTGCGCACACTGGACGACCCGGCAGACGAGAACTACCGCAAGGGCCTTGAGATCATCAACAATGAGACGGGCCGCCTGTACAACATGGTGGAAGAGCTGCTGGATTTCAGCCGTCTGCAGAACGGCCGCATCCGTATGGACTGCCGCCCGCTGGACCTTGTGGCAGAGCTGACCGATGCGGTGCTGTTCTGTGAAGCACGCATCCAGCGCGAGGGCCTTGTGCTCAGCTACACCGAGCCGGAGGAGATGATCCCGGTCTATGCCGACCCGGACCGTCTGCGGCAGGTGTTCATCAACATCATGGACAACGCCATCAAGTACTCGGCCCCCGGCGGGCGCATCACGGTCAAGCTGTGGGCGGGCGAATACAAGGCTTTTGCGGAGATCATCGATCAGGGCCGCGGCATCCCGCCGGAAGACCTTGAGAATGTCAAGACCAAGTTCTACAAGGGCAGCAATTCGGTGCGGGGCAGCGGCATCGGCCTTGCGCTGGTGGATTCCATCATGACTGCACTGGACGGCACCATGGACATCAAGAGCACGCTGGGCCGCGGCACAGTGGTCACACTGGGCTTGCCGCTGTACCATAAGGCGTGAAGATTTTGTCACAATTCTGTGGTAAAATAACCGGGAAAAATATGATCCGATAGGAGAACCCAATGAATCAACCCAAAAAGGAACGTTTCAAGACCAGCGTCGGCGGGCAGGCGCTGATGGAAGGCATCATGATGCGCGGCCCGAAGCTCATCTGCTGCGCCGTGCGCAAGCCGGACGGCACCATTGAGACCAAGATCGACCCTGTGAAGAACCACGGCATCTGGACAAAGATCCCGCTGGTGCGCGGTGCCATCTCCATGATCGAAAGCCTGATCGTGGGCTACCGCTACATGATGTACTCGGCTCAGGTGAGCATGGGTGACGACTACGACCCCGAAGAGGAAGAGACTGCCTTTGAAAAATGGGTGGGCGACCACTTGGGCAAAAAGGCAGAGGACGCACTGCTGGCCTGTGCCGCCGTACTGGGCGGCCTGCTGGCGATTTTGCTGTTCACCGTGCTGCCCACCCTCATCGTGGGCGGCGTGAACCACTTTGTAACATTGGGCCGCTGGGCCAAGGTGGTGCTGGAAGCGGTGCTGAAAGTTGGCATCTTCCTCACCTATATGGTGGCTATCTCCAAGATGAAGGAGATCCACCGCGTGTTTGAGTACCACGGTGCCGAGCACAAGACCATTGCCTGCTATGAGGCCGGTGATGAGCTGACCGTGGAGAATGTGCGCAAGTACACTCGGTTCCATCCGCGCTGCGGCACCAGCTTCCTCATTCTGGTGGTCATCGTCAGCGTGTTCCTCTACAGCGTGCTGCCGTGGGGCAGCATCGGCCTGCGGGTGCTGTTCAAGCTGCTGCTTCTGCCGCTGGTCATGGGCATCAGCTATGAGCTGCTCAAGTGGTGCGGCCGTTCCGATAACATTGCCACCCGCATCATCCGCCAGCCCGGCATCTGGGTGCAGCACCTGACCGTGTTTGAACCGGACGACAGCATGATCGAGGTGGCCATTGCCGCCGTGACCCCTGTGCTGCCCGAGGACCCGGAGGATGGCAGATGGTAATTGCTGGTTTGCCCCCGCGCGAAGCGGTGCGGGCCGTGGAAGCCCGGCTTTCCGCTGCAGGGTGTCCGGATGCCGATTACGATGCACGGGAGCTGTTCCGCGTGGCAGCCGGGCGGGATGCCCGCCTTTCCGACCGGGTGCTGACCACGGAGGAAGCGGAAAAGCTGGAAGCCCTCTGCACGCGCCGTGAGCAGCGGGAACCGCTGCAATACCTGTGCGGGATCTGGAGCTTTCTGGATTTTGACCTTGCCGTTGGCCCCGGTGTGCTCTGCCCCCGGGCAGACACTGAGGTGGTAGCGGAAGCGGCTGCCAATACCCTGACGGGCATTGCAGCGCCCCGGGTGCTGGATCTCTGCGCGGGGACCGGCTGTCTGGGGCTGGGCGTCAAGCGCTTCTGCCCGGCGGCGCAGGTGACCTGCGTGGAAAAAAGCCCGGAAGCTTTTGTTTATCTGGAAAAGAACTGCCGCTACGCCCTGAAAGGGCAGGGCGGGCAGACGGAGGACTTGCTGGAGCCTACCGCGTTTGAGCAGGCAGATGCCCCGGCCTTTGACTGGGGGCCGGCGCTGAACGCTCTGCGCGCAAAGGCAAAGCCAGCCTATGCGGTGCAGCCGGTGGAGGGCGACCTGTTCACCTACTGGCAGGGCCTGCCGGAAGGGCAGCTTGATCTGATCGTATCCAACCCGCCCTACCTCACCGCCGAGGAGATGCGGCATCTGCAGCCGGAGGTGGCGCAGGAACCGGCTATGGCGCTGGAAGCAGGAAAGGACGGCCTTATGTTTTACCGTGCCCTTGCAGAGCATTACCAGAATGCACTGCGGCCCGGCGGCGCACTGGTGCTGGAGATCGGCTGGCAGCAGCGGCAGGCTGTGGCGGCACTGCTGGCTGCAAACGGCTGGGCAGACATTGAGTGCCGCAAGGATTTTGGCGGCAATGACCGGTGCATGATCGCCCACAGACCCGAAAAATAAAAGTGAAAATAGAAACAACTTCTCGTTGTAATATTTTGATTTTGTGGTATACTATACTGGAAAGTATACGGACAGCCCGCGCACGGCGGGCAGCAGGAAGAAAAGGAGCAGCACGCTATGGCAAAAAATCAGAACAACAACACCGTTGCCCCGGCGACCAAAAAGACCGAGCCGGAGGCCAAAAAGGATGCGCTGGCCACTGCGCTGGCCCAGATCGAAAAGCAGTTCGGCAAGGGTGCCGTGATGAAGCTGGGTGATAACGCCTCCATGCAGGTGGATGCCATTTCCACTGGCAGTCTGGGTCTGGATCTGGCTCTGGGCGTGGGCGGTGTGCCCCGCGGCCGCATCATTGAGGTATACGGCCCGGAATCCAGCGGTAAGACCACGCTGGCTCTGCACATCCTGGCCGAAGCCCAGAAGCAGGGCGGCGAAGTGGCCTTCATTGACGTGGAGCACGCACTGGACCCCACCTATGCCGAAGCGCTGGGCGTGGACATCAACAATCTGCTGGTCAGCCAGCCGGACACCGGCGAGCAGGCCATGGAGATCTGCGAAGCACTGGTGCGCTCCGGTGCCATCGATGCCATCGTGGTGGACTCGGTTGCCGCCATGGTGCCGAGGGCTGAGATCGAGGGCGAAATGGGCGACAGCCATGTGGGCCTGCAGGCCCGCCTGATGAGTCAGGCCATGCGCAAGCTGACTTCGGTCATCGGCAAGACCAACACGGTCTGCGTCTTCATCAACCAGCTGCGCGAGAAGGTGGGCGTGATGTACGGCAACCCGGAGGTCACCACCGGCGGCCGCGCCCTGAAATATTACGCCTCGGTGCGCATCGACATCCGCCGCGTGGAGGGCCTGAAGGACTCCTCCGGCCAGTTCATCGGCAACCACACCCGCGCCAAGATCGTCAAGAACAAGGTGGCCCCTCCGTTCCGTGAGGCAGAGTTCGATATCATGTTCGGCGAGGGCATTTCCAAGATGAGCGAACTCATTGATGTGGGCGTGAAGCTGGGCATCGTGCAGAAGAGCGGCGCATGGTTCAACTATGGCGATGTCCGTCTGGGTCAGGGCCGTGACAACGCAAAGCAGTTCCTGAAGGACAATCCCGAGATCGCAAACGACATCGAGGGCCAGATCCGCGCCAATGCCGACAAGCTGTACGCATCCCGCCGCCCGGCAGGCAAGGGCGCTGCGGCCAAGGCCGAAGAACCCGCCAAGGCTGCAGATGCCAAGGAGCCGGTGGTCAAGGCTCCTGCCCGCAGCAGCGAGAGCGAACTGGATATCATGGTGGAGGACTAAATGTCCTTTTATAAACGCCGCCGCCCGAAGCCGGAAGAAGAAAAGTGCGCCGACCCGGCCAAGGCCCGCGCCCGCGCACTGGATGCGCTGGCCTCGCGCGAGATGTCCTCGGCACAGCTGTATGAACGGCTGTGCTATGGCTTTACCGAGCAGGCTGCAGCGGCTGCTGTGGCTGAGATGGTGGATCTGGATTACGTAAACGATGACCGCTATGCCGAAGCCCGGGCACACAGCCTGCTTGCCGCCCGCAAGAGCCGCCGTGCGGCGGCCCAGAACCTGCGGCAGAAGGGCCTTTCCGGCGCGCAGATCGAGCAGGCGCTGGAAAGCGTCTATGCCCCGGACGCAGACGGCGAAAGCCCGGAGCTGGAAGCTGCCGCCGCTCTGGTGCGCAGCCGCTATATGAAAAAGCTGGCCGATGGCCGCCGCGACCTTGTGGTGGCCGCCCTGCAGCGCCGCGGCTTTGCGTATTCGGTCATAAAAGAAGCGATAAAAAGAGCGGAAGAAGAATAAAAAGCACCCCTCAAAAGAGAAAGAGAGTATCATCCCCTATGAAAATTGCGTGTATTTCCCTTGGCTGCCCCAAGAATCAGGTCGATCTGGATGTGATGGTGCATATCCTGCTGTCTGCCGGCCACGAGACCGTGGCCGATCTGGCCGAAGCAGATGTGATCCTTGTGAACACCTGCGGCTTCATCGAGAGCGCCAAGACCGAAGCCATTGAAAACATTCTGGAAGCCTGCTCCTACAAGCAGCAGAACCCGGAGCTGAAGGTCATCGTCACCGGCTGTCTTGCCGAGCGCTACCGCAGCCAGATCGAGGAAGAGATCCCCGAGGTGGACGCGGTGGTGGGCTGTGCCTCCAACAAGGCCATCGACACCATCGTGGCCCGCCTGTTCCATGGTGAGGACCATCTGGAAAGCTACGGTGCCAAAAAGGACTTTCCGCTGGGCGGCAAGCGTGTCATCGGCACGCCTGCCCACTATGCGTACTTAAAGATCGCTGAAGGCTGCAACAACCGCTGCCACTACTGCGCCATCCCCGGCATCCGCGGCCCGCTGCACAGCCGCGATATGGCCGACTGCGTGGCCGAAGCCCGCTGGCTGGCCGGTGAGGGCGTGAAAGAGCTGATCGTGGTCGCACAGGACCCCACCGCTTACGGCGAGGACTGGGGCAAGCCCGGCAGCATCTGTGAGCTGCTGGATAAGCTGAACAAGGTGCCGGGCCTCGAGTGGATCCGCATTATGTACGCTTACCCGGAGCGCATCACGGATGAGTTCATTGCCGCCATGAAGCGCAATGAGAAGGTGGTGCCCTACCTCGATCTGCCCATCCAGCACTGCAATGACACCATCCTCAAGAATATGAACCGCCGCTCCAACCGCGCCGAGCTGCTGGAGGTGATCGGCAAGCTGCGCCGCGAGATCCCCGGCATCACCCTGCGCACCACTCTGATCGCAGGCTTCCCCGGCGAGACCGAGGAGCAGTTCGAGGATCTGTGCAATTTTGTCAAGGAAGTAAAGTTTGACCGTCTGGGCTGCTTTGCCTACTCTGCCGAGGAGAACACCGTTGCTGCCAAGATGGACGGCCAGATCGAGCAGGAAGTCAAGGACAAGCGCGCCGAACTGGTGATGCAGATCCAGACCGGTATCATGGCCCAGAAGCAGGCCGAAAAGGTGGGCCAGACCGTGCATGTACTTTGCGACGGCATCGACGAGGAGAGCGGCCTGTATCTGTGCCGTACCACTGGTGATGCTCCTGAGGTGGACGGCAATGTGTGCGTTTCCAGCGAGGAGCCGCTGTACCCCGGCCAGTTCTACGATGTTCTGGTGGACGACAGCGACCTTTACGATCTGTATGGTACTGTTGCAAAATAACAAATTGGAGGAATCTGTATGAATCTGCCCAATAAACTCACTTTGACCCGCATCCTGCTGGTGCCGGTGTTCATGGTCTTTGTGTCCCTCACCAGCCTGAGCGGCATCGCGGATGGCTCCTTCCAGCCGACGTATTACCTGATCGCAGGCATCGTCTTTGCTGCCGCCAGCTTTACTGATTTTCTGGACGGCCATCTGGCCCGCAAGTGGAACATGGTAACGGACTTCGGCAAGTTTGCCGACCCGCTGGCTGACAAACTGCTCACCACTGTGGCCTTCATTTACATGATGCGGGACGGCGTATGCAGCCCGGTGGTGCTGTGCATCATTCTGGCCCGCGAGTTTGCCGTGTCCGGCCTGCGCATGGTGGCCGCCGGTGCCAAGGACGGCAAGGTGATCGCCGCCAACATGTGGGGCAAGGTGAAGACCGTGCTGCAGATGCTGAGCATCATCTTCTACTTCTTTGGCATATCCATTGCAAGCATGTCGGCTACCGGCGCAGAGCAGGGCGTGCGGCAGATCCTGGTAATCAGCATTTCCATGGTGCTGTGCTGGCTGGTGGCTGCCGTGACGGCCATTTCCGGCATCAAGTACCTGTGGGACAACCGCAGCTTCATCAACACCGCAAAATAAAGCGTTTTTTGAAAAAGGGCAGGGAGACCTGCCCTTTTCAAATTTTCGAGAAAATATTACAAGACGGAAAGGCTTTCCATGAAAAAATTTGCTGATACAGTGTGCCGCCTGCTCTCCATCGCACTGAATCTGTTCATCGTCTGGGCGGAGCCCATTGCCTTGCCCATGAGCTGGGATTGGGGCAAAGAGCAGATGTTCATTTTTTACACCGAGGATTCCAATATCCTTTCGGCCTGCATCTGCGCCATGGTGGCGGTGGGCCAGCTGGTGTGCATCTTTACCGGCAGGGAACTGCCGCGCTGGCTGCACACCCTCAAGTACATTGCCACCTGCTGCCTGACCATGACCTTTCTCACGGTGGTGTTCGTGCTGGGCCCCATGTATGAGGACGGCAACGGCTGGTACATCATGCTGTGCACCAGCTCCATGTTGTACCATCACCTGCTCAATCCGCTGGCGGCCATCTTCTCCTTTGTGCTGCTGGAGCGCTCACCGCGCCTGCCCCGCAGTACGGTCAAGTGGGCGCTGCTGCCCACGGTGCTGTACGGCGGCATCATTTTGTGGCTGAACATCCAGCGCGTGGTAGATGGGCCATATCCCTTCATGAAGGTGTATGACCAGAGCGTGCAGGCGTCGGTGCTGTGGTGCATCGCCATCCTGCTGATGAATTACTTCTATGCATGGCTGCTCTGGAAGCTGAACGGCGGGAAGAAAGAAAAAGCCTGACGATTTGAAATGCCCTCCGCTTTGCTCTGGGCATAAATAGCGGAAATACTATTTTTTATTGGAGCAATACCGGACAGACTGCGGTCTGTCCGGTATTGCATTTTTCACAGAAAGGGCCGCAAAAAAAAACAGCATCTGAAAGCTCCGGCCCTTCCTGTAAAAAAGCAGCTCCGAAAAGCCCGCAGGCTTTTCGGAGCTGCAAATGAAAGATAAATTATCCTCTGAATATGCCCAGAGCGAAGCGGAGGGCATTCTAAATGGTTCTTGTGTTTTTACGCTACGGTGGAATTCTCTTCCAGCCAGTCCAGCACACAGGACTGCAGGGCGTTCAGGTGCGCACGGTTCTCACCGTAGGTGTCGGCATAGGTGCTCTCGGCATCGTCCAGCTCTTCCTGCGTGGGAGCAAGGCTCTTGGTCTCGGCCACGGCCTGAAAGATCAGGTCCTGCTTTGCCAGATGCTCAAAGTAAGCGTCGGATGCGGCCAGCATGGCATCGGCATCGGCGTAGCCCTGCGTCTGGGCAAAAGCATTCAGATCCATGCCGTAGGCGGTGGCGTACTGGTTGTAGTAGTTCAGGAACATGCGGATGTAATAGCTGGTGATCTCGCTGGGCAGCTCCTTGAAGGTGGAGTTCGACATCAGGTAGTCCACGATGGCGTTCTCATAGTTGGTGGCATACAGCGCATCGTTAAAGTAGCTGCGCAACTGGTCGGCGGTGTGCAGATCATCGCTGGTGCCGAAGTTGGAGTCCACCCACTCGTCGGTCAGCTCGGGGGTCACGCTTTCGGAAATGGAGTTCAGGGTCACGCTGAACACGGCTTCCTTGCCGCTGAGGGTGATCGTGTTGCCCTCGGCATCGGTGGAATCGCCGTAGCCGTCCGGGAAGGTGACGGTCACATCAAAGGTATCGCCCACATTGTGCCCGATGATCTGGTCCTCAAAGCCATCGATGAAGGAACCGCTGCCAAGGGTCAGGTCGTAGCCGGTGGCAGTGCCGCCGGTAAAGGCCACGCCGTCCACGGTGCCGGTGTAATCGATGTTGGCAACATCTCCGCTCTGGGCGGCACGGCCGGTAACGGGCTGGGAAGAGGTGTACTGGTTCAGCAGGTTGTCCACCTGCTGCTGCAGTTCATCTTCGGTGGGGGTCAGGTCGTTCTCCTTCAGGGCGATGGAGCCGAAGTCCTCCGGCAGGGTCACATAGTCCAGCGCTTTGATGCCGCTCCAATAGCCGTTTTCGTCCAGACCATCGCTGTAATCAAAGGCCTCGTAGTCGAAGTCGGCAACAGAGCCAAACTGCGAGACGGATGCGGCAGCCGAAGAAGCGCTGTCGGTCTGCTTGTGCTTTGTCAGCATGAAACAGGCAAAAATGACGCACACCACTGCGGCGATGGCCAGCAGGATGCACAGGAGTTTTTTGGTGTTGTTTTTCAAAAGAAATACCTCCATAAAAATCGGCCTGATGCACAGCAAAAGACCGGTACAGGCAGAACAGATACCCATTTATTATATACGTTCTGACGGCAAAAGGAAAGTTCTTTGCAAAATTTCCACAAATCCTGCGGCGGGTTTGTATCACTTTTGCCCGTCTACAGGCGCAAAAGTGACCAAAACCGGTGGAAATGGGCGGGCGGTTCTGTTACAATAAAAATAAGTGAGCCTTCCCGGGAACATAAGGCCCCCTCCCTGAGGGGGGCTGTCGAGCGTATGCGAGACTGGAGGAGTTCCTCCTTCCGTCATCGCTGCGCGATGGAGAGGGCGAGGACGGTAAGATATTGGAGGAAATTCAAATGGATTACAATAAAGCTGCTCTGGAAATGCACGAGACCCACAAGGGCAAGGTGGGCATCGTAAGCAAGGTGGAGGTCAAGACCCGCGATGACCTGTCCACCGCCTACACTCCCGGCGTGGCCGAACCCTGCCGCAAGATCAAGGAAAACCCCGACGATGTGTATAAGTACACCTTCAAGGGCAACATGGTGGCTGTCGTTTCCAACGGCACCGCCGTGCTGGGCTTGGGCGATATCGGCCCGGAAGCCGGTCTGCCGGTCATGGAGGGCAAGGCGGTGCTGTTCAAGGAGTTCGGCGGCGTGGATGCCTTCCCCATCTGCATCGATGCCCACGACGCAGCCAGCGTCATTGCTGCCTGCAAGGCCATTGCGCCCACCTTTGGCGGCATCAATCTGGAGGATATCAAGAGCCCCGAGTGCTTTGAGATCGAAGAAACGCTGGAGCGTGAGCTGGACATCCCTGTGTTCCACGATGACCAGCACGGCACTGCTATCGTCGTTACTGCTGCCCTCATCAACGCCTTGCGTGTGGTGGGCAAGAAGATGGAAGATGTGCACATCGTGCTGAACGGCCCCGGCGCTGCCGGCACCGCCATCATCAAGATGCTCATGACCGCCGGTGCAAAGGATATCATTGCCGTGGATCAGTTCGGCACCCTGTACAAGGGCTGCAACAGCGCCGAAGCCCACAAGAACTGGCTGGGTGAGGTGACCAATCCCCGTCAGGTCAAGGGCGGCCTGAAGGAGGCACTGGAAGGTGCCGACGTGTTCATCGGCGTTTCCAAGCCCGGCATCCTGACCACTGAGCTGTGCAAGACCATGAACAAGGATGCCATCGTTTTTGCCATGGCCAACCCCACCCCGGAGATCATGCCGGACGAGGCCAAGGCCGGCGGCGTGCGGGTGATGGCCACCGGCCGCAGCGACTTCCCCAATCAGGTGAACAACGTGCTGTGCTTCCCCGGCCTGTTCAAGGGCGCACTGAGTGTGCGCGCCCGTGACATCAACAATGAGATGAAGCTGGCTGCAGCCTACGCCATCGCCGACCTCATCACCGATGCCGACCGCAGCGAGGAGAACATCATCCCCGGCGCGTTCGACCCCCGCGTGGCCGAAGCTGTGGCAAATGCCGTGGCAAAGGCTGCCCGCGAGACCGGCGTGGCCCGTCTGTAAGCGGAGGACAGGGTTATGAGAACCATTTCCGCACAGGAGATCACGGATACCGTTGCACGGCTGTGCATCGAAGCCAACACCCGCCTGCCGCAGGACGTGCAGGCGGCGCTGGACAAGGCCCGGCAGGAAGAGCCGTGGCCGCTGGCAAAGAGCACTCTCGACCTTTTGTGGTCGAACCTTTCCGCCGCAAAAGAAGAAAACCTGCCCATCTGTCAGGATACCGGCATGGCCTGCGTGTTCGTGGAGCTTGGCACCGATGTGCACATTGACGGCAGCTTTGAAGCTGCCATCCATGAGGGCGTGCGCCGGGGTTACACCGACGGCTACCTGCGCAAGAGCATCGTGGCAGACCCTTTGCGCCGGGGCAATACCGGCGACAACACCCCGGCGGCCATCACAGTGCATCTGGTGGACGGCGAGGGCTGCCGCATCACGGTGGCACCCAAGGGCTTTGGCAGCGAGAACATGAGCCAGATCAAAATGCTCAAGCCCGCCGACGGCGTGGAGGGCTTCAAAAAGTTCGTGCTGGACACGGTGAAGCTGGCAGGCTCCAACCCCTGCCCGCCCATCGTGCTGGGCATCGGCGTGGGCGGCAGCTTTGACAAGGTGGCGTATCTGGCAAAGAAGGCCCTGCTGCGTCCGCTGGATGTGCCGAACCCCGACCCCTATTACGCACAGCTGGAGCAGGAGCTGCTTGCCGCCATCAACGAGCTGGGCATCGGCCCGCAGGGCTTTGGCGGCAGGACCACCTGTCTGGGCCTTGCCATTGAGCAGATGCCTACCCATGTGGCGGGCCTGCCTGCGGCGGTGAATGTTTCCTGCCATGTGACCCGCCGTGCAAGCGCGGAACTGTAAGGAGGGGCAAAGATGGAATACAGACTGACGACTCCCTGCACGGCCGAGGACCTTGCCCCGCTCAAGGCGGGCGACACCGTGCTGCTTTCCGGTGTGGTGTATACTGCCCGCGATCAGGCCCACAGGCGGATGACCGAAGCGCTGGAAAAAGGCGAACCGCTGCCCTTTGATCTGACCGGCAGCGCCATCTACTACGTTGGCCCCACGCCGGAACGCCCGGGCCAGGTGATCGGCTCGGCGGGACCCACCACCAGTGGCCGCATGGATGCCATGAGCCCGCGCCTGTTGGACCTTGGCAATAAGATCATGATCGGCAAGGGCAAGCGGGACGATGCCGTAAAGGCGGCTGTGGTGCGCAACGGGGCTGTGTATCTGGCAGCGCTTGGCGGGGCCGGTGCGCTGATGGCAAAAAGCGTGCAGACGCTGGAAGTGATCGCATGGCCGGACCTTGGCTGTGAAGCCGTGCGCCGCCTGATTGTGAAGGATATGCCGCTGACGGTGATCCTGGATGCCCACGGCGGCGACCTGTACCAGTCCGGCCCGGCGGCATATCTGGAAGCAAAATAATTTATCGCCTTTGCACAAAACGCGGCCGACTAAAAACCGGCAAAACAGCAGATTTGCGCAGGATAAATTTGGTTTGTTTTAACAAACTTCCGCGAATTGCTTGCACATCGGCAAAAAGTGTGATATCTTGTACTATATGAAACCGTGGTGCTTTGCATCCCGGCACAGACAGGAGGCAAACATACCATGCAGATCCACCAATCCGCAGAAGATTATCTTGAAACGATCCTGATGCTGAGTCAGCGTATGGGCAAAGTGCGCTCCATCGACGTTGTCAATGAGCTGGGCTTTACCAAAGCCAGCGTCAGCATTGCCATGAAGAAGCTGCGCGAGAACGGCTATATCGCGGTGGACGGCGAGGGCAACCTGACCCTGCTGGCACCGGGCCGCGAGATCGCAGAGCGCATCTATAGCCGTCACCGTCTGCTGACCCACTTCTTTATGCAGCTGGGTGTGGACGAAAAGACTGCCGCCGAAGATGCCTGCAAGGCAGAGCATATCCTCAGTGAGCAGACGCTGGAAAAGATCCGTGAGCGCGCTATTGAGACGGATGCTGAGCTTGGCAAGACTGTCAAGTGATCCCCACAGCATTCCAAGATCGTAAAATGATCCCGTTCCTGAAAAGGAGCGGGATTTTTTTGTATGGAAATTGGGCGGCAGATCCCTCTTGCATCCGGGGTGCGGGTGCGGTATTCTTATAAGATAAGAAGGTTTTACAGCCAAACCGGGAGGAAACAGCCATGGATGCAGACGAGATCCGCACGCTTTTGGGCGATAACATTTTTGAGCGGGCCAAGAAATACCGCAAGCGCATCCAGCAGAGCACCTGCACCGTGAACGCCGATGGCGTGCGGCATATTTCGGCCATGGTACAGGGCAGCGGCGGCAGCTATTACTATACGCAGGCATGGCTGCGGGAGAACGGCAGCTTTGTCAGTGCGTCCTGCAGCTGCCCGTATAACCAGAACGGCGAGGGTACCTACTGCAAGCATATCGGCGCATTGTTGCTGGACGATGCCGAAAAGAATGCCCCTGCACCGGCGGCAAAGCCGGATGCGATTCCCGGTGTTGTGCGCGGCGCGGCGGGCCTTGCCCCGGAACTGGCCCGGCGGGACAGCTATGCCTCCGGGCTGGAAATGCTGTTTGGCAAAAAGTGGCACGGCGAAACGCCGGTGTCGGATTACGAGGCCCGCAGGCTGCTGGATACCTACAAGGAAGCAGCCCTTGAAAACCTTGGCGTGGACGAGACCGCCCAGCGCACCGGCTTTGCCCATCTGGAACCGGAGCTGACCCTCGTGCCCGGCGCACAGCCATGGCTGCGGCTGCGCATCTCGGACGGCGGGCGGCAGTATGTGGTGAAAAGCATCCCGAACCTGATGGAAGCCGTCGAGATGGGCAAAAGCGTCAGCTACGGCAAGGCACTGGCTTTTGTGCACCGGTGGGATGCCTTTGATGAAGAGTCCCGTGCGCTTTTGCAGTTGCTGCGCCGTCAGGTGAACGCAAGGCAGAGCATGGACAAAGCCGCCGTGCGGGTGTACGGCGGGGCCGAACAAGGCCCGGCGGGAGGCATGATCCTGACCGGCGAGATCTTTGATGACCTTGTGCAGCTGTACGAGCATACCGGTTTTCTGGGCGGGTACGAGCTGCGGGAAGGTCTGCCCGTCATTACCATGACCGTGGAGCGCCGCCGCGGCGGTGTGCAGGTGGAGGGCAGCCCGGCCCTTGCCAGCGTACAGGGCCTTGACTATGATTACCTGTTCAGCGAGGATACGCTCTGGCGGCTGCAGCGGCCCGGGTGCACCCGCATCCTGCCCGCATTGCAGGCGCTGGGCGGCAAAAGCCTGTTCTTTACCAGCGCAGATGCCACGGCCTTTTGCAGCTATGTGCTGCCGGAGCTGGGCAGCAAGCTGAACATCGTGGACCCGGAACGTCTGCTGCTGAACCAGATCCCGCTGGAACCGGTGGTGCAGTTTTATCTGGACGCACCGGACAGCTTCCGCATCGAAGCACACGCGGAGTTTTTGTACGGAGAGGATAAGGTCACGCCGTTCGTGCCGTCTCCGGCAGGGCTTTTGCGGGATGTGCGCGCCGAGAGCCGGGCAAAGCGGCTGCTGGCCTCTTATCTGCAGCCCGGTGTGGGCGGCAGAGAGGAAGTGTACGGCACCGCTGACGAGGACGAGATCTACCGCATGTTGGAGGAGGGCGTGCCGGCCCTGCTGGCCGAGGGTGAAGTATACCTGACGGATGCCTTCCGCAGCCTGCAGGCCGCGCCGCCTCGCATCACGGTGGGCGTTTCGGTGCACGGCAGTGTGCTGGATCTGGAAGTGGATACCGGCGAGTTCCCGGTGGCAGAGCTGAAAGACCTGCTGCGCTCCCTGCACCAGAAAAAGCGCTACCACCGCCTGCGGGACGGCCGTCTGCTGCGGCTGGACGACAGTCTGGAAGGGCTGGACGAACTGAACGATACACTGGAACTTTCCGGGGCCAAGCTCAAGAGCGGCCACGCCGAGCTGCCGCTCTACCGTGCACCCAGTCTCGACTGGGCGCTCTCGGGCCAGAACGGCCTGCGTTTCAACCGCGACGATGCGTTCCGCCGCATCAGCCGCAGCTTTCACGCCGTGAAGGACAGCGAGTATACTCCGCCGGAAAGCCTGCACAATGTGCTGCGCAAGTACCAGCGGGATGGCTACCGCTGGCTGCGCACGCTGGACGGCTACGGCATGGGCGGCATTCTGGCCGACGATATGGGCCTTGGCAAGACCGTGCAGGTGCTCAGCTACCTGCTGGCCATGAAGGAAAGCGGCCAGCGCCTGCCCAGCCTCATCGTCTGCCCGGCATCGCTGGTGCTCAACTGGCAGGAGGAATGCCAGAAGTTCACGCCGCAGCTTTCCTGCGTGGCTGTGGACGGCGACGCTGCTCACCGGGCAGAGCTGGCAAAGCAGTGGGCGGAAGCCGACCTTGTGGTGACCAGCTATGACCTGATGCGCCGGGACGAGGAGCTTTACAGCGGGCAGCAATTCTACGCCTGCATTCTGGACGAAGCGCAGGCTATCAAGAACCACACCACCCAAAAGTACAAGGCAGTGTGCGGGGTGAACAGCAAAGTGCGGTTTGCCCTTACCGGCACCCCGGTGGAGAACCGCTTGGGCGAATTGTGGAGCATCTTCTCCTTCCTGATGCCGGGCTATCTGCCGCCCTACAAGACCTTCTGCGCCCGGTTTGAAAAGCCTATCGTGCAGGAGGACGACAAAGACGCACTGCGCCGTTTGAACCAGCTCACCGGGCCGTTCATCCTGCGGCGCATGAAGTCCGAGGTGCTCAAAGAGCTGCCCCCCAAGACCGAGAATCTCCACCGCATCGAGCTGGACGAGCAGCAGCGCAAGCTCTACCTTGCCGCTGTGGTGGACGCGCGGGAAAAGCTGCGCGCTGCAAAGCCGGAGGATAAAATGGCGGTGTTCGCGGTGCTCATGCGCCTGCGGGAGATCTGCTGCGACCCGCGCCTTGTGGCAGACAACTGGGACGGCGGCAGTGCCAAGCTGGATGCCTGCATGGAGCTGGTGACGGCTGCTGTGGAGGGCGGACACCGCATCCTGCTGTTCAGCCAGTTCACCTCCATGCTGGAACTGCTGGCAAAACGGCTGGACGAAGCGGGCGTGAGCCACTTTACCCTGCAGGGCTCCACCCCAAAGCCGGTGCGTGCGGAGCTTGTGCGCCGGTTCAACAGCGGCGAAGCGGACGTGTTCCTCATCTCGCTGCGGGCGGGCGGCACCGGCCTGAACCTGACGGCGGCAGATATCGTCATCCACTACGACCCGTGGTGGAACGTGGCTGCGCAGAATCAGGCCACCGACCGCGCCTACCGCATCGGCCAGCGCAACCCGGTGCAGGTGTACAAGCTCATTGCGCAGGACACCATTGAAGAAAAGATCGTGGAGCTGCAGCAGGCAAAGCAGGAACTTGCCGAGACGGTCACCGGCTCGGCAGATGGAGCGATCCTGTCCATGAAACCAGAGGAATTGCTGCAGCTGCTGCAAGAGGAATAAAGAGGAGAAAACATCATGAAAGTCTGGGATCTGCACTGCGATACCCTCAGCGAGCTGCGCAAAGCCGAACATGCGGGCCGGCCCAAGAGCTTTGCGCAGAACGATCTGCATATCGACCTTGAAAAATTACAGAAAGGCGACTATCTGCTGCAGTGCTTTGCAGCATTCGTCAATCTGGGTGATAAGACGCCCGGAGCGGACCCGCTGGTGACAGCGCTGGAAGAAATCGACCAGTTCAAGCGCATCATGGCGGCATACCCGGAAAAAATTGCTCCGGTGTACACGGCGGCGGACATCCGCCGGAATGCTGCGGCGGGAAAGATCAGCGGGATGCTCACCATCGAGGAAGGCGCCTGCTGCAAGGGCAGCGCGGGGGTGCTGCGCCGGATGTATGAGCTGGGCGTGCGCATGATGACCCTGACATGGAACCACGAAAACGAGCTGGCAAGCCCGCAGCGGAACCCCAGCGGGGTGCTGGTGCCCCAGACCGAAAAGGGCCTGACCGGGAAGGGCTTTGAATTTCTGGCCGAGATGGAACGGCTGCACATGATCGTGGATGTGAGCCACCTTTCGGACAAGGGCTTCTGGGATATCGCACGGCACGGCACCCGGCCTTTTGCGGCCAGCCACTCCAACTGCCGCGCACTGGCACCCCACACCCGCAACCTGACCGATGAGATGATCCGCGCCCTTTCGGAGCGCGGCGGCATTGCGGGCCTGAACTACTATGCGCCCTTTCTGGATGCCGACCCCACCCACCCGGAAAACTGCCGCAGCACGGCGGCGCTCATTGCGAAGCATGCAGCCCACTATAAGCAGGTAGGCGGTGCACAGATGATTGCCCTTGGCAGCGATTTTGATGGCATCGATGGCCCTCACCAGCTGGAAAATGCTGCGTTCCTGCCGCTGCTGGCGGATGCCCTGCGCAAAGAGGGCTTTACTGAGGACGAGGTGGAGGGGGTCTATTTCCGCAACGCCATGCGCTTTTTTGAGGAAAATTTGTAATAACAACGGAGAATATGCCGACATGGATAAAAACATGACGCTGGAAAAGCGCATTGCTGCGGAGCTGTACTGCTATCAGGGCAAAATGAGCGTGTTCGTGGACGACCTGCAGGGCCATACCGTGGAGGTGGGCGCGGACGAAGAATTTGAGACGGCATCCACCATCAAGGCGTTCATTCTCGCTGCATTGTATTTGCAGGCGCAGCGCGGCAAAGCAGACCTTGCCGAAGAGATCACCTATGAGCAGAGCCAGTTCGTGGACGGCAGCGGTATGCTGCGCGCGCTGGGCGTGGGCGCAAAGCTCAAGGTGAAGGACACCGCTACCATGATGATCATTTGCTCGGACAACATCGCCACCAATATGATTATCGACTATCTGGGACTGGATACCATCAACGCCTGCATCCGGGAGTTGGGCTTTGCGCATACTGTGCTGCACAATCCGCTGCACTTTGACCGCTACCGCCGGCTTGGCACCACCACGCCGCGCGACTACGCGGCGCTGTTCGCCCGCATTGCAAAAGGGGAGCTTGTCAGCCGGGAAGCCAGCGCAGAGATGCTTGCCATCCTGCGCCAGCAGCACTACAACACCATGCTGACCCACGATTTTCCCCAGTACTATCTGGACTGCGAGGAGACCGGCGCGCTGGAGCTGATCTGGGTAGCCAGCAAGAGCGGCAGCATGAACGCCTGCCGCAACGACGGCGGCATCGTCCACACCCCCTACGGCGAGTATGTCATCGTGCTGATGAACAAGGACTTTCACGATATCATCGAGTACAATGAACACCCCGCCATGGTGTATGGTGCCCGCGTCTCCCGCATGATCCTGGATCAGGTGCTGGCCTGTGAGGGCCGGCTGTCCCTGTCCTGAGGCACGTATCCGCGCCATAAATGGGAATAATTTGGAAAAACAAAAGGAATTATAACAATGGGTATCACGCTCTCGCCATGGATGATGGCGTTTCTCGTTCTGATGACGGGCTTTGCAGGCTTTGTGGATTCGGCAGCCGGAGGCGGCGGTCTTATCAGCCTGCCGGCCTATCTGTTTGCCGGGCTGCCGCCCCACTACACCTATGCTACCAACAAATTCAGCGCCGCCTGCGGTACCACTTTTGCCACCGCCAACTTTTTCAAAAACGGTGCAATGAACCTGAAGGTGGGCATCCTTGCAGCCATTGGCAGCTTTGCGGGCAGTGCACTGGGGGCGCATATCGTGCTGCTGCTCAGCGATGAGCTGCTGCGCACCATGATGTTCCTCATCCTGCCAGTGGCGGCGGTGGTCATTTTGTGGCAGCGCGACCTGCCGGACAAGAACCGGGACGACGGAACCCTGAACCTGAAAAAGATCCTGCTGGCGCTGGGCATCGGCTTGGGCATCGGCCTGTACGACGGCATCGTGGGCCCGGGCACCGGCACCTTTGCCATCATTGCCTTTACCACCCTGATGGGCTTTGACCTGCGTACGGCGGGCGGCAACGGCAAGGTGCTGAATCTTGCCAGCAACTACGCCAGCCTGTTCACCTATCTGATGAACGGTCTGGTGGTGTTCCACATCGGCATCCCCTGCGCCGTCAGCAACATTCTGGGCAACCTGCTGGGGTCCCATTTCGCCCTGAAAAAGGGTGCACGCTTCATCCGTCCCATGATGCTGGTGGTGCTGGTGCTGCTGCTGGGCAAGCTCATCTCGGACGCAGTGCTGTGAGCGCCGGGCGCGCCAGAGACTCCCTCTCCGAGGGAGCTGGCAAAACCGTCAGGTTTTGACTGAGGGAGTCTGCGCCCGTTTCCCGCTGCAAAAAACAAGCCGGGCAGCCCGCAGGCTGCCCGGCTTTGCTCGGATGATCTTTTTTCGGGGGTCGCTTATTCCAGCACCAGCCCTTTGTCAAAGAATGCCAGACCAAATGCACCGGGGCCTGCGTGGGTGCCGATGACGCAGCCGATCTGGCGCACCAGCGGTTCGCCCATGTGCAGATTTTCACGGAAGTAGTTCTCGATGGGCTGCACTTCCCGCAGGCTGGAAGAATAACCGGCAACAGCGGCAAAGTCCGGGCTGATGCCGCCCAGCTCTTCGATCTTCTTGAACAGGGCCACATAGGCACCGGGCAGGCCGCGGGCCTTACCGGCCATGGCTACCTTACCGTCCTTGATGGTGATGAGGGGCTTGATGCCCAGCATCCCGCCCGCGACGGCCACAGCGGCAGGCAGACGGCCGCCCTTGCGCAGATACTTCAGATCGTCGATTGCGGCAACCAGATGCAGGTGCTCCTTGGCGTGCTCCAGATCGGTGGCGATCTGCACCAGCGTCTTGCCTGCGTCACGCAGCTGCACGGCCAGACGCACCAGCAGCGATTCACCCAGACACACGGTGGCACTGTCCACAAACAGCACGTTGTCTACATTGGCGAGGTCTGCGGCCAGCTTTGCGCACTGCCATGTGCCGGACAGCTGGTGGGACAGGAAGATGCCCAGCACTTCGTCTCCGGCGGCAGCGGCTTCCAGATAGAACTTCTCGAACAGCTCCGGGCTGGGCTGGCTGGTGGTGGGCAGCTTGCGGCAGCTGGCCAGATGGGCATAGTACTCGGTGGGAGTCATGTCGATGCCATCCCGCAGGATGCTGCCATCCTCCAGCGTCACGTTCAGAGGGATCACGGTCACGCCCAGCTGCTCGGCTTCGGCGGGCAGGATGTCGGACGCAGAATCGGTGAGAATACGGATCATAAAATACCTCCGGATTTCCGGTAAAAACAAATTCAAGTCATGTTTCCCGACGCTTTGCGATAAAACGTCGGGAAACATTATACCAGAATCCATAGGGAAAAGTCAATTGCCTGAGCGAAAATTGCTTCGTCCCAGCGCAAAATACTTGCGTAAAAGCCGCTGCTTATGATAAGATAGGCGCTGAGAACCGCACGGCAGGGAGGGCAGGCCATGGAGCAAAAGGCAAAAACAAGGGCGCTGCTGGCTGCGTTCGGCTGCGCACTGGCCTACCTGCTGGCAGGCAAAGTGCTGGCATTTCTGCCTGCCCCGGCGTGGGATGTGCGGGCGCTGAGTTTTGTGCACCACTGCATCGCTGCACCTGTCGTGGAGGAACTGGTGTTCCGCGGTGCCATCCAGCAGCTGGCGCAGCCCTTGGGCAGATGGCAGGCCGCGGCGCTGCAGGCGGTACTGTTTGCGGTGCAGCACGGCACCCCGGCGGGCATGGCGTGGGCGCTTGGCTGCGGCCTTGTGCTGGGCGCACTTCGTGAACGCACCGGCAGGGTATGGCCGGGGATGCTTTTGCATACATTGAATAATCTGCTGGTTTTTGCAGCAGGATAAAGGGGAACCTATGACCGATTCTGAACTGATGGGCCTTGCGCTGGAAGAAGCCCGCAAGGCGGCTGCACTGGGCGAGGTGCCGGTGGGGGCCGTGGTGGCCCGCAACGGCGAAGTGGTAGCTGCCGCCCACAACACCCGCGAGACCGAAAAAAACGCCCTGCATCATGCAGAGCTGCTGGCCATTGATGCCGCCTGCAAAAAGCTGGGCGGCTGGCGGCTGTGGGAGTGCGAGCTGTTCGTCACGCTGGAGCCGTGCCCCATGTGCGCCGGGGCCATCATCAACAGCCGCATCCGGCGGGTGGTATACGGCGCGGCAGACACCAAGGCGGGCTGCTGCGGCAGTGTGACCGACCTGTTTGCAATGCCCTTCAACCACCACCCGGTGGTGGAGCAGGGGCTGCGCGCAGAGGAAGCACAGGAGCTGCTGCAGGCGTTTTTCAAGGATCTGCGGGCACGGCTTGCGGCCCGGCCGAAGTGGAAACCGCCTGTATGACCGGCATGGAATATGAAGAAACCGTAAAAAAGTGGAAGCTGCGTAAAAAGTAGGCGGCTTCCACTTTCTTTTTTCGGCAAATTGTGCTATATTATTTAATGGTGTTTTGTCGAAACCCATCTTATGCAGCTGTCTGCCGCGCCGAGCACCGGACTTTGACCGGATAAGAAATGGACGCTGAACGGACGGCGATGGGCCGCACAGACATCTCCTGCACGGCATACCTTTGCAGTGCAGAGATCACGACAGGAGGACTATACTCTTGTACGAAGATGAATTTGAACTGACGTTCAATCTGTCGGGTGAGGAGCCGCAGCCGGAACAGGCTGCACAGGAGCCGCCCGTACCGCCAAAGCCAAAGGCGGCAGCACCCGTGGTGGACGAACCCACCCGGGTGATGGTGCTGGAAAAGCCCCAGCCTGCGCCGCAGCCGGAAATGCCGGAGCCTGTGCAGGAAGAGCCGGAGAAAACACCGGCACCTACCGTGCAGGCAGCAGCCAATGGCCGCTGTGTGCTGATCTCCGGCGGCGACCGCGGCATTGGTGCCGCTGCGGCCCGGGCGTTCTATGCGGCGGGCTACCGCGTGGCGGTGCTGTACCACAGCAATGCCAAAGCCGCTGCAGAGCTGGAAAAACAGCTGCCCGGCATCACCGCCGTGCAGTGCGATGTGGCGTCCCGCGCCAGCTGCGAGCTTGCGTTCCGCACCGCAGAACAGGCACTGGGCCGTGTGGATGTGCTGGTGAGCAATGCGGGCATCGCCCAGCAGAAGCTGTTCACCGACATCACCCCGGAAGAGTGGCAGCATATGCTGGATGTGAACCTGACCGGTGCGTTCCACCTGTGTCAGCTGGCGCTGCCGGGTATGATCCGCCGCAAGGCTGGACGCATCCTGACCGTGAGCAGCATGTGGGGCCAGACCGGCGGCAGCTGCGAGGTGCATTACTCTGCAGCAAAGGCAGGCCTGATCGGCCTGACCAAGGCTTTGGCCAAAGAAGAAGGCCCAAGCGGCATCACAGTGAACTGTGTTGCGCCCGGGGTCATTGATACCGATATGATGGCAGCATTCACCGCCGAGGATAAGGCAGCGCTGGCCGAAGAGACCCCTGTGGGCCGTCTTGGCAGCGCAGACGAAGTGGCGCAGCTGCTGGTGTTCCTTGCCGGCGAGGGTGCGGGCTACATCACCGGTCAGGTGTTCGGCGTGAACGGAGGACTTGTGATCTGATGCGCAGGAACACTTTATTACAGGATTTCCCCCGGCGGGAGCATCCCCGGAGCAAGAAGGAGAGAGCAAAATGGGCATGACTTTAAAGGAACTGTTGACGAAAGGCGAAGGCACCATTTCGGCCAAGGAGGCCAAGGCGCTGGCTGCACAGTGCAGAATGGATGAGGAAACGCTCTACACCCTTCTGGAAGAACGCGGCATCAAGGTTCAGGAAGAGGATGCAGAGCCTACGCTGGATGTGGACAGCATCATGGCCGAGGTCGAGAATGCCGAGAACAACAACGATGATATGGGCATCAGCGAGGACGAGGAAGAGCAGAGCGAGGAGAACCCTGCAGACCTGAAGGCTGCCATGGACGAACTGCTGGACGACCCCGTTAAGAACTACCTCAAGCAGATCGGCCAGATCCCGCTGCTGAGCGCGGAGCAGGAAGTGGAGCTGAGCCGCCGCATCCATGCCGGTGCCGAGGCGGCGCACATCCTGCAGGCCGACCGCCAGAAGTACGGCGGGCCGGAGTACATCAAAAAGAACAGCGCCCGCTTCTCGTTTGAAGAGGATGAGAACAGCCGCAGCTATACCGAAGATCTGGACGAGGAGGGCAACGAGAAGCCCAGCGAGGATGCCGAGGAAAAGGCTGCCGAAGAGGAAGCTATGGAGGCTGTGGAGAACGGCCCTCTGAGCGACGAAAAGCGCGCTGAGCTGCTCAAGACCCGCCGCGATGGCCTGAACGCCCGCCGCAGCCTGAGCGAAGCGAACCTGCGTCTGGTGGTGTCCATTGCCAAAAAGCATGTGGGCCACAATCTGGCATTCCTGGATCTGATCCAGGAGGGCAACATCGGCCTGATCAAGGCTGCCGAGAAGTTCGACTGTGACCGCGGCTTCCGCTTCTCTACCTATGCAACCTGGTGGATCCGTCAGGCCATCACCCGTGCCATTGCGGATCAGGCCCGTACCATCCGCATTCCGGTGCACATGGTGGAGACCATCAACCGGATGCGTCAGGCCACCAACCAGCTGGTGTACCAGAACGGCCACGAGCCGACCCCGGAAGAGCTGGCAAAGGCCATGGATATGAGTGTGGAGCGTGTGCGTGAGATCCAGCGCATGGCACAGGAGCCGGCAAGTCTGGAAAGCCCCGTGGGTGAGGAAGAGGATTCCTCTCTGGGCGATTTCGTTGCAGACGAAAACGCCGAAGCCCCCGGCAAGGCCGCAGACCGCGCCATGGTGGCACAGCAGATCAATCTGGCTCTCAAGAGCCTGACCCCTCGTGAAGAGAAGGTCATCCGCCTGCGCTTTGGTCTGGACGATGGCCGTCCCCGTACGCTGGAAGAGGTTGGCCGTGACTTTGGCGTTACCCGTGAGCGTGTGCGCCAGATCGAGGCAAAGGCAATCCGCAAGCTGCACAGCCGCAAGTGCCTGTCCCTGCTGAACGGCCTGATCGAGTGATAAAGTAAAACTCCTTCAGTCATCGCTGCGCGATGCCAGCTCCCTCAGAGAGGGAGCCTTTGGCAAAACCGGAAAGTTGTCCGTACTGCCAAAGGCCCCATCTGCGAGGGGGCTGTCTGCGTAAGCAGACTGGGGGAGTTCTTTCGTAAAAAACGACTTTTTGCAAAAATCCGGATTTTTTGCAAAAACCTCTTGCCAAACGGTGGAAACTGTGGTATTATAACTGAGCTGTGATTGCGCTGCTATAGCTCAGTTGGTAGAGCGCATCCTTGGTAAGGATGAGGTCTCCAGTTCGAATCTGGATAGCAGCTCCAGCTCAGATGCCCTGAAGTCGAAAGATTTCGGGGCATTTTTCTTTTGTAGATCGTTTCTGCTGTGCGGGTTCGGAACAGGGCAGAGCGGGCTTTGAACGGCTCTTTCAGGCTTTTTTGCGTTTTTCGTAAATTCATGCTTGACAAGCGGACGCTTTTTCGATATAATAAAGCACGTTCCGGCGGTAAGCGCCGCGCGAAACTTGAGCGATCATGGCCCGGTAGCTCAGTTGGTTAGAGCACCAGCCTGTCACGCTGGGGGTCGTCGGTTCGAGCCCGATCCGGGTCGCCATTTGCTGCTATAGCTCAGTTGGTAGAGCGCATCCTTGGTAAGGATGAGGTCTCCAGTTCGAATCCGGATAGCAGCTCCATTGAAAAAACCACTTGAAGTCTTAGAGCTTCAGGTGGTTTTTTGTTTGCCATTTTCCCGGTTTCTCCGGCCGGGAAGCCCTCCCTTTCCAGCGAAATGCCCAAAATTGGGTCTGATTTTTCCACATTCCGGCAATTGAACTTTTGGATGGTTTGCAGTACACTTTGTGTAAGAGAGTTGGTTATTTTTGTGTCAAACATCCACAGACCAGAGAATTTTGATTGAATCGGAGGTATTTCCTATGGCTCGTTTTACTCTTCCCCGCGATCTGTACCACGGCAAGGGTGCTCTGGAAGCCCTGAAGTCCTTTACCGGCAAAAAGGCCATGATCTGTGTCGGCGGCGGCTCCATGAAGCGGTTCGGCTTCCTTGACCGCGCTGTTGGCTACCTGAAGGAAGCCGGCATGGAAGTTGAGCTGTTTGAGGGCATCGAGCCCGATCCCTCTGTTGAGACCGTCATGCGCGGCGCAGAGGCTATGCTGAAGTTTGAGCCCGACTGGATCATTGCCATGGGCGGCGGCTCCCCCATTGATGCTGCAAAGGCCATGTGGATCAAGTACGAGTACCCTGAGATCACCTTTGAGGAGATGTGCAAGGTGTTCGGCATTCCGCCGCTCCGCCGCAAGGCCCACTTCTGCGCCATCTCTTCCACCTCCGGCACCGCCACTGAGGTGACCGCCTTCTCCATCATCACCGATTATCAGAAGGGCATCAAGTACCCCATCGCTGACTTTGAGATCACCCCCGATGTCGCCATCGTCGATCCCGATCTGGCCGAGACCATGCCCAAGAAGCTGGTTGCCCACACCGGTATGGATGCAATGACCCACGCCATCGAGGCTTATGTTTCCACCGCCCACTGCGACTACACCGACCCGCTGGCCATCTTCGCCATCCGGATGATCCAGGGCGATCTGGTGGACAGCTACAACGGCGATATGTCCAAGCGCGATTCCATGCACAACGCACAGTGCCTGGCCGGTATGGCATTCTCCAATGCTCTGCTGGGCATCGTCCACTCCATGGCACACAAGACCGGTGCTGCCTTTGCCGACTACGGCGCACACATCATCCATGGTGCTGCCAACGCCATGTATCTGCCCAAGGTCATCGCCTTCAACGCCAAGGACCCCGAGGCCAAGAAACGCTATGGTGTCATCGCTGACGAGATGAAGCTGGGCGGTTCCAACGACGACGAGAAGGTCAAGCTGCTCATTGAGTACCTGCGCGGCATGAACGATGCACTGAACATCCCCCACTGCATCAAGAACTACGGCCCCGATTCCTACCCCACCGAGCAGGGCTTTGTTCCCGAGGAAGTGTTCCTGGAACGTCTGCCCGAGATTGCAAAGAACGCCATCGGCGATGCCTGCACCGGCTCCAATCCCCGCCAGCCCAGCCAGGAGGAGATGGAGAAGCTGCTCAAGTGCTGCTACTACGACACTGAGGTAGACTTCTAATTAAAACCGACATTTTACAGACACTTTTACCTCTTTCCCATAACAGCAAAGCCGCAAGCCCTCAACAGGCCTGCGGCTTTGTTGTTTGATGGGCCCCTCAGGCGCTCCGCGCCAGCTCCCCTGACTGGGGCTGCCAGGCTTGCGCTGCTGCAGACGGCAGAGCAATGGATGCAAAAAACCGCCCTGACGGTTTCCCATCAAGGCGGTCTGAGCTGGAGCTGCTATCCAGATTCGAACTGGAGACCTCATCCTTACCAAGGATGCGCTCTACCAACTGAGCTATAGCAGCACAATCACAGCTCAATTATTTTACCACAAGAATTCCTTCTTTGCAAGTGTTTTTTGCAAAAAAATCCGATTTTTCCGTTCCAAAGCAAAAAAGACACCTGAACAGGTGTCTTTTTTGTATGGGCCAGCCAGGACTTGAACCCGGGACCAAGCGGTTATGAGCCGCCAGCTCTGACCAACTGAGCTACTAGCCCCCATTGCCCGGTTTGCCGGGCGCACAAGTAAGTATAACAAAAAACGTGCGAAATGAAAAGCGTTTCGGGTAAAATTATTTTGTGCGGTGGGCTTCCAGCTTCTGCTGCATGAACTTGTCCAGCATTTCCTGCGGAAAAAGCGGCTCCTTGTAGCCAAAGGCCTCCCGGATGAAGATCAGGGTAGCGATGGTCTGCCGCCCGGGGTCAAGCCGGAGGGTATACAGGGTGTCCAGCGGCTGCTGGGTGGGCTGGTGCAGGGTCAGATGGAGCAGGAAACCGCCATCGTTCTCACGGCGGCACTCGTAGGCGAACTCATCGTCCGGGCTATGCTGGTCCAGCCGGTCGAAGCAGTCGTCCAGCGGTAGGTCAGTGCGGAATTCGGAAAGGCCGCTGGGGCCATACTGGCTGCGGCGGGCGTTTTCCCGCCGGGTGAGCAGAAAAACGATGCAGCCCAGGGCGGCCGCCAGCAGGATGAGTGAGAATACAACGTTCATGGGTCCCTCCGCAGATTTTGAATCATGTTTTCCTTATTGTAACACAACCTGCGGGAAATTGTGTTATAATATTTGAAACAATCCAAATTTTTGCTGGAGGACTTCCCCTATGAAGCTCAAATTCACCCATAAGACCTGGTATTTTTTCCTGCTGTGCGCGGCAGCGGCATCCATGCTCAACGGCTTTGCCGTGCTGGGCGGCATGGATTTTTCTTTTCTGGAGATGGTCGCGTTCTGCATCACCGGCATCACCATCCTGTTTCTGGCCGCTGAAAAGGGCTCCGACCCCAAGGACAAGCGCAGCTATTTCCTGATCTTTGTCCTGCTCATGCTCAGCTATGTGCTGAGCGGCTGGGCAGCCTACTTATTCTCCGCACTGGTCTGGCCCGCCCTGCTGGCACTGGAATACCGGAAGGGCAGGCCCATCCAGCGCCAGCTGCAGCTGGTGGGTGCCGCTGAGGCGTTCCACCTGCTCTTTGTCCTGCTCACGGTCTACGGCGGCATGGCAGGCCTGAGCTTCTGGGCCAACCTGCTCTGGGTGCTGCTGGCCTGCGCCCGGGGCTGGGCGGCACTGAGTCTGTACAAGATGCAGGAGGAAGACGCATGACCCAGCGGCGGCGGAACCGGCACCGCAAGCGCCGGGTTGGCCGCCGTGCCTTCCTGATCGGACTGGGCGGCTCTGTATCTGCCGCCCTGACGTATTATCTGCTGCGTTCTATCCCGGCAGGAAACAACGCGGAGCCTGTGCCATCGCCACAGGCTGCCCCCAACCCCGCTCTGCCCAGCGGCGAGTGGCGGGCGGTGTGGGTGAGCTATCTCGAATTTGCAGAGATGGACTTTTCCTCAGAAAGCGCGTTCCGGGCCGATGCCGCCGCGCTGATGGACAACTGCCTGTCCCTTGGGCTGAACACCGTCATTGCGCAGGTGCGCCCCTTTGGGGATGCGCTTTACCGGAGCAGCCTCTTTCCGTGGAGCCACCTGTGCACCGGCGTGCAGGGGCAGGACCCGGGCTTCGACCCGCTGGACGTGCTGCTGACCGAGGCCCACGCCCGGGGGCTTTCGCTGGAGGCATGGGTCAACCCCTACCGGCTCAGGAGCTCGGCCTCCATGCCCCCCGTCCTTGCAGAGAACAGCCTGCTGAACGCCCACCCGGAGTGGGTCTGCACCGTGAACGAGGGGACCTACCTGAACCCCGCCATTCCGGAGGCTGCCGACTATGTGGTGCAGGGCGTGGCAGAGCTGGTGCAGAACTACGCCGTGGACGGCATCCACTTTGACGACTACTTCTACCCCACCACCGATCCTTCCATTGACGCGGCGCAGTTTGCAGCCAGCGGGGAAGCTGACCTGACCGCATGGCGGCGTGCCAACGTGACCCGGCTGGTCAAAGCTGTCCACGATGCCGTCAAGGCTGCCGACCCAACCCTGCGGTTCGGGGTCAGCCCCCAGGGCAACCCGGACAACGACCGGAACGAGCAGTACACCGATCTCTCCGTCTGGCTGACGGCCTCCGGTGCGGATGCCATTGTGGATTACCTCTGCCCCCAGCTCTACTGGGGCTACGGTTATACCCTCTCCTCCGGCAGCACCCGCTTTGCCTTTGAGAATATCACCGCCGAGTGGCTGGCCCTGCCCCGGGCCGAAAGCACGGCCCTCTATTTCGGGCTGGGAGCCTACCGGGTCGGTGTGGGAGACGGCGGAGCCAACGCCGACAGCGTCAGCCAGTGGTGCACCGGCAGCGCGCTGGCCCGGCAGGTGACCGACCTGCGCAGCGCCGGTGCCGGGGGCTGGGCGCTCTACCGCTATGGCTCCCTGTTCCGCTCCGACGAAAGCGGCCTTGCCGCCGCCGAACGTGCCGCTCTGACGGCATTGGACGGCTAAGACACAGAAAATCCCTTGTAAGCAGGAAAAAAATGCGGTATACTATGGTATCATGCAAAAATATTGCATTTTTCACCTGCTGTTTTTGAGGATAGAAAAACATGAGTAAAACAAAACGAATCCTTGCCTTTGTGCTGGCAGCTGTGCTGGCCGTTGTCGTCCTGAGCGGCTGCAAGAGCATTGCCCAAAAGGTGTTCGGGTCTTCCAACGAGGTACAGGAGGATGACACCACCCAGTGGGCCGTGCTCAGTTCTGACCCACTGGTGATCGATGGCATTGCCGACACCACGGCCAAATACGTCACAGCCCGGGCCAACGGGGCGCTGAACATCGTGTTCAACGGCATCTGGAGCCGCAAGACCGAATACTTCACCGTGCCCAGCGGCCTGCTGAGCATTTACGGCTGCGGCACTACCGACGGCGGTGCCCAGAAGTTCAAGGTCTCCCTCTGGAAAAAGGTGGACGGCGGCGCGCAGTATGTGGACAACACCACCTTCTATTTCACCGCCGACGGCCAGAACTACCACTGCGACATCGACAACCTTGACCCCAACGCAAGCTACCGCGTTACCATTTCCTACGATTCCAGCCGTTACTACCTCTACGGTCTGATGAAAGTGGAGGGCATCGGCTGAAATGAACACACAAACGAAACACTCTCTCATGCTGATGCTCTGCGCCTTTATCTGGGGCACGGCGTTCGTGGCCCAGAGCGCAGGCTCCGGCATGGGGGCTTATTCTTTTCTGGCCGGGCGCAGCTGGCTGGCGGTGCTGGTGCTGCTGCCCACCGTCCGCGCCTTTGATGCCCTCCACCGCAGGCACGGCGCAGCCTGTGGCTGGCCCAAAGCCCCTGCCGACCGCAAGCTTCTGCTGATGGCGGGGCTTTGCTGCGGCACTTTGCTGTTTGCGGCCTCCGCTGCCCAGCAGATCGGCATCACGCTCAACCCTTCCACGGCCAAGGCTGGTTTCCTGACCGCCATGTATGTGGTGCTGGTGCCGGTGTTCGGGCTGTTTCTGGGGCGGCGGGGCAGTGCCCGGCTCTGGCTGAGCATGGTCATCGCCGTGGGCGGGCTCTATCTGCTCTGCATGAAAAACGGCTTTGGCGGCATTGAGGCCAGCGATTGGATCCTGCTTTCCTGCGCCGTGCTGTTCAGCTTTCAGATCATGACGGTGGACCACTTTTCCCCGCAGGTGGACGGTGTCCGCCTGAGCCTGCTGCAGTTCTTTGTGGTGGCTGTGGAGAGCACCATTGCCGCCCTCCTGTTCGAGAATCCCACCCTGGCCGAGTTCGGGGCCAACTGGCTTCCGCTGGCCTACTGCGGCGTAATGTCCAGCGGCGTGGCCTACACCCTGCAGATCCTGGGCCAGCGGGACGTGAACCCCGCCATTGCAAGCCTCATCATGTGTCTGGAGAGCGTGTTCAGTGCGCTGGGCGGCTGGCTGCTGCTCCACCAGAGCCTTTCCATGCGGGAGGTCTTTGGCTGCACCCTCATCTTTGCAGCGGTGGTCCTGGCCCAGCTGCCCGTGGAGGACTGGCTGAAATGCCGCAGCGCAAGCCGGAAGTAACCCGGCGCACCGCCGCAGGCATTCCCTATGAGCTGACCCGCAAAAAGGTCAAGCGGCTCAACCTGCACATCCGGCGGGACGGCACCGTGGCCGTGAGCATCCCGTGGTCCTACACGGTGGGCTTTGCCGATGCCTTTGTGACAGAGCAGGCCCAGTGGATCCGGGAGGCGGTCTCCCGCCAGCTGCGGCGGAACGCCCGGAATGACCAGCCCCTGCCTTCCAAGGCCGAGGCACTGGCCTGTTTTACCGCCATGAGCGACAAGGTCTACCCTGCCTTTGCCGGGGTTCTGGGCGGGCAGAAGCCCACCATCAAGGTGCGGGACATGACCAGCAGGTGGGGCGTGTGCTACATGAAACGGCGGCAGATCACCTTTGCATTGCAGCTCTACAATATGCCGCCCGCCGCACAGATCTATGTGGTGGTGCACGAGTACTGCCACTTCCTGCAGCCCAACCACAGCCCGGCCTTCTGGGCCGAGGTGGAAAAGCTGCTGCCGGACTGGAAAGAACGGCGGGCTTTATTGAAATAAACCTTGTGATAAAAATCAACAGGAGGGGTTCGACCCTTGGAAAGTGAAAAAAAGACCTCCGGCGGCGACAAATATTCAAAGCTGGCCGGAAACACCATTATCTTTGCCATTTCGAGCTTTTCGTCAAAGCTGCTGACCCTTTTGGTGCAGCCGTTCCTGACCTACGCCATGGCCGAGATCGCCGATCTGGGGCTGGCGAAGATCCTGAGCCAGTATGCAAACCTGCTCATCCCCTTTGTCTCGATGGGCATGTCCAACGCCATCATCCGCTTTGGCCTGGACAAGGGCAACAGCGAAAAGCAGGTGTTCACCAACGGCCTGCTGACCATTCTGGGGGGCTTCGGCATCCTGATCCTCTGCTGGCCTGTGGCGCAGTTCCTGCCCGATATGGCGCAGTACGGCTTCCTCATCTACATCTACGTCCTGATGAGCTGCCTGCGCACCCTCTGCACCCAGTTCGTGCGCAGCCGCCAGTGGAACAAGCTGGTGGCCGTGGACGGCATCCTGTGCACCTTTGCCACCCTGATGTTCTATGTGCTCTACCTTGTGGGCTTCCACTGGGGTGCCAACGGTTATCTGCTGGCCATCATCAGCGGTGACCTGGTCAGCGTGCTCTTCCTCTGCATCACCGGCAGGCTGTGGAACTATGTGGAGCTCAAGGGCCTGAACCGTGATCTCTGGCAGCAGATGCTCCGCTTTTCCCTGCCCATGATCCCGGCCCAGATCAGCTTCTGGGTCATCAACGCATCGGACCTGTTCTTCGTGCGCGAGATGTGCGGCGGGCTGGACGGCCACAGCGGTGACGCTTGGAGCGGCCTGCTTTCCACCGGCTACTTTCTGCCCACCATCCTGACCACGCTGGGCCTGATCTTCTACGATGCCTGGCAGCTCTCCGCCGTGACCGAGGAGGAGGGCCGTGCCCGGTTCTTTACCAAGATCTTCCGCACCTATTCCTCGGTGCTGTTCTGCTGTGCGGCGGGCATCATCTGGCTCTGCCGCCCGGTCATGCACGTGATGAAGGCCAACTACTACTACGCCTGGCACTTTGTGCCCTTCCTGACGCTGGCTTCCACCTGCAGCTGCTTCAACCAGTTCCTCAACAGCGCATACGTTGTCAACAAAAAGTCCACCCACAGCCTGTGGACCATGCTGGCCGGTGCTGTGAGCAACTGCATTATGAACTACTTCTTCATCAAGTGGTGGGGGCCCATCGGCGCAACGGTGGCTTCCTTCTTCGGTCTGGGCATTGTGTTCGTGCTGCGCGCGCTGGATGCCCACAACATGATCGGTATGTCCATCCACCCGGGCCGGGTGGCGCTGAACTTCGGCGTGCTGGCGGGCGAAGCCCTGCTCCTGCTGGCCGAGCCTCCGCTCTACGGCCTGTGGACAGGCCTCCTGACCGCCGCCATCATCCTGTTCAACTTTGCAGGTGTCTGGGCCATGGCCCGGATGCTCCTGCCCAGGCTCCTGGGCCGCCGGGGCAGGGCTCTGGTGAGCGCAGTGGACAACTGGATCAAAAAGTAAGCAAAAAACGACCCTCTCCGGGAATTGCAATGCGGAGAGGGTCGTTTTCTCTTAATATTCCAACTTATACGCCAAAGAACTCCTTGGCAATATCGGCACTCTGCTTGGCATCCTTGGCGTACCAGTCGGCACCGATCTTTTTTGCATATTCGGGGGTCAGCACAGCGCCGCCCACCATGATCTTACAGTTCAGCTTGGCATCGTGCAGGGCCCGGATGGTCTCCTCCATGCTCTTGAGGGTGGTGGTCATCAGGGCGGAAAGCCCCACCAGATGCACATCCTTCTCCCGGACGGTATTCACGACCGTTTCCACCGGCACGTCACGGCCCAGGTCGATGACCTCAAAGCCATAATTTTCCAGGATGACCCGGACGATGTTCTTGCCGATGTCGTGGACATCGCCCTTGACGGTGGCAATGACGATGCGTCCCTTGCTGGCGCTGCCCTCGCCCTTTTGGGCAATGGCGGTCTTGATCTCCTCAAAGGCTCCCTGCGCGGCGGTGGCCGCCTGCAGCAGCTGCGGCAGGAAAAGGGTGCCCTTTTCATACTTTGCGCCCACGATATCCAGCGCCGGAATGAGGGCTTCGTCCACCAGCTCCAGCGGCTCCTTTTCCTCCAGCAGCGCCCGGGTGCGGGCAGCTGCCTCGCCCTTCAAGCCCTTTTCCACCGCCTTCATCAAGGGGGCATAGGGGCCGGCGGCCTCCGGTGTTTCGCCTGCTGCCGGGGCGGTCTGGGCATTCTGCACGGCCTGCACCAGTGCGGCGGAGGCCGGCACCCGGTTGGCATACCGCTCAATGTACTTCGTGCTCTGCCGGTCCCGGTTGGTCAGAACGTTGTAAGCGTAGACCGCCGCCATCATCTCCTCGCTGGAGGGGTTCATAATGGCAAGGTCAAGCCCGGCATACATGGCCATGGTGAGGAAGGTGGTGTTCAGGTAGGAGCGGCAGGGCAGACCAAAGCTGATGTTGGACACGCCCAGAATGGTGCGCACCCCCAGCTCCTCCTTGCAGGCGTGAAGGGCCTGCACCGTGGCAAGCACATCCTCCTGCTGGGCGCTGGCCGTCAGGGTCAGGCAGTCGATATAGACGTCCTCCTGCGGGATGCCTGCCGCCAGCGCCGCGTCCCGGATGCGGCGGGCAATGGCCACGCGGTCCTCGGCTTTGGGCAGGATGCCCCGCTCGTCAATGGCAAGGCCGACCACCGCCGCGCCGTACTTTTTGCACAGGGGCAGAATGGTGTTCAGCTTTTCCGCCTCGCCGTTCACCGAGTTGACGATGGGCTTGCCGTTGTAGACCCGCAGGCCCCGTTCCAGCGCCTCGGCATGGGAGGAATCCAGCTGCAACGGCAGGCTGACCACGCTCTGCAGGGCCTTGACCACCTGTTCCATCAGGGCAGGCTCATCCACGCCGGGCGCACCTACGTTCACATCCAGGATCTTGGCCCCGGCCTCGGTCTGGCTCACGGCCTGTTCCAGCACATAGTTCATATCCCCTTCCCGCAGGGCCTGCTGGAACCGCTTTTTGCCGGTGGGATTGATGCGCTCCCCCACCACCGTGATGCCGTCCACATCCACGCAGTCCATGGGGCTGCACACCACCGACTTCATGGGGTGGTCTGGGCGGCCCGGCCTGCAATCGGCAAACACGCCGTTCAGCAGCTGGATGAACTCCGGGGTGGTGCCGCAGCATCCGCCTGCAGCAAACAGGCCCAGCTCCCGGTAGGGCTTCATCTGCATGGCGTAGAGCTGCGGAGTGATATCGTAGCCCGAGCCATCAGCGCGGGGCAGGCCCGCGTTGGGCTTAACGAACACCGGGAAGCTGCCGGGCAGGGCCTCGGTCAGCCGCTTTGCCATGGGGAAAATCTCCTTGGGGCCAAGAGAGCAGTTGATGCCCACGGCATCGGCCCCCAGGCCCCGGGCGGTGGCGGCAAAGCTCTCGACCGTGCAGCCGGTAAAGGTGCGGCCGCCTGCTTCAAAGCTCATGCTGGCCAGCACGGGCAGGCTGCTGTTCTCCTTGACGGCCAGCAGGGCGGCCTTCAGCTCATACAGATCGGTAAAGGTCTCAAGGAACACGAGGTCAGCCCCGGCGGCCACGCCTGCCCGGACGATGCGGCCATACTCTGCCACAGCATCCTCAAACGCAAGGGTGCCGTTGGGTTCCAGCAGCTCCCCCAGCGGCCCCACATCCAGCGCGGCCAGTGCACCGTAAGGGGCACAAGCCCGTTTGCAGTTGGCAATACCCGCCGCAATGATCTTCTCCAGCGTGTACTCGCTGCCCGCCAGCTTGTGGGCGGAAGCGCCAAAGGTATTGGCATTGATGATGCGGCTGCCTGCGGCGGCGTACCGGGCATGGATGCTCTCGATGAGCGCCGGGTCGGTGATGTTCAGCTCCTCGGGGCGGGCCCCCAGTTTCAGGCCCGCTGCCTGCAGCATGGTGCCCATGCCGCCATCCAGCAGGATGGTATTGGGCCGGTCAAACAGTTCATTCGCTTGCACAGGTGATCCCCCTCTTTCTATATTCGCACCGGGTGCGGAGCACGCAGTGCCCGCACCCCGCCAGATGCCCCCGGACCGGGTGATCGCTGACCCCCAGAATGGCCGTGATGCTCTTGCGGGGGGTCATCAGGTTGTTTTCCGTGACACAGAGCCCGGCGCGGCGGGCGGTGTCCAGCGCGGCTGCCAACAGCGGCTGCACGGCAAGGGGCCAGTCCCCATAGCCCGGGGAATAGCGCCCCGTCAGATACTTGCCCTGCCGGGCGGCCCACTGGCGCAGCTCAGCCTCAGCGGCCTCCGCAGCCTGTTCGGCCAGCGCGGAGCCCAGCGCATCCGATGCCACACCGGCGGCGATATCGCCCACACCGGCCCGGCGGATCTGGGCATCCACACCTGGGCCAAGCGTTACAGCCAGCAGCAGGGCGGCGGTGCAGCCTTCCAGATGCTTTGCCACATCTTCCCCCGCCAGAATGCCCGCCGCTGTCAGGCTGTCGGGGTCGGCCTCCAGCCAGACTGCCCGGGGCGTGGCTGCCGCCAGCAGCGGCACAGCGCATTTTTCCAGCAGCGCCTGGGTGGCCGCGTCCGCGCCGCCCCGGGCTCCAAAGTACCGCGCCGCCTGTGCAAGGTCGATGCCCTCCGGCTTTTCCAGCCGCAGCGGCATACTTGGCCCAATGCTCATCTGCCCGCCCTCCTTTACAAGAATAAAGAATAGATTTAGTATACAGCACCGGGGGCCAGCCGTCAACGATTTCAAAATTTCCAACTTTTTTGCAATAAACCTATTGACAATCTAGGTAAATAGGGATATAATCCAGACAACAAATCCACCAACCTAGTGGGAAATTGAAATCAAGTTTCCCGGGGTCGTAGAGGATTGGGAAAATCGTTGAAAGGAGGGCACAAAAATGACGCTGATCTGGAAAAACCTGCTCCACGCGAACTTCCGTTGTGGGCGAATGTACACCACCCGGGCAGAATATGGGACCGAGCGCTGTGCATTGCCCTCTGCAGACCGAATGTGTGTGCGAATGTGATGGCAAAGCTGCCAAAGCGCTAAACCCGAATTTTGCCCGGTGCACTGAAATGGTGTCAGTGACCGGGATTTTTTATGCGTCAGAATTATACTTTAAGTACAGATAGAGAGGTTAATTACTATGTCTAACTATAAATTTGAGACCCTGCAGCTTCACGTTGGCCAGGAGCAGGCCGATCCAACAACCGATTCCCGCGCCGTGCCCATCTACCAGACCACTTCCTATGTGTTCCGCAACAGCCAGCACGCCGCTGACCGTTTCGGTCTGGCCGATGCGGGCAACATCTACGGCCGCCTGACCAACTCCACGCAGGATGTGTTCGAGAAGCGCATCGCTGCTCTGGAGGGCGGCGTGGCTGCTCTGGCTACCGCTTCCGGCGCTGCCGCCATCACCTACACCATCGAGGCGCTGGCACAGGCCGGTGACCACATCGTGGCACAAAAGACCATCTACGGCGGCAGCTACAACCTGCTGGAGCACACCCTGACCCAGTTCGGCGTGACCACCACCTTTGTCAATGCTCACGATCTGGCCGAGGTGGAGAACGCCATCCAGCCCAACACCAAGGCCGTCTATCTGGAGACCCTGGGCAACCCCAACAGCGATATCCCCGACATTGATGCCATTGCCGCCATTGCCCACAAGCACGGCCTGCCGCTGGTCATCGACAACACCTTCGGCACCCCGTACCTGATCCGTCCCATCGAGCACGGCGCAGACATCGTGGTCCACTCCGCCACCAAGTTCATCGGCGGCCACGGCACCACCCTGGGCGGCATCATCGTGGACAGCGGCAAATTTGACTGGAAAGCCAGCGGCAAGTTCGGCAATATCGCTGATCCCAACCCCAGCTATCACGGTGTTTCCTTCGCCGATGCCGCAGGCCCTGCCGCCTTCGTCACCTACATCCGCGCCATCCTGCTGCGCGATACCGGTGCCACCATCTCCCCGTTCAATGCATTCCTGCTGCTGCAGGGCACCGAGACCCTGAGCCTGCGCATCGAGCGCCACGTGGAGAACACCAGGAAGGTGGTCGAATTCCTGGCAAACCACCCCCAGGTGGAGAAGGTCAACCACCCCTCTCTGCCCGATCACCCGGATCACGCCCTGTACGAGAAGTATTTCCCCAACGGCGGCGCATCCATCTTCACCTTCAACATCAAGGGCGGCCGCGAGGAAGCCTTCAAGTTCATTGACAACCTGAAGATCTTCTCCCTGCTGGCAAACGTTGCAGACGTGAAGAGCCTGGTCATCCACCCGGCCTCCACCACCCACAGCCAGCTGAACGATCAGGAGCTGGCCGAGCAGCAGATCTATCAGAACACCATCCGCTTGTCCATCGGTACTGAGCACATCGATGACATCATCGCCGATCTGGAGGCAGGCTTCGCAGCCGTCCGCGGCGAATAATCCCCCTGCCCCCCATGCTCTGACAAAAACTCTCCTCCATTCTCCTTTTTGATCGTGTGTGCAAAGAACCGCCGCCCGAAATTTCCGGGCGGCGGTTCTGTTTTTGTGTGTTCGTGTTTTACAGCCGGCGTTCCAGCCAGTCACCAATGTCAGCAAAGACCTCTTCGCGGTTCAGCTCCACCAGCAGCTCATGCCGGGCGCTGGGGTACAGCTTGACCTCGATGTTCTTCACACCGGCATCCAGCAGGCTCTTGACCGCCCGCTTCACGCCTGCGCCCTGTTCGCCCACCGGGTCGGCATCACCTGCCAGGAACAGCAGGGGCAGATCTTTGGGCACCCGGGCCAGAAGGGCCGGGTCGTACAGCCGCAGGATGCCGCTGAACATGCTGTAATAGGCGTTCAGGGTAAAGATAAAGGTACAGCGCTCGTCGGCGCGGTAGCGGTCCACCTCCACCGGGTCACGGTTGAGCCAGTCGTGGGCCGTGCGGCCCTCCAGCCCCTTGTTGTACCCCAGAAACGAAAGTCTGGCCACCAGTTTGCTGCGGTAGTGCCAGCCATGGAACACGGCCAGCACCCGGCAGATGGTCCTGGCCAGCTGCACCAGCGCTTTGGGCTGGTAGCCGGTGCCCATGATGATGGCACCGTCCAGCTCATCGCCCCACTCACAGAGGTACTGCCGCGCGTAGAACGAGCCCATGCTGTGGCCCAGCAGGAAATAGGGCACGCCGGGATACAGCTGTTTTGTCAGGGTCGTCACAGCGTGCAGATCCTCCAGCAGGGCGCGGTTGCCGTCGGGTTCGCCGAAGTAGCCGTAATCCTCTTTGGTGCGGATGGACCCGCCGTGGCCCAGGTGGTCGTTGCCGGTGACAAGGATGCCCCGGGCGGCCAGGTTCTCGGCCAGCGGCTTATAGCGGTCGATGAACTCCACCATCCCGTGGGAGAGCTGCAGCACCGCCCGCACCTCTCCCTCCGGCACACAGCGGAACGCGTGGAGCGTCCGCCCCGGCTGGCAGGACGGCAGGGTAAAGTCGATCATCTGGCTCATGGGCTGCCCTCCTTCTCCGCTTTATTTTTTCATGCTGCCGATCTTCTTGCGGCAGGAGGTGCAGATGCAGTAGCCTGCATACTGGATGGCGTTGTCGTCCACCTCGCCGCAGAAATCGCAGCTGCCGGTGGGGCGGTATTTTTTGAGGATGATCTCATCGCCCTCCACAAAGATCTCCAGCTTGGCATCGTTGTCCAGCTTCATGCTGGTGCGCAGCTCCTTGGGCAGGACGATACGGCCCAGGCCGTCAACGCCGCGGACGATTCCGGTACTCTTCATAGTTTTTTCTTCTCCTTTGTCATTTACACCTCAGACAGCCATTTTCCAATTTTCTCCCGGCCCTGATCTCTCCTTCAGAGCCTTCAAAGGAAAATTGTGCCATCTCTCCCACTCAGTATACAAAATTTCCAATCATTCGTCAATGATTGCGTGCAGTTTCGACAAAAAGATTTTTCTTTTGCTTCCAAACGCCCATTCTGCCAAATCTGCGGCCGATTCGTTGACAAAACAGCGCACAGCGATTAAACTAAAAGGTAGCTATCCGCAATTTTTTGCCTGTAAATATAAAGGAGCGTTTTTTTATGCCGAGCAATAAAGTCCGCACCCGTTTTGCCCCCTCGCCCACCGGCTACATGCATGTTGGCAACCTGCGCACCGCGCTGTACACCTACCTGATGGCCAAGCACGAGGACGGCACCTTCATCCTGCGCATTGAGGACACCGACCAGGGCCGTTACGTTGAGGGCGCTGTGGATGTCATCTACAACACCCTGCGGGAGACCGGCCTGCTGTGGGACGAGGGCCCGGACATCGGCGGCCCTGTGGGCCCCTACGTTCAGAGTGAGCGGATGGGCATGTTCAAGCAGTATGCTGAGCAGCTGGTGGCAGAGGGCAAGGCCTACTACTGCTTCTGCACCGAGGAGCGGCTGGAGGCACTGCACGCCGAACAGCGCGCCAACGGTGAGATGACCCACTACGACGGCTGCTGCCGCGACCTGCCCGAGGAGGAGGTCAAGCAGCGTCTGGCCGCAGGTGAGCCCTATGTCATCCGCCAGAAGATCCCCAAGGAGGGCGTGACCGGCTTTGACGATGTGGTCTACGGCCACATCGAGGTCGAGAACAGCGAGATGGACGACCAGATCCTCATCAAGACCGACGGAATGCCCACCTACAACTTTGCCAACGTTGTGGACGACCACCTGATGGGCATCACCCATGTCATCCGCGGCAGCGAGTATCTGTCCTCCACCCCCAAGTACAACCTGCTGTATCAGGCCTTTGGCTGGGAGATCCCCACCTATATCCACTGCCCGCCCGTGATGAAGGACGCGCAGAACAAGCTGTCCAAGCGCAACGGCGATGCCAGCTATCAGGATCTGGTGGCCAAGGGCTACCTGAGCGAGGCCGTGATGAACTACATCTGCCTGCTGGGCTGGAGCCCCAAGGGCGAATACGCCGAGCAGGAGATCTTCAGCCTGGAAGAGCTCATCAAGATCTGGAGCCCGGACGGCATCTCCAAGTCCCCCGCCATCTTCGACCCCCTCAAGCTGCGGGCCATCAACGCGGAGTATATCCGCCGCCTGAGCCCCGAGGAGTTCCAGAAGAAGGCCGAGCCCTGGATCGATCAGGCCGTGCACACCCCCATCGACAAGAAGCTGCTCTGCGCCAACCTGCAGCCCCGCTGTGAGGTGCTGGGCGAGATCCCCGAGCAGCTGGACTTCTTTGACGCAATGCCCGACTACGATGTGAGCCTGTACACCAACAAGAAGCAGAAGACCACCCCGGAGACCGCCCGGGAGGCACTGGAAGCCCTGCTGCCCCTGTTGAGCGACGAGAGCCTGGACTTCTCTGACCGCGACACCGTGTTCAACGCCTGCAAGGCCAAGGCCGAAGAGCTGGGCAAGAAGAACGGCTGGCTGCTCTACCCGCTGGGCATTGCCCTTTCCGGCAAGCAGCGCACCCCCGGCGGCGGCACCGACCTTGCCTGCATGATGGGCCGCGAGACGACCCTTGCCCGTGTCAAGGCTGCCATTGAGAAGTTGAACGGTTGATCTTCCTTTCCCTTTTCGCAATCATATCCACGGAGGTGTTTTTATGATGTACCCGTTTATGACACTGGATGACAACACCGAGATCGTGCATTCCGAGATGCAGCCAGACCACCGTGTAAAGGTCTACATCGAAAAGCCCGACGAGAAGGATTGTTTCCACTCTGCGGTCTGCTATCTGCCGGATTATACCTGGGAGGATGTCAGCGGCTTCACCCCTGCTGAGATCAACCGCTACCAGAAGTTCCTGGAATCCACTGCACATCTGATCCTGCAGTTTTCCCAGGAAGGAGGGGTAGAAAATGCCGCAGGTTTTTAAGATCGGCTCCTACTGGGTCTACTTCTGGGCCAACGAAAATGATCCGCTGGAACCCATTCATGTCCATGTTTCACAGGGTGCTCCCAGCAGCAACGCGACCAAGATCTGGATCACGCGGGCCGGGAAATGCTATCTGTGCCACAACAATTCCAACATTCCGCCCCGTGTTCTGCGAAACATCATGGCCATCATCGAAGCACGAAGCGATGAAGTGGTTGCCAAATGGATGAATTTCTTTGGTGAAGTGCGCTATTTCTGCTGATTTGAGCCGCTTCCCCGCATGACCCCATAAAACGCCGCGCGCCCGCGCTACAGTATATGCAAAGGGCGCGGGAAACAGAACATTGCAAAAGATCCCCGCCGGAAAGCGGGGATTTTTTCATGCCGGAAACCACAAAACTCCACCCGAAGCAGCCTGTTGCCGCCGCGTTGGCCTCCCGGGCGGCGGTACGCCCGGCCCTGCGGCAGGGCGGGGCCTTTGCGCTGGGCCTTGCCGGGGGCTGGGCCGTTCTCTACGGGGCCCTGCTCCCCTTTGGGCTGGGGCTGACATTGGGCCTGCCTGCGGACTGCTTTGCCGCCTGCGCAGCCGGAGCTGCGCTGAGCATCCTGTTCCACGGGTTCGGGGCATTTTCACTGGACAGCCTCTGCCTGCTCTGCGCCGTGGGGGCGGCCGTGGCCGCCCGATGGCTCTGGCCCGGCAGGCTCCGCCCGGCATTTCTGGCCGGGTGCGGGGCGCTGGTGCTGGGAGGTGTCTGCTTTGCGCTGGGGCCCGGCGGGGCAGGCTTCACGCTGGTATTCTTCTGCGGGGCAGATGCCCTGCTGGCGGGCGGCTTTGGCTATGCACTGCAGCGCTTCCCGCCCGAAAAGCCCGGTTTTGGCACCCTGCTGGCCGCTTCTGCCGTGGCGGCAGCGCTGGGCGGGCTGCGCTTCGGCCCCCTCTGCCCCGGGGCAGCAGCCTGCGCCATGGTGGATGCCGCCCTCTGCTGTCGTGGTCAGGAAAAGCCCGCGCTGGCCTTTGCTGCCTTCACCGGGGCCGCGCTCTGCGCAGCAGATCCTTCCCTTGCCCCGGCAGCGGTGGGGCTCTGCTGCGGCACAGCGGCAGCGGTCCTGCTGGCCCCCGGGCGGCGGGCTGAGACCCTTGCCGCCTGTGCGGGCGGGTGTGTGCTGGGGGTGCTCTGTGTTCCCGCCCCCGGCACGGCCCTGCCCCTGCTCCTCAGCGCCGGGCTGGGCCTTGCGGTCCCCGCCTTTTTCCCAAAACATTGGCTGACACCGGTACCGGAAGCCCCCGCGCCGCCCGAGGAGCCGCCCCGGCTTTCTGCCGCCGCCACCCGGCTGGAAGCAGTGGCCGAGAGCCTTTCCTCGCTGGCCGAGACGGTGAACGCTGTGTACGATGCGTTTCCCCGCCGGTGCGACACCTTCCGCTGGGTCATCGACAACACCCACGACAGCCTGTGCTTCAACTGCGGGCGGCGGGAGACCTGCTGGAAGCAGGAATACACCGCCACGCTGGAGGGGATGAACGCCCTGCGGCCCATTCTGGAACAGCAGGGGCACCTGCAGGCCAGCGACCTGCCCGGCCAGCTGTCCAGATGCATCCACCCGGCGGCGCTCTGCGCGGCGGCAAATCGCTCCTTTGCGCTCTACCGGAGCCGGAAGGAAGCCCACGTCCACGCTGAGGCCATGCGCACCGCCCTGACCGAGCAATACAGCGCCATGGCCGATGCCCTGAGCGTGCTCAGTGAGCAGCTGGGCCGCCCCGGGAACCCGGAGCCCTACAAATCCGGGCGGGTGGCCGCGTTTTTTGCCAGCCTGGGCACGCCGCCGCTGGAATGCGCTGTCACGCTGGACGACCTGGGCCGGACACGGGCGGCGGTCACCCTGCCCCGTACCCGCTTTTCTTCCCCCGAGCTGGCCGCGCTGGCGCAGGAGACCGGACGCATCTGCCGCCGGGACTTCGACCCGCCGCAGGTACTCTCCTGCAAAGGGATGACCACCCTGCTCTTCTGCGAAAAGCCCGCCCTCCGGGCCGTGTTCGGAAGCGCAGGCACGGCGGCAAAGGGCACGGTCTCCGGGGATGCGGTCCAGCAGTTCTGCAGCCCGGCCGCTGCCCAGATGATCCTGTGTGACGGCATGGGCACGGGCCGCCCGGCCGCCGTGGATGGCAGCCTTGCCGCCGAGCTCACTGCCCGCCTGTTGAAAGCCGGTTTCACCGCTGAGCTGGCGGCGCGGCTGGTCAATGTGGCGCTGGCCCTGAAAAGCGATGAAGAGAGCGGGGCCACCCTCGACCTGATCAGCGTGGACCTTTACACCGGCACAGCACGGATCTTCAAGGCCGGGGCCGCCCCGGGCTTTCTGGTGCACGGGGGCCGCGCCCGTCCGGTGGGCGATATCAGCCTGCCCATCGGCATTCTGGGCGGCGTGAACGGCCAGAGCCGGGTGGTTCATCTCGCCGCCGGGGACTATGCCGTACTGGTCTCGGACGGTCTGCTGGTGGACGGCCCCGGCTGGGTGGCCAAGCAGCTGGAACTCTCCGCCGCCGCAGGCGACCCGCCCGATAAGGTGGCCCGGATCCTTGTGGAGACCGCCCGCGCCCGCGCCGAACAGACCGGCCGGCCCGATGATATCACCGCCGCCGTGCTCCGGTTAGAGCCCTGCGGACATTGAAAATTTCACAAAAGGGGCATATAATAGCCTTATCTTTTCCAAGGGAGGACTGCCCATGTTAAAACTCACCGTTTCCCAGGATGGCAGCGGCGATTTTGCCAGCATCTCGGAGGCCGTGCTGGCGGTGCCCTACGAGCTGGAAGCAGAGATCTGCATCGGCCCCGGCATCTACCGGGAAAAGCTGGTCTGTGAAAAACGGGCGCTCACCCTGCGGGGCGCGGGAGCCGATGCCACCACCCTGATCTTTGGGGACGGCGGCAAGCTGCCCCACCCGGATGGGCGGCCCACCCACACCTTCCGCAGCTACACCGCCTTTTTCAGCGGCGGCAGCGTAACGGTGGAGGATCTGACCATTGCCAACGATGCCGGTCCGGGCAGTGCCGTGGGACAGGCCATTGCTGCCTATGTGGATGCGGAAAAGGCCGTGTTCCGCCGGGTAAGGCTGCTGGGCAACCAGGACACGCTCTTCTGCGCGCCCCTGCCCGAGGCTGAACGGGAGAAGGACGGCTTTCTTGGCCCCCGCAAGTTTGCGCCCCGCCGCCCCTCGGCGCAGTATTACCAGAGCTGTGAGATCGCGGGGGACATCGACTTCATCTTTGGCGGGGCCGATGCCCTGTTTGAGCAGTGCATCCTGCGCACGGTAGACAACCACCTTCCCCACAGCTACATCACCGCCCCTTCGGGCAGTGCCAACGGGTTGGGCTTCGTGTTCTGGGACTGCAATTTCGTCTCCGACTGCCCCGCCGGAACGGTCTATCTGGGCAGGCCCTGGCGGCCCACCGGCAAGACTGCTGTGCTGGACTGCCGCCTTGGAGCCCACATTGCACCGGAGGGCTTTTCCGGCTGGAATGACCGCACGGACACCTGCCTTGCCCGCTTTGCCGAGGCCGGAAGCAGCGGCCCGGGGGCACGCCAGCGCCCGGACTGGATCGCAACGCCTTCTGCCGCCGATGCTGCCGCCCTGCTGGCCCGGGCGCGGAAGCTCTGCCGCCCCTGAGATCAAAAACAAAGGAATACGAATATGAAAAAACTCCCCAACGCCGTAAAATGGCTCATTATCGTGGTGGTGCTGGCCCTGATGGGCTGGATGCTGGTCAAGGTGAACGACCGCGCCTCCCGCGTGAAGATGCCGGAACCGGACAACAGTCTGGGCATTTACCGGAAAGCAGATGCTTAAAAAAGAACGACCCTCTCCGTCATGGGATCAGAATGACGGAGAGGGTCGTTTTACTTTGTATCCGTTGCAATGAACCAGAAGGTCGTGCCTTTGCCCAGCGTGCTCTGCACGCCGAAGCGGAAGCCGTGCTGCTGGAAGATGGCCTTGGTGATGGAAAGCCCCAGGCCGGTGCCCTGCTTGCCCGCATCAGAGCGGGAGCGGTAATACCGGTCAAAGATATAGGGCAGATCCTCGGCACAGATGCCGGGGCCGTGGTCCTCGATCTCCACCCGGACTCCCTCGGGCACCTTAGAGGCCCGCAGGAGGAAGATGCCGTCCCCGCCGATGTGGTGCATGGCGTTGCCCAGCAGGTTGTGGAGGGCGCGCTGCATCATGTTGGGGTCGGCATAGACAGGCAGCTCTTCCTCCGGCAGTTCCAGCTTGAGCTGCCAGCCATTTTGGGCACAGACCGCGTCATAGCGCTCACTGACCTCATCGCAGAGCTGGCCCATATCAAAGTGGACCTTCTCGCACTTTTCCGCGCCGCTGGTCACCTTGCTCAGCTCCATGACGCTGGAGACCAGCGCTGTCAGCCGGTCAGCCTCATCCACGATGATGTTCATCTGCTCGTCCCGGTGGGCCTTGTCGTCGCCGGTGATGTCCCGAACCGTCTCCGCATACCCCTTGATGAGGGTCAGCGGGGTGCGCAGGTCGTGGGAGACATTTGCCAGCAGGTCGCGCTGCATCTGAGCCGCGTGCTGGACCTCCCTGGCCATGTGGTTGAACTCCTGCGCCAGGTCGCCCAGTTCGTCCCGGCGGTTGGTCTCCACCTGCACGGCATAATCGCCCTGTGCCACCTGCCGGGCCGCCCCCGAAAGCTGGCGCAGGGGCTTGGTGAACCACTCACTGAACAGCCACGCCGCGCTCATGGAAAAGGCAAAGATCAGCGCCGCCGCCAGCGGCAGCACCGTGCTCATCACCTCACCGGCCTCCGAGACATGCATCAGGCTTGTGGTCACCAGCACGGTATAGCTGCCGTCGGAGGTCGTTCTGCCCACCATCAGCTCCACCGTGCCCGAGGGCGTGGGCGGATTGATCTTCCGCACACAGCTGCCGGTCTCGCGGCAGAGCTGGCGCATGGCACGGGCGGTGCTGTAAGAGGGCAGCTCGCTGTTTTCATCGGTGGGCCGGGTGCGGTGAAGGTTGCAGTAGGAGAGGTTCTCCACCTTGAAGATCTGCCGCAGCGTGACATCGGAGATATCCACGCAGAAGCTGCTCATCCCGCCGTTTTCGTAGATCTCGCTGCTGAGCTGGTTAAAGAACTGGCTGTTGACATAGAGCTGACTGCCGAACCCCCAATAAGAGAGGGTCTGGCCGTCGGCAATGGCATCGTCCAGCTTCTGCACGATGGCATCCGCCTGTTCGGTCAGCTGCTTCTGGATATGGGTGGTGTACAGGGGCTCCAGCAGCTGGGTGCACAAAAACCAGAACAGCACCAGCAGCAGCAGACAGATGAAGCAGAGGAACCACATCAGCTGCCCGCGGATGCCCACGGTACGCCGCTTTTTTTCGGGTTGCCGCATCAACCGCAAACCTCCTGTTTAACGCGCTGCATCCGGGTCGAACTTATAGCCGATGCCCCACACGGTGGCAATATAGCCCCGGCATTTGCCCAGATGACCGCGCAGCATCTTGACGTGGGTATCCACGGTGCGGTCCTCACCGAAATAGTCGTAGTTCCACACCTTCTGCAGGATCTTCTCCCGGCTCAGGGCAATGCCCTTGTTGGAGGCCAGGAACACCAGCAGGTCAAACTCCTTGGGGGTCAGGCTCACATCCTCGCCCGCCACCCGCACGGTGTGGCTGGCCGTGTCGATGGTCAGCTCACCAAAGGTCATGGTGCCGTCCGATGCCTCGGAGCGGGGCATGGTGCGGTTGAGCACTGCCTTGACACGGGCCACCAGCTCCCGCGGGGAGAAAGGCTTGACCACATAGTCATCCGCGCCGCCTTCCAGACCGGCCAGCTTGTCATACTCCTCGCCGCGCGCGGTCAGGATGATCACCGGCGTGTTGATGTGGCGGGCGCGCATCTCGCGCAGGCAGGTCATGCCGTCCATAAAGGGCATCATCACATCCAGGATCACCAGATCAAAACCGCCGCCGCTCAGCAGCGAAAGGGCGGCAGAACCGTCGCCCGCTTCCTCGCAGACATAGCCTGCATATTGTAAATGCTCCCGGATCAGTTCCCGGATGCGGGGTTCATCATCAACGATCAGTATCTTTGCCATCTGAGGTTTCCTCCTCGTTATCAAAATAGCTCCAGTTTCTAGGGGTATCATAATATAATTATTGGAAAATTTTGTGAAGTTTAGGTGAATGGTTTGGAAAACCGCCGCCCCATTTTTCTTAGTATACCACAAAAGCTCTGCAAGAAACAGCGGGAGCCTGCTGCCCGCTTGCTTCTCTGCTATAAAGTGTGCTATACTGATTTGATAAAAACAACCACCAGAACAAAGGAAATCTGCCTATGCGCATCGGATTCGTTGAACTGCTTCTCATCCTGCTCATCGCGTCACTGACCATCGGGCCCAGTGCGGCCCTGTGGGTAGACCGCTGGCTTCGCCGCGCCAACCGGGCCAGCGCCGCCGCTGCCCGCCGCCGGGCCGTGCAGGAGGCCCAGCGTGCCGCCGAGCGGGAGGAAGTGCTCCAGAGGTTCCAGAAATTGAGCATCGTGTTTACGCTGGCCGCGATTGCTGCGCTGGTCTGGGCGCTGGTGCTCCGGCCCATTGAGGCCCCTCCCAAAGCCTACACCGCCCCGGATCACCGGCAGGCCTCCGGCGCGGCACAGGCAGCGCTTTCCACCGACCGCAGGGAGATCTGGGATCTGGGCGGGTATCAGGGTGTGGACTGCATCCGCACCCGGGATGGCCTTGTCTATGCGGCGGCGTGGAACGGCTCCTCCCTGAAGAAACGCACCAGCGATCTGGTGCGCACCGACGGCGGCAACGCTGCGGTCATCCTGAGCGTAGAGGGCGAGCTGACCGGCTTTGCGTTCGATGCTGCGGGAGACCTGTGGCTCACAGTCCTCACCCCTGCCGGAGGCACTCTCTGCCGCGCCCGGCACGACAGCTGGGGCGCTTCGGTGGAGCAGGTGGTCACGCAGATCGACGGGGCCCCGCTGGGAGCCCTTTCTGCCGTGGAAGTCGGTGCGGACGGCAAGGTCTACTTTGCCATGGTCGGGCAGGAGAGCGCGGAACAGGGGCTGGAAAGCGCCCTGCGCACCGAGCTGCTGGCCCACACCGGAACAGGCGCGGTATACGTTTATGATCCCGCTGCCCGCACCGTGGAGCAGGTGGTGGGCGGCATTGCCGGAGCGTCCGGCCTTGCGCTGGACGAGCACACCCAGACCCTCTACATCTCCGACCTCGGCAGCCGCTGCATCTGGAGCGTGGCGGCCTCTGCCCGCAGCCTGACCGCAGGGGGCAAGGGCTGTCAGAGCAGCTTCAGCGGGCTGCCGGGCTATCCCGGCGCGCTGGCGCTGGATGAGGACAGCACCCTCTACATCAGCTACCGCTGGGCCAGCTCCAGCTGGCTGGAACGCCATGCAGGCAGCACCTTCCTGCGCGGTGTGGCCCTGCGGCTGAGCGAATCGATGCAGGAGAACCTGTTCTCCCTGCCCGCCGACGGCATCCGCGCCGAGGCCGTTTCCACCGCCAGCGGAAGCTGGCTGTGGAGCTTTTCCGGCAAACCTCAGGGCAGCAGCTCTGCCCTCTGCCCGGTGGAGAACCGGGTGTATTTTGGCATTGCGGGAGAAAAAGCGCTTTATTCTGTACGGGTCTGAACCGCTCCGTCACGCTTCGCATGCCAGCTTCCCTGCCAGGGGAGCCCTGGGCATCCCGGAAAAATTGTTGTAAACGCTTGGGCCCAATCGAACATAGAACATCGGGTCATCGCGGCAACCGATCGATACGAGGTAATTGATATGACAGACGCATTCAAACAGCAGATCCAGGCGGAAGCCCGGCAGGCAGTGGAAGAGCTGCTGGAACAGGCAAAGCTGAAAAAGGGCGACGTGTTCGTGGTGGGCTGCTCGTCCAGCGAGATCGTGGGCGGGCACATCGGCAAGGACAGCAGTCTGGAGGCAGCGCAGGCCGTCTACGCAGGCATTGCGCCGGTGCTGGCCCAGCGCGGCATCTGGCTGGCGGCACAGTGCTGCGAGCACCTGAACCGGGCCATTATCATGGAGCGGGAAGCCGCAGAACAATACGGCTGGGAGGAAGTGTGTGTCGTGCCCCGGCCCCATGCGGGCGGCAGCTGGGCCACCACCTGCTGGAAGCAGTTCAAAGACCCCATTGCCGTGGAGGAGATCCGTGCCCACGCCGGTATCGACATTGGCGGCACCCTGATCGGGATGCACCTGCGCCGGGTGGCCGTGCCGGTGCGGCTGAGCCTGAACCGGATCGGCGAAGCAAACATTCTCTGCGCCCGCACCCGTCCGAAGCTCATCGGCGGGGAGCGCGCAAAATATACCGAGGAGGACTGATGCCTTATGGCAGAAAAAACACCGGAAGAGATGCGGGAGGCCGTGCTGGCCATCCGTGAAAAGATGGCCGCCGCTGCCCGGGAGGCAGGCCGCGACCCTGCCGAGGTCCAGCTGTGCGCCGCCTGCAAGACCCGCACCGCTGAAACCGTGGCCGCAAGTGCCGCCCTGCCCATTGACGTGTTTGGCGAAAACCATGTGCAGGAGCTCTGCGCAAACTTTGACGCAGGCGCTTACTGCGGCAAGCCCAGCCATTTCATCGGGCACCTGCAGACCAACAAGATCAAAAAAGTCCTGGGCCGGGCCAGCCTGATCCAGAGCGTGGGCAGTGAACACCTTCTGACCGCCATCGAGAAGGAAGCCGCCAAGGCGGGCATCGTGCAGAACGTCCTGCTGGAGGTGAACATCGGCGGGGAGGAGAGCAAGAGCGGCGTTTCGCCGGAAGCGCTCTGGCCCCTGCTGGATGCCGCTGCCGCGCAGGAGCACATCCGGGTCAAGGGCCTGATGGCCATTCCCCCGGTCAACGATGACGATGCACAGAATCGCCGGTACCTCGCCGCCGTCCATGACCTGTTCGTAAAGGCCGGGGAGCGCGGCTATTCCAACGTGGAGATGCAGACCCTCTCCATGGGCATGAGCGGCGATTACGAGAACGCCATCCGCGAAGGCGCAACGCTGGTGCGTATCGGCACCGCGATCTACGGCGAACGGGATTATAGCAAGAAATAAACCTCTCCGTCATCGCTGACGCGCAGACTGAGAAGTTGAAATCAAGGAGGAACCATGGCAAAGCAAAACATCAAAGACCCCGGTGCGCATCACAACAGCAGCGGCGCGCTCATCCGCCGCTTTTTACCCTATCTGGCAAAATACAAGGCAGTGCTCTTTCTCGACCTGTTCTGTGCCGCGCTGACCACACTGTGTGACATCTTCCTGCCCAAGATCATGAGCACCATCACCAACTCGGCCATGGGCGTGGGCATCACCCTGACCACCGGCATCGTGCTCAAGCTGGCGGGCATCTACTTTGTGCTCCGCATCATCGACGGTGCGGCCCAGTATTTCATGTCCGGCATCGGCCACATCATGGGCGTGCACATCGAGACCGACATGCGCCGGGATGCCTTTGACCATCTGCTGCTGCTCGACCACACCTACTACAACAACACCAAGGTCGGCACCATCATGGGCCGCATCACCAACGATCTGTTCGATGTGACCGAGTTTGCTCACCACTGCCCCGAGGAATTTTTCATCGCCTTCATCAAGATCCTGGCCTCCTTCATCATCCTGTGCCAGGCCAGCATCCCGCTGACGCTGGCGGTGTTCGCCTGCGTGCCCCTGATGGGCGTGGTATCCGTTTATCTGAACGGCCGTCTGCGTGCCCGGTTCCGGCAGCAGCGCATCCAGATCGGTGAGCTGAACGCCACCATCGAGGACAGCCTGCTGGGGCAGGGCGTGGTAAAAGCCTTTGCCGCCGAGGAGCAGGAGCGTGCCAAGTTCGAGCAGGGCAACAAGGACTTTGAGCACATCAAGACGCTGGGCTACTACGCCATGGCGGCTTTCAACACCTCCACCCGCCTGTTCGACGGCCTGATGTATCTGGTGGTCATCCTGGCGGGTGGCCTGTCGCTGGTCAACGGTAAGATCACCGCCGGTGACCTGGTGGCCTACATGCTCTATGTCACCACCCTCATCGCTACCATCCGCCGCATCGTCGAGTTTGCCGAGCAGTTCCAGCGCGGCATGACCGGCATCGAGCGCTTTGCCGAGATCATGGACACCCCCGTGCCCATCCACGATGCCCCAGATGCAAAACCCCTGCAGCCCGGCCCCGGTGCCATCCGCTTTGACGATGTCAGCTTTGAGTACCCGGACGACCACAACAAGGTGCTCCACCATGTCAGTCTGGACATCAAGGCAGGTGAGCGGCTGGCTCTGGTCGGCCCCTCCGGCGGCGGTAAGACCACTTTGTGCAACCTCATCCCCCGCTTCTACGATGTGACCAGCGGCCACATCTACATTGACGGGCAGGACATCCAGCAGGTCACCCTCAAGAGCCTGCGCGAGGACATCGGCATCGTCCAGCAGGACGTGTACCTGTTCAGCGGCTCTGTGGCGGATAACATTGCCTACGGCAAGCCCGATGCCACCCGGGAGGAGATCATCGAAGCCGCCCGTCTGGCCGGTGCAGAGCGCTTTATCATGGCCCTGAAGGACGGCTTCGACACCTATGTCGGCGAGCGCGGTGTCAAGCTCTCGGGCGGCCAGAAGCAGCGCATCGCCATTGCCCGTGTCTTCCTGAAGAACCCGCCCATCCTGATCCTGGACGAAGCCACCAGTGCACTGGACAACGAGAGCGAGATCCTTGTGGGGCAGAGCCTGGAAAAGCTGGCCCATGGCCGCACCACCCTGACCATTGCCCACCGCCTGACCACCATCAAGAACTACGACCGTATCCTGGTGCTTGGCTCCGAAGGCATTGTGGAATCCGGCACCCACGACCAGCTGCTGGCAAAGCAGGGCGTGTACTACCGCCTGTGGAACCAGCTGCCCGGCGAGGACACGCTGTAACCCAAGAATTCAGAGATGATAAAAGCGGAACCGCTGTACTTTTCAACGGTTCCGCTTTTTGTTGTGGAAAAATAAAGGGCTGTTCCCTCTTCGTATGTATAATATTATTCCTCATCCTTCGGGTTGTCCAGATGCTTGCGCTGTCTGCGTGTCAGTGCGGCGCACAGCTGCAGCAATGCAAAACACAGGATACCGGTAAAAACACCGGCAATGACAGCACCGACCCAGTATCCATAGGAAAAACCGCTGATCAGCGTAACCGCCACCACAGCAACCAGAGAATACACGGCATTGGCCGGGGCCGTATCCAAAAGGTGACGATCCCACAAACCATTGCGCAGACACGCAACACACATATAGATGCAGCCGATCATAAATACAACCCACTCTCCGGCAGCCTTGTCCGCAGCCCCGAACATCGTCTGCACGATCCACGCTGCCAGAAGGCCGCCCCACATCAACCAGAAGCCACGCCCCTCAATTTTGCGCAGAGTTTGCTCCTGCATCTCGTCCAACTGGTTTTTCTTGCTGTATAGTGAAAATCTCATAACTCATTCCTCCCAGAACAGTTCATCCAGTGTTTTTCCCAAAATTTTGCAGATGCTGCGGCAGAGATTGATAGTGGGGTTGTACTCGCCCTTTTCGATCGCGTTGATGGTCTGGCGCGAGACCCCAGCCGCTTCTGCCAATGCCCCCTGCGTCATATCTTTTTCCGCGCGGGCAGCTTTCAGTTTCAGATTCTTCGGCATCCTGTCACCTCGTATATTTCCTGTGAGGGTGAACTCGTTCCCTCTGGATACAGAATAACACTCACCAGACATTATGTCAAGTATAATTTACTTTTTGTCCTGTATTTTATATTTCAAAAATAGAAAAAGCCCCGTGTCCGGCATATCGCACCGGCACGGGGCTTTGCAATGATTTCAGAAAAACGTTCCCGACCCGCCTGGATGTAAGGATGCAACCGGACGCGCTCCAAAATCCCGGAGATAGTGCTGTTCCAGTTCGTCCGTTTTTGCCTCAAAAATAACCACGGCAGATTTACAATCGTTTTTTCATCAGCTTCAGGTTCGTTGCTTCTGCCATCCCGAAGCCGCCGTAAAAGTGCATGTGATGCGCATCATCCGGACAGACCAGTTCAATCATCTGTGCACCACATTCCCGCACACGCTGTTCCACTTCTTGGAGAAGTAATCTGCCATACCCCTTGTTCTGATACTCCCCGAAGATCAGGATCTCGTCGAGATAATAGAATGTAAAATCATCGTAGCTTTCCAAAAAACCGATGACAAGCCCTGTTGGAATATCGTTGTCATCTTCTTGCATCAGGCAGAGGGAATCCTCCATCGTTACCATTTGATGGATTCGCTTATATGCCTTTTCATAAGTCCAGCACCCGCCAGAATGTTGGTTGTAGTGATTCATGTAAAGCGTTGCTACTTTTTCAATATTTTTCTCTGTAATAGGGGTATAATTCATTGATTCAGCTCCTTCTTCTTATAAAATAAAAATCCCCATGCCCACACGATTGAGATGTGGGCATGGGGCTCAACCATTTCATCAGGTCGCAGCTTTCTGCAAGTAAAACTCACTTTCTGCCACACGGGTCACAAAGTCGTATTCCAGACGGGTAGCCCGGGAGGGTACGATATCATACCGTTTGCAGACGGTGCGGAAATAGGAAAAGTATTCCCTGTCCTCTTCATCCAGCGGAGCAACCCACCGGCATTCGGTCGTCTCCATCATTCTCCCACGATGAGCCGCACGGCACCATAGATGCCGGCATCATTGCCGAGGGTAGCGGCAACGATGGGGGTCTCGCGGCAGGAACTGAAGGCATAGGTCTTGAAATGCTCCCGCAGGGGGTTGAAGAGGACATCTCCGGCACGGGCGACACCGCCGCCCACCATGAACATCTCGGGGTCGGTGGTGGAGGCAATGGAGGCCAGCGCCATGCCCAAAGTGTCGGTCATCTCGTCCACCTCACGGGCGGCCAGTGCATCGCCTGCACGGGCAGCATCAAAGACATCCTTGGCGGCAAAGTCGGTGCCGCGCAGGGTGCAGGGGGTATCCGGGTTCTCGTCCAGCAGCTTCTTCATGCAGCGGACCACGCCGGTGGCGCTGGAATACTGTTCCAGACAGCCGTGCTTGCCGCAGCCGCAGACCGCCGTCTCGTGGGGGTTGACGGTGATGTGGCCGATCTCGCCGCCTGCACCGTGGGCACCCTCGGTGATCCTGCCGTTGACGATGACACCGCCGCCGACACCGGTGCCCAGCGTGACCATCACCGCGCTGCGGCAGCCCTTGGCACAGCCCATCCAGATCTCGCCCAGCGCGGCCACGTTGGCATCGTTGCCCACCAGCACCTTGATGCCGTCCAGCAGGCCGGACAGCTGGATGGAGACGTTCCGCTCACCCCAGCCGCCGAGGTTGGCGCAGACAATGGGCACAATGCGGCTGTCCAGCACAGGGCCGGGCACACCGACACCCACGCCCTCCACCTGCTCGGCAGTGATGCCGTTTTCCTGCATCTTGTCCTTCACGGCCTTGGCCAGGTTCCCGAGGATGTGTTCCCCTGCATTGGAGGTGTCGGTGGGCACCTCCCACTTTTCCAGCAGAGCGCCCGCCGTGGTGAACAGGCCCACCTTGGCCGTGGTGCCGCCCAGGTCGATGCCGAATGCGTACTCTTTCATATTCATTTACCCCTTTTTTGCGGCGGTCAGGCCGCCGGTTTTCTCATCGTTATCATTATAGCATATCCATTTGCAAAAGACAGAGGCTGAAACAGGATTTATGCAAAAAGCCGAAAATCCGTTTCGATTTTTGGCAAAGCAAAAGGCCCTCCCGCAGCGGGAGGGCCGGAAAGCCTTGGGAGAACTTACTCCTCGTCAGAGGATTCCTCTTCTTCATCCTCATCCTCGTCGTCATCATCCGTCTTGGGCTTATAGAAAATGCCGCTGAGGAAGATGCTGATAAAGTACAGCAGGCACATGGGCACAGCCACGAAGCACTGCGACACGATATCGGGCGGGGTGATGATGGCTGCGACCAGGAAGATCAGGACAATGGCAACGCCGCGGCCCTTCTTCATGATCTCGGGGTTTGCAATGCCCATCTTGGCCAGAATGATGGTGACCAGAGGCATTTCAAACACACAGCCGAAGATGATGAACATGGTCAGGCAGAGGTTGATGTAGCTCTCGATGCTGATGGATGCCGTGATGTAATCGGTACCCTCCAGCGTAACGAGGAAGTTCAGCATGAACGGCAGGGTGACCTTGTAGGCGAACAGCACACCCACGCAGAACAGCGCCAGACCGAACAGCAGCACCAGCCGGAAGAAGAAGCTCTCGCTCCGTTTCAGGCCGGGCTTTGCAAAGGCGTAGACCTGATACAGCGCCACCGGAATGGTCACGATCACCGCAGCGATCAGGGACACCCGGAAATACTGCATCAGCTTTTCCTGCGGGGCCAGGAACACGAAGGTGTAGTTCGCATTCATTGCCATGGCCGTCAGCAGGTCGATCAGCTTATCCGAAATTGCCAGGAAGCCGATCACGCCCACTACAAACACCGCCGCGCAGATGATCAGCCGGTTCCGCAGCTCTTTCAGATGGCCGGTCAGCGTCATACTGCCGTCGTCCGACATGACTTCGGCTTTCTTTTTGCGCTTCACGTTGGTAGCCACAAATTACTCCTCGTCCTTCTTCTCAGCCTTTTCCTCGGTCTTGGTCTCGGCAGGCTTGGCATCGCCGTTCTCATCCACGTCGTCCATGCCTTCCTTAAAGTTCTTCATGGTCTTGCCGAACATTTTGCCCAGCTTCGGCAGGTTCTTGGGTCCAAAGATGACCAGAACGATGATCAGAACAATGATAAGCTCCTGAGGTCCGATTCTCATAATAATAATCTCCTTTTTCCTCTTGCCGCGCCGCTCTGGCGGGCTGGATTCCAGTTTTTATCCTACAACCGCGGGCGCGGGTGTATCCATGTACTTAGACCTTTGCCTCCTCGGCAGGGGCAGCCTCCTCAGCGGGAGCAGCCTCGGCAGGGGCCTCGTTTGCAGCGGGGGCCTCCTCGGGCTTTTCCTCTGCAGCAGGCTCTTCTGCCTTCACAGGCTCAGCGGCAGGCTCCTCCGCCTTGACGGGCTCTTCGGGCAGCTCCTCCACGGTATCCTCCAGCTCGGCCACTTCCTCGACCTCTTCGGCCTTCTTGGCTTCTTCCTTGCTGGTCTTACCGATGTTGGTAAAGCTCTTGGTGACATCCTTCATGCTGTCGTCGATGTCCTTCTTGATGTCGGTCAGGGGAGCAACAGCTTCCTTGATGGGGGCCTGGATCTCGTTCAGGGGCTCCACCACATTCTTCTGGATCTCCTCGGAAGCGGCACCGGTGTACTTCTTCAGCTCCCGCAGCATCTTGCCGAGCTTGCGGGCGTACTCGGGCAGCTTATCGGGGCCGATGACCACGAAGGCCACGATGGCCACCAGGATCAGCTCTGTAAAACCAATTTTCATAGCGTTCCAATTCCTTTCCTCTCACACAACAGGCATCCTTTGCGGCCTGCCGTGCTGTTACTGCACAGGGGATGCGGCGCGGTGTGCGCCTTTGTTGCCCTATGTATACCGGAAGTGTGCGAACTTCAAATGAACTTATTTTGAACAGTATATGAACAAGAGCAATTTTGTCATCAATTATATAACTGTCCGGATATTTACGCTTAGATATTGCGTTTCGGAATCACTTGACCGGATTGGTCAGCGTACCAATACCATCGATCTCGCACCGCACCACATCCCCGGGCTTGAGGAACTGCGGCGGGTCCATACCCATGCCCACACCCGCCGGGGTGCCGGTGGCAATGATGGTGCCCGCTTTCAGGGTCATGCCCTGCGAAAGCTCGGCAATGACATGGTCGATGTCAAAGATCTGCAGGGCGGTATTGGAATCCTGCCGCTTCTCGCCGTTGACAAAGCTGCGGACGCCCAGCCTGGGCGGGTAGTCGGCAAAGGCATCTGCCGTGACGATGCAGGGCCCGATGGGGGTAAAGCCATCCAGACTCTTGCCGAAGTACCACTGTTTGTGCGCCGTCTGCACATCCCGGGCCGAGACATCGTTCAGGATGGTATAGCCGAAGATGTAGTCCCGGGTCTGACCGGCGGGCACATCCCTGGCATCCCTGCCCAGCACCACAGCCAGCTCACACTCATAATCCAGCTTTTTCACCAGATCGGTGTGGGCCTCGATGGGGCCGCCGTCCGGCACGGCGCGGGTCACGCGCTTGGAAAAGTAGATGGCATCCTCGTGCTTGGTGGCAAAGGCAGCGGCAGAGTATTTCTCCGCCTCATCGGAGTGGGCCATATAATTGATGCCCAGGCAGATGACATCCTGTGCCGGGGTCGGGATGGGGCTTTCCAGCGTGACGGCCTCCACAGGCAGAGCGGGAATGCCCGCAATGGCCAGCGACAGCCCATACCGCACCTGCGGGGTCAGAAACGGGATGGCCTCGCTCAGGGTCTCATAGCTCAGGCCCAGCCAGCTCAGCGGCCAGACCTGCCGCCCATCCTCCGATAAAATCGCCGGGTCTTCCACGCCGTCCGGCAAACGGCAGGTAATAAAGCGCATACCGTATCCCCCTTCTCAGTGCCGATACGCAATGGCGTTCCGGATACGCTCCGCCTCGGCCTGACCAGCCAGCTGGCGCACCAGTTCCAGTGCAAAGGGGATGGCACCGCCCAGCCCATAGCTGGTGGTGATGTTGCCATCCACCACGACCTCTTCATCGTGGACGATGGCACCGGCCAGTTGATCCTGGAAGCCAGCGTGGGCGGTGGCGTTCCTGCCCTCCAGCAGGCCCAGAGAGGCCAGGATGCTGGGGGCGGCACAGATGGCAGCCACCTTCCGGCCGGCCTTGGCAAAGGCGGCACAGGTTTCGGTGACCGTCTTGTTGGCGGCAAGGTTGGGTGTACCCGGGATCCCGCCGGGCAGAACGACCATGTCCACATCGGAATAATCCACTTCCTCGGCCAGTGCATCGGCGGTCAGGTGGATCTTATGGCTGCTCACCAGCTCCCTGCGGCCCATGGCAGAGGCCACGATGACCTCCACCTTGGCGCGGCGCAGCAGGTCTACCACCAGCAGAGCTTCACACTCCTCGGTGCCATCGGCAAAAAATACAACTGCCTTACTCATCTTTACAGACTCCCTTCTAAAAAAGCGCACCGCAGGGCGGGTGCTCCCCTGCCCCGCGGCGCGCGGTCCGTGTTATTCTTCGGCGGGCTGTTCCGCCTTTTCTTCCAGCAGGCGGCGCAGCACACTGTCATCCTTGCTGATGACCCGGCTCACCCGGCTGATGATGGCGCTGGACGCACCAATGTTGCCCATGATGCTGGTATAGCTCTGCTTGTTGACCAGCTTTTCCGCGATGTTATACCGCTGCTCCATTGCACTGAGCTCAGCGTAGCTGCACACATCCTGTAAAAAGCGGTAGCACTCCTCAGGCGTTTTCAGCTCCAGCAATGCAGAATACAGGCCGGACTCTCCGGTGGGATGATCTTTTGCCATGGCTTGTTCCTCCCCTATCGTTCAGGTTGGGTCTGGCCCGCGCGGGGCACTTCAATACACTACTTTATTGTAGTGCAAACGCGGCAAAAAATCAACGGGAAATTTACAGCATTTTTTCCAGCGTGGTCAGCTGCATGGGAATGCCCGCCGCTTCTGCCTCGGCAGGGCCCAGCACGCGGTAGCCTTTGGTCTTGAAGAACTGCAGCACCGGCAGGCACTTGGTGTGCACCTCGCAGTACAGGCGGCCCCGGCCCTCACCCCGGGCCAGACGCTCACAGGTGGCCAGGATATCCCGGCCCAGTGCCTTGCCCCGGTACTCGGGCTTGAGGTAGAGGTGGAGCAGGTGCAGGGCCGTGTTCTCCATCTTCCAGGCAAAGTAGCCGATGGTCTTGCCGCCCAGCACCACGAGGAAATAGTTCACATCGTTGTCGATATCCGCCTCAATGGCATCGGCGCTCTGCAGCGTTTCCACCAGCGTATCCAGCTGCTTTGCAGGGTAATAGCGCTTGTAGACCTCGTGCCAGATCTCACTGGCAAGGTCAGCGTTGGCGTGAATGTATTTGGCCTTTGCGACCAGCTTGTAATCGGGTTTCATAGTGCTCCTTATGCGTATACGATATAATCCGGCTTGCGGGGGGCGGCGGGGCGGGGCTCCTCTGCCGGGTAGCCCAGAATGCAGTGGCCCACACCGATATAGTCCCCCTCAATGCCCCACTTCTTCAGCAGGGCCTTGCCCTCTTCGGTCTCGAACTCTTCCTTTGCGCGGTTGATCCAGCAGCTGCCCAGCCCGATGGCGGCAGCTGCGTTCATCAGGTTGCCCATCACAAGGCTGCCGTCCTGCACGCCACAGCGGGCATTGGCATCCGCCAGCACCACCAGAATGGTGGGGGCACCGTACATGGGGTCCCCCGTGTTGCCCATCACGGCGGCATTCATCCGGGTGAGCTGGGCGCGGGTCTCAGCATCCTGCACCACCACGATCTTTGCGCTCTGGCGGTTCATAGCGCTGGGGGCAAAGGTGCCTGCGCGCAGAACGGCTTCCAGCTCCTCTTTCGTGATCTGCTCCGGCTTATAGGCGCGGCAGCTGCGGCGGGTCTCAAGGGTATGTAAGGTCTCATTGGTCATAGCAATTTCCCTCCCTAAAAGTTCTGGTGTTATTGTACCATACAACGCCGTAAAGTGCAAAACAAAAAGGCGGCTGCGCCTTCCTTTTTGAAAGCGCAGCCGCCTGATTGCTCTTCGTTGGTTTGGAACGAGATGTTTTACAGCGCGGTCTTGATGTTGTGATGCGTGGAGCTGTAACGAACAACTGCTTCCATCAGGGCAACGGGCCACAGAATGACCTTACCCAGGATCTCGGCCGGCTTGACATCCACCGTATCCATGCTGTTGATGCCGAACAGAACCAGACAAGCAATGCCGCAACCCAGAATGTAATAGTACATAAGTCAAACCTCCTATATTTTTCTCACAGGCTTACGCCTGAAGCTCATGTGTCGGCGGGGCGCTTTCCGCTCTCCGCATCCTTACTATACCGCAGTTTCGATGTAAAGTCAATATCCAAAAACGTGAAACAAATTAAAGTTTCTTTTGAAAGTCATTTTGTTCATGTAAATAAAGCAGTGAAGTTTGCTTTGCTTTATAAATGTGAAGTTAGTGTCCTGAATTGGCCGTGAGCCGGAAACAAATTGTTCACATTCTGCCCCGAAAGAGGCCGAAAACGGGCGTTTTGTCCTTGCAGAAAAAACAGAAAATGGTGTACAAAGCGCCATCTGCAATTTTGTGCAGAACGCCCTGCAATAACAGCTGTTTTCCATTCGTTTACAGGTTAAGGAAGGACGTGTCGGATTTTTTTGTTTTTTGAAGTGAGGATACCGCCATGAAGAAAATTTTTCGCAAAAAAATTTTTGCCTTTTTCCTCTCGGCCCTGCTGGTGCTGGCCCTTTCCCTGCCCGTTTTTGCAGACATGGGCCCCAAGCCCTCGGTCACACTCAAGCTCTATTACACGCCGGGCCAACGCTATGCGGTCACCCTGCTGGGCAATACGGCCCTCAACGGCCCTTGGACCGCCCCGGCAGACTACCGGGAGCGGATGGGTTCCTGCGAGGCCTGGGAGGCCTTCCGGAACTACCCCGCCCCCGAGGGCTACTACTTTCTAGGCTATTTTCAGGAATACCCCGGCGATGCCGATGCAGAGTTCGTCTGGAGCTACTACCCGCCCAACAAGTTCTATGTTCTGCTCTATAATATAGAGACCGGTACATTCTACCGCAGCGAGGAGCCGGTGGAGCGCTATGCCTTTTCCAGCGAGTGGCAGGTGCTTCTCGATTCCCAAGACGGCCTGCGGGTCTACCACAACCGCAACGATTCTGACATCCTTTCCTCCTTTGCCGCCCGGGTGCTCATCACCCTGATTTTAGAGCTGACGTGGGGCATCCTGCTTTTCGGGCTGCGCGGCCCTGCCCAGCGCGCTCTCATCGGCAAGGTCAACCTTGCCACGCAGATCATCCTGAACCTCGGGCTGTGCTATGGCACGCTCTATCTCGGGCCGATGTTGGGCAATTTCCTTTATTTTGCACTGGAGGTACTGGTGTTCTCCGTGGAGGCCTTTGTCTACAACCGGTATCTGCCCTGGCCGGAGGGCAAAAAGCCTCATCCCATCCTCTATGCGCTGACCGCCAATCTCCTTTCCTTCGGCATCGGGCTGGAATTGAACACTCACTGCACCAACACGCAGATCCGGCTGATCGGGCTTGTCTGTCTGGTGCTGTGGTACGCCGGGCCGTGGCTCTGTCGAAAGCTGCGGAAAGTGCAAAATGCACAATAAAAAGAAAAAAATTCGTCAAGAATCAATCTTGTTGCGTACCGGGAAATCCGCTATAATAGAAGCGTCAAACCAGATTTTACCGGAAAGGAGACACGGACGTATGGCAAAAGCATCTCAGGTCGTTTTACTGGAAAATGAGTTTTACCTCATCAAGGCACCCAATGGGAAGGTGTTGGAGATCAAGAACTTCAACACGGAGAACGGCGCGGCCATCCGTCTGTGGGACTACGCCGGACATCCGTGGCAGCAGTGGCAGTTCGTGGACGCTGGCGAGGGACGCTGGCGGATCAAAAACCGCTTTACAGGCAAGTTCATCGATCTGGCCCTGGGCGGCGTGGTCGAGGGCACCTGGCTGCACCAGTGGGGCCGCACCAGCGGGCTGAGCCAGTGCTGGGAGCTGGAGTCCACCCGGAACGGCCGCACCCGCATCCGCAATGTGCTGGCCGACAAGTACATCGACCTTGTGGGCATGAACACCTCCAACGGTGCACAGGCCCAGATCTGGAATTACGTCTCGGGCGGCAATCAGGAATGGAACCTGGTGCGCGTTGACCCCGACACCGCACAGACCAACGCCCGTGCTGAGGAAAAGCGGGACCCGGAGCCCACGCCCTCCCAGCGCAAGCACCAGAATGATCTGGTGCGGAAGCTGAACAACGCCGGAAAAGGCCGGGCCGCACGGAAATAAGAAACGATAAAAGCGTCCCACAGGGGGCTCCCTGTGGGACGCTTTTTGTAATGCTGACAGAAACGGAGAATTGCTGATGGATCCCAAATTTCCCATGCGCAACACCACCCTGTGCTATCTGGAACAGGATAATGCCTACCTGATGCTCCACCGCGTGACCAAGAAGAACGATCTGAACCACGACAAATGGATCGGCGTGGGCGGCAAGTTTGAGCCGTTTGAAAGCCCGGAGGACTGCCTGCTGCGGGAAGTGCAGGAGGAGACCGGCCTCACCCTGACCTCTTACCGCTGCCGGGGCGTAGTGACCTTTCTTCTGGGCGAGCTGACCGAATATATGTTCCTTTACACCGCCGATGCCTGGACAGGCACACTGGTAAAGGATGCCGCCCGGAACGAGGGCATTCTGGAATGGGTGCCCAAGGAGCAGGTGGAGCAGCTGCCCATCTGGGAGGGCGACAAGATCTTCTTCCGCCTGCTCAAGGAGGACAGACCCTTTTTCTCGCTCAAACTCCGATATGAAGATGATACGCTGGCTGAAGCCGTGTTGGACGGAAAACCTTTATAACTCCCTCAGTCACGGCTTTGCCGTGCCAGCTCCCTCGGAGAGGGAGCCTTTTAGCCTCCCTCATTGAGGGAGGTGGCATCGCGCAAGCGATGACGGAGGGAGTTTAGTTCAGCTTCAGATCGCCCTCTTTGATCCAGCCCAGCTTGCGCTCGATCTCGCAGAAGAGAACGCTCAGGACAGCGGGCAGAACAAAGCAGATCAGGGCCATGGCAGCCCAGTCCATGGGGGTAATGGCGGCCTTGGTGCCGGCGGCAATATCGTTCACCCAGCCGGTGTACACGCCGATCTGGCCCACCAGACCGCAGGTGCCCATGCCGGAGGAGACCGCCGCGCCGTTCATCTCAAAGTGGAACAGGCAGGTCGCCAGCGGGCCGGTGATGGCCGAGGCCAGCGTGGGGGCGATCCAGATGCGGGGGTTCTTGATGATATTGCCCATCTGGAGCATACTGGTGCCCAGGCCCTGGCTGACCAGGCCGCCCACACCGTTCTCCTTATAGCTCATCACGGCAAAGCCGACCATCTGGGCGCAGCAGCCTGCCACAGCAGCGCCGCCCGCCAGGCCGGTCAGGCCCAGAGCCGCGCAGATGGCGGCAGAGGAGATGGGCAGGGTCAGCGCCACACCCACGATGACAGACACCAGAATGCCCATGACCAGCGGAGCCTGCTCAGTGGCCCACATGATCAGGGTGCCCACCTTGCTGGCGGCAGCACCGATGGGAGCCGCAATGAGCATGGAGAGGCCCACGCCCACAAAAATGGTCACCAGCGGGGTGACAAGGATATCGATCTTGGTCTCCTTGCTCACGGCCTTGCCCATCTCAGCAGCCACAATGGCAATGATCAGAACAGCCAGCGGGCCGCCTGCGCCGCCCAGCGCATTGGCCGAGTAGCCCACGGTGATCAGGCTGAACAGCACCAGCGGGGGGCAGTGCAGTGCCCAGCCGATGGCACAGGCCATGGCCGGACCGCTCATGGCCGAGGCATAGCCGCCCAGATCCACCAGCACCTCCAGCCCGGTCTGCTGGCCCAGCGTTTTGATGATGGTGCCGATCAGCAGGCTGGCGAACAGGCCCTGTGCCATGGCACCCAGAGCCTCGATGAGATAACGCTGCGGAGTGATAACGATATCCTTCCGCTTCAAAAAGTCCTTTACACTTGACATAGACTCTTCCTAACCTTTCTCTCCCGGCCCATTGCGCGGGAGCTTTCCGTGTCAAGTATCATACCATACACCTGTCAAGACAGCAAGAGGAGGCCGCGTTTTTCGTCCAAAGCGACAAATTTCACAGCTTTGGATGCAATGATTCTGCTTTCCTGCTCGTTTTTACTGTGGAGCGTGTTTTTCTTTCCGCTTTTTCTGCCTGACGCGATGCCGGAGCACAGCGAACTGATTGACGGCGACCCGGGTTTGGGTGTATACTGGGAGAGTAAAAATAGCTTTATCCGCAATGATGCGAGACTATATTGGCGGGCCGGTGCAGTTCGTGTATCCTGCCCGGTCCAGCTTGGAGGCAGAGCAAGCGGCATGAAACCAACATCTTTCAAAAAATCAAGCAAGAACGGCACCGGCCGCAGCATCGGCCAGGCTGTTGCGTGCCTTGTGATGGCGGCAGCCATCACCATTGGCGGTGCGGGCACCACTTTCCTGCTGGCATCCCAGCCTGCGGGCCTGACGGTCGAGCCCGCCGCCCTGCAGACTGAGGGCAGGGTCACCCTGCCCAAATTCGATCATAAGAGTGACTGGAGCGAGGCAAAGGCCGAGAGCACCCAGCCGGAAGAGAGCGCTTCTTCTCAGGAGCAGGCCGCAGCCAGCACCCCTGCTGCACCCGTGACCAAAGCGGAGAACACCGCCGTTGCCCCGGCAGAGAGCACCGCCCCCGCTGCGGAGCCCGCTGTGCAGCCGGAGGCTGTCCCCGCCGACCCCATGGCCGGGGATGCTTCGGAGATCGAAAACGAGAACTCCTTCCCCCACTTCCTGACAGAGACCGAGGCGCTGGCTGCCGAAGACCCGATGGCCGCTCCCGAAGAGACCGCCATCCTGCCCGAAACGGAGGAGACCGCCCCCGTAGCCGAGGAAGCGCCTGCCGCTTCCGAGAACGGCGAGGATGTGCTGGCCGAAGCCCAGATCAAGGATATCAACGGCACCATTCTGCTGACCCCTGAGGAGATCCGGGATGCACTGGACAGCGGCACGCTGGACGAAGAGAGCATCGACCCCACCTGCCTGACCGGTGAAAACGGCCTGCTGCAGTGGCTGTGGGAATTCTTCTTCGGCAAGGATGAGGAAGAAACGCCCCAGTATTCCGGCTGGCGCACCGAAAACGGCAAGACCTATTATTACGACCAGAACACCCACCAGCCCGTCACCGGCATCCAGAGCATCGACAACAAGCTCTATTATTTTGATGCCTCCGGCGTGCAGCAGCCCGCCACCTTCGGCATTGATGTTTCCAAGTACCAGAGCAGCATCGATTGGAACAAGGTGAAAACGGCAGGTGTGGAGTTTGCCATCATCCGCATCGGCTACCGCGGCTACGGCTCCGGCGCGCTGGTGCAGGACCCCAAGTTTGAGGAGCACTTCACCAACGCCCGCAACGCCGGGCTGCGGGTGGGCATCTACTGCTTCAGCCAGGCTGTCAACGAGAACGAGGCCCGCGAGGAAGCACAGGCCTGCGTCTATGTGCTGAATGGCCGCCAGCTCGATTACCCCATCTACTTTGATACCGAGGCTTCCGGCGCGGGCAATGGCCGTGCCGATGGTCTGGGCGTGGAAGACCGCACCAAGTGTGCCGTGGCTTTCTGCGAAGAGGTCAAGGCACTGGGCTACAAGCCCGGCGTGTACGCCTCCACCACCTGGTTCCGCAAGCGGCTGGATATGAGCCAGCTGTCCAACTACTACATCTGGAACGCCCACTACAACGTGGCCTCCAGCCCCATTGCCTGCAACATGTGGCAGGGCACCTGCACCGCCCGCATCCCCGGTTACGGCGGCCAGATCGATGTGAACATCAGCTATATGGGTTAAGTTATGGACCGTATCCGCTTGATCGCATCCGACATGGATGCCACCCTTCTGGACGAACAAAGTCAGCTCCCGGCAGACTTTGAAGAGACGATCCATGCACTGGCAGAGCTGGGCATCCGGTTTGCTCCTGCCAGCGGCAGACCGCTCTATACGCTGGAAGCCATGTTCCCCACCTTACAGGATGAGCTTGTTTTCATCGGCGACAACGGCGGTGCCATCCGCTGGAAGGGACAGAACCTCTTCACTTCGGAGATGTCTCCGGAAGGCTGGCGGGCGCTGAACCGCCTGACCCGGGAGCAGGGCGATATTGCGGTTCTCTGCGGTCTGGAAAGTGCCTATGTGGAGCGGCCGTTCGCCGTCCACGATGCCGTGCTGCGGCATTTCTACACCAAGATCGAATATGTGGACCGGCTGGAAGATGTCGCCGCCCCTGCCGACAAATTCACCATCTACCTGCCACAGCACAATGCGCAGCAGGCCTACGATACGGTCTATGCCAGTCAGCGGAGCATCTACTCCGTAGCCGTTGCCGGTGAATGCTGGGTGGACATCATGAATCCCGGTGTCCACAAAGGTGCCGCCCTGCAAACGCTGGGGCAGCTGTGGGGCTTGCCGCCGGAATGCATGATGGCCTTTGGCGATACCTACAACGATGCCGAGATGCTGCGTACCGCAAAATACGGTTTTCTGATGGAAAACGGCAGCGAACCGCTGCGCCAGAAGGTTCCTTTTCTGGCCCCTTCCCACCGGGAAGCCGGGGTGATGCAGATCCTGCAAAAGGTTCTGGCGCAAAACGGCTTTGTCTGCCCTGCAGATTTTACCCCGGCCCATGAATAAGAGCAAGCAAAAAGAGCGAAGATTCAACCGAATCTTCGCTCTTTTTTGATGTGACTTATGTTTTTATGCAAACATATCCTTCAGCTTTTTGAAGAAGCCCTTGCGCTTTTCGTAGTTCTCCTCTTTCAGGGTACCCTCAAACTTCTTCAGGGCATCCCGCTGGGCCTTGTTCAGCTTCTTGGGGATCTCCACCTCGCACTTGACATACATATCGCCCCGGCCACGGCCGTTCAGGTACTGGATGCCCTTGCCGCGCAGGCGGAACGTCGTGCCGCTCTGGGTGCCTTCGGGCACGGTGTACTCCACCTTGCCGTCAATGGAAGGCACGGTGATGCTGTCGCCCAGAACCGCCTGGCTGTAGGTGATGGGCACCGTGACCCAGACATCATAGCCGTCACGCTGGAACACCTCGCTGGGCCGGACCGTGACCATCACGATCACATCACCGGCAGGGCCGCCGTTGGCACCAGCATCGCCCATGCCGCGCAGTGCAAAGCTCTGATCGTCGTCGATGCCCATGGGGATGGACACCTCCAGCGTTTTCCTGGCGGCAGTTTTTCCGCTGCCGTGGCAGACCTTGCAGGGGTTCTTGACCAGCTTGCCCTTGCCGCCGCAGCGGGAGCAGGGCTGCTGGGTCTGCATCACGCCAAAGGGCGTGCGCTGCTGCCGGATGACATAGCCGCGGCCGCCGCAGTCCGGGCAGGTCTCGGGACTGCTGCCGGCGGCGCAGCCGCTGCCATGGCACTCCGTGCACTCCTGCTGGCGGGTGATGGTGATGTTCTTCTTGCAGCCATGCACGGCCTCATCAAAGCTCAGGGTGATCCGCACACGGATATCCTGACCCTTGCGGGGGGCGTTGGGGTTTGCCTGACGGGCAGAGCCGCCAAAGCCGCCGAAACCGCCGCCAAAGATATCACCGAAGATATCGCCCAGATCGACCCCATCGCCGCCAAAGCCGCTGAAGCCGCCCGCACCGCCGCCGTTCTGGGCTGCATAGCTGGGGTCCACACCGGCAAAGCCGTACTGATCGTACAGCTGGCGCTTCTTGGGGTCCGAAAGCACCTCGTTGGCTTCATTGACTTCCTTGAACTTTTCCTCGGCATCCTTATCGCCGGGGTTGTAGTCCGGGTGGTACTTCATGGCCAGCTTGCGGTAAGCCTTTTTGATCTCCGCATCGGTGGCCGTTTTGGATACTCCCAGCACTTCGTAGTAATCGCGCTTTTCCTGTGCCATAACCATACCTCTATAAAACCAGCAAAGGCCGCCCCGGCAAAACCGGAGCGGCTTTTGCTTTTATCCGGCACGCCTGCCCGCCGGTTTGGCCGGGCATCTGCCGTTTGTGTCAGAACTTAGACTTCCTTGAAGTCAGCGTCCACAACGCCGTCATCGTTGGGCTTCTGCTGGTTGTTTGCGCCAGCATCGGGGCCGGGCTGTGCGCCTGCAGCCTGCTGGGCAGCAGCGGCAGCCTGATACATCTTCTCAAAGACATGGCTCAGCTCATCCTGCTTTGCCTTGATCTCATCGATGGAGCCGGACTGAACAGCGGTCTTGAGGTCGGCCAGCTTTGCCTCAGCTTCGCTCTTCACGTCAGCGGGCATCTTGTCGCCGTTCTCCTTCAGCATCTTCTCAGTCTGGAACACCATCTGATCAGCGCCGTTGCGGATATCGACCTCTTCACGCTTCTTCTTATCATCGGCAGCAAACTGCTCAGCTTCCTTCACAGCCTTGTCGATATCGTCCTTGGACATATTGGTGGAAGCAGTGATGGTGATGTTCTGCTCCTTGCCGGTGCCCAGATCCTTCGCGCTGACCTTCACGATGCCGTTTGCATCGATATCAAAGGTGACTTCGATCTGAGGCACACCACGGGGAGCCGGAGCAATGCCATCCAGGTGGAACACACCCAGGCTCTTGTTGTCGCGGGCAAACTCACGCTCGCCCTGCAGAACGTTGATCTCAACAGAGGGCTGGTTATCAGCGGCAGTGGAGAACACCTGGCTCTTGTGGGTGGGGATGGTGGTGTTGCGGTCGATGATCTTGGTGCACACGCCGCCCAGGGTCTCAATGCCCAGGCTCAGCGGGGTGACATCCAGCAGCAGCAGGCCCTTGACATCGCCCTGCAGAACGCCGCCCTGAATGGCAGCGCCCACAGCCACGCACTCATCGGGGTTGATGCCCTTGAAGGGCTCGCAGTTCAGTTCCTTCTTGACTGCATCGTAGACAGCGGGGATACGGGTGGAACCACCGACCATCAGGACCTTCTTCAGGTCAGAGGGACGCAGGCCTGCATCCTGCAGAGCCTTGCGGACGGGGCCCATGGTGCGGTCGACCAGATCTGCGGTCAGCTCGTTGAACTTTGCGCGGGTCAGGGTCATATCCAGATGCTTGGGGCCGGTAGCGTCGGCAGTGATGAAGGGCAGGTTGATCTGGCTGCTCATTGCGCTGGACAGCTCGATTTTTGCCTTCTCAGCAGCTTCCTTCAAGCGCTGTGCGGCCATCTTATCCTTGCGCAGGTCGATGCCGTTCTCGTTCTGGAACGCATCTGCCATCCAGTCGATGATGCGCTGGTCGAAGTCATCGCCGCCCAGGTGGGTATCACCGTTGGTGGCCAGAACCTCGGTCACGCCGTCGCCCATCTCGATGATGGAGACATCGAAGGTGCCGCCGCCCAGGTCGTAGACCATGATCTTCTGGTCCTCTTCCTTATCGATGCCGTATGCCAGAGATGCGGCAGTGGGCTCGTTGATGATACGCTTGACGTTCAGGCCGGCAATGGTGCCTGCGTCCTTGGTTGCCTGACGCTGGCTGTCGTTGAAGTATGCAGGAACGGTGATGACTGCATCGGTGACAGTCTCGCCCAGATAAGCCTCAGCATCTGCCTTCAGCTTCTGCAGGATCATAGCGCTGACCTGCTGGGGAGTGTACTCCTTGCCGTTCAGGGTCACCTTGTGGTCGGTGCCCATATAACGCTTGATGGAAGCCACCGTATTCTCAGGGTTGGTGATGGCCTGGCGCTTTGCCACCTGACCCACCAGACGGTCGCCGGTCTTGGTGAAGCCGACAACGGACGGGGTGGTGCGTGCACCCTCAGAGTTTGCGATAACAACGGGCTCGCCGCCCTCCATAACAGCCACGCAGCTGTTGGTAGTACCAAGGTCGATACCAATGATCTTACTCATAATGAAAGCTCCTCTCAAATTCAGACCGTTTTTTGTTTATATGATGCTCAAATGTTACCAAGCGGATATTATATTTGAAAACCCTTGCGGGGTCTTGCAAAATCACTCTGCCACAACAACGGTGGCATGGCGGACGATCTTATCGCCCAGCTTGTAGCCCTTCTGATAAACCGTGATCACGGTGCCGCTCTCCTGCCCATCGGGGGCGGGGATCTGCTGCACGGCATTCATAAAGTTGGGGTCAAAGGGCTTGCCCAGCGCCTCGATCTCCTCCACATGGAGGGTGCTCAGCGCCTTGGCGGCTTTGTCCAGCGTCATGGTCACGCCCTTCTTGTAATTCTCGTCGGTGGTGGGGGCGTTGGCCGCCATCTCCAGCGTATCCAGAATGGGAATGATCTGGTTCACGGCAAAGGACACGCCGTCGTTGAACTTCTGGTCAGCCTCACGGGTGGAGCGCTTGCGGTAGTTCTCATACTCAGCGGCCATCCGCAGCAGCTGGTCCTTGGCCTGATTGGCATTCTTCTCAGCCGCGTCCAGCTTTGCCTTCACGGCCTCCAGCTCCCGGGCCTTCTTGTTGAAGAAGCCATCCTTTTTCTTGGGGTCTGCCGCTTCAGCGTTCGTCTCGGGAGCCGCTGCCTGCTCAGGTGCAGTTTCCGGGGCGGCCTGCTCGGCGGTGTTGGGCTCCACGGCAGGTTCTTCTGCCTGCGGGGTCTTTTTTGTTTCTTCGCTCATTCCAGGTCCTCCTTATAGATCACAGTCCGCCGGGGTGCGGCTGCCTGCGGGGTATCTTTTCGTTTGCCGCTCATTCCTTCGCCAAGCTGGTCGGCAAAGGTGTGGAGCAGCGGCATCAGCTTCTGGAAGGGCATCCGGGTGGGGCCGATGAGGGCCACGGAGCCCCAGAGGCCTCCGCCCACCAGATACCGGTCACTCACGATGCACAGGCCGGGAATCTGAGGTTCCAGATCCTCGCCCAGCAGGATGCTTTCGCTCTGCTCTGCCGGGGGTGCAATGAGGGCGGCGGCCTGCTCTTCGTCGTTCAGCAGGCTCAGGATGCCGCCCACCTTGCCGTCCAGCTGGGGCCAGTCCAGCAGGTACTGCTCACCACCCAGATACACATGGGGCTGGGTGGAATCCTGCAGGATGGCGGCGGCAGCGCTGATCACCGGCACCAGCTCCGGGCTGATCTGGCTGCACAGCTCTGCAAGGAGCCGGGGCGACAGATCAACAGGAGCCACAAAGGTCAGGTTCCGGTTGAGCAGGGCGGCAAGCGCCGCTGCATTTTCCCGGGAAAGGCCGGTGCGGACCCGCGCCACACGGGTGCGGACATAACCGGCAGTGGTCACAGCCAGCACCGCTGCGGCGCTGCGGCCCACCTGCACCACCTCGTAGTGGGCGATGCAGAGATCCTCAGCACAGGGAGTGCTGACGGCGGCGGTGCAGCCGCTGATGGCGGCCAGCGCCTTGGCGGCACCCTGTGCCAGCTTTTCCGGCTCGTGGTCAAGGCTTGCGAACACCGCGTCCACACGGGCGCGGGTCACACGGTCCAGCGGCTGGTCATCGGTGAGAAGATGATCCAGATAATAACGGTAGCCCTTGGCACTGGGGACACGGCCTGCGCTGGTGTGGGGCTGCTCCAGCAGACCCAGCTTGGTCAGCGCGGCCATCTCGTTGCGCAGCGTGGCACTGGAAACTGCCATATCAAAGTAGTTTGCCAGCACACTGCTGCCCACGGGCTCGCCCTCGAGGCCATACAGCGCAACGATCGCCTGCAAGACACGCTGTTTGCGTGCATCCATCGTCATAGCGCCTGCCTCCTTCGTTCGCTTTTTGTTCTTTAGCACTCCTTCTTCCTGAGTGCTAAGACCATTATATCCAATTTTGCGGCGCTGTCAATAGCTTCTCAGAAAAGTTTTGAAAGATTCATAATTCTGTCATAAAGCTGGCCGCGCCCTCTCCGTCATTGCTTACGCAATGCCACCTCTCCCGAAGGGAGAGGCAAGACATCACAGAGAACAGATGCTGCTAAATCTGGGATTGCCCTTGGCTCCCCCTTTGGGGGAGCTGGCAAAGCCGAAGGTTTTGACTGAGAGGGTTCGCAACCTAAAAAAGCCGCCGCACATCGCTCTGTGCAGCAGCTTCTCTATTATAAGGTATTACTCCTCCATCTGCTTTGCCAGAAATGCCGCCGCCACGTTCACCGCCTTGAGCTGGGCTGCATCGGGCTTGGCAGTGCGGTCCTCCGTAAGCAGGCCCACACTGCCGGTGACATCCCCCGCCGCAATGATGGGCACAGCGCACAGCAGCGCCCGGGGTGAGCCCTCACAGGGCAGCAGTGCCTTTTCAGGGCTGCCATCGCTCTGGTAGGGTTTGCGGCTGTCCATCAGCTTTTCCAGCGGCTGGCTCACGCTGCGGTCTGCCAGATCCCGCCTGCCCGCACCGGATGCCGCCAGAATGCGGTCCCGGTCTGAGACAAAGGCCGTCAGGGCAAAGCACTTGCTCAGCACATCCACATACTGGGCCGTCACCCCGCTCAGTTCCCCCATGGGCGAATACTTTTTGAAGATGACCTCGCCGTCCCCTGTTGTGAAGATCTCCAGCGGGTCTCCCCTGCGGATGCGCTGGGTGCGGCGGATCTCCTTGGGGATGACCACCCGCCCCAGCTCATCGATGCGGCGCACGATGCCGGTTGCTTTCATAAGGTTCCCTTCCTTTCCATGTTCCGGTTTTGCTTCCAGATTTCTGCGAAGTATGGTTATTCTGTGGAAACAGGAAGGAAATTATTCATTCAGCTCCTGCCGGTGCGCTGCTTGTCCTCATACATCCGGTGGTCGGCCAGGATGCGGATGGCACGCACATCGTCACTGTCACTTGGGTAGACCGCACAGCCGCAGCTGGTGCTAACCTGCACCTCTGCATCCTTCAGGCGGTAAGGCTCCCGGATGGCTGCCTTGATCTTTTCCACCCGGCTCTTGCAGAACCCCTCCGTTATGGCTCCGTTGACGATGAGGGCGAACTCATCCCCGCCGATGCGGAACACCGCATCGCTCTCCCGCACGCAGCCCCGCAGGCGGCTGGCCACCTCCTTGAGCAGCTGGTCGCCCACATCGTGGCCGTAACGGTCGTTCACAGGCTTGAAACGGTCAAGGTCGAGGTAGAACAGAACAAACGGTGTCCTGTTCAGCTCGTTTTCTTTCAACAATGCGTCAAAATAGCGTTCATTATACAGTCCGGTCAGGCCGTCGGTGTTGGCCAGGTCCTCCATCTGCTGGCGGGCCTCCCCTTCCTGCCGGAGGGCGCGCTCCTTTTCCTCCACGCGCAGGCGGGCATCGGTGCGGACACCGTGCACCAGCACGATGCCTGCGCAGAAGAACAGCCCAGCCAGCAGCAGGATGGTGGCGTTCTGGATCTTCCGCATTCCACTGTCCACCACGCCACGGCCGACGATGCCCACAATGGACAGATCCTGAAAGCCCACAGGCTGGTAGACCAGATAATAGCTCTTGCCCTCAAGCCAGTAGGAAAGGCTGCCGCTGCGGCCCTCTGCCACGTCCTGCCGGGCCCGGGTCAGTGTGCCCGCATCCACCTGCGCATACTTCTGCAGGTAGTCGAACAGGTTGTCCATCCAGTCCTCGATCTCGCTCTTGGGCTCCTCCGAGAGCATCACATCGCCATCGGGATGGATGATGTAGCAGTCGCTCTGGCCGCCGTAAGCACTGCCGCCAATCAATTCCTCTATGGTCTTATTCCGATAGCTCACGGCAAGGCTGGTGTAGGTGGTGCCGTCGATCTCCACCGGCGCAATGGGCGCAGAGTATACCACCCGGCGCTCCCCGCTCCGCATGATGTAGCTGGACACCGTAGGCTTGCCGGTGCGGTACATCTCCTCAAAGGCCGTCCAGAGGTGATCCACTTTTTCATGCTTGCCCCGGATGCTCCAATATTCGCAGTTTTCATTGAACAGATACACGCTGCTGTACCGCCAGATCTCCCGCTCGGCCTCATAGCTGCGCAGGCGTTCCTCCGCCAGGCCCTCCTCATTGGCAGCCTGCAGGCTCTTGCCCCACTCGTTCAGCATGTTCCAGTTGCTCCGGCTGAAGATGGTAAACGCCTTATCCACCTGCTCATAGGTCTCCAGCAGGTTGCGGGTGCCTTCGTCATAGAACTGCTGCCGGATGTACAGGACGTACCAGCACAGACCTGTCACCACGACCATCGCCAGCAGCAGCGCAGCTGCCGTCCATCTTTCTTTTTCCTTCCACATATTCAGCTTCTCCTCAGCAGAGCCCCAACTCTCTGCCCTTTTCCGGCCGCATTTCCACAGCCTGCGAAACCACGCAATTCCGTCGAATCAACACTACCAAATTCTGCTTTTTCTGTCAAGGCTTTCGTCAAAGATTATTCGCTGCAAATTTGGGGCATTCTTCTATCCTTTTGCTGCTGTGTATGTTATAATAAAATGTATGGATTTCTGAGGGGGTGCTCTTATGCAGCAGATCGTGATATTGGGCGGCGGTGCAGCGGGCCTTGCCGCCGCATTGGCCGCCGCCCAGTCTGCCCCGGCAGGGGCAGTGCGGGTGACGGTGCTGGACCGCAACCCCAGGTGCGGCAAAAAGCTGTTGGCCACCGGCAACGGCCGCTGCAATCTGGACAACACCGGCATTGCACCGGAGCAGTATTTCACCGCTGATCCTGCCGCCCTGCGGCCCCTGCTGGCCGCGGTGGATGCCGCCGCGCCGCTGGAATGGTTCGCGGCGCTGGGCCTGTACACCCGCACCGATGAGGCCGGGCGGGTGTACCCCTACTCCAACCAGGCCGCAGACGTGCTGGCCCTGCTGGAAGGCCACCTTGCCCGGCTGGGCGTGGAGGTGCGTACCGGCTGCACTGTGCAGACCCTGAGCCAGAACCGCAGCGGCTATACCATCCTGTGCGAGGATGCCGAGGGTCAGGACCAGACCCTGCGGGCCGATGCCGTCATCTGCGCCATGGGCGGCAATGCCGGGCCGCAGTTCGGCACCGACGGCTTCGGCACCCGATTCGCCGCCCAGTGCGGCGGAAAGCTGGAGCCGCTGTACCCCTGCCTGACCGCCCTGCAGACAGCAAAGCCCAACCGATCTCTGGCCGGCATCCGGGCCAAGGCCGCTGCCACCCTGCTGGACCTCGACCGCCACTGCACCGTGGCTGTGGAAAACGGCGAGGTGCAGTTCACGGACTATGGGCTTTCGGGCATCTGCATCATGCAGCTGTCCGGCCATCTGGCCCCGGGGCGGGGGCCAAAGCACCCGGCCGTTGAGCTGGACCTCTTCCCCATGCTGGACGAGACTGCCCTGACCGCCCTGTTTGCGGCCCGGGTGCCCCTGCTGCCGGGCAAGGCACCTGCGGATTTCTGGACAGGTCTGCTCAATCCCAAGCTGGGCCGCGCCCTGTGGGCAGCGGCAAAGCTGCCTGAAAAACCGGTGGACACCCTGCCGGATGCCGCCTGGCAGGTGCTGGCCAACGCGGCCAAGCACTGGCTGTTCGAGGGTCTGACCCCCTGCGGCTGGAAGCAGGCCCAGACCACCGGCGGCGGCCTGAGCCTGACCGAAGTGACCCCCAGCTTCCAGTTCAAGGGCTGCCCCGGCCTTTACTTTGTGGGTGAAACGCTGGACTGCGCCGGCAGCTGCGGCGGCTTCAACCTGCACTGGGCCTTTGGCAGCGGCATCGCCGCCGGGCGTGACGCGGTGCGGAGCCTGAAGCGGCCTGCCTCGAAGCCGAATAAAAAGAAGCGATAAAGAATGACCCTCTCCATCCCGCATCTGACAGACAGACTGCATGGACGGAGAGGGTCATTTTCGTTTCAGATACGCTTGTGTCTCCCGGACCACCACTCCCGAAAGCCCCACCACGCCCACAAGATTGGGCAGCATCATCAGGCCGTTGAAGGTATCGGAGAGCGCCCAGGCCAGATCCAGCTTCATCACAGCACCCACCAGCACCATGGCCGCAAACACCAGTTTATATCCTGCGGCGGCACGCTCCCCCAGCAGATACACCACTGCCCGGGTGCCGTAATGGCTCCACCCCAGCGTAGTGGAATAGGCAAACAGCAGGACCGACACCGCGATGAACTGCGGCCCGAACGCCCCGAACACCGTGGAAAAGGCCTGCCCCACCAGTGCGGAGCCCTCCACACCGGTCAGGGCCGCACCGGTGTCCAGATCCACAAGGCCGCTGGTGAGTACCACAAGGGCCGTGAGGGTGCAGACCACCATGGTATCTGCAAACACCTCGAACATGCCCCACATTCCCTGCTGGACAGGCTCCTCCACGTTGGCCGCGCAGTGCACCAGCACCGACGCGCCCAGTCCTGCTTCGTTGGAAAAGGCTCCCCGCTTGAATCCCCAGCTGATGGCCCGGGCCATGCCGTAACCCAGCACCCCGCCCCCGGCGGCCTGCAAGCCAAACGCCCCCCGGAAGATGGCCGCGAATGCCGCCGGAACAGCCGCCCAATGGACACAGACCACGGTCAGCGCCCCGAACAGGTAGAACAGGGCCATGAGCGGGACGATGGCCTCCGTGACTGCGGCCACCCGCTTCAGTCCGCCCAGTATGACCCGCCCGGTGAGCAGGGCCAGTACGATGCCCGTTGCCACCGGCGGCACCCGGAACACTGCCTGCAGATTGCCCGCAATGGAGTTGATCTGGCTCATATTCCCCATGCCGAAGCTGGCCAGCACGCAAAAGCAGGCAAACAGCACCGCCAGTGCCCGGCCAAAGCCGCCGCCCAGTCCCTCGGCCAGATAGTACATGGGCCCGCCGCACCATCTTCCGGCGGCATCCCGGCGGCGGTAGCAGATGCCCAGCACGTCCTCGGCATAACTGGTCATCATCCCCAGCAGGGCCATGACCCACATCCAGAACACAGCCCCCGGCCCGCCCGCCAGAATGGCTGCCGCCACACCCACGATGTTGCCGGTGCCGATGGTCGCCGCCAGCGCCGTGCAAAGGCTCTGGAACTGGCTGATGGCTTCATCGTCCGTGTGGGCGGTCACGTTCCGGTCCAGGAAGATGGCCCCGATGGTGTGGCGCATCCAGTACCCGAAATACCGCAGCTGGAAAAATCCGGTGCGCACCGTCAGCAGGCAGCCGGTGCCAAACAGCAGCGTCAGCCCCACCGGCCCCCATACCACACCGCCGACCACCGCATTCACCCGCACCAGGCTCTCCCACATACACAAACGCCCCCTGTGCTCTACTGTATGGCACAGGGGGCGTTTTCATGCCCGGGCAGCGGTTTCTGTATAAAAAAGTACATCCCGGCCCACCCTGTTCCAAAACGAAACGGAGGAACACGGGATGCACAAGAACGGTTGGAGGCCCTTCTGGGCGGCTTTGGGGGCGGCACTTCTGGTGCTGCTGCCGCTGGTGGGCGGCACAGTCCTGCTCACCCGGCAGATGGTGCGCACCCGCATCCAGACCGCCCAGCCCCAGAGCGGGGTACCCATCCAGCTGCCCCGGGCCGAGCACCGGATGACCCTGCTTCTCTGCACCGCCGGGGAGCAGCCGGGCTTTTTGCTGGTCTACCTGAACGCCGCCCAGAACAGCCTGAACCTGCTGGCCGTGCCGGGGGAGCTGACGGTTCCCTTCAACGGAGAGACTGCCAGTCTTGCCCACTGCTACGGAGCGGCGGGGCCCGCCCGGTGCCGTCAGGCGCTTCTGGAGATGCTGGGCCTGCCGGAGGATATGTTTTATCTGGCGCTGTCCCCCGCCGTGCTGGAAAAGACCGCTTCCCGTTACGGGCCGGTGCGGGTGGGGTTTTCGGGGGCACTGACTGCCGATGAGCTGGCCGAAACTGAGCTTTCCGCCGCCGTGCAGAGCATTTCAGCCAAGGAGGCCCACGCTCTGCTGTCCGGCTGGGATGCGGACGGCATCCTGCCGCCTGCCCGCCGGGCCGCTGCCCGGGCGGCAGTGTGGGAAGCCTTTTTTCGGCAGGACCTTGCCCTGCTGCCCGCCACCCTGCCGGATGCCCTGCGGGCCAGCAGCACGGCCCTGCTCACCGACTTTGCGGCGCAGGATTACACTCTGCTGGGCACGGTCCTGGAGTTTCTGGCCAACAACAGCGCCCTCCCCCACGCCGAAGCTCTGCCCGGGGCGTGGGATGCAAAAGCGGGCACTTACACGGTCACAGACGCTTCCCGGGCGGCGGTGCAGACCTTCCTCAGCGTTTCGCCCGCTTCGGGGAACGATGCCTCGCTCAGGGAGCCATAGCCCAGCACAAACGTACCGGAAAATTCCTGTTCCCCGCCGGTCAGGTCATAATCGCTCAGTAAACTCAGGGCCACGCCCTGCGCCTTTGCGGCGGCGCGAAGGGCGGCATCCGGCGGGGCATTTTTCAGCCTTGCCAACAGATGCAGGCCGGTATGCAGGCCGGTCAGGGTCAGCTTGTCCGGCGCAAAAGCAGTGCGCAGAGAGGCAGCCAGCGCATCCCGCCGGGCCTTGTAGGCCACGCGCTCCCGGGCAAGATGCCGGGTGAAGTAGCCCTCGCGGATAAAGCGGGCCAGGGTCTGCTGCTCAAACCGGCTGACGGTGCAGGAATAGATCCGGTACTTTGCCCGCCAGGCGGGCAGCAGCTGCCGGGGCAGCACCATGTAGGCGATGCGGATGCCGGGGGCCAGACTGCGGGAGCAGGTGGAGAGGTAGACCACCGGGCCGTCGGCCCCGGCCATGCCCTGCAGGCTGGGCAGGGGGCGGGTATCAAAGCGGAACTCCGAATCGTAATCGTCCTCTATGATATACCGCTGGCCCGGGCAGCGGGAGGCCCAGTGGAGCAGCTCCGTGCGACGGCCCGCCGGCATGGTCACGCCCGTGGGGAACTGGTGGCTGGGCGTGACATAGCACACCGCCGCGCCCGAGCCGGACAATGCCTCAACAGAAAGGCCGTCCGCATCCACAGGCAGGCAGCAGCACGCCACGCCGTTGTTTTCCAGCACCTGCTTCGCGCGCTGGTAGCCGGGATTTTCCACCGCCGTTTTGCCGGGCAGGAGCGGGGCCAGCAGGCTCAGCAGATACTCCATACCGGCACCCACCACCACCTGCTCGGCGGTGCACCGCACGCCCCTGTATTCCTCCAGATAATCCGCCAGCGCCTGCCGCAGCTCCACGTCCCCCTGTGCATCGCCATGGGCCAGCAGCTGGGGCGAGGAATAGAGCAGTTCCTTCTGCAGCCGGGCCCAGGTGCGGAACGGGAACAGCCCCGGGTCCACGCCCCGAGTGGACAGATCGAACCGGACGGGCGGCTCGGCTGCTTCCGGCGGAGCGGCAGACACCGGGGGCGGCACTTCCTCGGGCCGGGTGGGCAGGGCAAGATATTCCTGTACATAAAAGCCGCTGCGCTCCCGCGGCTCCATGTAGCCCTCGGTCGCCAGGATCTGATATGCCGCGTCCACCGTGTTGACAGACACCGACAGCTCTGCCGCCAGCCGCCGCTTGCCGGGCATCCGGGTGCCCGCCGGAATGGCCCCGCTGCGCATCTCGGCGGCAAGGCTTTCGTAGAGCTGCTCGTACAGCGGCACCCCGCTGTCGGCATCCAGTGCAGTTGTCAGATGAAACATAAGACCTCTCCCCTTTTTGGGTGCTTTGCCAAACTGACCCCATAAAAAAACTTTATTCTGGGTATTTTCATGGTGCCAGTTCCGCGTATAATAGGAGCATACCAACCACACACCCAAATGTCAAGTAGTTTTATGGGTAAGTGGCTTTGAAACGGGCGAACGATCTTGCGAAACAGGATGGAGGGGTTTCGCCCCGAAAAATTTGGAGGGAAAAATCATGTCTACAACTGCAATGTGGCTGCTGCTGGCCGTGGTGATCGTTGTCATCCTGTTCGGCAGTGTGCTGTACAAACGCACCTTTACCACCAAGGAGCTGGCCCTGACCGGCGTTATGGCCGCGCTGAGCCTGGTGGCATACCTGTTCTTCCGTGTGCCGTTCTACGGCGGCTCCTCGTTCCATCTGGGCAACACCTTCACCGCCCTGACCGCCCTGCTGCTGGACGGCGTTTCCGGCGGCCTGGCCGGTGCGATCGGTCTGGCTCTGGCCGATATCCTGGCCGGTGACCCGGGCTATGCCGTGACCACCTTTGTGCTGAAGTTCATCATCGGCATCACCTGCGGTGCCGTAGCCCACAAGGTGTTCAAGCTGCGCGATCTCGACCGCCACAGCAAGGGCTACCTGCTCAAGGTCATCGTGGCAGGCGGCTCCGGCCTGCTGCTGAACGTCATCACCGACCCGTTCCTGGGTTATTTCCGCAACATTTACATCTTTGGCCAGGAGTACACCGTGGCACAGGCCCTGTCCAAGATCGCCGGTGGTGTCACCTTTGTCAACAGCGTAGCCTCCACCATCTGCGTGGTCATCCTGTATCTGGCCCTGCGCCCGGCTCTGGAGCGCGCCGGTCTGCTGCCCAAGGGCGAAAAAAAGTAAGCCTCTCATCTCTTTCTGACGCATAGATGGAAAGCCCCCGGCCTGTATCCTCAACATGATATGCTGCCCCTAGAGTAGACAGAGTAAAAAGAAAACTCTGCGTACTCTGGGGGTATTTTCATGTCAAGCAAGAACAATCACGATACAGCGGAAGTAAAATATCAAAGAAATGTCCCGTGTTGGACGCTGCAAGCTCACGTCCGTGCCATGAATCGAGCGGCCTAACGCCGATTTGTACAAAAAATTCGCCATCTCCTTGTGGAAACGGCGAACAAAAATCTTATATTATTTTTTTGTCTACTTGACGGGACACTTCACGGACAGGAAATGCGGGACAGAAGCGCAGAAGATCAGCCCTCGATGAGATCAACGGTCTTCATCTTGACGGGGGTAGTGGGCTTATCGTTCCAGTCGGTGCGGACGGAAGCGATCTTGTCCACAACATCCATACCGGCAACGACCTTGCCGAAAGCGGCATACTGGCCGTCCAGATGGGGAGCGTCCTTGTGCATGATGAAGAACTGGCTGCCGGCACTGTTGGGGTTCATGCTGCGGGCCATGCTGATCACGCCGCGGGTGTGCTTGATGGGGTTGTTCACACCGTTTGCAGCGAACTCGCCCTTGATGTTCCAGCCCGGGCCGCCGGTGCCGGTGCCCAGCGGGCAGCCGCCCTGGATCATAAAGCCGGGGATCACGCGGTGGAAGGTCAGGCCGTTGTAAAAGCCCTCGCTGACCAGCTTTTTGAAATTCTCACAGGTGATGGGGGCAACTTCCTCGTTCAGCTCGATGTCGATGATGCCGCCGTCTTCCATAGTAATGCGAACCATAACGCTACAATACTCCTTTTGTGTTGACCCCGCAGCGGGGGTGTGTGGGGCAGAAATGCCTGCCCGGATATCCCTTATAGTATACCATAGGTTTTGCGGGTTTCAACCACGCAGATGCAACCTTTTTGTAAATTCGGCAAAGTTCCGGGGCCGGGAGCCTGCTTATTCCATCTTCATCCGCTTTGTGATGAGTTGGCCATTCTGTACTGTGCCGTCCGAGATATAATACTTCCACTCGGTCGAGCCATCCGACATCAGATACTCCACAGCAAACACCTGCCCAGCCTGGATTTTTACAGGGTAGTTGTCGGCTGGCAGAATCTCACGGGGTGTCGGCAGCTCCTTGAAGTCCTCGTATGCGTCTTCCAACCGCCAGAACTTTCGGATCTTGTAGCCCTTTACCATCGAAATATCCTGCTCGCCGAAATAGGAGGCTGTGTAGGTCTTTCCGTTGACTTCCAGCGTGTCGATCCGTTCCGGTTCCTGCGTCAGATCTTTGGTATGAAGATGTTCCCCATAGTTCTCGCTCAACTGTTTTGCCATGCGAAAGTCCGAGTTCCGATACTCCGACTCCACAACATGTGTACTTCCATAGATACCCATGATATCGGTGCGGCGTACCGCTTCCAGCTCCTGATAGCTGCGCCGGAAGTTCTCCACCATCCGATCCTCCCGGTATCGGACCGAAGACGCTTCATCCGTCGCCTTGATCTCATAGTACCGTTTGCCCTGTTCCATGTTTTCCTGCGCACGTTTGTACTCTTCGGTATCCTTCTGCCCGTTGGCTTCCAGATAGACCAGATACCGCGGCCCGGTGCTTTCCCAGGTATGGCCCACGTCGGTGCCGTGGAACACGGTTTCCGGGTACTGCTCCTTGATCTGTTTCAGAAAATTTTTCATGACCTCGGTGCCGCCTTCTGTGCCTCCCCAGTCCTTGAACTGCAGATCCAGCAATTCATCATCGTCGGCCTGCATCCACAGGTTCAGAAATTGTGCATCCGTATACGGGAATTCCACAAACAGATCCCGCATTCCTTTTTCGTAATACTCGCCCCAGATGGAAAGTTCCTTGTCGAGAATGCTCTGCTTGCTGTGTTCTTCTCCATAGAGATAGATTTCGCCCTTCGGCCCGTTTTTTACATGGTTCCAGAGCAGCCCTATCAGCAGGGCCGCAATCAGCACGATGGCAGCATATTTCCAGCGTCCGGTCTTTTTTTCTGTTTTCATTCCAATTCCTCTTTCATCTCGGTCATATCGGCCCAGAAGCGTTTAGGGCAGTGGGTCATACGGCCCTTTTCGTTGTGGCGGGCCTTGATCTCCAGCGTTTTGTAGAGCTGCCGCCAGAGCTCCTGAAACTGCTGCTCCTTTTCATCAGGTGGGGGCAGAGTGAGAGGTTCGGCCAGCTCCATGAGCTGAGCCTTGTGGTTCTGGTACAGCAGCACCGCCTGATGGACAGCATCATAGATCAGGAAGTTCTCCTCCGGGAAGCGGGCACAGAAATGCCCGCGCAGGAGGGGCAGAATATAGTTTTTGGGGTGGATGACTGCACCCAGCATCCCCTCGTGCTCCTGAAAACGGACAAAGCCCTGAAACTTGTCCACTTCCCAGTCCAGGCTCTGCTTCATCTGGTAGAGGGGAGCCACCTCCGGATGACCCCGCCGCTTGACCGTACCCGGCCCCAGCGCAAAGGCCAGATGCAGAAATCGGATGAGCCGCAGCTCCTTATCCTCCCAGCCCGAGAGAAAATCCCGGGTAACGAGGGATTCCGTCTCTTCGCCCAGCTTGGCGCGAAAGCTGGCAAAGACCCGCCGGGCCTTTGCGTGGTCAGTGGGGATCTCCTTCACAGGGTAGAGGGTAGCCGTCTCCCGCTCCGGGGTCCAGACCCCGAAGGGCAGCTCATGCTGGGCAAAGCTCTCAAACACACAGCAGAGAAAGCCCTCGAAGCTGCCATCATAGAGGTAGACCACGTCGGCATCGTGGAGCTTCCGGGCAGGGCTTACAGGGCTCTGGCCAGACATTGCACTGCCTCCTCCCGCACCATTTTCTGGGCTGTGCGGGGCGGCACGCCCTGCTCCACCAGCCGATCCACGGCGGGCGGGCTGAACATGCTCAGCTGCTCCACCCCGCCGCTGAATACGTTGGGGTCGATGAGCGCCCGGGTGATGCGCTCCCGCCCGGCGCTGCCGCGGCCCGGGTGCGCCCCCGCAAAGCCCCGGCAGGTGATGAAATACTGCGCCCGCTTGAGCACCACGCCCATCCGCTTGAGCTCGTCCAGCCCCAGCGCGGCCTGTTTGCGGGCGTGCCAGATGCGCCGGGCGCTCTTGGGGCCGATGCCCGGCACCCGCAGCAGCATCTCAAAGGGGGCGCGGTTCACGTCCACCGGGAACAGCCCGTAATGCTGCACCGCCCAGTTGCACTTGGGGTCCAGATAGGGGTTGAAGTTGGGGTTGCCCCTGTCCAGAAGTTCCTCTGCCTTGAACTCGTAAAAGCGGAGCAGCCAGTCTGCCTGATAGAGCCGATGCTCCCGCAGCAGCGGCGGCTTGGTATCCAGCGCGGGCAGGCGGGTGTCCTCGGTCACAGGGATGTAGGCGGAGTAAAACACCCGTTTCAGGTGATACTTATTGTATAATCCTTCCGTTAATTGCAGGATATGATAATCCGTTTCCGGGGAAGCACCCACGATCATCTGGGTGCTTTGGCCCGCCGGGGCAAATCTGGGGGCCTTGCGGTAGAGCGCCACCTCTTCCCGGTTGGCGGCCCCCTCCGCCGCGATCTGCTTCATGGGCCGGAAAATGGAGTGCCGCCCTTTGTCCGGAGCCAGCAGGTTCAGGCTGCGCTCACTGGGCAGCTCAATGTTCACGCTCAGGCGGTCGGCCAGAAAGCCCAGCTGTTCCAGCAGCTCCGGGCTGGTGCCGGGAATGGCCTTGGCGTGGATGTAGCCGCCGAAACGGTACTCCCCCCGCAGCAGGCGCAGAACCGCCAGCATCCGCTCGGTGGTATAGTCCGGGCTCACCAGCACGGCACTGGAAAGGAACAGGCCCTCGATGTAGTTGCGGCGGTAGAATTCAATGGTCAGCTCGGCCAGCTCCCGGGGGGTGAAGGTGGCCCGGGGCACATCGTTGGACTTGCGGTTGACGCAGTAGCTGCAATCAAAGGAGCAGCAGTTGGTCATCAGCACCTTCAGCAGGCTGACACAGCGGCCATCGGCAGTAAAGGCGTGGCAGCAGCCCGGGGCGTAACAGCTGCCGACCCCGCCCGCTCCTGCTGCCCGGGAAGCACCGCTGGAAGTACAGGCCACATCATATTTTGCGCTGTCCGCCAGGATCGTCAGCTTATCCATCAGGCTCTGTTCCATGGGACACCTCCGAAAAATGGGTATAAAAAAGAAAGCCATACAGGATGGCTTTTCTTTTTCAGGCGCTGGTGGGACGTTTTTACCACTTCGCCTTGGTCTCCACCACACGGCCTGCAATGTGCAGGTGGTTGAGCTCCTCACCCTTGATGACCATTTCCTTATAGGCCGGGTTGAAGGGCTGCAGCACCACGCAGTTGCCGCGCTGGAGGTAGCGCTTGAGGGTGCCCTCGCCCTCGTCGCCGTAGATCAGCACGCCCAGGTCGCCGTTTTCCAGCGTATCCTGACGGTGCACCAGAGCAAGGTCACCATCGTGGATGCGGGGCTCCATGCTGTCGCCGCGCACAACGAGATAGAAGTAGCTGGAAGGGTCCTTGACCCGGGCATACTCCTTGCCGTAGTCTTCCTCATAGGCCAGCGCGCCGTAGCCTGCCTTGACCGTGCCGATGACAGGGATCAGGCTGTACACATAGCTGCCGAAGAAGCGCTCTTCGGTCTGGCCCTCCGCGGTGGGATCGAACAGACCCAACAGATAGTCCGCGGTCGTGTCCAGGATCTCCGCCAGCTTTGCCACGGTGGTGGGGTCCGGGGAGCTCTTTCCGCTCTCCCATTTTCCCACGGCCTGCTGGGTCACGCCCAACAGGGAAGCAAGCTCCGCCTGGCTCATGTGCTTTTGCTTTCGGCATTGCCGTAACAGCTCCGGAAACGACATTGTTCAACACTCCTCTGCTTGTACCGGGTCCGGTAAGGTTTTATCTATATTTATTATACAACAAAAAGATGTTTCAGTAAAGAGGAAATCCCGCTTTTTCTCGAAGAAAAGTTGTCGCTCCGCACAAAAATGCGCACAACGAGCGGAAATTTTGATTTTGGGCTTGACAGCGCCGCTGAAATCTGGTAAATTAAATAGGCATTCGGTACGGCGTGTGCGGGTGCCCACGAGGAGAGATGTCCGAGTGGTTTAAGGAAGCAGTCTTGAAAACTGCCGTACGGCAACGTACCGTGGGTTCGAATCCCACTCTCTCCGCCATTTTTTATTGAATAAGTGTAACACACTTTGCTCTGGAGTAGTACTCAAGAGGCCGAAGAGGCGCCCCTGCTAAGGGCGTAGGTCGTCTAAACAACGGCGCGAGGGTTCAAATCCCTCCTACTCCGCCAAGAAAAAGCTCGATGATTCTTTGAAATCACCGGGCTTTTTCCATTTTCAGAAACCAAAAGGCCGCCTCCTCGGAATTTGTTCCGTGAAAGCGGCCTTTCTGTTACAAGATCAGATTCGTCACCACAGCCAGCACGCTCAGGTGCACGGGGTAGAACCAGTAAAACACCTTCTGCATGGCAGGGGTGCAGCGGCCCCGCTGCCCGTTGTAGAACCAGACCGGCACAAAAGCCAGCGGGGCGGTGAGTTCCCAGGCAAACAGCACGGCTCCCACGATGCACTGCCGCTTGCGGTCGCCACGGGTCAGGTACAGCGCGCAGATGATGAGCACACCGCTGCCGTCGTAGTCCGTACAAGCCAGAAGCGCCGCAAGCGTGCAGCCTGCCGCACACAAGAGTCCTTTCCAGCTGGCAGAGCCGTCCGGCTTTTCAAAATGCTTCAGACCTGCCATGGCCAGCACGCCCAGCGCCAGTGTCCAGTAAACATTCTGATGTTCCAGTGCAAAGGGCGTGCGGAAAAATGCAAGGTCAAAGGGCACCTCACTGATGAGGGCAAACAGGAACAGCCTCCGGACGTATTTTTTCACATCGCGGGTATGTACAAAGCCCTCCACCAGCAGGAAGCAGAAGATGGGAAACGCCAGCCGCCCGGTGAAGCGCAGCACCATGTCCAGCCGGTACAGCGGATAGGCGGAAAGGGTGTCCCGCGAGAGGGTGCCGATGTCCAGCCCGGGCGTAAGGATCCCTGCCTCGATGCAGGACGCGCCGATGTGGTCGATGAGCATGGTGATGCAGGCAATGGTTTTAAGAGCGGTGCCGCTGAAACTGCAGCGCGGGGAAAGTGCGGTCATAAAAAAATACCTCGGTCAGTTTGTAAAAAATCGTTATAAGAACTATAACGGAGGAAAGGTGGCATCTCCCGCGTCTGCTGCGGCAAAATCTGCATAGAGCGTGCACAAATCCGCCCAAAATGCTTGACAGGACGGGCGCGGGATAGTAAAATCAAGAAGATAATTGAACTATCTCAAACCAAAGATGAAAAAGATTCACAGAGGATCGAGCGTCTCCGAACCAGATCAGACCGGAAGGAGGCATTGGGAATGACGCTGTTTTCTTATGAGATTTTCGACGCAGTTGCACGGCAGGGCAGCTTTAACAAGGCGGCTCAGCAACTGCATCTGACCCCCTCAGCCATCAGCCACGCCATCGCCGTGATGGAGGCCGAGCTGGGCTTTACCTTATTCAATCGCGGCAAAAACGGCGTTACCATGACCAGCTACGGCGCTTCGCTGTACCCCTCCATCCGTGCGGTGCTGAACAGCGACGAGGCCCTGCAGCAGAGCATTGCCCGCCTGAACGGCCTGGAAAAGGGCAAGGTCAAGCTGGGTGCCTTCAACTCGATCTGCTCCGGGCTGCTGCCCAGCATCCTCAAGGGCTTTATGGCCCACTACCCCCAGATCGAAGTCGAGGTCTATCAGGGCACCTACGACGATGTTAAGGAGTGGCTGCGCACCGGTCAGGTGGACATTGCCTTCCTCTCCAACAACTGCCGGGAGGAGTTTGTTCTGACCGAGCTGTTCCACGAGCCGCTGCTCTGCATCACCCCCATGGACTGGCCCGAGCCGCCCAACGGCGTGATGACCCCCGCCCTGATGAACGGACAGAACTTTGTGGTGCAGTGGGATGCCACCGACGCAGAGATGCGTCAGTTCCTCAAGAAGTATTCCCTCTCAACGGAGCGCCGCTGCCATGTCATCGACGACCAGTCGAACATCGCCATGGTCGAGGCAGGCCTGGGTATTTCCATCATGCCCCGGATGCTGCTGCGCAACTGCACGGCAGCGGTCAAGATCTACCCCATCGAGCCCGAAGAGGACCGCGTGGTGGGTCTGGCCGTCCAGCGTCCCACCGCCATGGCTCCCGCCGTGGAGCAGATGTTCCACCACATCGTGGAGTGCTGCAAGGATCTGGACTGAACAACAGTGTAACATAACGGGCCGGTGTGCGCAACACCGGCCCGTTTTTTGCTGCCCGGAAAACTTTGGATTGTATCCCCGCCCGGGATACGGTATACTAAGAAAAAATCCATTCTGGTTTTTGAGGGGAAAAATTATGGATCGAAGAAGTTTTTGCAAGGTGCTGGGGTTTGCGGCCGGCAGCACTCTGCTGCCCGGGCTGATGGTCCAGGCCGCCGGGCAGGGCTCCGTAGGCCATGCAGTGCCGGATGGCCGCTACACCATCGGCATCCGCAGCGACCTGAGCGGCTGTGACCTGACCCACGCGTTCTATTACTCCGACAGCTTTTTCACCCACCCGGCCACCCAATATGACCACCAGCTGGCGCTGGCAACGCTGGGTCTGGTCTGCGCTGCGGCCAACACCGTGGCCAGCGATGCGGAATACTGGGTCAACGGCTCTGTGGGGCGGGAAGCCCACATTGCCGCCGCCTACGAGACCCTGGGCTTTGAGGACGCGCTGTTCTACAATTACGACCTCGACACCGGTCGGGCCGGAGACTTTGTGGGCTACTCGCTGGCCCGCAAGACCCTGACCCTGAACGGCCAGCGTACCACCCTTGTGGCGCTTGTCCTGCGGGGCGGCGGCTACGGCGGCGAGTGGGCCAGCAACTTCCACACAGGTGATACCAGCGCGCACGCCGGCTTTGTCACGCCTGTGGCGGCGGTGTTTGCGTCCCTCAAGGCCTATCTGGCCCGGGCAGGGCAGGGCGGTGCCTTCAAGCTCTGGCTGGGTGGATACAGCCGCGGTTCCATCATTGCAAATCTGCTGGCGGCAAAGATCGCCCGGGAGCTGCCCCAGCTGGGGCGGGAGAACATCTATGCCTACGGCTTTGCGGTGCCTTCGGCCCTGACTGCCGCCGACCGACCTGACCTGCAGCAGGATTTCGATGCCAACCACGCCCCGGACGGCACCCTGCTGGAAAACTGGCCCGAGAGCAACATCTTCAGCATCATTTCCAGCGGCGACGCGGTGGCCCGGGTGCTGCCCGCTGCCTGGGGCTACCACCGCAACGGCTGCGACCGCTTTCTGCCCGCCACCCGGAATGCCGAAGAGCTGGCCGACCTGGACGCACTGGGGGCGGAATTCGGCCCCACGCCGCTGGTGATCAGCAGCCTTGCCACCGCCGAGGACACCAGTGCCCTCATCAACATCGTGGCCAGGTTCTGCGTTTCCCGGGAAAATTTCCACCAGAAATACGAAGCCGCCATCATGGACATGATCCAGTGTGCCTTTATCCGCTCCGAAAAAGAGGTGGTCGATGGCTACATCCTCAGCGACGGTGAGATCGTGGAGCGGCTGCAGAGCCTTTCCCACATGAAAGAGATCGATTACTGGCAGATCGTGGGCAGCGTCTGGGCCGCCTCCACCATGAGCCGCCCCATCCTTGAGCGGTACGGCCAGAACGTGCCCCTGCTGGCCCGGCAGATCCTTATCCCGGTGCTGGCGGTCGGCCTGTGCTACGGCATCGAGACCGATGTGGTGCAGATGGTGGCCCAGTACATCATCCGCCTGCTCACCGCCCGGGGCGAGCTGGACAGTGTTCTGCGCGCGGCGTTCTGCCACCACCCGGAAAACTACATTTCCCTGATGGAATACTACACCCCCGAGGAGCACGGTATGGAGCCCTTTACCCGAAAGTGATTCACTTTTCTTCACCTTCCTCCTGAAATCTCTCCACCGGTGAAACGCCTGCGATTCGTTGAAATTCCGTTTTCTCTATGTTACACTTGATTTTATCAACTGGAAAAGAGGAAAAAAACATGGAAACTCAACACAAGCGCAGTGCGTTTTCCGGCAAACTCGGATTCGTGCTGTCCGCCGCCGGTGCGTCGGTCGGGTTGGGAAACATCTGGCGCTTCCCGTATCTGGCCGCAAAATACGGCGGCGGCATTTTTCTGCTCGTCTACATCCTGCTGGCTGTCACCTTTGGCTACACCATGATCATTGCCGAAACGGCGCTGGGCCGGATGACCCGCAAAAGCCCGGTGGGCGCTTACAGCCATTTTGGCAAGGGGAAGGGACTGGCGTTCGGCGGCTGGATCAACGCCGTCATCCCCATCCTGATCGTTCCCTATTATTCGGTCATCGGCGGCTGGGTCATCCACTATCTGGCCCAGTATCTCACCGGCCACGGCAGCGCGCTGGCATCGGACGGGTATTTCTCCGGCTTCATCTCCAACGGTCTGCTGGCCGAGATCGCGTTCCTGCTGTTCACCTTTATCACGCTGGGCATCATCTTTGCAGGTGTGCGCAACGGCGTGGAGCGCGTTTCCAAGGTGATGATGCCGGTGCTGGTGGTGCTCTCGGTGGTCATTGCTGTCTACTCGGTCACACGGCCCGGCGCACTGGCAGGTGTAAAGTATTTTCTGGTGCCCAACCCGGCCAACTTCTCGTGGATGACCGTGGTTTCCGCCATGGGGCAGATGTTCTACTCCCTCTCCATTGCCATGGGCATCCTGGTGACCTTTGGCTCCTACATGAAAAAGAACGTGTCCATTGAGCAGTCCACGGAAAACGTGGAGATCTTCGACACCGCCATTGCCATCATGGCGGGCCTGATGATCATTCCCGCCGTGTTCGCTTTTTCGGGCGGCGACCCTGACACCCTGCAGGCGGGCCCGGCCCTGATGTTCATTACCATCCCCAAGGTCTTTGCCAGCATGGGCATGGGCACTGCCGTAGGTGTGCTCTTCTTTGTGCTGGTGCTGTTCGCGGCCCTCACCAGCTCCATTGCCCTGACCGAGAGTGCTGTTTCTACCTTTGAGGACGAGCTGGGCTGGGACCGCACCCGCTCCACCATCCTCATCGGCTGCATTATGATCACACTGGGCAGCCTTTCCGCGCTGGGCTACGGCCCCCTTGCCAGTGTGACCGTGTTCGGGATGCAGTTCCTCGATTTCTTCGACTTCCTGACCAACTCGGTGATGATGCCCATTGCGGCCATTGCCACCTGCCTGCTGGTCTCCCGGATCGTCGGTGTGGAAAAGATCGAGGAAGAGGTCACACGGGAAGGTCAGCCCTTCCGCCGCAAACCGGTGTTCAACTTTATGCTCCGGTATCTCTGCCCCATCTTCGCGGCTATCATCCTGGCCAGCTCGGTCGCCAACGCACTGGGCTGGATCGCGATGTGACCCTGTTTTCTGCACGCAAAAAGCCCCCGGCCTGTATCCTCACAGGCCGGGGGCTTTTCGATCACTCTTTTTCAAACACAAGGAAGCGGAACGCGATATCCGTGGTCAGCTCGGGCAGGGCGGCCAGGCGGGCTGCGCCATCTCGCGGCGTTTTCCAGTAATAGGGGGTCATGGCGAACAGCGCCTCCAGCTGCCCGGCAGGCACCGTGATGCGGCCCGAGACTTCCCGCTCCCCGATGGGGCGGAAGCCCTCATAGGCCACCTCCTGCACCGAATTTTTATAGGGCGTGTCGTAGAGGACAGCCTTCATCTGGTAGAGGTGCTCTGCACCGGGCACAACATAGATCATCCGTCCGCCCGGGCGCAGCACACGCCGGAACTCTTCCTGTGCAAAGGGCGAGAAACAGTTGAGCAGCAGGTCGGCCCATCCGGTGCGGACAGGCTGGGCAAAGCTGGATGCCACCGCGTATTTTGCGGCAGGCAGCGCCTTTGCGGCCAGACGCACCGCAGGCTTTGCGATATCAAAGCCCGCCAGCTGCACCGGTCGGCCCGCCTGCGCAAAGGCCTGTGCAATGCAGCGGTCGTACCAGCCTTCGCCGCAGCCCGCATCCAGCAGGTGGAGCGGTGCATCTGCCCCGGCGGCAGCGCCGTACGCAAGGCACAGTTCCCCCAGTGCCCTGCCGAAGATGCCGTAATACCCGGCGCTCAGGAAGGCACGGCGGGCGGCGACCATCTCTTTGCTGTCGCCCGGGGCCTTGGTGCGCATACTCTGCACCGGCAATAGGTGCCAGTACCCCTCTTTCGCCCGGTCAAAGCTGTGGTTCCTGCCGCATTTCAGGGCAGTGTCCCCGGTCAGGGGTTCGCCGCAGAGCGGGCACTGCCAGGGGGCAAACGGCTCAGGTTTCATCGGTGTGATCCTCAATGGGTGCGGTGGCACCGCCGTGGGCGGTCATATACTCTTCAAAGTTGGTGAACTTCTGCTGGGGCGGGCGGCGGCTGATCAGCATCAGGCCCGGGTCCTCGTCCCGCGCGGGGGCGGTGTTCCGGCTGCGGCCGCGGGGTGCCTCGCTCTTGGCGGGGCGGACCGGGCGGCTGCTCTGCACTGCATTGCGATTATTGCGGCTGCCCTGCTGGCTCTGGCTGTTCTGGGCCGGGCGGGCATTGCGGCTGTTCCGCTCTGCCCGCTGCTCGGTGCGCGGATCATTGCGGTCGGTGTGCTGCTCGGCACGGGCAGGCTGACCGCCGCGCTGACGCTGGCCATTCTGGGCCGGAGCAGTCTGCTTTGCGGCAGGCTGCGCAGCCGGAGCCTTTTTGACCGGGCGCAGAGGAGTAGCCTCCGGGGCGCTCACAAAGTGGGGGTCGAATTTGGGCTGGGCGTTGCTGCCGCGGCTGGCCGGCTGCGGGGCATTGCCCTCGCGGCGGGTGCGGCTGTTATTGGAGCGGCGGTTCTCACTGCGGCCGCCGGAAGTGCGCTTCTGGTTTTCCTCCATGGATGTTCCTTCTTTCGGTTCGGTATTCTTGGGGCTGGGCTGTTTTGCAGCCGCTTTTTCCTTCTTGGGGGCAGCGGGCTTTTCGGCCTTGGCTGCCTTTTCTGCTTTGGCGGGCTGCTCTGCCTTCACGGGCTTTTCCGGCTGCTCTGCTTCCGCCTTGGGCTTTTTGCCCCGCACCGGGGGCGCAGCCTTGACAGGGGCGGGCACGCCGTCCCAGGGATGGCCGGAGACCACCGGGATCTGGCGGCGGTTCAGCTTTTCGATCCCGGCCAGATATTCCTTTTCCTCCGGGGCGCAGAAGCTGACGGCAGTGCCGTCGGCACCGGCACGGGCCGTGCGGCCAATGCGGTGGACGTAGGTCTCGGGCACCTCGGGCAGGTCGTAGTTGAACACATGGGACAGCTCGCTGATGTCAATGCCGCGGGCGGCGATATCGGTCGCCACCAGCACCCGGGTCTTGCCCGCCTTGAAATCCTCCAGCGCCGTCACACGGGCGGTCTGGCTCTTGTTGCCGTGGATAGCGGCAGCGGGGATGCCCTGCTTGTTCAGGTCTTTTGCGATTTTATCGGCTCCGTGCTTGGTGCGGCTGAACACCAGCGCGTTCACCACCTCGGGCTTCAGGTTCTTGATGAGCCAGGGCAGCAGGAACTTCTTGTTGCCCTTCTCCACAAAATACAGGCTCTGCTGGATGCGATCCACCGTGCTGGACACCGGGTCTACCTTGACAAAGGCCGGGTCATGCAGGATGCCTGCGGCCAGCTGCTCGATCTCCTTGGGCATGGTGGCGCTGAACATCAGGTTCTGGCGCTGCCTGGGCAGCTTGGCGATCACCTTTTTCACGTCGTGGACAAAGCCCATATCCAGCATCCGGTCGGCTTCGTCCAGAACAAAGATCTCAATGCTGGAGAGGTCCAGCAGCCCCTGCCCCACCAGGTCGTTCAAGCGGCCCGGGCAGGCAATGAGGATGTCCACGCCCTTTTTCAGGGCCGCGACCTGCGGAGCCTGACCCACACCGCCAAAGATGACGGTGCTGCGCAGGGTCAGATACTTGCCATAGGCTTCAAAGCTCTCGCCGATCTGCAAAGCCAGCTCCCGGGTAGGAGTCAGGATCAGGGCGCGGATGGCACCCTTTTTGCGGGGCGCGCTGGCAGTCAGGCGGTCGAGCATGGGCAGCGCAAAGGCAGCCGTCTTGCCGGTACCCGTCTGGGCGCAGCCCATCAAGTCCCTCCCGGCCAGCACCGGCGGAATGGCCGCCGCCTGAATGGGCGAGGGGGATTCATAGCCCGCCTGTGCCACAGCACGCAGCACAGGCGCGGAAAGATTCAGTTCGTTAAATGTCATTCTTCACCTAAAATGTTTCTGCATTCCATATAATAGCGCTTTTCCTCTGCGTGCCCCATGCTGAAGGTCTTGCGGGGCAGCACACCGCCCATAACGATGCCCTTGAACAGGTCGCTTTTCTCAAAGGGCGGCATCAGGAAAGCCACACCCCCCTGCCTGCACAGGGCGCGGACAGCGGGCTCGTCGTGGACATAATCCACCCGGGCCTCGATGTGGCGGGCCATGAAATACTCAATGAATGCGTCAATGGTGCCCACGGTCAGCGGGGCAACGGGATGTTCAAAGCTGAGCACATTGGCCACATGGGGGCCTGCCAGCGTAAAGGACTGCTGTTTTGCATCGCCGAAGCAGATGCCTGCCGCGTGGGAATCGCTCCACGCGATGAGGGCCAGCAGCACGGCACCGCAGTCCACATTGAAAAGGACACGGTGGATGGGCTCGATCTCAATGGCCGGAGAGTGGACATTGCAGACCTCAGCCAGGCACCAGCGGGCCGGGTGGGTCAGCTGCTGCTCCGGGGTCAGGGTCTTTTTCAGCTCCTCCCAGCAGGCCTTGGCGGAAGCCAGCGAATGGTTGCCGTCGCCCACGGCCAGCGTCAGGGGCGCGCCGCCCTTTGCCTGGGGATACCGGGCATCAAAGGCCTCCTGGCTGCCCAGAGCGTTCAGGGCACTGTCGATCTGGGCCAGCAGGGCGGGGTCTTCCACTGCCCAGCCGGCAATGTGGCCGCCGTTCAGCATCAGGTCGCCCTCGTAGACCTTGCGCAGCTGCTCCTTCTTCTCGCCGATGGGCTCGATGAGGGTGCAGCCGGGGTCATCGGCCAGCATCATAATATGAGGCGTTTCCAGCCTTGCCCCCCGGCGCACCGCCATGCGGGGCGGGATGCGGCTTTCCACGGTGTGCTCACTGGGGCGGATGGCAGGCACCGCGCCCTCGGCATAGCTGTATGCCTCCAGGTCGATCCTGCCCACAAGGCCCTGCCGCACCCGGCCGCTCTGCTCAGTGCGCTCCACATAAATGAAGCCGTCCACCGCGCGGGTCAGCACGTTCCGGGTATAATCGTCCATGGCCGCATGGATGGCACTGATCCTTGCATCCACGTCATCCTCTTCCAGATAGACCTCCGGCAGGATCAGGTCCAGTGTGCTGGGGCCGCCTGCGGCGGCCTGCGCAGCCTTTTCCCAATAGGAACGGTCACTGGTGAACTGATCGCAGGCCACACAGCCCCACTGCCCCACCGGGATCTGTTCCGACGGCAGCAGGATGTGCGCCGGGGAAAAACAGGGTGTTTTGTTCATAATACTTCCCTCCCTCTCACAAAAACGCAGGGATCACTCAAAATAGCTGGCGGCATCGTCCCGGATGACCAGATGCTCCACACCTGCCTCGGTCAGGGAGAGGGTCAGCTTCTCCCGGGCCGCTGCATCCAGCGTAGAGGAGGACGGGATCTTCACCAGCAGGTTCTTCACGCCCAGCTGGGCCGCAGGGGCTCCCAGCTGGCTGGAGGAGCCGGTCACCTCGGCCAGCGAATAACCGTACCAGAGCGTCACCGTATCTCCGAAGCGGGCCTGCCAGGCGGCGATATCCGCAGTCAGCTGCCCGGCACGGTCCACACCGTTGGTGTTGCCATAGTCCTGCTTGGCGCTGGTGGACGAGGGGAACCGGACATTTTCCAGCAGCACCTGATCAAACCCGGCGGCGTGCACCTCGGCGATCAGATCACCGATATACTGCACGGTCTCCGCGGCGTAGGGGTTCAGCCAGGGGTTGCCTCCGGCGGAAGCCTTGTTGTCCAGCCAGAGGTACTCCTGCCCCTGATACCGGATGGCCAGAGCGCGGTCGGCCCGGGCACCGGCAGGGTCACGGAAGGCATTCAGCGCCGCCACTGGCACCAGCCCCTCCTCCTTGAAGATGGATGCCACACTCGTCAGCTCGACCTGCGTGGGGGCTGCATTGGCGGCACCCACCGCCGTCTGGGAGGCGTAATACACCTGCCCGGCGGTGTCCTTCAGGGTCAGGATGGCATAGGTCATGCCCTGTGCCTTAAGCTGCCGGGCGGCGGAGCGGATGGCGGCCTCGTCGGTCAGGGTGGTCACATCCACCTCTGCCCACAGGCCCGTCACAATATCAGTGCCCTTGGCCTCGGGCTCCGGCTCCTTTTCCGGCACCGAGGAAGCTGCCGGTTCGCTGGCAGCGGTGCTCTGCGCCCCGGAGGATGCACTCTCGCTGACAGCACTGGATGCGGAAAGGTCACGATCCCGCACCACGGTATACCAGGTGTGGGTAGCCCAGTCCAGCACATGGGGCGCGGCCACCCAGGCCGCTGCCAGCACGGCCACCACCAGCACCGCAATGCCGATGCCCTTTTTCAGCCGCATCTCGCGGGTGTAAAAGCTGCGCCGGTAGCGCTTGACCTTCTGGCGTTTGGGATATCTTGCCATAATCAACCACCCTCCTTGGGGTCAACTTACAGGATCACGGAATGGCCGGTAAAGCCGTAGATGGCCAGCGCCAGCACACCGATATAGATCAGGGTGATGGGCAGGCCGCGGAATGCTTCGGGGATGGCCTTGCTGCGCAGGCGGTTGCCCGCCTCGGTCACCAGCATCACAGCCAGCAGATAGCCCAGGCCGCTGCCCAGGCCAAAGCCGATGGACTGCGCCAGCGTAAAGCTCTGGGTACGCTCCACCAGCGCGGTGCCCAGCACGCCGCTGTTCACGGCGGAAATGGGCAGGATGCGGATGAGCAGGCCGCTGCGGGGGCCTTTGACCGCCCGCAGGATGGCGTGCTCAAAGATGCAGACCACCGCCACACAGGCCAGGTAGAGCAGCGGGCGGAGCGGGGCACGGTAGGGCAGATCCACGATCTGGCTGCTCGCAAAATACGCCAGCGGGGCCACCAGCGTCTGGGTAACACAGAGCAGCAGGGCAAACCACCAGCTGCTGGTGCGCTCGTCGCCCACCAGCTGGATCAGGCGCGACACACCCAGACCACGGGTAAAGATGGCGTTCTGGGCAAACAGGGCCAGCACGGCGTAGGCAAAGGCCACACCGATGGTATTCATCACAGCACTCACTGATCCTGCACCTCCTTCCGGGGGTGCGCAGCCAGAGTGCCGCGCGCCTCAGTTTTCAGGTATTCCTTGTGTTTGCGGGCCAGCGCGCGCCAGACGGCACACACCACGCCCAGCACGATGAAACCGCCTGCCGGCATGGATGCCATGGGCAGGACAGAGCGGTTGAGCTGGATTCCAAACACACTGCCCAGCGCCAGCCACTCCCGCAGGCAGCCCACGATGAACAGGATGAGCGCGTAGCCCACCGTGATGCGCAGACCCTTGGAGACAGCCTTGCGCATGGCTTCCTGCACACGGCCAAAGCGGTAGGTCAGCAGAGGCTCCACCACCAGCATGGGCAGGTAGATGCCCAGCATCAGCAGGTCGGTGCCGAACACGGCGTTCAGGATGGGATAAGCGGCAAGGTAGACCACCGCCGCACTGCCGCTGTACACCAGCGCCCGGGGCAGCAGCTTTTTCTCCAGCTCTTCCGGGGCGGGCTGCTCGTCCCGCAGGGGGAACAGGCGGCTGACCAGGCAGGCCAGCATCCGGGAAGGCGTGAGCAGCAGGGCCACAGCCACGGCCAGCATCAAAGCATTTTTGCCCGTGGTGGCAAGCACCACCAGCGGAGCCAGACCCATGCCCTGCATGACAACGGGGTTATTTTTGAACACCCGGTCATGGTGGGCAAACTTCTCCGGATCGCGGGTGATCAGTTCTGCAATGGAACGTTTCATTCAGCACCCTCCTTTCCGGCCGCGGGGCGGTGCATCAGCTGGTACAGGCGGCTCTCGGTGCGGTCCATCCAGCCGGAAATGCTGTTGACCGTGAGCAGAGCAAAGCAGACACCCGTCTCGTACACGCCGTAATACCGGAAGCCCATGGTGATCGCACCCACCAGCACACCGTACAGGATGCGGCCCAGATGGTGATGGGCGCAGGTGTAGGGCTCGTTGAGCAGGAACACCGCGCTGAACAGCATGGCACCGGTCAGCAGCTCATCCCGCACACACTGCAGGCGCAGGGCGATGTCCACGCCGTTCACCCCCACCTGACGGGGGAAAAGGAAGGCGATGAGGGCACAGGTGACCACAAAGCTGACAGAAGCGCCCAGACGGACATCCTTCTGCAGCCAGAGGAAAAGCCCGCAGGCCAGAAGGATGAGGGCGGCACCGGTGCCCATGGGGGCGGCGTACTCGCCCAGGCCCAGCGAAATGGCGCTGATGTTCAGGCTGCCGCCGCTGCGCAGGGTATCCGAGATGGTGCTGGACACCGGCACGCCGGTGGCATCCCACAGGGGGATGTTGGTATAGGGCTGGGGGTAGCGGAACACCTGCTCCGGCCAGGACACCGCCGCCACGGCGTAGCCCACAGCAGCGGGGTTGAAGGGATAGCTGCCGTAGCCGCCAAACACCTCCTTGCCGATAAGGACACCGGCCAGCACCGCCATAATGACCACATACCAGTCCACCGTGGCGGGCATGAGCAGGGCGATGATGAGGGCAAAGCTCTCGTTGGAAAAATCTCCGGCCCGATACACGCGGCGGCGCAGCAGGGAGACCAGGCGGTCACACAGGTTGCCGGTGAGCAGCGCCGCGCCGCAGAGCAGCAGGGGCCGCAGACCGTACAGGAAGCAGGCCATGCAGAGCAGCGGGATGGTCATAAAGCAGACGTGCAGATAGTACCGCCCCGTCTTTGCAAGCTCCTGCTCCTGCTGCTGGATCAAACGTTCATCCATGGTAAGGCACCTCTCACAGGGCGGCCAGACGGCGCACCGCCGCAGCCGGGTCGGCTGCGCCGAACACGGCACTGCCCGCCACCAGAATATCGGCACCCGCCTCCACACACAGGGGGGCGGTGGTATCATCCACGCCGCCATCCACTTCCAGCAGGTAGTGGGCGCTCCGCTTTGCCCGCTCTTCCTTGAGCCAGCGCAGCTTTTCCAGCGCCGAGGGCATGAACTTCTGCCCGCCGAAGCCGGGCTCCACGCTCATCACCAGCACCAGATCCAGCTGGTCGAGATACGGGGCCAGCGCTTCCGGATCAGTACCGGGCTTGATGGTCAGGCCCACCTTGCAGCCCAGTGCCTTGACTGCATCGATGGTCTGCTGGATGTCGTCCTCGCACTCGAGGTGGAAGTTGTACAGGCTGGCACCCGCCTTGATGAAAGGCTCTGCGTACTGCAGCGGGTGGCTGATCATCAGATGGACATCGTAGAATGCTGCGGGCATCCCCTTGTGCAGGCTTTTCAGTACCGGCACGCCAAAGCTGATGTTGGGCACAAAGTGGCCGTCCATCACGTCATAATGCAGCATCTGCGCACCGGCATCCAGCACCATGCGGCAGTCTGCGCCAAGCTGATTGAAATCAGCCGAAAGGATCGAAGGACTAATGATCGTCATTGTGTTTTGTACTCTCCGTTATTTTTCAGAAAGATTACACCATCCGTTCTGCCAGAGCACCTGTTTTGGGGCCGGAATGCAGGGCGGGCATGGTTACTCTTAGTTTACATGAAAACACGCAAAAAATCAAACCCGGAGCCGTGTTTTTCACGGAAAAGTCTCAAACCTGCCCCTGTATCCATCCAAAATCCATTCCAAAACCAAAAACGACCAGACCGCCCCGCCCGTTTCAGGGGGACAGTCTAGCCGCGGATTCAGTTGACAGGCTTCATGCTGGCGGGGTCCTCCACCGGCACAGGCTGACCGGATTCGTCCGGCAGGCGCTTCATGCCGCTGGGGTTGGGGGGCGTGGCGGGCAGGGTGAACACGAACTGACACCACTCGCCCTGCTGGCTCTCCACACGGATCTGGCCTCCGGAAAGGTTGACCAGCACCTTGCAGATATTCAGGCCAAGACCGGCACCCCGGGCGTGCAGGCCGCGGGACCTGTCCTCTTTGTAGAAGCGCTGGAACACATAGGGCAGCGCCTCGGGGCTGATGCCCTGACCGGAATTCCAGATTGAGATCTCCACCTCGGGGCCCAGCTTCTCCACATGGAACTTGATGGTGCCGCCCGCCGGGGTAAACTTGATGGCATTGTCCAGAATGTTATAAGCCACCTGATGGATGAGGTCGGGGTCCGCGTAGACCAGCACCTTTTCATCCATGGTCAGGCCTTCCAGATCGATCATGCCGTCATTGATGCGCTGCTCCGCCGAAAGGGCCACACCGGTGAGCGTCTCCCAGATGTTGAACATCCGGGCGTTCACCTGATACTCGCCGCTTTCCAGCTTGGAGAGATCGAGCATGTTCTGGATGAGCCGGGCCAGGCGGCCGGTCTCCTCGCTGACCAGCTGCAGGTAGTGGTTCTGCATATCGGGCGGGATGGTGCCGTCCAGAATGCCGTCCACAAAGCCCTTGATGGTGGTCATGGGGGTGCGCAGCTCGTGGGCGATGTTGCCCATGAACTGGCCGCGGGAATTGTCGTTGGACTGAATGTTCTCCGCCATCTGGTTGAAGGTGCGGGCCAGATCCACCACTTCGCCTTCACCTTCCACGCCCTCGACACGGACAGAGAAGTCCCCGCCGCCAAACCGCTGGGCGGCATCGGTGATCTTCTGGAGCGGGTCGGTCAGCTTCCGCATCAGGAAGGAGGTCAGCACGCTGGCGCAGAGCAGCATGATGCAGGCCGAGAAGAAGAAGTTCGACCAGAACTCCTCCTTGAAGTCGGTCAGCCGCGCACCGGAGGAGCAGAGGAAGAGATAGCCGCTGTTGTTGCCCTGGGCATCCTGCATGTGCCGCACCGAGACATAGCTCTTCTCGGTCAGCACACCGTCCAGCGTGCTCAGGGTGTGGTAGGGCTGATCCCCGGCAACTTTTTCCATAAGCTCCGGCCCCACAACATCTGTTCCCACCATCTCGGGGTTGGAGGCAATGAGGACCCTGCCCTCTTCATCGGTGAAAAACAGGTAAGCCTCGGCGCTCTCGCCGATGATCTCCAGCTTGGTGTTCAGGGCATCCAGCTCGGCCCCCTTGGGCAGAGCCGCCTGCTGCACGATATAATCCGCCGCGCGCTGGGTCACATCCGCCACGCTGTCCAGCGTGTCGTACCGCTCCTGGGCAAAATAGCGGCTGAACAGCAGCCACTCGGAACAGCCCAGCACCGCCGTGCCCAGCACCAGCAGGGTGGCCACCATCGAAAAGAAGGTGACCGAAATACTTTTGCGCATTACTGACGCACCTCGAACTTATAGCCCACGCCCCAGACGGTCTTGAGCTCCCACTTGTCGGAAGCGCCCGCCAGCTTTTCGCGCAGGCGCTTGACATGGACATCGATGGTGCGGCTGTCGCCGTAGTACTCAAAGCCCCACACCTCGTCCAGCAGCTGGTCGCGGGTGTAAACACGGTTGGGGTGGGAGGCCAGGCAGTTCAGCAGCTCCAGCTCCTTGGGGGGAGCCTCCACCACCTTGCCCTTGACCCGCAGCTCGTAGCTGTTCATGTCCAGCCGCAGGTTGTCGAACTCGATCACGCCCTCAGTGCTCTCAGTCTGGGCGGTGGTGGTGGTGCAGCGGCGCAGCACCGCCTTGATGCGGGCCACGACCTCCTTGGTGTCAAAGGGCTTGACCATGTAATCGTCTGCGCCCAGCTCCAGGCCCAGCACCTTGTCAAAGGTCTCGCCCTTGGCGGTCAGCATCATCACGGGGGTGTTGCCCAGCTTGCGGATGCGGCGGCAGACCTCCAGGCCATCCATCTTGGGCATCATCACATCCAGCAGCACCATATCCGGCTTGACCTGATTGAACTTGTCCAGACCTTCTTCTCCGTCGTTCGCGGTGGTGACCTGATAGCCCTCCTTGGTCAGATAAAGCCGCAGCAGCTCGCAGATGTTGGTATCGTCGTCCACGACGAGGATCTTTTCGTTGGCCATAGTGGTTTCCTCCCCAATTCTGTATATTCCGGCCCTTTCGGGCCTTGTGACAAAGTATCCACTTCTTATTATACGGAATAGTTATGACAAAATAAAGAAGGTTTTGTATGATTTTTGGGACGCAGGCTCCGCCGCTCAGCTCATCATCAGCCGGATGATCTCCTCATTGGTCTGCCGCATTCCGTCCTTGCCCAGACGTCCGATGCCCTTGATGGTGGTCTCGATGTCCTTCATCACGATGCCATCGCCGCCCTTGAATTCCTGATTGCACTTGTACATGTTGTAGCCCAGCAGCGCCGCATCCACCGAAGATGCGATTTTTGCGGCGCAGGAAGCCTTGGCTCCGTCGCACACGATGCCGGACACGATGGCAAGGGCGTTGACCACCGTGTGGATGGCAGCCTGATAGCCGTCGCCGCACAGGTACACGATGCCTGCGCCTGCACCCGCACCCGCGCTGACCGCGCCGCAGTAGGCAGACAGGGTGCCGATGCCGGTCTTTTCGTGGATGGCCACCAGATTGGAGATGATGAGGGCGCGGTAGAGCTTTTCCTTGCCGCTGTGCAGCTCCTTGGCGTACTCGATGAGGGGCACCGAGCAGGTGATGCCCTGATTGCCGCTGCCGGAGTTGATGATGACCGGCAGCTCGCAGCCATTCATGCGGGCATCGGAGCCGGCGGCGGCCTTGGCTTTTGCGCGGTTGGAGACATCGTTGCCGTAAGTGGTCAGCAGCACCCGCCCGATGTTGGCGCCGTAGTCGCCCAGCAGACCCTCTTCTGCAATGGCGTTGTTGTAGCGGATCTGCCGTTCCAGCAGGTCTGCCACGTCCCGCAGGTCGGCGGTCTCGGCAAAGTCCCAGATGTCCTGCATGTTCAGCAGGCTGCGGTCGGCGCGGGCATCCTCCTGCACGGTCTCGTCCAGCAGGGGCACCTCGTACAGCACCGTGCCGTTCTTCTCGATGCGGCAGATGTTGGTGTGGTAGTCCGCGATGCGCACCCGGGCGTAGTCCCGCCCGCAGCGCTCGGTGACGACGATGTCAAACACATGCCCCTGCTCGGTGTGCTCAATGGTGATGGGCACCGTCTGCAGATAGTCCCGGATGGCAGACTTCTTTTCCTCGCTGACCTCCGAGATGACCTCCAGCTCCTTCTCAGCGGAACCGGCGATGATGCCTGCCGCCACCGCCGCCTCCATGCCCTTCAGGTGCCCGGTGTTGGGCACGATGACGCTTTTCACGTTCTTGATGATGCTGCCGCTCACCTGCAGCTGCACGCTGTCCGGCAACACCCCCAGCACCTCGCGGGCTTTTGCCGCCGCATAGGCCAGCGCGATGGGCTCGGTGCAGCCCATCGCCGGGATCAGCTCCTCCTTCAGGATCTCCACATAAGCCTGATAGCGCGGGTCGTTGCGTTCCATAACATCCTCCTGCCTTCCCTTCTGGAAATCGGTTCGTATTTTAAGAACAGTATAATATAGAACTCCCGCCGTGTAAATCTGTTGTTTTGCGCCCATCCCCTTGCGCTCCGGGTTTTCATCGCGTATAATGATAGTTGTATCGTTATGCCAAAAAACGTGTAAGGAGCGTATTTTATATGAAGTTAGGTATCGTCGGTCTGCCGAACGTCGGCAAGTCCACTCTGTTCAACGCCATCACTTCCACCAAGAACGCGGAAGCCGCCAACTACCCCTTCTGCACCATTGAGCCCAACAGCGGCATTGTGGCCGTGCCGGACAAGCGGCTGGACAAGCTGGCTGAGATCTGGCAGACCAATAAAAAGACCCCTGCCATCGTAGAGTTTGTAGACATCGCCGGTCTGGTCAAGGGTGCCAGCCAGGGTGCCGGCCTGGGCAACAAGTTCCTGGGCCACATCCGCGAGTGCGATGCCATCGTGCACGTGGTGCGCTGCTTTGATGACGACAACATCATCCATGTGGTGGAGGACGTGACCAAGGCCGAGGCCGTGGACCCCATTGCCGACATCGATGCCATCGACTACGAGCTGATCCTCTCTGACCTGGAGGTCGTTCAGAACCGCGCGGGCCGGATGGCCAAGGCTGCCAAGAGCGGCAACAACAAGGGCGCTGCCGCTGAGGCCGCCTGGCTGCAGAAGCTGGCCGACCACCTGAGCGCAGGCAAGCCCGCCCGCAGCTTTGACTTTGACGAGGGGGATGCCGAGCAGCAGGCCGTGCTGCACGAGATGGGCCTGCTGAGCTCCAAGCCCGTGCTCTACGCCTGCAACGTGGGCGAGGACGACCTGATGGAGGGCATCGAGAACAACCGCTATGTCCCGCTGGTGGCCGCCCGCGCCGCCGAGGAGGGGGCCCGCTATATTCCCATCTGCGCCAAGACCGAGGAGGACATTGCCGACTACTCCCCCGAGGAGAAGAAGGCTTTCCTGGCCGAGATGGGCATCGAGGCCAGCGGCCTGGACAACCTCATCACTGCCAGCTACGACCTGCTGGGCCTCATCTCCTTCCTGACCGACGGCAAGAAGGAGTGCCGCGCCTGGACCATCCGCAAGGGCACCAAGGCACCTCAGGCCGCCGGTAAGATCCACAGCGATTTCGAGCGCGGCTTCATCCGCGCCAGCGTCATCGGCTACGGCGACCTGGAAGCCAACAACTTCGATTATGCCGCTGTCAAGGCCAAGGGCCTGCAGCGCACCGAGGGCAAGGAGTACGTCGTGAAGGACGGCGACGTGATCGAGTTCCTGTTCAACGTCTGATGTATGATAAAAGTGTCTCCCGCGCGCCGCGCGGGAGACACTTTTGCCCAGGAGAAAGGACATCTATATGATTATCGGAATTATGGGCGCAATGCCCGATGAAGTCGATCAGCTGTGTGCAAAACTGGAAAACGTCACCGTGGAGCCCTACGGCGGCGTGGAGTACCACAGGGGCACGCTGGCAGGCAAGCAGGTCGTGGTCTGCTGTGCAGGCATGGGCAAGGCCAATGCCGCCGCCACCACTCAGGTGCTCATCACCCGATACGGTGCCGAGAAGATCATCTTCTCCGGCATTGCAGGCAATATGACCAGCAAGATCGGCATTGGTGATGTGGTCATTGGCAAGACGGTGCTCTACCACGATGCCCAGCTGGACATGATCTGCCAGAACCCGCCCTACCTGAAGGAGTACGCCGGTGATCCGGCCCTCATCGCCGCCGCTGAAAAAGCCTGCGCCGAGGCCGGGGTCAAGGCCCTGACCGGCAAGATCGCCACCGGCGACCTGTTCGTTGGTGACAGCGAGACCAAGGCCGCCATCGAAGCCAAGTGCGCCCCCGACTGCGTTGAGATGGAGGGTGCTGCTGTGAGCCAGATCGCCGCCAAGAACGATGTGCCCTGTGTCATCCTGCGCGCCATGAGCGACAACGCCGACGAGGACGGCCACGAGGTGCTTGTGGTGAAGAAATTCAGCATCGCCGAGTACGTGGCTACCGCCACCCGGATCGTGGCAGCCATGGTAGAAGCACTCTGAGCAGCCGGAGCGGCCTTTACAGAAACTGCTCCAGTTTCAGCCGGTTCTCTTCCTCCAGATCCTGCAGTTTCTGCATCAGGCGCTTGGAGCCGGGGGCCGCATCGGGATAATCCTTCTGGCTCTTGATGCAGTCCATCACGCCCTGACTGCTTCCCTCGCTGAGCATTTCGGCCAGATTGCGGGTGGATCTGTCGGTGAGCGTTTTCATCCCGATGCCCATTTTGGTGTTGAGCTTTGCCATGATGCTCTGGCCCTGAGCCGTGCCGCCGCAGGCCTCGATGGCGGTGTGGGCCTCCTGATTCAGTTCCCGGTAGAGGTTTCGCTCCCGCAGAAGCTCGGCCCGGAAGGCAGGATCCTCGGTCATGGGCACGATCTGTTCCAGCGTGTTCTTGCCCATCTCCGTGTTCTGCACCACCGCTTCCAGCAGATTCAGGTTATCATTTTTCTGATTTTCCATACAAAAAATCCCCCTTTGTGGCACTAGCTTGTACCGCAAAGGGGGATTTTATGCATTCGGTTTATTTGCTGCAGATCTGGTCACCGCCGGCGGTCTGGGCCGCCTTCAGGCGCTGCTCACACAGCTGATACAGCGCATCCCAGTTCTTACCCCGCACCTCGCCGGTGCAGGCGCAGCCGATGGACTGGGTAAAGGGCACCCGGCGCATCAGGCCCACCGATGCCACACATGCGCGGGGCATCTCGGCATAAATGCCGTTCAGCTCCTCGGCCAGCTCTGCGCAGTTCTTATCCGCGCAGCCGATGGCGAACAGCGTGTCCGTCAGGCGGCAGACCACCCGCTCTGCAGGGCGGTCGTAGTGCTTTTTCCACTGGTTGGCCACAAAGCAGACCAGCTGGTTCATCACGGCATCGCCCTGCCGGGTGCGCATCCCGTCCTCATCGTCCAGCGCCACCAGCGCCAGCGAAGCACAGCGGTGGGCATCCGTCCACTCATCCAGCCGGGTGCAGAACTCCGTTTCAAAATAGCGGCGGTTGAACACGCCGGTCAGGAAATCGTGATTCATATCGTCCCGGCAGAGCTCCCGCTCCCGCGCGGTCATCCGATCCTCCGGCAGGTCACTGCCCGCCAGCGGAGCCGTCATCTGCAGCTGCCAGAGCTTGCCGTCCGCCTCGATCAGGCGGCGCAGCACGCAGTCCACCTGCCCATTGCGCAGGACATAATCCACCTGCAGGCCATCGTCCTGCCAGGTGTCCGCGGTCTCCTCATCGGCTTCCGTCAGGGTCACGTCTTCAAAGGCGGTCTGTGCGTTTTCTGCAAAGGCGCGCAGATCCTGTTCCGTCCATTCTTTTTTCATGCGTTTTTCCCCACTATCCGGTGCCGGACTCTCTCCCTTCCGGCACAGCTTTGCCACACGGCCGCCAAAAGCGCAGCCCCATTACCGGAATTATACCATCTTGTGCCGGGCGTTTCCAGCAAAACGCACAAACTTTAACGTAATTTTTTACATTTTCGTCAAACTGCTAAACACACTCCAGGTTTCCGGCCCGGTTCTGTACGGCAGTACACGGCGCACTCCGCCAGAATGCGCTTGGCCAGCGCGGCAGTGTCGAACCCGTCGGCGGCGCGCCAGCTCCAGTTTCCGCCCAGCTTGCCGGGGCTGTTCAGGTGGGCTTCCTCGCCCAGGCCCAGCCAGTCGGCCATGGGGATGATGGCACGGTCGGCCACAGAGCCCAGCGCAGCCCGGAGCAGCGCGGTGCGGGCCGCCTCTGTTTTGACAGCGGCCACCTCCTTTGCGGTGGGCTGACAGCCGGTCAGATGCAGGTAGGCGGCGGCCACAGCCTTCTCCTTGGCCGATGCGCTCTCGTCCCACCAGGCGGTCAGCGTCGTGTTGTCATGGGTGCCGGGGTAGACCACGCTGTTCTTGACGTGGTTGTGGGGCAGGTACTCACTGTCCCCGCCGCCGAACGCGAACTGCAGCACCTTCATGCCCGGGAAGGTGCTGTCTGCCAGCAGCTCCCGCACACTGGGGAACAGCTCACCCAGATCCTCGGCGATGATGGGCAGCTTGCCCAGTGCACCTTCCAGCGCGTTGAACAGCTCCATCCGGGGGCCGGTCTCCCACTTGCCGGTCTTGGCGGTAGTGCTGTCTGCCGGGATGGCCCAGTAGGTGTCAAAACCGCGGAAGTGGTCGATGCGGAGCAGGTCATAGATGCCCAGCGCATGGCGGACACGCTGGATCCACCAGGCATATCCGGTCTGCTTATGGTAGGGCCAGTTATACAGCGGGTTGCCCCAGAGCTGGCCTTCTGCCGAGAAGTAATCCGGCGGGCAGCCTGCCACCCGGGCAAAGCCGCCGTCTGCATCCAGCTCAAACAGCGGGCCGCCCACCCAGGCATCCACGGAATCTGCCGAGACATAGATGGGGATATCGCCCAGGATCTGCACGTTGTTGGCGTTGGCGTAGGCTTTCAGCTTCTTCCACTGGATGCTGAACTCGTACTGCAGAAACTTCCAGAAGCCGATCTCTTCCTCGTTCTCTGCCTTAAAAGCTTCCAGCGCCTGCGGCTCCCGCTTGCGGTACTCCCGGGGCCACTGGGTCCAGCTCTTCATGCCGTTGGCGGTCTTGAGGGCCATGTAGAGGGCATAATCCTCCAGCCAGCCCTCGTTTTCCAGCGTGAAGGCATAGTACGCATCCGGATAGTAATGGGCACAGCCGTGCTGGCCCGCGCACTGCCTGCGCCAGGCGGCATAGGCGGCACGCAGGATCTTGTAGCGGCTGGTGTACAGGGTGCCGTAATCCACGTTCAGCGGGTCCTTGCCCCAAGGCTCGGCCTTGAGCTGGGCGGCTGTCAGCAGCCCCTCGGCTTTCAGAGCATCCAGATCAATGAAATAAGGGTTGCCCGCAAAGGCAGAGCAGCTCTGGTAGGGGCTGTCCCCATAGCCCGTGGGGCTCAGGGGCAGGATCTGCCAGATCTTCTGGCCTGCCGCCGCAAGGAAATCCACAAATTTTTCTGCCTTTTTGCCAAAGCAGCCGATCCCGTAGGGGCCGGGCAGGCTGGACACCGGCATCAGAATACCACTTTCACGCATTGTAAATCCTTCCTCGTCTCAAACTTTTTGCTGGGGCTTGTCTGTTTTCTATCATAACATAACTGCAGACTATTTTCCACAGGCAAAAAACGTGGTATACTTGTTTTTATATTAGGAGGTGCTTATGCAGCCAACCGAAAAATACTATGAACACGATGCCTACCGCCGGGAGGCGGTGGGGCATATTTTAGCCGCAGAGCCGGACAGCCGGGCCGGCGGCGGGCGCATCGCGCTGGACGGCACGGTGTTTTACCCCGAGGGCGGCGGCCAGCCTGCCGACCGGGGCACCCTGACCCTTGCCGACGGCACAGTGCTGACCGTCACCGATGTCCACGAGCAGGCGGGTGTCATCTGGCACATGGTCACTTCCCTGCCCGCCGGGGCGGTGCCCGGGGCCGAAGCGGCACAGGCCATCGACTGGGCATGGCGCTTTGACAAGATGCAGCAGCACACCGGCGAGCACATCCTCTCCGGCATCCTGCACAGCATGTTCGGGGCCGAGAACGTGGGCTTCCACATCGGCTCCGATGCCGTGCGGATGGACACGAACATCCCCATCTCCGCCGATGGGCTGAAAGCAGCCGAGACTGCCGCCAACCGCATCATCTGGGAGAATGTGCCGGTGAACATCACCTACCCCACCCGGGAGGAGCTGGCCGCCCTGACCTACCGCTCCAAAAAGGAGATCGAGGGGCAGATGCGGATCGTGACCATCCCCGGGGCGGATGTCTGTGCCTGCTGCGGCACCCACACCGCCTTTACCGGTGCGGTGGGCCAGATCAAGATCCTGGCCGCCGAAAACTATAAGGGCGGCGTGCGCCTGAGCATCGTCTGCGGCGGGCGCGCGCTGGAAGCCGCACAGGCCATGCGGGCGCGGCAGGCAGAGATCGGTGCCCTGCTCAGCGCCAAGGCCAGCGAGACAGCCAACGCCGTGCACCGGGTGTATGACGAGTACACCGCCCTGAAATTCACCCACTTCGGGCTGTGCAGCCAGCTCTTTGACGCGCTGGCCGCGCAGGCAACGCCCGGTGCGGATGCCATCCGCATCGTGCCGGGGCTGGACCCGGACGGCCTGCACCGGCTGGCTAGCCGCCTGACCGAAGCCACCACCGGCCTGTGCGCGGCCCTGACCCCCAACGAAAAGGGCACCGGCTACTGTATCGCCCAGGCGGGCGGTGATGTCCGCGCCCTGACCAAAGCCCTGAACGCCGCCCTCAATGGCCGCGGCGGCGGCAAACCCGGCATCTGTCAGGGAAGCTGCGCCGCAGAGCCGGAACAGGTGGAAGAATTTTTGCGGAAGCAAGACCGGTAAGCATCCTCGCCCTCTCCGTCTTTGCTTCGCAAAGCCACCTCTCCCAAAGGGAGAGGCTTTGGCAGTGCGGAAAACCATCCGTTTTTGCCAAAGGCTCCCCCTTTGGGGGAGCTGGCGCGTCAGCGCCTGAGAGGGCGAGCCACGTTAATTTTAAGGAGAACAACAAACTATGAGAATGCGTTTCAAACCCTACGCCCACGATGAGCTGATGGCCGCCGATTTCCACGTCCACGAGCCCCTGATCTGGGGCGGCAAGTGGCACGCACAGTATGCCCGCCCGGAGCAGCCCTTTGTGCTGGAGCTGGGCTGCGGCAAGGGCGGCTTCCTCTCCCAGCTGGCCTGCGCCCACCCGGAAAACAACTATCTGGGCATCGACATCACCGATAAGGTACTGATCCTTGCCAAGCGTAAGATCGAGGTCGCTTACACCGAGGCAGGCCGCCCCATCGACAACGTGAAGATCATGAGCACCGACATCGAGCGCATCAAGGGCGTGCTCACCGCCGAGGATACCGTCAGCCGCATCTACATCAACTTCTGCAACCCGTGGAGCAAGAACGCTTCCTCCAACAAGCACCGGCTCACCTATCCCCGCCAGCTCATCCAGTACCGCGAATTTCTGAAGGACGGCGGCGAGATCTACTTCAAGACCGATGACGACGACCTGTTCCGCGACAGCCTGGAGTATTTCCCCGCTTCCGGCTACGAGATCACCTGGAAGACCTTTGACCTGCACGAAAACGAGCCGGAGTGGAACATCCGCACCGAGCACGAGGGGATGTTCACCGAGATGGGCATCAGGATCAAGGCCCTGATCGCCAAAAAGCTGCCCGGCGATGCCGCCGTGACCTGGATTGAGCCCAAGGTCCTGAAAAAAATGAAGGCTGCGGAGGAAGCTGCCGCCGCCGCAAAGGAGGAGTAAGATGTCCTTTTTTGTCAACACCATGGTCTGCGGCTTTTCGCTGTATCAGATCCTGGCGTTTTTCCTGATCTACTCCTGCCTGGGCTGGTGTCTGGAGGTCATCTATGCCGCCGTTTCCACCGGCCAGCTGGTGAACCGCGGCTTTCTGAACGGCCCGGTCTGCCCCATCTACGGCTTTGGCATGATCATCGTGCTGTTCACCCTTTCGCCGCTGGCAGACAACCTGCTGCTGCTCTATATCGGCGGCGTGATCCTGCCCAGCGTGCTGGAGCTGGCGGGCGGCTGGGCGCTCTACAAGCTCTACCACACCCGGTGGTGGGATTACAGCGACTTCCCCTTCAACATCGGCGGATATATCTGCCTGGAGTTCTCCCTTTTGTGGGGCGTGGGCACCGTTGTGGTGATGAAGGTCGTTCACCCCGTGATCGCGGGCTTTGTGGAGATGGTCCCCCAGATGGTGGGCTTCGTCCTCATGTGCATCCTGTACGCCTGCTACGCCGCCGATGTGGTGGTGACCGCCTTTGCGGCCTCTGACCTGGCCCGTGAGCTGGATGCTCTGGAAAAGGTGGCCGACAGTATGCACGCCGTGTCCGATGCCATGACCGAGCTGCTGGGCACCACCGCCATGGATGTGGACCAGAAGATGGACGAGAGCCGCCTGCAGCTCAAGCTGGCAGCCGCCGAGGCCCGGGACAATGCCGCCAAACTGAGCCCCCGGGATGCCGCTGCCGCCCTGCGCGCCAAGGCCGACGAGGCCATGGAGGCCGCCCGCAAGTCCTCGCAGGAGGCCCGGCTCAACGCCTCTGAGGCCGCCACCGCCGTCAAGCTGGCAGCCAAGGGCACCGCAGAGCGCACGGCAGAGCTGCTCCGTCTGGAACAGCTGGCCGAGGAGCTGCAGGCCCGCAGCGAGGAGATGCGCGCCCGCACCCGGAGCTCCAAGTACTTTGGCAAGGGCCGTATGCTCCGCGCTTACCCCAAGCTGCGCCATGGCGAAAAGCACCGCTCTCTGGACGAGCTGCGGGAGCGCCTGAAGTACGAGCGCAGGCACTGACCCTGCCCATTGCAGCAACCCCAAATGCCCCTGACCGGCTTCTTTCGGTCAGGGGCATTTTTCTTGCGCTGCATTCTCCATAAAGTCAGGCAGATCTTGTTCTGCCGCACGATTTTGTTTTCATTCTGTTTTCCACATTGTACGTTCCTTTTTTGTACACTTTTCCAAATCTATTTTCGTCATATTGACAAAAAAAAAAAGAGTATTTTATCCTGTGCAATATGCTATTTCCGCTAAAAACTGAAGAATCGGCAAACCAGTCGAAAGGCTGCGACGCAAAGCTACAGGGCCTGTAATATGGCAGCCAGCCGCACGTTATCCTCTCCGGGTAAGGTAATACGAAACCTTGCACCTCCTTGTGAAGATGCGTCGGCTTCCCCTTCAGGAGAGCGAGCGCGCAGCGGGTCTACAAGGGTTCAGAGTGTCGTACCAGCCGTTTGGCCGGTGCGGCGCTCTTTTGTTTTGGTTGAAATAGAGAAAGTTTTTGGGAATATCATGGAAAAGGAGTAAAAAATTATGAGACCCAAGCGTTTGATCAGCTTATTGGTTGCGGTCTGCATGATGATCACCATGCTGCCCCTGTCGGCAGTCACGGCATTTGCAGAAGACACGTCATCGTCAACTGGTGGTACAGCCAGCGATGGCACTGACACTTACAAGTATGAATATACGGTAAATGACGGTACTGCAACCATCACAAAATTTCTTGGCCCTGTTGATCCAGCAAACAATGGCCCCTACGACATCGAAATACCCTCAGAGTTGGGCGGCCACCCTGTAACCGGTTTGGGAGAATATTCATTTGCCGCCAACCCTTACGATGGCCACCAAGGGAACCCACTTTGTAGCAAAATTCGCTCCGTCACCATTCAACAAAACGTCACTTCCATCGGTGATAGGGCCTTTGATGGGTGCAGTGCTCTTACAACGCTTTCGTTAGGTGAGAAGATTAAGACGATCGGCAATTATGCCTTTGAAAATTGCACTTCACTGACGGGCGTCACCATTCCACAAAGCGTCACTTCCATCGGCTATTATGCCTTTGAAGGTTGCACCCACTTGAACCCTCTTACCATCAAGGGTCCTATAACGTCGATGGGAAATTATGCCTTTGCAGGCAGCACATATCTCACATCGCTTACGCTGTATGACGACATTCAAACCATTGGCAATTTCGCCTTTCTAGGAAGTACTTCTCTGAAGACCGTCACTCTTCCCAAAAATCTGACTTCCATCGGAGAATATGCTTTTGCAAACTGCTCAGAACTCGAGTCCATCACCATCCCGGAAAAGGTAAAAACCATTAACCCTAAGACCTTTGCAGATTGCTCCAAACTGGAATACATTATACTCCCTGCTGGATTGACTACTTTCGCTGACAGTCTGGAAAATTGTCGGCCTGAATGTGTCATCTACTCCAACAAAGACAAGGTCGCCGTACATGGTCAGTTTGGAGACAAACTGGCAGGACACAAGCTTCTTGGCCTCTGCCATGTGACCTTTGATGCCAATGGCGGCAAACTGAACAACTCCGCTGAGGTGCCGGTTTATGAGACCGAAAAAATCATTGGTACCAAGGCAAACGAACTGACTGCCATCCATGATCCCACCCGTGCGGGTTACAAGTTCACCGGCTGGTACACCGAAGATGGCCAGCCCTTTGATGTGAACGAAACCGCAATTACGGAGGACATCACCCTCCATGCCGGTTGGGAGTTCGACCCCAATGCTCCGGTCTGCCACCCGCTGACCGTGACCGGCGGCACTGTTACTGTGAAATACGACGGCAGCGATGTGACCAGCAAGCTGAACAGCCGCACTGACGCAGCCACCGGCAAAAAGACCTACTCTGTACCGGACGGCGCAGAAGTGACCGTGACGCTGGATAAGAACCTGATCCCTAAGGACAATGTGTTTGACGGCTGGTCTACCGGCAATCTCTCCCTGCCCACAGGTCAGGACTGCAAGGCAGAAAACATCACCTTTACCATGCGCAGTGGTGTGAATGTGTCTGCAAAGTACCGTGATGCCGCCACTGACCACACCCCCGATACCGCAACCTGCCACCCGCTGACCGTGACCGGCGGCATTGTTACCGTGAAAAACGGTGACAAGGATGTGACCGATACCTTGACTGTTACTACTGACGAGACCACCGGCAAAAAGACCTACTATGTACCGGACGGCGCAACAGTGACCGTGACGCTGGACAAGACCCTGATCCCTGAGGGCATGGTGTTTGACATCTGGTCTACCGGCAAGTTCTCCCTGCCGCTGGGTCAGGACTACAAGGCTGAGAGCATCACCTTTACCATGAACACCATGAGCAGTGATGCGGATATTGCCGCACAGTACCGCGATGCATCCATTGAAGATGATGGGTCCAATGTGCTGGGCACTGCCGCGATCATTGGTACTGCCGCTGTGGGCGGTGCAGTGCTGGGCTATCAGGCCTATTCTCTGGGCACTGAATTTGCAGGCAAGCTGATGGCTCTGCCCTACTTCCCCAGCAACCGCAGCGCCCTTGCCATGATGCTGTGGGAGGATGCAGGCAAGCCCATGCCCGAATCCGAACTGCTCTACCCCGATGTAGGGCAGGAAGAGCAGGATATGGACCTGCAGCACGCCGCCCGCTGGGCCATGGAAAACGAGCTTATCCCTGACCTGAACGATGAGGGCACGGCTCCGGAAGAGATGAAGTTCTTCCCGGCCAATCCCGTAAGCAAGCTCGATGTGCTGAACGCATGGCAGAAGGCACAGGAGCTCAAGAACAACTAACGCCATCCCCGAATATTCCCAAATATACGTAGAAGCGCCTCATCCTTCACCGGATGGGGCGCTTCTGCGTTGTAATGAGTTAATGAGTCGCAGCGGGTGTGGTCAGCTACTACATCTGCAAGTGGCTTGAGGAACAGTTCAAGGCCGGTAAGCACTAACCCCCAGCAAGCAGGAAGCCCCTTTGACAGTCGCAATGTCAAGGGGGCTTCTTGTTGCTTTGGTGGAACCATGGAATGGTTCCGTAGTCTCATCTACAACTTTAGTATATGCACTCCTGCGCAAAAGTCAAGAGGGCCGCCACAGATTTTGTTTCGCTCCTGCGCCTGTTTCAGCTTATCACGCCCACAGATCCTCAGGGTACAGGCCCTCCTGGGTTTTCTGGGCGATGGCGGCCACCACGGTGGGCTTATCCTCGCGGTAGGTCACGCCGTACCACTTATCGGTGCTCTTGAGCACGGTGACTGCCGCCTTGCCCTCATCGATGAGCTCGCTGGCCACGGTGGGCAGGAAATACTCGCATTTGAGGGGGTTCTTGGGCAGATTCTCATGCAGCCAGCCTGCAAAGCGGCGGTCGGCCTCGTCCAGGAAGCTCTTGCCGAAGCCCCACAGGTTCATGCTGACAGGTGCTTCCACCGGCAGGTCATCCGTGCCCTCACCGACAAGAGCGGTGCAGCGGATGCCGCCCTCATAGGTTTCGATGCCGGTGCGCTCGGTCACGCTGTGCAGGGTGCCGTCCGGGTTCACCACGCAGACACCGCGGGAGACGGTGCCGTTCTCGGAGACGGTATTTTTGAGCAGGTAGCTCACCATGCAGTAATCGTAAACTGCGCCGTCCTGATGGGTGGACAGATACTCATAGATGACCTTGAAGGCCTCGGGGCCGTAGTAATCGTCCGCGTTGATGACGGCGAAGGGCCCATCAATGAGGTCTTTTGCGGCCAGCACGGCGTGACAGGTGCCCCAAGGCTTAACACGGCCCTCGGGGATGGTGAAGCCTGCGGGCAGCTCATCCAGCTGCTGGAAAGCGTATTTCACGTTCATGCCCTGAGAGACGCGGTCGCCGATGGCAGCCTTGAAGGCCTCCTCGATCTCGTGCTTGATGACAAAGATCACGGTCTCAAAGCCTGCGCGGTGGGCATCGTACAGGGAGTACTCCACAATGGGCTGACCCTTGGGGCCCACCGGGTCGATCTGCTTCATGCCGCCGTAACGGCTGCCCATGCCGGCAGCCATGACCACCAATACCGGTTTGTTCATTTTTCTTTCCTCCTGCGTCAGTGCGCTGTTCTTTGAATCTATTATACTCCAAATTTTCCCGGGCAACAAGAGACAGCTTTTCCTTGAATTTTTGCATAGATTCTCACCCGCTGCCGTGATAGAATAGAGGCAATGGAGTTTCCGCAGAAAAGGAGAATGCTTATGTCAACCAAAACTGTCTGGATCACCGGCGCGTCCTCCGGCATCGGGCGGGAGTTTGCCCGCCGCTATGCCCGGCTGGGCTTCCGGCTCATTCTGACCGCCCGCCGACGCGACCGGCTGGAGACCCTTGCCGCCGAGCTCCGGGCGAAACACGGCACCCTCTGCCGCATCGTACCCGCCGACCTTGAGCAGGATGCGCAGGTCACCGCCCTGTGCGAAGCACTGGCAGACGAACGCATCGACCTGTTCCTCAACAACGCGGGCTTTGGTGCCTGCGGTGCCTTTTCCGAGACGGACGAGGGCAAGGAGCTTTCCATGCTGCGGGTGAACGTGCTGGCCATGCACCGGCTGTTCAAGTTCACCCTGCGCAAGATGGAAGCCCAGGGCTTCGGCACCATCCTGAACGTGGCATCCTCGGCGGGCCTGCTGCCGGGCGGGCCCTATATGGCGGGCTACTACGCCTCCAAGGCATACGTTGTCAGCCTGACCCGCGGCGTGGCCGAGGAACTGCGGGAGCAGCACAGCCCGGTCTATGTCTGTGCCCTCTGCCCTGGCCCCGTGGACACCGAGTTCAACGACCGTGCCGATGTGGTGTTCGCCCTCAAGGGCATCACCCCGGAGCTCTGCGTGGAGGAAGCCATGCGCGGGATGCTCCGCCGCAAGACCATCATCGTGCCCAGCACCCTGATGCGCCTTGCCACCACGGCCCAGAAGCTCGTTCCCACGCCCCTGCTCATGCCCATTCTGGCCCACCAGCAGAAGAAAAAGCTGGGCTGATGGCCGCTTGACAGAGCACCGCCGCTCATGTATCCTAGAGGTATCCGAAAAACAGGAGGAATGTTCCATGAAGATTGCACTCATCAACGAAAACAGCCAGGCCGCCAAGAACGGCATCATTGAAGCCGCCCTGAAAAAGGTGGTGGAGCCCATGGGCCACGAGGTGGTCAACTATGGCATGTACACCGCCGAGGATGCCGCCCAGCTGACCTATGTTCAGTGCGGCATTCTGGCCGCCATCCTGCTGAACAGCGGCGCGGCCGACTACGTCATCACCGGCTGCGGCACCGGCGAGGGTGCCATGCTGGCCCTGAACAGCTTCCCCGGCGTGATCTGCGGCCATGTGGAGGACCCCGTGGACGCTTACACCTTTGCCCACGTCAACGACGGCAACGCCGTTTCCATGCCCTTTGCCAAGGGCTTTGGCTGGGGCGGCGAGCTGAACCTCGAGTACTGCTTCGAGAAGCTGTTCGGCTTTGGCCACGGTCAGGGCTACCCCAAGGAGCGCGTTGTGCCCGAGATGCGGAACAAGGCCATTCTGGACGATGTGCGCGCTGCCACCTTCAAGCCCCTGATCGAGTGCCTGCAGAGCATCGACCAGGACCTGCTCAAGGGAGCCATTGCAGGCGAAAAGTTCAGCGAGCTGTTCTTCGCTTCCTGCAAGGACGAGCAGCTGGCCGCCTACATCAAGACCCTGCTGTAAGCGGAAGCGGCAGGATATCCGAATCCTATCCAAGCACATCCTGCCCGCCCTGAAACGGGCGGTTTATGATACGAAACACGAGGAAGTCTATTATGGCATGGTTATACCATTTCAATCAGATCGTCACCCACGGCATGGAGGGGTTTCTGGAGACGGCAGTGCCGATGATCTCCGGGCTGGCTGAGATCATCGGCCTGTTCATCATCGTCACCAGCCTTGTCAAGGCCACCTACCACTATGTGCGGGCCACCTTTTTCCATGGCCAGCACGATTTCCTCCACGAGATGTCCAGCGGCCTGACCACGGCGCTGGAGTTCCTGATGTCGGCGGAGATCGCCAAGACCTTCCTGCTGCAGAATCTGGAATCGGTGGTGCCGCTGGCGGCCACCTTTGCCCTGCGGGCCATGATGAGCCTGATGCTCCACTGGGAGATGGAGGGCGGGCACCGCTCCGGCCGCAAAAAGGAAGAAACGCCCGCCGGTGAGGCCGAGAAAAAAGAATGACTTATAAAGTTTCCCTCTTTTTTCTCGGTTCTGGGTTGTGTAAAACGTAAAAATCGCACCCCGGCTCTTGACAGTTTTGCACAAAGGGGCTATACTCGTGCCATCGAAAGCAAAGGCGCTGACGGAAGTGATTCCGCCAGCGCCTTTTGTGTTTTCGCTGGATATTGCTCGGGAGGAATAGAGGGCCTCCTGAACAAGGCTCCCGCGCACATTCGGTGCGGGGAGCGCATTACAAACCGGGGAGGTATTATAATGTTCAGTTCCATAAACACCTGTTGGGTGCTGGTTGCGGCATTTCTGGTCTACTTTATGCAGGCCGGTTTTGCGCTGTGTGAGGCGGGCTTTACCCGCGCCAAAAACACCGGCAACATCCTGATGAAAAACATGATGGACTTCTGCATCGGCACACCGTGCTACTGGGTCATCGGCTTCGGCCTGATGTTCGGCGGCACAAGCGCTCTGATCGGCGGGTTCGATCCGTTCATTCAGGGCGATTACAGCCACCTGGGGCTTGATATCCCGCTGTGGGTGTACATCGTGTTCCAGACCGTGTTCTGTGCCACGGCAGCCACCATCGTGTCCGGCTCCATGGCCGAGCGCACCAACTTCAAGGCTTACTGCGTTTACTCCGCTGCCATCTCGCTGGTGGTCTACCCCATCTGCGGCCACTGGATGTGGGGCGGCGGCTGGCTGCAGAGCATGGGCTTCCATGATTTTGCCGGTTCCGCAGCCGTTCACAACGTGGGCGGTGTGATCGCCCTGCTGGGTGCCGCAATGCTCGGCCCCCGTATCGGCAAGTACGATAAGGACGGCAACCCCCACGCCATTCCCGGCCACAACCTGACCGCCGGTGCGCTGGGCGTGTTCATTCTGTGGTTCTGCTGGTTCGGCTTCAATGGCGGCTCTTCCCTGAGCCTTGCCACCGATGAGGCCATGACCCTGACGGGCCTTGTCTGCTTCAACACCAACCTGGCCGCTGCCGTTGCCACCTGCGTGACCATGATCTTCACCTGGCTGCGCTACGGCAAGCCCGATGTCTCCATGACCCTGAACGGCTCTCTGGCCGGTCTGGTCGCCATCACCGCAGGCTGCGACGCGGTCTCTCCCTTCGGTGCCTTCATCATCGGCTTCGTGGCCGGTATCCTTGTGGTCCTGAGCGTTGAATTCTTTGATAAGATTGCAAAGATCGATGACCCCGTGGGTGCTGTCTCCGTTCACTTTGCAAACGGCGTGTGGGGCACCATTGCCGTGGGCCTGTTCTCCAACGGCGGCGACGGCGTGGGCAAGGGCCTGTTCTACGGCGGCGGCTTTGCACAGCTGGGCACCCAGCTGCTGGGCCTTATCACCGTTGATGTGTACGTTGTGGTCGTGATGTTCATCATCTTCAAGATCATCGACAAAACCATCGGCCTGCGCGTCCCTGCTGAGGTGGAGATCGACGGCCTGGATATCCACGAGCACGGCCTGACTTCTGCTTACGCCGGTTTCTCCATCTCCGATGCCAACGCCGCTGCCATGGTGCCCAACGAGAACACCGATCTGGGCGAGGATGATGCCTCCAAGGCAAGCGCCGTGCAGATGAACGCTGCCGTGCCTGTGGTCAAGGAGCCTGCCGTCATCCACGATGGCATCTACGACACCGGGATGCACAAAGTGTCCATCATTGCAAAGCTCTCCAAGTTCGATCAGCTCAAGACCGCGCTGAACGATCTGGGTGTGACCGGCATGACCGTGACCCAGGTGATGGGCTGCGGCATCCAGAAGGGCACCACCGAGAAATACCGCGGCGTGCCTGTGGACAGCACCCTGCTGCCCAAGATCAAGGTCGAGGTCATCGTTTCCAAGATCAGCGTGGACGCTGTGGTGGATGCCGCCAAAAAGGCCCTGTACACCGGCCACATCGGCGATGGCAAGATCTTTGTTTACAACGTGACCCGCGTGGTCAAGATCCGCACCGGCGAAGAAGATTTCGCCGCCCTGCAGGATGTGGAGTAACGCTCCGCACAATTTCAACCGCTGTCCCGCTTTGAAAGCGTGACGATATTTGTTCTCCTTTTCCTTTTTCTGAAATCCATTCGGCAGAACCCCTGCTTCCTCCGCACAAGGAAGCAGGGGTTTGTTGTTGTCACCACGATGTGAGCCCCCTGCAATGGTTCCGGGTTGACATCCCCGTGCGGGCGTGTTATTTTGAGGAGTAAAAATTTTCAGTTTTTTTGTATCAGGAGTTTCTATGAGCAACTTGAATGATTTTAACCGCGAGGCCAAAGCCGCCCTGCGGGTGGCCCTGCAATGGCTGCTGCTGGCCGTGCCCACGGGTCTGGTCTGCGGCGCAGTCGGCACAGCGTTCCACCTGAGCGTGGAGTACGTCACCGAGCTGCGGGCCGCGCAGAGCTGGCTGCTGCTCTGCCTGCCGCTGGCGGGCCTTGCCATCGTGGCACTCTACAAGGTCACAAAGTGCGAAGGCGTGGGCACCAACAATGTCATCCGCGCCGTGCAGAGCGGCGAGCCGGTCAGCCTGCTGCTGGTGCCCGCCATCTTTCTGGGCACGGTGCTCACCCACCTGTGCGGCGGTTCTGCCGGCCGCGAGGGTGCCGCTTTGCAGATGGGCGGCAGCATCGGCTGGAACGTGGGAAAACTGCTGCATCTGAGCGATTACGTCCGCCGCACTGCCACCATCAGCGGCATGGCAGCGTTCTTCTCCGCCCTGTTCGGCACCCCGCTGACCGCTGCCCTTTTCGCCATGATGGTGGAGGACGTGGGGCTGACGTTCACTTCGGCCTTTATGCCCGCGTTCACTTCGGCCCTCATTGCTTACGGCGTATCCCTGTTCTTCGGGATCGCCCCGACCAATTTTGTGCTCAATTCCATCCCGCACCTGACGCTGGAAACCGCGCTTCAGACCGCCCTGCTGGGCATTGCCTGTGCCGCCGTGACCCGGCTGTTCTGCTGGACGCTTCACACCCTGGAGCACGGGATCCCCAAACGGATCCCGAATCCCTGGCTCCGGGCTTTTGCGGGCGGTGCAGCCGTGGTAGCGTTCTCGTATCTGTTCGGTGTCGGGCGGTACAACGGGGCCGGAATGGCCGTCATTGCCGATGCCGTGGAGCAGGGCACTGCCCTGCCCTGGGATTTTGCCTGCAAGATCTTCCTGACCGCCCTGACCCTGGCAGTAGGCTTCAAAGGCGGCGAGGTGGTCCCAAGTTTCTACATCGGGGCGACCTTTGGCTGCATCGCCGGGCCATGGCTGGGCCTGCCCGCCGGGTTTGCCGGTGCCATCGGTCTGGTCTGCGTGTTCTGCGGAGCCACAAACGCCCTGATCCCCTCCATCCTGCTGGGATTCGAGCTGTTTGGCGGGCAGGGGCTGGAGCTTATTGCGCTGGGCTGCGGCGTGTGCTACATGCTCTCGGGCCACCACGGCCTCTACAGCAGCCAGACCTTTGTCACCAACAAGCTGCGGCCGGAGTACGCCTCCCACAAGTGGCGGGTCAAGCTGAAGAAAAAAGAAGAATGATTTTTCGCAGATTTTCGCCGCGGAGAGCTTGATTTTTTGCCGCCATCGTGCTACAATCAGCGTAGTTTCATCCTGACCAAAGCGATGATGCGGACAAACCGAAGCTCGTTCCCCATGACGCAGAGAGGGCTGCCCCGGATACCGGGTGCTGCAAGCAGCCTGCCGTGCATCGGGCTTCTACCACCGCAGAGCGCAGAGGAGAACCTCTGCCGGGTGCGCCCGTTACAGCACAGCGAGTGGCGTGTTCTCAAGGGCACGCAATTCGGGTGGAACCGTGGAACGCGTGAAATCTTCAGGCGCTTCATCCCGTAAATTTGAGCGGGATGGAGCGCTTTTTTGTTTTAACTTTCATCAAAAGGAGAACCGTTATGAAGATCATCTACAAAGACGGCCATGTGGACGAGTGCCCGCAGGACCAGGAACTGCATGTTATCCGCCACACCGCTGCTCACATCATGGCACAGGCCATCAAGCGCCTGTACCCCGAGGCTGACTTTGCCTTTGGCCCCGCCACCGAGAACGGCTTCTACTACGATGTCGATCTGGGCGACACCAAGCTCACCGATGACGATCTGGCCAACATCGAAAAAGAGATGCGCAAGATCTGCAAGGAAAATCTGGCCATCAAGCCCTTCATCCTGCCCCGTGACGAGGCTGTGAAGCTGATGGAGGAGCGCCAGGAGCACTACAAGATCGAGCACATGGCTGACCTGGCCGACGAGACCGAGTTCAGCTTCTTCCAGCAGGGCGAGTACGTTGACATGTGCATCGGACCCCACCTGACCTACACCAAGGCGCTGAAGGCCTTCAAGATCACCCAGCAGTCCGGCGCATACTGGAAGAACGACAAGGAAAACAAGATGCTGACCCGTATCAATGGTGTGGCTTTCCACAATCAGGAAGAGCTGGACGCCTGGGAGAAGGAGCAGCAGGAGGCCCGTGAGCGCGATCACCGCAAGATCGGCAAGGAGATGGGCCTGTTTATGACCGATGACCTGGTGGGCCGCGGCCTGCCCATGTTCCTGCCCGCAGGCTACACCGTCTGGCAGGAGCTGGAGAACTATATCAAGGAGAAGGAGCGTGCACGCGGCTACCTGCACGTGATGACCCCCTGCATCGGCACCGTGAACCTGTACAAGACCTCCGGTCACTGGGATCACTACCGCGAGAACATGTTCCCCGCCATGGAGATGGAGGGCGAGAGCTACGTCCTGCGCCCCATGAACTGCCCCCACCACATGATGATCTACGCAAATCGTCCCCACTCTTACCGTGACCTGCCCATGCGCATCGGTGAGATCGCACACGATTTCCGCTACGAATCCTCCGGCACCCTGAAGGGCATTGAGCGCGGCCGCCACTTCTGCCAGAACGATGCCCACCTGTTCTGCACCCCGGAGCAGATCAAGAGCGAGGTCGCCGATGTCTGCAACCTGATCTTCGAGACCTACAAGGACTTCAAGATCACCGATTACCGCTGCGTTCTGTCTCTGCGTGACCCCGCCGACAAGAAGAAGTACCACGACGACGATGCCATGTGGAACCACGCCGAAAACGCTCTGCGCGAGGTGCTGACCGAGCTGGGCATCCACTTCACCGAGGAGATCGGCGAGGCTGCCTTCTACGGCCCCAAGCTGGACGTGAACGTCAAGCCTGCCGTGGGTGCTGAGTACACCCTGTCCACCTGCCAGCTGGACTTCTGCCTGCCCGCAAAGTTCCACCTGACCTATGTGGACAAGGACGGCTCCGAAAAGACCCCCGTTGTCCTGCACCGTGCCATCCTTGGCTCTCTGGACCGCTTCATGGCCTACCTGATCGAGGAGACCAAGGGCAAGTTCCCCACCTGGCTGGCACCTGTTCAGGTCAAGGTCCTGCCCGTTTCCGAAAAGACCCTCGAGTATGCGGAGAGCATCACCGAGAAGCTGGTGGAGGCCGGTGTCCGCGTGGCTCTGGACGACGACAACCAGAAGATCGGCTACAAGATCCGTGCCGCACAGCAGGTGGACCGTGTGCCCTACATGCTGGTTCTGGGTGCCAAGGAAGCCGAGGCCGGCAACCTCTCTGTCCGTGACCGCAAGGGCGAGACCACCACGATGGAAGTGGATGAATTCATCGCAAAGGTCACCGAGGAGATCAAGACCCGCGCATATAACAACTGATTTCGCCTGAAATAAACAGCAAGCGCCGCGTTCCCAAGGGAACGCGGCGCTTGTTTTATAATATCCTGTTTCAAACCCCGCTGCTGCCACGGGAGCTGATGCTCATAGGCGGCACTCCACTGAATACCGCCTGACCATTTACGGTGTTCTGGGTCATGCCGATAATATCCAGCAGCTGACTTTCACTGTACGTCGTCGGATAGTGGAGAATCGTTCCATTCTGGCAGATGTATTTCCCTGCCGCCGTTTCAACTGCGCCTGCACGTTCCAGCTTTGCCAGAATTTTTCCCAACTGTTTACGATCCAGCCGGGTTCCCTTTTCTGTCAACGCCGCAGAGAGCTGCTGCGCTGTCAGTGGCTTTTCCCGCACCAGCAGCGCCAGCGCCAGTTCTGCCGCATTCAGATGGTGCAGCCTCCATCCGTTCCGAAGCCAGATTCCCTTTTGTTTCATATCACAGCCCTCCTTTTTATGGTTCTTCCTTGAGTATACCAACTCCCTCAGGAGATGCAATAGATGATTTGTTAATCTTTTTCCGCTCTACTCAGACACGGAGGGCAACAATCACCATTTGCAGCTGGAAATCTGTCAACCAGCAATTGCGCTTACCAAAAAAGCCGCTCTTTTCCGGCATTGGCACCGGAAACGAGCGGCTTACATTTTACAAACGATTATTTCAGCAGGTTATTATCCGCGAAGTAGTCAATGCGCATGGCTTTGCGGACATTGGCCAGGGTGGCGGCGGCGGTCTTTTCGGCCACGGCGCTGCCTTCCTTCAGGATCTCCACGACCTCGGGCAGGCGCTGCTCCCACTCCTTGCGGCGGTTGCGGATGGGCTCCAGCTCGGCCTGCATGACGGCGTTGAGGAACTTCTTGATCTTCACGTCGCCCAGACCGCCACGCTGATAGTGGGCCTTGAGCTCATCGAGGTTCTGGTACTCCGGCAGGAACTCGGCGAAGTGCTCGGGGCGGCTGAAAGCATCCAGATAGATGAACACGGGGTTGCCCTCCACCTTGCCGGGATCCTGCACCCGCAGGTGGTTGGGGTCGGTGTACATGGACATGATCTTCTTCTTGATGTCCTCGGGCTCATCCGACAGGTAGATGCAGTTGCCCAGGCTCTTGCTCATCTTGGCCTTGCCATCAATGCCGGGCAGGCGCAGGCAGGCGGCATTCTGGGGCAGCATGATCTCAGGCATGGTCAGGGTCTCGCCGTAGACGGCGTTGAACTTGTGCACGATCTCGCGGCACTGCTCCAGCATGGGCATCTGATCCTCACCGGCCGGCACAGTGGTGGCACCGAACGCCGTAATATCCGCTGCCTGGCTGATGGGGTAGGTGAAGAAGCCCACCGGGATGCTGGTCTCGAAGTTCCGCATCTGGATCTCGCTCTTCACGGTGGGGTTGCGCTGCAGGCGGCTCACCGTGACCAGATTCATATAATAGAAGCTCAGCTCGGTCAGCTGAGGCACCATGGACTGGATGAAGATGTGGACCTTGTTGGGGTCCAGACCGCAGGCCAGATAATCCAGTGCCACCTGCAGGATGTTCTGGCGGACCTTCTCCGGGTTATCGGCGTTGTCCGTCAGGGCCTGCGCGTCAGCGATCATAATATAGATCTCGTCGAACTTGCCGGTGTTCTGCAGGCGCACGCGCTCCTTCAAAGAGCCAACGTAGTGGCCAACATGCAGGCGGCCCGTGGGACGGTCGCCGGTCAAAATGATCTGTTTCATTGTGATTTCTCCTTTTCAGGCAGCTCACCCTCTCAGTCATTGCTTCGCAATGCCAGCTCCCCCAAAGGGGGAGCCTTGGGCAGCTTCACCGTTTCGTCAGAAGCTCTCTCTTTGGGAGAGCTGGCGCTCAAGCGCCTGAGAGGGTGAGGACGCTGACCACAAGGATGCCGCTATCGTGATATTTCTTACTCTCCAGTATATCCCCTGTGCAATTTTCTGTCAACAAAAAGAAAAAAGCGATGGAACATTTCCATCGCTTTACTGGCGCCTCTTGCCTGACTCGAACAGGCGACACCCTGATTAACAGTCAGGTGCTCTAACCGACTGAGCTAAAGAGGCATCTATATAAAACGGCACATAGCCGTTTTACTACTATAAAATGGTGACCCGTACCGGAATCGAACCGATGTTAAAGGCGTGAGAGGCCTCTGTCTTAACCGCTTGACCAACGGGCCATACGTCCATTTTCGCATCGGGTTTTCGCTCCCGACTCGATTATTTTAGCATAGCAGTCGTACTTTGTCAACAGGAAATTTCAAGTTTTTCAGAAATTTGTGCTGCGGGCCTCCCGCCCCGGTTTTTCCGCTCTGGAATACCCGGTTGCATCCAGAATCGACAAAATATTATCAAAGTTGTGTTTTGGGTCTCTTTTCTTTATTTTGTTCGCTGCGGTTCCCCTTCCTTCTTATGAAATCACTTCAAACAGCTAAGATTCTGAATGAAATTTGTTACATTTATAAGAACCTTTTGTTCCCTCTGGTTGATTTTGGAATGTTTTTATGTATAATGATAAACAGGAGAATACGCATCTGTATTTCTTCATCGCCCGCACTGCCCATTGGCTAAGGGCATGTGCGTCGCGCGATCAGAATTGATCTGAACGAAAGAAGAGGTATAAGTATCATGGCAAAGGTAGATCTGAGCAAGTACGGCATTACCGGCACGACCGAGGTCGTGTATAACCCCTCTTACGAGCAGCTGTTCGAGGAAGAGACCAAGCCCAGCCTGGAAGGCTACGAAGTGGGCAAGGTCAGCGAGCTGGGCGCTGTGGACGTTATGACCGGCATCTACACCGGCCGTTCCCCCAAGGACAAGTTCATCGTGATGGACGAAAACTCCAAGAACACCGTTTGGTGGACCAGCGACGAGTACAAGAACGACAACCACCCCGCTTCTGAGGAAGCCTGGGCTGCCGTGAAGGAGATTGCAAAGAAGGAGCTGTCCAACAAGCGCCTGTACGTTGTGGATGCTTTCTGCGGCGCAAACAAGGACACCCGCATGGCTGTCCGTTTCATCATGGAAGTGGCCTGGCAGGCACACTTCGTCACCAACATGTTCATCAAGCCCACCGCTGAGGAGCTGGAAAACTTTGAGCCTGATTTCGTTGTTTACAACGCTTCCAAGGCCAAGGTCGAGAACTACAAGGAGCTGGGTCTGAACTCCGAGACTGCTGTTATGTTCAACATCACCAGCAAGGAGCAGGTCATCGTCAACACCTGGTACGGCGGCGAGATGAAGAAGGGCATGTTCTCCATGATGAACTACTTCCTGCCGCTGAAGGGCATGGCCTCCATGCACTGCTCTGCCAACACCGACCTGAACGGCGAGAACACCGCCATCTTCTTCGGTCTGTCCGGCACCGGCAAGACCACCCTGTCCACCGATCCCAAGCGTCTGCTGATCGGCGATGACGAGCACGGCTGGGACGACAACGGCGTGTTCAACTTCGAGGGCGGCTGCTACGCAAAGGTCATCAACCTGGATAAGGACTCCGAGCCCGATATCTACAACGCCATCAAGCGCAACGCTCTGCTGGAGAACGTCACTCTGGATGCTGAGGGCCACATCGACTTCGCTGACAAGTCTGTCACCGAGAACACCCGTGTGTCCTACCCCATCAACCACATCCAGAACATCGTCCGCCCCGTCTCTTCTGCACCTGCTGCAAAGAATGTCATCTTCCTGTCTGCTGACGCATTCGGCGTTCTGCCTCCCGTCTCTATCCTGAGCCCCGAGCAGACCCAGTACTACTTCCTGTCCGGCTTCACCGCCAAGCTGGCAGGCACCGAGCGCGGCATCACCGAGCCCACCCCCACCTTCTCCGCTTGCTTCGGCCAGGCTTTCCTGGAGCTGCACCCCACCAAGTACGCTGAGGAGCTGGTCAAGAAGATGAAGATGAGCGGCGCTAAGGCTTACCTGGTCAACACCGGCTGGAACGGCACCGGCAAGCGCATCTCCATCAAGGACACCCGTGGTATCATCGATGCTATCCTGAACGGCGATATCAACAACGTGCCCACCAAGAAGATCCCCTACTTCGACTTCGAGGTTCCCACCGTCCTGAACGGTGTTGACACCGGCATCCTGGATCCCCGCGATACCTACGCCGACGCTTCCCAGTGGGAGGAGAAGGCCAAGGATCTGGCTGGCCGCTTCATCAAGAACTTCAAGAAGTACGAGGGTAACGAGCACGGCAAGGCTCTGGTCTCTGCCGGCCCCCAGCTGTAAGCTCTGATTCCAGCATTTTTCTTCTGAACTCCATATAAAGAAGCTCCCCACCCTGTGCTCATTGACCGAGCACAGGGTGGGGAGTTTTTGCGTTTCAGCGTCTGTAAACGAAGCATCGATTGCCTTTTGGTGCGTGGTATGCTATCCTTTTTCCAAAGGATGTGAGCACAATGGATGCGAAAACGTTCGGGGCATTTCTCGCCCGGATGCGCAAGTCACAAGGATTAACACAGGCAGAGCTGGCCCAGCAGCTGCATGTAACAGATAAGGCTGTCAGCCGATGGGAACGCGGGGTCGGCCTGCCGGACATCAACACGCTGGAACCACTGGCCGATGCGCTGGGGCTGACCCTTGCCGACCTGATGCACTGCCGCGACCCGCAGGAAGCAGATATTGCACCGGAAGTCCCGCTGGAAGATTTCTTTACCCTGCTGCGCCGTCAACAATCCATTGACTGGCGCTCGGTACGGGCAGTTTTGTTTTGGCTCAGTGCCGCACTGGCCATCTGGGGCATCCTCGCCTGCCCGGGCCGGATGGCCGTCCACTGGCGTACCCTGAGCAATGGGAACCTGCAGGCAGACGGCTGGCTTCCCTCCTGGGTGTTTTTCCCATTGTTCGTCGGGATAGAATTTCTCTCGCTGGAGCTCTGGAACAACTTTGAGCAGACCGGCTACTACCGACACTGGGGTGAGATAGGTGCCTCCGTCACCCGCTCCATGAACTTCTGCTCCCCTACTGTCCGGCTCTGGAAGTTTGTGCTCGACCTGCTGTTCTTCTTCGGGTTCGGCTTCGTGGTCCCCTGCGCTGAGATGATGGCGATTCTGATCAACTGAAAAAAAGAAAGCCCTCCTGTCGCACTCAGGCGAAAGGAGGGCTTTCTATCATCTTATCAGAAGGTTTCCGTTCTTATATTCCTCTGATTTTAAGATCCTTTACTTTTCGTTCTTTGCACGGCGTTCTTTCAGATCGCTTTCCATCTGCGCCAGGGTCTTTTTATCCAGATTGAACACCACGCCGTACGCAATGATCATCACGATATAGCTTCCCAGATACATGACCGGCACCAGATAGCGCATCCGGGTTGCCACTTCGATCGTCTGTGCAGCCTTCAGAGATGCATCATAGCCCAGTTTGGTTGCCAGAACAAGGCCCAGAGAAGGTCCGATGCCCTGTGCAAGCTTACGGAAGAAGGAGTGCAGTGCATAGGTAGTGCCTTCTTCTCGCACGCCAAATTTCCACTCGTTATAATCGATCGCATCTGCCATCAGAGACCAGCTCAGGCAGTTTCCGACACCGCCGCCCAGCATTGCAATGATCTGACACAGGACATAAAGGCTGAGGCCCCGGCCGTCCGGTGTGATGGGCAGAACCAACATCAGGACGTAGGCCAGCGCACAGACTACTGAACCAAAGGTCACGGCTTCCTTCTTGCCAAAGCGCTTGACGATACGGCCCACAAAAGGACTGAAAATGAAAACGCCAAAGTAGGAGATCATACCCACAAGGCCGGAGATCTTTGCATTCTTGAAATAAGCCTGGAACAGGATCTGGCCTGCAGTAGAGGCACCATACATACCAATAAACGTTGCGATAGGTGCCAGCGTTGCGCCCACAGCCGGGCGATTATGGATAAAGTTGTTGAACGCCTTCATGACGTTGAACTTCGGTGCATCCTCTTTCAGAGTGATCGTGGTGTCCACACGCACCTTTGTGTTCGTGACCATAAAGCGGAAGCAGACCAGACCGATCAAACCCATGATCAGAGCGATGACAAACATCTGCTCACCGCGCAGGTTGTTCTGGTTATCATAAATGATCACCGGGATCAGCATACCGGTAAGAAGCCCACCGCCCATAGAACCAATGGAGCGGAAAGTCGACAGCTGTGCACGCTGGATCGGGTCATCCGAAATCAGAGACAGCATCGAGCCATACGGCACATTTGCAACGGTGTAGAAAGCATCCCAGATCATATAGCCTGCCACAAACAGAATGTTCTTGACCATACTGGGAGCCTGCGGGAACGGCAGATAGCAAAGTGCACCAGCCACGGTCAGTCCGATCGCACCGAACCAGATATAGGCAAGGAACTTGTTCCGGCGGTATTTGTGCGTATCCGCATCTACCATTGCTCCGATAATAGGATCGTTGATTGCGTCCCAGATCTGCACGATCAGCAGAAGGGATGCCATCAGGTAGTTGTCGATTCCCATAAACTGCGTCCAATAAATCGTCAGGTAACCTTTGAGCGCAAAACTCATATTGCAGCCAAAGTCACCCGCTGCGTATGCAAGTTTATCACGCAATCCAAACCCTGCAGACGCATCCACTGTTGATTTTCCCATGAAAATACTCCTTCCTGAACTTTCCGGACAATTTTGGCACACGGCCCGCAAGCTGTATGCTCATTTATAAATCCATGATACGGCATCTCTTTCCAAAATGTTAGAATTTTTTTACGATTCCGCCCGAAAAATTTACGATTTAAAAGTATTTCTTGTTGTATCCTTTAATTCATGCAGTGTTTTCGTAATTCTGTACAAACAATCTTTTTCTTTTTTGTATACAAAATATTTTTTCTTAGCCGAATCTTTTCTTTTTGAAGCCGCAATTAATTTTTCCGTTCCTCATCTTTCGCCGGGTGTCCGGCTTGTCAAACTTGCGCTGAACCTCTTTTTCTTCTTCTGTTGCTTCGTCGTTCCCTTCTGCGAACTCGCGATGATTACTTTCAACTGAAAAAGCTGCTCTTTTCAAAAGTCTTTTGCTCTATTGTGTTCAGTCCAATTTTATGTTACTCTATATTTGCTGCAAAACAGCGGCATCGGGCACTGTGCTGCAAATGCAGGTGGTCAGTCTCCTTCCCGGCCAAGCGTCAGGAATGGCATCTTTTTGAAATTCGTTTCTTACATAAGGAAAGGAGCCTGCTATTCATGAAGCCGACTACCAACGACTATTTCCGGCAACACTGGGCAAAGGTCGTCCTGTTTGTGTGCTTTACCGCCGCTGTTTCCTTTTTTGCACCGCTTAAAAGCTTTCAGCTCAAATGGCTCATTGATTCCAAAAGCAAGCAAGAAGCCCTCGGTTACATGGCGCTGGTATTCCTCATTACCTTTACCAGTTGGTTTTTCGAGCGCCTGAGCCGCCGCTCTTTCACCAAGCTGGCCTGCGGTGCCGTTGAGGAAGTTCGAGGCAGGGTCATGGAGCAAGTGCTTCGCCGCCCGGTGGCACAGTATCAGCAGGAGGGCGACAGTACTTACATCTCACTACTGACTACCGATCTGCGCACCCTATACGATGACTACTATATGTCCATCTTCAATATCGTATTCTGGGGCGGTATCATGCTCTGTGCACTGGGGATGTATCTCTATCTCAGCCCGGTCATGCTTATTGCAATCCTTCTGGTAACGATTCCGCCGTTGGTACTGCCCCGGAAAATGAACGAACAGCTTAAAGTTGCCCGGGATGCCTTTTCCCTGCAAATGGCGGACTACACCCAGCAGCTCAAGGAACTTCTTGGCGGTTTTGAAGTTATCCGGAGCTTTCTGCGAGAGGATGCCTATACCGCTCGTCATCGCACTACCGCCGCACAAGCGTGCGCCAGTGAGCAGAGCTACCAGCAGAGCTTGAATTCCATGGTAGTCAACACATCCCTCATCAGCAATCTAATCTTTCCCGTGGTCATGCTCGTGGGTCTGTTTCTTGCATTTGACGGCCGCCTGACCGTAGGTGCTGTTTCCACTGCCGCCAGCATGGCAAACTTTGTCATCACACCCTGCAACCAAATCGCTCAGTGCTGGGCCAAGGTGAAATCCTCCAAGGGCATCCGTCAGCGTCTGGAAGCTGCCATGTCCGTTCCGGAAGCTCCTTCTTCTGCCGGTCAGCCTGTTGCATCGCTGGAGCGGATCGAATGCCGAAACACCAGTTTTACCTACCCTGGTGCAGCTGCTCCGGTGTTGAAGGATATCTGCCTGACCGTGAGCAGACAAGAAAAGATTGGTCTCACGGGTGAAAGCGGATGCGGAAAATCCACACTGGCCAAGCTGCTCTTCCAATATTATCCGGATTACAGCGGTGATATTCTGTTCAACGGCCAGCAGCTCCGGGACATCGACCGCAGCAGTCTTTACCACCGGACAGGCTATATTGCCCAGACAACGTATCTGTTCAATGATACCCTGCGCAGCAACATCTGTCTGAGTGAGAAGTTCTCCGAACAGCAGATAACCGGTGCCCTTGAAGCTGCCGGTCTGACCGACTGGGTGCAAACCCTACCGGATGGACTGAACACTCTCATCAGCGAAAACGGTAAAAATCTTTCTGGCGGTCAGCGCCAACGCATCGGCATCGCCCGGTTGGTACTTCGTCGGTATGACCTCATCATCGCCGATGAGATTACTGCCAGCCTTGACCCGGAAACCAGCCAGCAGGTGATGCAGAATCTGCTCTCTCTGCCCTGCATAGTCGTTGCTATTACCCATGATGTGTCCGGTGCTTTTATGAAACGTTTTGATAAGATCTACCGTGTTGAGAACGGCGTTGTGCGCCGCATATAAAGCAAGGGCCATTGCACGAGAATCTGTGCAATGGCCCTTGCTATTGTTTCTTATTTCGCCGCCTCAAACTCGGCTTCGATCTCCACCGAAGGAGCCGGAGTAACAAGGCTGACCACCACGCAGACAAGCAGGGAGGTCAGGAAGGCAGGCAGCAGCTCATAGATGCCGAACACACCGCCCAGAGGGCTGACGAGGTACTTCCAGACAAAGACCATCAGGCCGCCGGCGAGCATTCCGGCCAGCGCGCCCTGCCAGTTGCAGCGCTTCCAGAAGAGCGCACAGAGCATGACCGCACCATACGCACCGCCGAAACCGGCCCATGCAAAGCTGACGATGCCGAACACACTGGAATTGGGGTCACGGGCCAGCACCACGCCCACCACGCTGACGCAGATGATGGTCAGGCGGGCAGCAAACAGGCTCTGGCGCTCGGTCAGCTTCATGTGGCCGAACTCCTGCAGGATGTTCTGGGAGACGCTGGACGCGGCGGCAAGCATCTGGCTGTCGGCGGTGGACATGGTGGCGGCAAGGATGCCCGCCAGGATCAGGCCCGCCAGAACGGCTGCCAGAATGCCGTGCTGTGCAATGAGGTTTGCAATGCGGACGATGACCGTCTCGCTGGAGGAGCCGCTCAGGTACTCCAGCGCGCCTGCCTTGGTCATGCCAAGGCCCACCATGCCGATGATGATGGAGGCTGTCATGGCAATGACGACCCACACGCTGGCAATGCGGCGGCTGAGCACCAGCTTCTTTTCATCCTCAATGGCCATGAAGCGGAGCAGGATGTGGGGCATTCCGAAATAGCCCAGGCCCCACGCCATGGTGGAGACGATGTCCAGCAGGCTGTACGAGGTGGCCGTGCCCTCGGCAGCGTTGTGGCTGGCCATCATGGTCAGGTAGCCGGGCAGGCTCTGAGCGTTGGCCACAACGGCATCCCAGCCGCCTGCCGCGCCAATACCGTACACCAGCACGGCCACAAGGGCCAGGCTCATCACGATGGACTGGATAAGGTCGGTGGTGGTAACGGCGCGGAAGCCGCCCGTGATGGTATAGCCCACGATGACGCAGGCCGAGACCACCATGGCCGCCATGTAATCCACGCCGAACAGGCTGTGGAACAGCTTACCGCAGGCGGCAAAGCCCGAAGCCGTGTAGGGCACAAAGAACACGATGATGATCACCGCGCCCAGTGCGTTGAGCAGATTGCGCTGGTCGTGGAAGCGCAGGGACAGGAACTGCGGCACGGTGATGGCTTCCAGATTGGCCGAATACCGCCGCAGCCGCCGGGCCACGATGAGCCAGTTCAGCCAGGTGCCCAGCGCCAGGCCGATGGCGGTCCAGCCGGGCGAGGCGATGCCGGTAAGGTAGGCAAGGCCCGGCATTCCCATCAGCAGCCAGCTGGACATATCGCTGGCTTCGGCGCTCATGGCCGTGACCAGCGGGCCCATTTTGCGGCCGCCGAGGTAGAAATCGGTGCTGTCGTTGTTGGACTTGCTGTATGCAAACCCAACCAACAGCATTGCCACCAGATAGATGATGATGGTGGCGATGATGCAGATGTTGGTCATATACTTTTCCCCCTTGTCTTTCCAAATGAAAGTACGCTTCTATTTTACCACAGTAAAGCATCAAAGTGCAAGCCTTTTGGCAAAACTTTGTCCTGATTCGCCAAAAGTCCACGAGTGACGGACAAAAAGTTTTCAAACAGAAACGGGAGGTGCCGGTGGGGCATCTCCCGTTTGTTTCAATGATAGAATGTATCAAAATTGATCTGCCGGTAGAACCGCTGCTGGAGCTGGTCAAAGTTCTCGCAGTCCTGGGCCAGCAGCCACATGACCTTGGTGACAACGGCCTCAATGGTCATATCGTGGGCCTCCAGGAAGCGGAAGCGGTTCTTGACCCGCTTGCCCACCTCGTAAATCCCCACATCGCTGCCCTCATAAGTAACCTGCGTGGTCAGGATCAGAATCTTGTGGGTCTTGTCGTAGTCGCCCAGCTCCTCGGCAAAGGCATCCATGAGCCGCTGGGGAATGCCGCCCACGCCAAAGCTTTCCACAATGACGCAGTCATATTGTTGAAAGATAGCCGGGATAAGCTCCGGTCCAAGGCCGGGGGTCAGCTTGAGCAGGAACACTTTGGGGTTCAGCGCCCGGCCAAACTCCACCGGGCCGGTGGGCCAGGGCGAAGCCACATACCGTACCAGCCGGTCGCCCTGCACCAGCGCCAGCGCCGGGAAGTTGACCGACGCAAAGGCATCGTAACTGATGGTCTTGTTCTTCTTGGCGCGGGTGCCCGCAATGACGTGCCCCCCAAACACCACCATCACACCCCGGCTGCCCGGGTCAAGGGCGCAGATCACGCTGTCCCGCAGGTTCTTCTTTGCATCGGTGATCTCGTTGGAAATGGGCTGCTGGGCACCCGTGAGGATGATGGGCTTGTCCGCGTTCTGGACAAGGTAGGACAGCGCCGCCGCCGAGTAGGCCAGCGTATCAGTGCCGTGGCAGATGATGAAGCCATCGTAAAGCGCATAATTTTCCTGCACGGCCTTGGCCATCATCAGCCAGTGCTCCGGGCCAAGGTCGGTGCTGTCGATGCTGCACAGATTGAGCGTTTCCGGGCAGCAGAGCTGCTGCAATTCCGGCAGATGGGCCAGCAGCTCCTCGCTGGTCAGAACAGGCTTGAGCCCCTGTGCGGTGCGCACGCTGGCAATGGTGCCGCCGGTGGTGATAAAAAGCAGGCGCTGCTTGGACATAGGTTTTTCCCCTCCATGGTGTCGATTTTTGCGATGTTTTCAGTATAGCACAGTTCGTCGGAGATGAAAAGTGCGGGGAGTTGAGGTATAATAGTTATCATAAGATCAAACAGTCCTCAACCTCTCCGTCATTGCTACGCAATGCCACCTCTCCTAGTAGGAGAGGCCTTGGCAAAGAGGCAAGGCTTTACGCAATGCCAATGGCTCCCCTACTAGGGGAGCTGTCGAGCGGATGCGAGACTGAGAGGTTGGACAAAAGCAAACCTACCACAAGGAGAAACTGCCATGTCTAACATTGTGATCATCGGTTCCGGCCCCGCAGGTGTCTCGGCGGCATTGTATGCCGCGCGCGCCGGGGTGCAGACCACCGTTCTGACCAAGGGCCCCGGCGCACTGGACCGGGCCGAGCTCATCCAGAACTACTACGGCTTTGCCGAACCCATCACCGGTGCCGAGCTGGAACGCCGGGGCATCGAGGGTGCCAAGGCCGTGGGGGTGGAGTTCGTCACCACCGAGGCCGTGGGCCTGACCTACACCGACAAGCTGACCGTGGAGACGCTGGCCGGGGATTTCCCTGCCGATGCTGTCATTCTGGCCACGGGGGCTTCCCGGGCAGCGCCCCGCATTCCGGGCCTTGCCGGGCTGGAGGGCCACGGCGTGAGCTACTGCGCCACCTGCGATGCCTTTTTCTACCGCGGCAGGGATGTGGCCGTGCTGGGCAGCGGAGAGTACGCCCTGCATGAGGTACAGGCCCTGCTGCCCGTGGCCCACAGCGTCACCCTGCTCACGAACGGGGCCCCGCTGACGGCACAGTTCCCGCCGGAGGTAGCCGTGCGGACGGAAGCCGTGGAAGCCATCCTCGGCGAAGAGCGGGTCACCGGCGTGCAGCTGAAAGACGGCGGGACGCTGGAAGTCTCCGGCGTGTTCGTGGCGCTGGGCGTGGCGGGCAGCACTGCCCTGGCCCGCAAGCTGGGGGCCGAGGTGAACGGCAGCCGGATCGTGGTGGATGACCACATGCAGACCACCCTGCCCGGCCTGTACGCCGCCGGAGACTGCACCGGCGGGCTGCTGCAGGTCGCCAAGGCCGTGTACGAGGGTGCAGTGGCGGGCACCGAAGCCGCCAAAGCCCTGCGGAAATGACCCAGACAGAAAAAGGACGCTGTGCCCTGCGGCACAGCGTCCTTTTATTGCTTTGCTCAGCTCTTGCAGCCGGATTCCTCTTCGATGCCGGTGAAATCGCTGGCTTCCGCGATCTTGGTGGCATCGAACTTTCCGTTCTCATCCTTGGGGGCAACGGCAGGGCCTGCCTCCACAGGATTCACGGTCGTTTCCTCTGCCGCAGGCTTTTCCTCTGCAGTCTCCTCTGCCCGGGCAGCTTCCACCACCGGGGCTGCGGGCGCAGTCTCGGGCTCGGCAGGAGCCTTTTCAAAGGCAGGGGGCCATGCGTCACCGGGAGCGGTCTCCTTGGCCTCGCCCTCGGCGTAGGCTTCTGCAGTCTTTTCGGCCTCGGCGGGGTCCTTTTCAGCTTCCTCGGGGAACTCCACGTTTTCGACGTGGAGCGGGTCCTTGTCGTTCAGAACTTTGTCCAGCACGACGATGGCGGCACCGGTAACAGCCACAGCGGCAACGGCACCCAGAACACGGAACAGAGTTTTCATGGTGAAGTCCTCCCTGTATAAGATAGGATTAAGAGAATGTTACGACATCGTTCTGCGGCTTTTCGGCGGGCTCCACCGAGATGGCGGTCAGCACCGGGCCCTTACCGCGGTAGATGTTGTGGAACTTGTAATTGACCTTGGCGGTCACAGTGACCCAGGCGCGCTGCTCCAGTGCCTTGTAGCCATCATAGCTGCAGGGGAAGCCCACGAACTGGATATCCTGCACACAGCAGGTCATTGCAAAACGGCCGGGCACAAAGCTGTTTTTGCCCGCGCGGTTGGTCTGGCAGACCTGCGCCAGGAACCGGACGGTCTTGCCCGTATACTTCTGGGGCTCGTCCTGGCAGTCCATATACCAGATGCCGAAATCGTCCGCGCCGATCTCAATGATCGGGGCGTTCAGATCGAAGGGCAGCGGGTCAGGGATGTCATCGTATGCCACGCTGCCGTCGGCGAACTCATAGGCGATATCGCACTTGCGGGAGGCCTGACGCACCAGCTTGTGCAGCTCCTGACGGGCGGCATCGTTGTTCACAGCCTCGGCGCGGTTGAACACGATCAGTTCACTGCGGGCGATCTTGTCCAGCAGCAGAGAGCGCATGGAGTTGTCGCGGGCGTAGGTCAGGGCCGTGGTGCCGTCAGCCGTGGCGATGCACTGGTAGACGATCCAGTTTTCGGGCAGGTTGTTGGCCAGATCCTGCAGCAGCCACATGCCGTTGTACTCAATGACCACACGGCCTGCACCGGATTCTTTTTCGAGCCTGGCCAGATTCTGGGGGTTCAGCTCCGCCTTATCCTCGAGGACCTTCAGGGTCACGCCGGGGAAGGCGAACTTCTTCTCGTTATATTCTTCTTCGCCCTCTTCGCAGACCAGCAGCAGGGTCTTGTCGCCGGAGTCGAAATTGGGGTCTTCAAAGGTCTCCTGAATGAACTTGGTCTTGCCGCTTTCGAGGAAGCCCACAAACAGGTAAACCGGGATCTCGTTTGCCATAATCGGTTTTTCTCCTTACACAACTTGCAGCTCAGCAGCCAAACAGTGCGGCAATGGCCTTTTCGTCCAGCTTGGAGCCGATGACGACCAGCTTGCCGCCCACGTCGGCACCGCGCTGACGCACTTCCCACTCGCCGGGGACGTAATCGAACTCCAGCCAGCCGTCGGCACCGCCGTCCACGATGCCCTTGGAGCGCAGGATCATGCCGTACTTGCCGCCGTCCAGCTCGGTCAGTGCATGCTCGATGTCTGCCTTGCTGAACTTCTTGGCCGTCTCGACACCCCAGCTGGTGAACACCTCATCGGCATCGTGATCGTGGTGATGGTGGTGGTGATGGCCGCAGCAGCAGTGGCCGTCCTCATCGTGGTGATGATGCTCATGCTCATCATGGTCATCGTCATCCTCATGGTCGTGGTCGTGATGGTGGTGGCAGCAGTGCTCCTCGTGGTCATCCTCTTCGTGGTCGTGGTGATGCTCGTGCTCGTCCTCATCATCGTCGTCATCGTCATCGTGATCATGGTGGTGATGGCCGCAGCTGCACACACCGTTCTCATCGTAATGATGGTGATGATGCTCGTGTTCTTCTTCCTCGTCCTCCTCGGCATGCTTCTCATTGGCCTTGGCAGCCATGGCGATCAGCTCTGCCTTGAAATCGTCCTTGGAGGACATGGCCTTCAGGATCTGCTCGCCGGTCAGGGAATCCCATGCGGTGGTCACGATGGTAGCGGTGGGGTTCTTCTCGCGCAACATGGCAACCGCAGCGGCGATCTTCTCCTCGCTGGCGGTCTGGGTGCGGCTCAGGATGATGCAGCTTGCGTGGCTGATCTGATCATCATAGAACTCACCGAAGTTCTTCATATACATCTTGACCTTGTTGACATCGGCCACGGTGACAAAGCTGTTCAGCTTCACATCCAGATGCTCAGCCACACCCTCCACAGCGCGGGTGACATCGCTCAGCTTGCCCACACCGGAGGGCTCAATGACGATGCGGTCAGGGTGGTACTGCTCCACCACCTGCTGCAGAGCGGCACGGAAATCGCCCACCAGAGAGCAGCAGATGCAGCCTGCGTTCAGCTCGTTGATCTGGATGCCGGACTCCTTCAGGAAGCCGCCGTCGATGCCGATCTCACCAAACTCGTTCTCGATCAGGACCACCTTCTGGCCCGCAAAGGATTCCTTGATGAGCTTCTTGATCAGAGTCGTCTTGCCGGCACCAAGGAAGCCGGAGAAAATATCGATATTCGTCATAATGCTGTATGCCTCTTTCTTTTTCCAAAAGCCCGCAAGGGCCGTTCAGCAATCAGAGCCGCAGAGTGCTGGCTCAAAAATCTTACACTCCTATTATAACAAGGCTGTCAATGGGAAACCGCCTTTTTTGATGAGAAAATTGTAACTTTTTTTGCAGTTTGGCTGCGTTTTCAGAAAACGCTGCCTCCCGGACACAAAAAAGCCCCCGGAACGGGGCAGAAAGCCCGGAGCAGCAACTCCACGCAGCCGGTGTCCATGTTAAATTTGCAGACTCTTCCATCGTACTTCATGTTTGTGTCCCTTCTGTCTTACGGCACTCTTACAGGGGGGTCTGTCGTGCTTTTTTGTGGTAAGGTCTAGGACGTTTTTCGATGGAAGCAAGGGATTCATTCTGTTTTCCGAAGAATACAAAAAATCCGAACCCTTCTCCTATCGGAAAAAAGTTCGGATTTTGTTGATGTGGTGCACCTCCAGGGACTCGAACCCTGGGCCCACTGATTAAGAGAGCAAGCCGTGGGTTCGTCTCAAAAGATGGAAACTTCGAATTATCGTTATTTTTGTGCAAAGCAACGTGATTTTTTGCCCGGCAGTTTCTGCATCCTTTGTCAGATTTTGCAACAAAAAGCACCCTTTGCACGTTTTGAAACCGTGCAAAATCCGTGCAGAAACCGTGCACTTACTCTCCGACAAATAAAATCGCCCTATCCCCTACCGACTTGACGGCATTGGTTTGAGTAACCGCACACCAAAAATCGAGTCTTGGAGGATACGACTATGAACAAATTGCTTTCCTGCCGCTACAACATGGACACCAACCGGATAGAAGCCCAGTTCGCTGATAGCTCTGCCGTTGCCATCGACTGCATTGCCATTGAGGACGAGTACGGCAACACCCCGGCACAGCGGGCAGAACTGGACTGGCTGCTGTACAACAGACCACTGGAATATGCACAGCTTGTGCTAAATGGAAGGATGGAGCACTATCTCGCTCTCGGCTGTGATCATGGCAGGTTAGAAGATTAACGCTCTTCTGTAAAGGACCATTTACCCACCGCGTATCCATAAGGCTATCATAGATTCGTTGGTATTTTTATCCCTTTCGTTTTTTGGTTTCCTGCCTTTTATAGCAGAAAAAACGTCTGTGCCATCGAAGGTACAGACGTTTTCCTATTTCGCCGTTTCTATTCGTTTATAGGCTCTTTCTGGGCTGATGCTTCAATGGCAGCAATCGGTTGTCGCAGCATCCACCAATGCCACTGACACATCATTTACATTGGTGCCAGTTGGCCCGGTAATGAGCAAACTTCCAATGGCCTGCAGCGCGTGATAAGCATCGTTGTTCTGCAACGCGGCAAACACATCCCAACCTGCTGTACGAAGTGCGGCATCGGTCTGGCCGTCCACATAGCCGCCCGCTGCATCCGTAGGGCCATCCGTACCGTCGCTTCCCACCGAAAAGACACAGCAGTGTTCCAGCCCCGCAAGGGCCGGAGCTGCCGCCAGCGCCAGCTCCTGGTTCCGCCCGCCCAGACCGTTTCCGGTCAGGTGTACGACCGTTTCACCGCCTGCAATGTAAGCCAGCTTTTTGCCCCGTCCTGCGTGGGTGCGGACGATGGAGCCGAGGAAGCTGCCTGCTTCCCGCGCTTCGCAGCAGAGCCGGTCGGTCAGAAGGATCGGTTCGTATCCACGTTCCCGGCAGGCTGCAGCCGCAGCGGCGCACAGTTCCCGCACGCTGCCGGTGATCCGGGTGGTCACGTTGTCCAGCGTTTTCGGCGTTTCCTGCTTCAGCAGCGCCTGTGCCTGCTCCGAAAGTTTCAGGCGATATTTTTCCGCAATAGCCAGGGCCTGTGCGCAGGTGGAGGTATCCGGCACCGCCGGGCCGCTGGCGATCATATCCAATGGATCACCCAGAATATCGCTGAGCACGATACTGAACACCTTTGCCGGAGCGCAGGCACTGGCAAAACGGCCGCCTTTCACACCGGAAAGACGTTTGCGGATGGTGTTCATCTCTACGATATCCGCTCCGCTGGCAAGCAGTTGTGCGGTGATTTCTTGCAGCTCCTCACCGGAAATAAGCGGCTTTTCAAACAGGGCGCTACCGCCGCCGGACAGCAAAAACAGCACAGTGTCCTCCGGGTGCAGGCCATGGACAAGTTCCAGCGCCTTTTCTGTTGCCGCAAAGCTGTTGGCATCCGGCACAGGGTGCCCGGCCTCATAGCAGCGCACGCCGGGAATTTCCGCTTTCACATGGCCGTATTTGGTAACGACCACGCCATCCTCCATCTGCCCCAGCGTTTTTACCGCAGCATCTGCCATCTGCCATGCCGCTTTTCCCGCTGCAACAAGGAAAATACGCCCGGAATGCGGCATCTCTGACAGAGCACGTTTTACTGCAGCATCGGGTTTTACGGCTTGGATTGCAGAGTCCGTAATTTGCAGTGCTTCCTGATAAAGTTCCTGTTCCATCTCAGATATCCCTTTTCTGAATCACTCTTCCAGCAGAGAACCACCTCATTTTTATCGGCCGATCTGAATGCCGGTCAGGTATTCATAATACTGCGCAATGGCGCTGTGGTCCTTCTGGCCGCCCTCATGATTGTGCAGCCACTGCAGGATCTCCTGGACTTCGGCGGTCATTGGCACCGGCGCACCCACGGCATGGGCGCAGTCCAGCACGTTGTTCAAATCCTTGATGTGCAGGTCGATTTTGAAGCCGGGCTTGTCGTTGCCCTCGATCATCATGGGAGCCTTGGCGTTCATGACGGTAGAACCTGCCAGACCGCCCTTGATGGCCTGAAAGACCAGCTCCGGGTCCACACCAGCCTTCTGTGCCAGCGTCAGCGCCTCGGCCAATGCCTGAATATTGCAGGCCACGATGATCTGGTTTGCCAGCTTGGTGGTGTTGCCTGCGCCCACCTCGCCACAGCGGACAGTGGAAGCGCCCATGGCATCCAGCACCGGCTTATAGGCATCAAAGACCTCCTGCTTGCCGCCTACCATAAAGCTCAGGGTGCCGTCAATGGCCTTGGGTTCACCGCCGGAGACGGGAGCATCCAGCATCTCCACGCCCTTCTTCTGCAGCTCGGCATAAATCTCCTTGGAAGCAACCGGGTTGATGGACGAGCAGTCAATGAACACTGCGCCCGGCTTCATGTGTGCGGCCACGCCGTTTGCCCCCAGCATCACTTCCTTGACCTGCGGAGAGTTGGGCAGCATGGTGATGACCACATCGCACTGTGCGCCGATCTCCTGCTGCGTTGCACCCTTTGCACCGACAGCTTCCAGCTCCTGCACCGGAGCCTGACTGCGGTTATTTACCAGCAGGTCAGTGTAGCCTGCCTTCAGCAGATTTTTTGCCATGGGCTTGCCCATGATGCCAAGACCAATAAAACCGATCTTCATTTTATTTTCTCCTTTTTTGTATCGTTCTACCGTTGAAGGATTCAGGAAATCACGATTGCTTCATACGCTTCCAGCCGATTCAGCGTCAGTTCCAATGCCGTTCCATCGTCTTGTACTGTCACCGTTCCGCCGTTCAGCGTATGCGCCTGTTTCCCTGCAAGACCGGGGAAACGCAGGGTCACGTTCTGCATTGGGATCGGGCGGAAATAACTATTTGCAAAAACACCGCTGCCATTTATGAGCTGTACAAGGAATCGGTCCGTTTTTTTGCACAGAACCAGTTCCACGCTTGGGTGCAGCCCGGGAGCAAGTTCCGGCAGACCACATATCTGATGCAGAACGTCCTGGATCAGATGCAGTGTATTATCGAATCCCTCATTGAAATAAAAGCTGCCCGCGAGCCATGGCAGGCAAACACCTTTTCCTTTTCCATATGGTGTCACGCCCACACCCGGAATGTCACTCACCTCTGTATAATAGCATCGCTCCGGCGGTCCGAAGGGATGTTCCGGAATCAGATGCAAACAGGTCTGCGTTTGTTCGCAGAACACAACTTCGTTCAATATCGCCCCCGGAGCGATATAATGCGCCTCTGCACTACGTGGAAACAGCGTTTTTTCCGCTTCGCACAGTTCAAATACGCTGGACATCCGGTCTTTCCAGCTGTTCCGGACTTCGCAGATTCCGAGGCAGCGTAACTCAGGCAGAATTCCCGTGGACAAAACCGTGCCGCCCTGCTCTGCATAAGTGTCGAACATTTCAGCCTGTTCTTGCGTCAGTTTTTTCAGATCTGCCAGAATCACAACATCCCAGCGATGCAACAATTCCGGTTTCAGTTCTGCCAGTTTCATTTCATCAAACGGAATATGGCTTTCCGTCAGTGCGCGGATCCATCCGTAAGATTCCGGGTCATTCCTTGCCATGACCGGTCTGTTCACCAGCAGGACTTTTGCTGCACTGGTCAGTCCGGCATACAATTTCTCGTGTGCTTTATGAAAATCAAACGCTGGTTTGCTGGCTGTCAAAGCGGTCCGATCCTGGTGGTTTCCCAGATGGCCCATGATATACAGGCTCACACTGCCCGCATTGGCCAGATTCTGCCACTGACGGAGGGCAAGCTGCGGAGCGCTGACCGAGGTATCACGATACCGGAATCCCATAAAGTCAACACTTGCATTGTCTGCCGGGCGTTCCCGCAGCGGTCCTGCGGTTTTTCGTGCATTGCTAGATGCACTGTACTGCCATTGTGCTACACCGATCTCTGTTGCCGATTCTGTGCGGATGTAATCCAGATTGTTGATGGCAAGTTCCGGATTGATTTCCCGAATCGTTTTTACCAGACGTTCCCGGTACTTCTTTGTACAGGCAGACTTAAACGACGCATACTTTTTATAATCCGGATTGCCCGGATCATCCTTTTGCGGAATTTCCAGCCCATACTGTTCCCGGAACAGCCTTTTGCAGTTTTCGCAGTGACAGGGGCCATGATAAACACCGCTGTAATCCACCACCAAAAAGCCGCTCATGTTGCAGAACACGCCATCAAACGGATGCGTTGTCAAAACTTCCCGAAGGATCTCCAGGCTTTTTTCCTTCTGATAGGCTCCATTCGGGCAGGTCTGGATGTTGCCATTGTAATTGACGACATTTCCGTTTTTGTCCCGGTATGCCCAATCCGGGTGCTTCTCAAAGATAGGTTCCCGGATCTTTGAAAAATCGGTTCGCGCAATGACGCGGATCCCGCGTTTATGGCACGCTTCGATCATCTCCATCAGACTGCTTCCGGTCAGATAGGGGCTTTGTGTCTGAAAGTCCAGCTTTGTCTGATAGCTGGCAATGATTCCGGCCGCATTCAGCGTTACAACTGTTGCACCATAGTCCGCCAGCTGCTGGGCGTATGCTTCCGCATCAATATCCGCCATATCCGTTTCCCGGAGGTTCGTCTGGATCATCCGCCACGGATAGTCCGTCCACCAGTGTTTTACGTCCATAGTGCCTCCTTACATCCACTCCGATGGATCACTCCATCCGCGCTTGCCAAGATATTTTTCAAAGTCGATCTTTGCCGCCTGCTCTTTGGTCAATCTGGTATTCAGCATTTTTGACCAACCGCCTTCTGCTTTTTCACCGTTCATAGCATCGGTCGGCCGGAGCAGATTCAACAAAGGCTCTCCGGCTTCAAACCGCCGGGCGTTTTCTTTGATGATCTCAATGCTGCGTCCCGCTCGGTTCGGAACCTGCGGCGTGCAATGTGGTGTCAGATACACGGTATCCATATCCCACAGAGGGCTGTCTGCCCCCAATGGCTGTTCTTCCGTCACATCCAGACCGGCACCGCTTAAATGTCCACGGTTCAGTGCATCTACAAGATCTTCCGTGCAGACGATACCACCTCTTGCCATGTTTACAAGGAACGCACCCGGTTTCATCTGCGCAAGTGTTTCCTTATTGATCATGTGATATGTTTCATCGGTCAAAGCCAGCGTCAGCACCACAAAATCCGATTTTTCCAGCAGCGGCTGGAGCGTATCGCCATCATTTGCACAATATTTTTTTTCGATGTAGTCAAATCCCTTGATTGGAAATTTATCATACGCAACGATATTCATTCCAAGCGCATGCAGACGCTCTGCCAGCATACGCCCGTTATTGCCCATTCCAACAATGCCGACGGTCCTGCCATACAGACCGCGCCACTGATTGGAGCCGTCCACACCCCAATGATGTGCAGCCTGTGCCGCCAGCAGTTCCTTTGTGTGATAGCAGTTCTGCAACATAAAATAAATGCAGTGCTCTGCCAGAACAGGGGCACTGCGCCCGGCAGCACCCGTCACAGGGATCCCGCGTGCAAATACTTCCGGACGGGCAGAACCATTCAGGCCGGCGTGATCACAGTGGATCCACTTTAAGGTATTTTCGCCCAGAATGCAAGGATCCACATCCCCCATCAGGATACAGACATCAGCATCTTTTACTTCTTGTTCCAGCTTATCCTTATCGTAAAAATCCACATAGCAGAATTCCGCCTCTGGAAAAACCTGGCGCAGTGCACGCATATTTTCCTTGTCGTACCAGACGGTCGCAACAACTTTTTTGATCTTTGGCATACTCACATTCCTCCCTGTATCAGGATCGTTTCCATTATTATAGAGTCTTTTTGCAGATTCATATATCCATAAAATCGTTATTTTGCTTTTATTTTCGTTTTGTTTTTTATTATTATCTATTTTAAGAACAAAAACGCAAATTTTTGTGATACACTAAATATAGTTTGATTGCGAGGTGTTATAAATGCTGTCTGATCCCACCGATATTGACCGCCGCCTTGAGTTTTTCAGTGAACTTCTGTCCTGCCAGAATCATTTTTACCGCTGGGTCTATGATTCGGATGGTTTTCTTCAACAGACCAACTGTAAGGATCTGGCACTGAATAAGCTTTTTGTCAAAAGTTCTTCCTTCCAGTATCTTCTGGAACATTCCAGGGAAAGTTCCGCTCCGTTATTGCTCAGTTCCTCGCTGAATCTTTCATGGTGCGCTGCCTTTGAACATCTTGATGGAAAACTTCACCGTATCCATGTCATCGGCCCGGTGTTTACTTCTGAGCCTCCGCTCTCCGAAATCAGCAACGTTCTGAAATCCAGCCGGATCACCGATCATTGGAAGCCAAAGTTCATTGCGATCCTACAGCGTGTTCCGGTCACAAGCACAAGCAGTCTGCTGCAGCAGCTTCTGATGCTGCATTACTGTATTACCAATGAAAAGCTGCTGGTCAGCGATATTGTCTTTCAACATAACAAAGCACCGCTTTCAAATGAGGGTTCAACGGTCGGACGCGATCGGATGAACGTTTATCGTGCCGAACAGGCTATGCTGCGGATGGTCCGGGAAGGAGATTCGCAGTACGAAGAAGCGCTCGGCGCTGTTGCAATGGTCAGCACCGGTGCTCATATCATGGAAGGTTCCGCTCTTTCCAAAGCAAAGGTATCACAGATCATTTTTATTACTTTGTGTTCCCGCGCTGCGATCGAAGGCGGACTTTCTCCGGAAGTTGCATACAGCCGGAGCGACGCCTATATTCAGGATGTTCTCGACTGCAAGACCGTATCCGAGGCAGCCTCCATCGGCCATACGATGTATCAGGACTTCATCCAGCTTGTCCATAAATGCCGCACCAACCCGAACCTGAGCAAATCGGTTCAAAGTTGTTGCGACTATATTGAAAACCATCTTTCTGAAAAAATCACGCTTTCATTTCTGGCAAAGCGTGTCGGCTATGCAGACTACTACCTTTCCCGCAGATTCAAAGACGAAACCGGCGTCAGTATCAACACCTACATTAAAATTGCCAAAATTGAACGCGCGAAAATGCTGCTTTCGACCACACAGAAAAGCATTCAGGAAATCTCCGATGGCCTGAATTTTGGTACACGCAGTTTTTTCTCAGAAGCCTTCAAATCCATCGTTGGCATGACCCCGGCCGCCTATCGTCAGAAGTATCAGCACTTATAAACAAAACCGGCTGTAGCATCCATACGGTGCCGCAGCCGGTTTATTTTTTACGATTTTTTGATTTTCTGGAGTGCCTGATTCAGCCCAATGATATCATCTGCTTTCAACGCAGGCCCTGCCTGTTTGAGCAGGTTTTCCATGCGTATACCGGACATCATCTTCTGAAGATTCTGGTTCTGTGCTGTGCTCTTGGCCACATCACCACGTGCCGCACGCGCTTTTGCCATAACCGCATTTACCAGTTTTGCACTTTCCGGGTTTGCCAGTAGCGTTCCAAACGTATCTCGCAGGGAATAGCAATCCTCACAGAATGTTTCCTTGTCGAACCAGTTGATGACATCGCCCTTCTGCCGGAAACTATATGCAGGGTTCTCTTTTGCTGCTTTACGAATGGTCATCACATCACTGCAATGTGATGCCATCGCTTCCACTCGGTGTTCACCTTCCGTCAAAGGGATCGTAAATACAAAGATTCGGTTACCTGTACAGGTTCCCGCCTCCCGTCCATCAACCAGAAGGGTTACCTGCTGTTGATTAGAATAGACCTTGATTTTTGTGGTATCTCCACAGCGTTCCACATAGCGGCTCCCACACAGATGAACAAACGGCTCCTTGTGGTTCCATGCAGCCTTATAAAGGTAGAATGCATCTTTCCGCAGTTTCCGGTCCATTGTGACAAGGCCTTTCTGATTTACGCCATGTTTCCCGCCTTCGTCACGCCCATCTGCTGCAAAATCAAACAAATTCCAGACATGTGTTGCCCACATCCATGGGCGTTCTTCAATACACTTCAGCAAATGTTCATGATAAACGCACTGGAACTCCTCTGAATAATCCCCCCGCTCCGGCAAGTCCGTATGGAACTGTGGATTTGCATCTGCACCATATTCAGAAAAACCCATCACACGGTCAGGAAAACGGCTGTGGTATTCGTCGAAGAAGCTGTCATTCTGTTCCAGTTCTCCCAGATACCACCCAAAATACAGATTATAGCTTCCGATATCTGCCAATTCGACCAGTGGATGTTCCTGTTCCAGCATAAAGGCGTGGGCCATCGTTGTCGGGCGTGTCGGATCCATCTGGTGGCACAGGGTATTCAGTTCCCGGTGATTTTCCATCAGATCCTCTGTCACTTTTCCGCTTGCAGTGATCTCATTGGAAAGGCCCCAGCAGATGATCGACGGATGGTGATGGCACTGCGTGATCAGTTCTCTCATCTGGTCAAGTGTATTCTGCCGACCGTTCGGCATATGCATCGTGATGTACGGGATCTCTGCCCAGACCAGAATGCCCTGTTCATCACACAGATCATAAAATTCCTGTGCGTGCTGATAATGTGCCAGCCGGACCGTATTTGCTCCGATCTCGCGGATAAACTTCATATCCAGTTCATGGTCTTCCCTTGTCAGTGCATTTCCTACGCCCGCCTTATCCTGATGACGGGAAACACCGCGCAACGGATAGGAACGTCCATTCAGACTGAAGCCCTTCTGCGGATCAAACTCCAGTTTCCGACAGCCGAATTTCAGCGACACCGTATCTTTTTCCTGCCCGTCATCCAGAAGGATTGCTTTTGCCTGATAGAGATACGGATCTTCCGTCCCATTCCAGAGGTGCACATCTTCCAAAGTAATTTCTGCGCAGGCATATCCATAACTGACCGCAGAAACTGCATCCTTATCTCCAATGAAAAAATGCACTTGCTGACCGCCTACGCTCCATGCTTCCAGCTTTACAACAGCACTCTTTGCACTAAGATCTATGACCGGGGTAATTTTCAGTCCCGGTGTTCCATCCATCGTCAGTTCAAAATGCTCTGCCGGAACGATTATCAGGTTCACGTTACGGTAAAGGCCGCCATAAAATGTAAAGTCTGCTTTCTGCGGATAGACATAATCGTTTTCGCTGTTATCCACCGTAACGGCAAGGATATTTTCTTCCCGGAGATGTTCCGTCAGGTCCACACGAAACGTTGAATAGCCGCCTTCATGGTGGGCCAGCTTTTCCCCATTCAGGAACACTTCTGCCGTCATTGCAGCGCCCTGAACTTCAAGAAGCACACGATTTCCCTCCGGCAGTTCCGGTTTTTTGAACGCTTTTGCGTAGCAAGCCGTTCCTCGCCAGTAATCGTTTCCTCCGTCCTGTCCGTCCTCAGCATTCCATGTATGCGGCAACGTTACAGGCATCCATGTTTCTGAAAAATCCGGCTGAACTTTTTCACCCTTGGAAAAGTACCAGTCCTCATTCCAGTTTATTATTTTTCGCATCGCTGTTTCCTCCTGCTTCTGCCATCAAAAAACTCCTGAAGCAGCTCAGCACCGTTTCAGGAGTTTGACCGACGCCAGATCTTACTTTTCTGCAGCCATGGCAGCTTTCTGCGCTGCAAGATTTTCTTCTCTGCGAATCTTGTTTGCAGCCTGAACCTCAACCATCTTTTCTGCAGTCAGGGGATACCAATGCATGGCAATGATCGAGCAGACCCAGCCAAGGATCATCATGCCAAGCCACATCAGCATCGTGATCCAGAACACCTTCTGCGTTGCAGGATCGCCGGGCTGCGGCACATTGTCCACATATCCGATGGTCGCCAGCAGAGCTGCCGTGATCATACCGCCAGCAGCAGAAACGATTTTTCCCAGCATCGTAATGGTAGCAACCACCAGACCCGGTTCATACTTTCCGGTCAGATAAAACTCGTAGTCTGCAATATCATGATACATCGTGACAACGGCTGCATTAGTAGTGCTTTTGGATGCAGTCAGCAGCGAATAGAGAATTACAAAAATAGCGGTCGGCAGGGGCTTCACACTGATCTGTGTATAATCTCCAAACAGGAAGAACAGGAACATTGCCACTGCAACACCTGTTGCCAGCCATGTATAACGCAGGTATGCCTTGCCTGCACCGATCTTTTTTGCCACACCCGTGATAAAGAAGATCAGAACAACAGAGGTAATCGTCGTGTAGATGCTGATATTACCGCTGAAACCATAATTGCCGATCAGAACACCGAACACAAGGGTGCTGACCACTGCTGCGCTCGCGACTTCATTGGCAAGCTTATCCGATGCATCCGAAATAACGCCAGTCACAAATGCGGAGTTATGTCTGAGCATTCCAATCATATCGCTGAGCTTGACCTTGACACCGGGACGATAGTGTGCCATGACGCTTTCATAAGTATCGCAATCCTTCAGGGCAAACATTGCCAGCAAATCCATGATCAGGCAAGCCACCACGCAGGTGACACCAATAACCTGCAAAAGCTCAAACGTCAGACCGCCAAAAATCGGGAACAGGACTTTTGCACGATACAGGCTCAACAGCATTGCCAGAACCATCGTATAGATCTGGGAACACCGGCCGATCAGAGGACGCTGCTTCGGATTATTTGTCAGCATGTTAGAAGCAATGTTCTTGCCCTGATTGTGGATCGTACGGCCCAGAACATAAAGCATATAGCAGATTGCGTACGGCATCACACCCATGCCAGGGAATACAAACATAATACCCAGCACCGATGCAGCCATCATCAGGTAACCGATTGCCAGGATCGGGCGCGCTGCGCCAAATCTCTTGGTGTGGATCTTCGGCACGATCACTGCACACAGCGGGTCTGTAACAGCATCAAACAGTTTGCCGGAAGATGCAATGGATGCAGCCAGTGCAGTTGCGAGGCCATAACCGCCCTTGGCAATGTATGCATTCATTGTAAAAACGATCATGAAAAAGTTTCCGACAGCCGGAACCATAGAATAGCAGATGATCTGCCACAGTTTACAGCTTGTGTAATTGGAATTCACATCGGGGGTAGTACTTTTCTCTGTACTCATTTTTTTGATTTCCTCCTGATACTTGGTATATCCGTTTCCATCCTGCAAGCCAGCGCTCCGCCTGCATTTCATAGGCACTGCTCCAAACCGGTCCCGGAAACGCTGCCTACGATGTTCGTTGTTAAGATTATGACATATTGCCACACAAAAGTATATTTCAGAATTTGATATTCTATCTGTAAAATCGATTTGAAGCTATAATCGAACAAATCTAAACGCAAAAAATCAAATTTAAGAACCGACAACTTTGGGTTCTTCTGCTACAATAATTATAAAGCATATCCCGCTTCTTGTAAGAATACCAGATTGGAGGAATTCATTATGAGTAAAATTGTTATTATGGAGTCACTCGGCATTTCAGACGAAGAGCTCGCTGCGCGCAAAGCGCCCTTTGAAGCAAAAGGTCATGTTTTTGCTGTCTATCCCAAAACGACCGATCCGCAAAAACTGATCGAGGAAGCCAGAGATGCCGATGCCATGATCCTTGCCAACATGCCCATGCCCGCGGATGTTCTGCGTCAGTGCAGTCGACTGAAATTCATCGATATCGCGTTTACCGGTGTGGACCATATAGGTTTGGATGCCGCAAAAGAAAAAGGGATCTCTGTAAGCAACGCTTCCGGATATTCCAATGAAGCCGTATCTGAATTGGTCATTGGCATGGTTTGCTCTCTGGCGCGCAATCTTCGTGCAGTAGAAGACCGCTGCCGTGTCGGGAAGGATAAAACCGGCCTTGTCGGCTGGGAGATCAAGGGAAAGACCGTCGGCATCATTGGTCTTGGCAAAATCGGCACCCGAACCGCCGAATTATTCCACGCATTTGGTGCAAACATTCTTGCACAAAGCCGTTCCCTGCATGAAAATGCAGCAAATTATATTGAACAGGTTTCTCAGGAAGAGTTGCTCCGGCGTTCTGACATCGTTGTTTTGCACTGCCCGTTGAATGACTCCACCCGTGGAATGATCAATGCCGAAAAGCTGGCTATGATGAAACCCTCTGCGCTCCTTGTCAATGTTGCACGCGGGCCTGTTGTCGTGGAAAAAGATCTTGTAAACGCCCTTGAAAACGGTGTGATTGCCGGTGCCGCCCTTGATGTCTTTGAAAATGAACCACCGTTGGATCCTGCATCGCCTGTTCTGCACGCCCCTAACTGTCTGGTGACCCCTCATGTCGCGTTTGCCACCCAGCAATCCATGAGCCTGCGTGCGGAGATCGTCTTTGAAAATCTTGCACAGTGGATGGATGGTCATCCAATCAATGTGATTCTCTGATTCCGCCATTCCCATGCCGGGTTCCATCTCCGGACATTTCTCCTTTAAAAGCAATCCGGCACAGCAGATGCCACCACCTGCCTGTGTCGGATTGTTTCTTCATACAGAAAGGGACTTTTATGAACGATTCAAAAAAAATTTCTTTGCCATCTGTGCAGATTCCCACTCTGGAATGTGATGTTCTTGTCGCCGGGGCCGGCACAGCAGGCTGCATTGCCGCCATCGCCGCTGCACGCCAAGGCGCATCAGTCATCCTGATTGAAAAACTGCCCGTCCCCGGCGGCACTTATACCAACGGTGGAATCGGTGCCAATAGTTTTTATGCCATGAGTACCGATCCCTCTACCGCCAAACGAGTGGTCGGCGGCATTCCTTATGAACTGAACCAGCGTCTTGTGGATCTGTGCGGCGGAACAGGTTACTACCCCACCCCCAACGATCCGCACCACAACCCCTATCGTTTTGTTGGCGACCACGAGATCTACAAAGGTGTCGTCAGCCAGATGCTTCTGGAAGCCGGCGTAACCGTCTTGCTCCAGACCATCTGCTTTGCTGTTTTGACAGAAGATCGCAACATCTCTGCCGCACTGATCGCAAACAAAGATGGCTGCAGTGCCATTGCCGCAAAACAGTATATCGACGCTTCCGGTGATGGCGACCTTGCACGATTTGCCGGTCTGGAACAGATCGACATGTGGCAGGATTACCATACCGTCAGCGGTGGCTCCACGGGTCTAGTATTCGGTATGGCAGGTGTGGATATTGACCGGATGGTAAAAGAGAATCCGCAGGGAGCGGTCAAGCTCTCCAGTGCGGAACTGGATGTCCCCGGAATGTGTGCGGAACAATATGCCTTTACCACGATGAAAGATCCCGAACGCTATCAGGCCATCAGTGCTTTGGAAATGCGTCCGTTTACCAGCATGTCCTCCATCCACAAAGGCGAAATGACTTATATCAACAATTCCAAAGGTGTGGACTGCGATGCAACGAAAGCCCTTGATTACAGCACAGCAGAACTAAAAATGCGTGTCAAGATCATGCAGTTTGCCAATGCACTCAAAACAACTGTCCCCGGATTCGAGGAGTCCTATATCAACTGGGCAGCGATCCAACTGGGTGTCCGTGCCAGTAAGATCACCATCTGCGATCACATGATCTCGCTGGATGAAATTACATCTGCGACTCGTTTTGAAGATGAGATTGGTCTGTTCGGCTTTGAGGACCTGATGAACTACAAGCATCCGGAATGTGAGATCAAAGACCCCGGCTTTTACGGTTTTCCTTACCGGATGCTGCTGCCAAAGGGCTGCGATAACCTGCTGATGGCAGGACGCTGTGTCACTACTGATATCAAAGCACATATGTCTACCCGGAATGTTCCCGGCTGTCAGGTCATGGGGCAGGGTGCTGGCGTTGCCGCTGCCCTTTGCGCCAAAAAGGACTGCACTACCAGAGAACTTTCCTATCCTGTCCTGCGGGATGCTCTTTTAGCGCAGGGTGTCATTTTGGAGTAAAACAGATGAAAATCGTTATATTAGATGGCTATACCGAAAATCCGGGTGACCTGAGTTGGGCTCCACTGGAAGCTCTTGGAAAACTGACCGTTTATGACCGGACGAACGTAAAGGATGAGACCGAGATCATTCGGCGTATTGGTGACGCAGAAATCGTTCTGACCAACAAGACCCCCATCTCCAGAACCACATTAACAGCCTGCCCTAATATTGGTTTTATCGCCGTTCTTGCGACCGGGTATAATGTTGTGGATGTCGATGCCGCAAAGGAAGTCGGTATTCCGGTTTCTAATGTTCCGGGCTACGGAACGGCTTCTGTCGGACAATTTTCGATTGCTCTGTTACTGGAGATCTGCCACCACATCGGTCATCATGATGATACTGTCCACAGCGGTCAATGGTCCGCTTGTCCCGATTGGTGTTATTGGGATGCCCCTTTAATTGAGCTCAGCGGCAAAACCATGGGAATCATCGGATTTGGCCGGATCGGACAAGCCACCGGGAGAATTGCAAAATCGCTTGGGATGAAAGTTTTGGCATCCGGCAGCCGCCCGACTGAATCCGGACGTGAAATAGCCGAATATGTAGCTCTGGACACGCTACTTGCTTCCAGTGATGTCATTGCACTTCATTGCCCACTATTTCCGGAAACTGAGCACATCATCAATCGAGACAGCATTGCAAAAATGAAGGATGGTGTGATCCTTATAAACAACTCTCGTGGCCAGTTGATTGCAGAGCAGGATCTTGCAGATGCCCTTAACTGCGGTAAAATTTTTGCTGCCGGCCTTGACGTTGTATCAACTGAGCCGATTCAACCGGACAATCCGCTTCTCAAAGCCAAAAACTGCATTATTACGCCTCATATCGCATGGGCTCCTAAAGAAAGCCGTCAACGAATCATGGATGCTACGGTGCAAAATATCAAGTCTTATCTGACCCATGACCTTATCAATGTTGTCAATAACCTTTGAAACTTTATAAGTCCTAAAGTCCAGCGAGTTGTTGAGCAATCGCTGAAAAACATTGCACAAACCCCAGAATCTTTTCAGAGTCCAACGGCTCAAAAAAATTCTGGGTTTCTATTTTGTTCTATCTGATCTTACAATCGTTACAGGCGATCTTCTGACAAGTCAGTTCATCTTTCCGCCATCGGTATACATATCCAAACGGGTGACTATGAGTTTTTCACCCACCATTTTAAAGTGGTTGAACTCTGTAGCCATCATCGTAAAGGTGGGGGCATTTTCCATACCTTTCGGTGTCAGGTACATCTCATAGACAAACGCCACCGTATCTCCATCCGCAATAGCCTGGAGCAAGGGTCTCATTTCCATCGTGCAGCGATCCCGCTGGTATTTCATGCTTGTACGGTAATCACAATATTTTTGCTCGCCGCCAATGGCGTTGATGATAGCCTGCGGAGCGTAGAGACTGTCGGCGCACTGGAGCCATCCTTCATAATCCGGTCTCCAAGTGCCCCACCAGTCATAACCACGCTATCTGCTGTTGTCCGCATATTTCTTCATTGGCTTCCAAATCGTCAGCCTTATCAAAACCGCATTCTTATTTTACGAAGTGATACAATCGCACTGCCTGCTCCGGAACGGTGCAGTACAAGGGTTTGGGATTTCCCAACAAGCATTTTGCAACGCAAAAAGTGTTTTTGTATAGACGAAAACATTGCTTGCGGATGCTATGAAACCTCTCAACATGCTCCCCAAATTTGAAAATCATTTTGCAAATCAGACCGTCTGTTTTCAAGTTCAACTTGAAGTGGGCGGTTATTTTTCTGCACAAAAATTTTCGAGTTTGCAACCGCAGCAAGCAGGGCGAGTTGGTACCAACTCACAAGTTTTGAATCAGATTTTTCAAATCCGACTTCAAAAATGCTTGTTGGGCTTTGCCCAAACCCGATATTCAGCACAAGAATGTGCTAGTTCCGCACCTTAACGGACGCTGAATAAGCAAATTTCTTGGAGAAAAATTCGTTTCGGAAAAATCGTCGTTGATTCATTTAATATTGCATCAAACCGGAACTATTACTTCCGGTTTTGAAGGCAAAAGCGGAAGTAATAGTTCCTAAAAATTTGAGTAACTTTATGGTATGCTCTTTCCAGAGCCGTTCACATGAACCGGACCTCCCAAGTCCGGTTTTCTCCCTCAAAACCGGACCTGATACGTCCTAAAAACACTTGTTTGATTGTGATATGCTTTCTACAAGCCTTCATCGAACCTTGAAAATCGAATAACCGTCTGCATGGGATACCCGGCCATGACCCTGACAAGGAGAGCCGGAAAACGCCGCTGAAAGGGGGCAGGAAAGCCATGCAGAGAGAACGGCACCCCAAATTTGAGATCACGTTGATACGCAAAACCGGAACTACCAGTTCCTAAAAATAAAATTGGCGATGTGATACACTAAGCCCACAGAAGCACATTCTTCATTGCTTTTTCACAAGTTTTGACAAAGAATGTCCGATTTTTAGTAGACATTCAAATCAACTTTCGTAAAAACCGGACGTAATGTGTCCTAAAAAATCTCCCATGAATGTGTTAACCTAGTTTCAAATCTATCATTGAACCTTGAGAACCGCATGACCGTCTGCATGAGATACTCGGCGATGACCTCGCAAGAGCGAGCCGGAAAACGCCGCCGGAAGGGGGCAGGAAAGCCATGCAGGGAGAACGACGTAAGAACGATGATATTCTATTTCATTTCAGAAAGGATGGTTTGCCTATGACAAAACTAAGCCAACTTAAAATTGACCCGGAGTTCCAGAATCAAATCAACCCTCCGTCGTTTGAGGAAACCCACCAACTGGAAATGAACATCCTCAAGGAAGAGCGTGTGCTGAATCCGATCATCACGTGGAACGGCTATATTGTGGATGGACATACACGCTATCAAATTCTTCGGAAATATCCGTTCATTCCGTTTGAAGTCATCGAAAAAGAATTTTCCAGCCGCTATGAAGCACTCGCATGGATTTGCAAAAATCAACTGGGACGGCGAAACCTGACCCCAGAACAGAAAAAGTTCCTGATCGGAAAGCAGGCAAAAGCGGAAAAGCAAATCAAATCGTTTCACGGTAATCAGTATACTTTGGCATCTGAAAGTGGTCTGGTTCAAAATGAACCAGACCGCACAAAGCACGGTTCACGGTCGAAGGTTGCTGCGGAACATGGAACATCCGAAAGCTATGTTTACCGTGCAGAGCAATTTGCAAAAGGTGTGGAAGCAGCGGAGGAAGCAGTACCCGGAGCGCAGGAAGAAATCCTGAGCGGAAAGCTCCGGGCAACCGACCGTGAAATTTCCTCGATTGCAAAGGTTCCAAAGGAAAAGCGTCCCGAAGTTGTGGCAGAGCTGCGTAAGCCTAAAGCCGAACGGGATTCCAGTATCACGGATTCGTATTCTTCGCCTTCAAAGGACAATGCGTTTATAACGACCTTCAAGCAAGACATTCAGGGGCATAAGAAAGGACTCAACAAGGAAGAAAAACAGAATCTCAAGGATGCCGTCAAGAGCATCTATTCACCTCGCCGTTTGGCAGATGGCGAAGCCATGATGTGCGAGATTCAGGGAGCGCAGGAAGATTTTGTCCGGCGTTGGGAAATGTGTTTTCGTGAATACCCCGATATTCTTACCGAACCGAAGAACAATGAGAAACTGCTGGTTTTTATCGACCGTGCCAGCCGGTATCTTCAGATGGTAAAAGATCGTCTGAACAATGATGGAAACCTGAACTCTCAAATAGTCTAGCACGAATTCAGATGTAAAAACGGAGGTGAATGCCATTTCAGATTATTTGAAACCCAATATGCCGCTGCCACAATATCTGCCGTACGCCCGGTTTCTGCTCGACGCTGACCTGAGCCACACGTCAAAGCTTCTCTACACGCTCCTGCTCGACCGTGCCACACTCTCCCAGAAAAACAACTGGGTGGACGATCGGGGACGCATTTATGTGATCTATCCGCTTTCCAATCTGGCGAAGGATTTAGGGTGCTGCGTTTCCAGCGTGACACGCGCCTTTACAGAATTGGAAAAAACTGACCTTGTCGAACGAGTGCGCTACGGCTTTTCTAAACCCAGCCACATTCTGCTCAAAGTTCCGCATACTGTGCAGAATTGCGCAGTCACAGTATGCACCAGCGCACAAGCTGACTGTGCAGAAACGCACAGTATGATTGCGCAAAAATGCACACCTAACCAACGTAATAAGAACAACCTGAATGATAACCACCTGATAAAATCAAACAATGCTTGTCTATCGTTGAGAGAATACCGGAATGTCTTTCTGACGGAAAAGAAGTATAAGCGGCTCAAGGCTGACTTTGCAGGTCTGGACAGTCTGATTGAGCAGTTGTCCGCTTATATCCAGTCCACCGGCAGAAAGTACGCCGACCACGCCGCAACCCTGCGCATCTGGGCAAAACGGCAAAAGTCAGAACAGAAGCAAGCACCGGGCATCCCGGACTACACCTTTGTGGAAGGAGAAAGCCTATAAAGACGATCGAAAAATTTTGGAACAGCCCCCATCCAGTATTCCCGAAAATATCGAAGATTATTATGGCGAGGACGGTCTGCTTTACTGCGGAAAGTGTCACACCCCAAAAGAAGCGTTCTTTACAAAGGGCATTGCCCTGATGGGTAAGAACAAGCACCCCGTCGAATGCAGCTGCCAGCGCACGGAAAGAGAACAGCAGGAAGCCCTTATTAACCAACAAAAGCACATCGACCTTGTGCGGCGGCTGAAAGCCGAGGGATTTTCTGACCCGGCAATGCTGGACTGGACGTTTGAAAACGACAATGGCCGCAGCCCGCAGATGTGTCATGCACACTGTTATGTAGAGCAATGGCAGACCATGCGCGCAGAGAACCTTGGGCTGCTTCTCTGGGGCGGTGTTGGCACCGGCAAGAGTTTCCTTGCCGGATGCATTGCGAACGCTCTGATGGAGCAGGCGGTGCCTGTGCGTATGACGAACTTCGCCCGAATCCTGAACGAGCTGAACAGCTGCTTTTTCGGGCGAAATGATATTGTGGACAAGTTCTGCCGCTATCCCCTGCTCATTATTGACGATTTCGGCATGGAAAGAGGCACCGAGTATGCGCTGGAACAGATCTACAACATCGTAGACAGCCGATACCGCAGCCGGAAGTCGTTGATCGTCACCACCAACCTGACGCTGGACGAGATACGGCACCCACAAGATACAGCCCATGCCCGCATCTATGACCGCCTGCTGGAAATGTGCATCCCTGTTTCCTGCATTGGGGTCAGTTTCCGCAAAGAGAACGCACAGGAAAAGCTGGAACGACTGAAACTCTTGATTGGATAAACCGAAAATGACGGAAAGCAAAAACTGCCGGGTGCAATAGTCACCCGGCTACAAAGATTTGGAGGTCTGCCTATGAATATGAATCGGCCTGACATGACCGAAACTGTGAAATCTAAAGATTATACGAATAAGTTCTTGCAAAAGGACTCAGCTACGACTACAATGGATGTGGTCACTCAAACCAATGCCGTCAAGTCTCCGACTGACAGCCCGGCAACCACCAAGCTGGTGTACACGGTGGAAGAGATCGCGCGAATGCTGGCCATCAGCCTGCGCTCTGCCTACAACCTGTGCAACAGCACCACCGAGTTCCGTGTCCTGCGGGTGGGCGGAAGCATCCGTGTCCCGAAAGACAGTTTCGATGCGTGGCTCCACCGGGCAGCTTGATAAGGAGGCAACAGTATGGCATATATTACGAAGCGTGGCAACTCTTACAGCGTCCGATACACCTACGAAGATGAACACGGCAAAAGCTGCGACAAATGGGAAAGTTTTCCCACCAAAGAGGAGGCAACGAACCGAAAAAAGCAGATTGAGCATGAGCTGGCGGCTGGCACTTTTCTGATCCCGTCCTCGGTAACGGTGGCAGAGTTCCTGATGGACTGGCTGCCCAAGCAGTGCAGCAAGCACAAGTGGGCGCCCAAAACCTACGAATCCAACCTTTCCACCATTCAGAACCTTATTATCCCCTATATCGGCAGCATGGAGATGCAAAAACTCAAGCCCTACCACATGGAAAACCTCTACACGACCCTGAGCAAAACGCCCTGCGGTTCGTATATCGAGGGAAAGAAGCAGGAACTGACCGAAAAGCAGAAGCAACGGTTCCTTTCCGGCACCACCATCCATGAGGTGCACCGGCTGCTGGGTACAGCCTTCCAGTATGCCGTAGAGTGGGGCATTCTTGTCAAAAGTCTTGTTCCCGTGGACAGCCCCAAGAAGTCCACGCAGGAGCGCGCCATTTGGACGGTGGAGGAAATGCGAGCGGCTCTGGACAGCATGGAGGACCCTATCCTGCATCTGGCAGTCCACCTCACATTGGTGGGCGCACTGCGAGAGGGCGAGATCGTAGGTCTGACCCCGGAAGATCTTGATTTTGATACCGCAGATGGCATCGGAACGTTCCGTATCAACAAGTCCATGCAGCGGGTACGAAAAGAAGCCCTGAATCAGGTAGACGATGGCTGCATCATCAAGGTATTCCCGGATAAGTTGGAACGCAGCACCACTTCCCTCATCCTGAAAAGCACCAAAACCGCATCCTCCTGCCGTACCATCTTTATGACCTCTGCGCTGAAAGAGGAATTGAAGAAGTGGCTGAGTCAGCTGGCATCAGACGAGATGAAAGATCCAACACGCTACCACGACAGCGGAATGCTGTTCCGTCTGCCCAACGGTCTGGCGGTGGAGCCGGTACTCATCCGCAAAAAGTTCCTGAAATGGCAGGATGCACACCCGGAGTTCCCGCGTATCGTGTTCCACGGTCTGCGGCACTCCAGTGCAACCTATCAGCTGATGATCTCCGGCGGCGATGTGAAGGCTGTTCAGGGAACCACAGGACACGCCACGGCGGATATGCTGGTGAACACCTACGCTCATATCCAGCAGTCCTCTCGTGTAGAACTGGGCAAGAAGTTTGAGGAAGGTTTCTACGCCAAACATGAAAGCCCCAGCCCGCAGGCTGTACCCGCCGCAGGCGAACCGACCATCTCTATGACTGCTCTGCTGGAACTTCTGAAGAATGCAGACCCCGAAGTAAAGGCACAGCTCCGTCTGGCTCTGCTGACCTGATGCAAAATTTACCACGCATTTCAAAGCAATTCCAGCCCATGCAAAGGATTCCCACGAAAAAGCCGACCGTGCAAAAACCGTGCATTGATCGTGCAGACCCCGATTTTTCGGGGTTACATAACAAAAAAGAACGTCAAATCTTACGATTTGACGTTCAATATCTGGTGCACCTCGCGCACTCATATCCGAACTTTTCTCCGCTTTCACGGCTTCCCCGAAAGCGACCGTTTCTGTACCTTCCTTATAGTTAAAGGTAATAAGCACCTTATCATCATAGAGATAGATGGCATTGATGAAGGTATCCACCAGTGCCTGCCGCTGCTCCGGCTGGGTCATATCCAGCTTACGGAAACGGAGCAGCCAGAACCGGACGAATTCTTCTTTCATCTTCGGTTTTGCCAGCCGTTCTTCTGCAATGCGGGCTTGCAGTTCCTTCCGCTGTTCTTCCAGCGCTTCCAGCCGCTCCTTGGTGGAACTGGTCAGAATGCCCATCTGGATAGCGTTCAGCATATTGGTGATGCCGACTTCCGTTTCTTTCAACTGCTTTTCATAGATGGGCAAATCCGTGCTTTCCTGATTTTGCAATTCCATGACTTTGGCAATGATGGCATTCATGGAAGCGTCATCTTCCACCAGCTTCATGATTTCGTTGACCACTAGATCTTCCAGCCACTGTTTCCGCACGGCCTTTTTATCGCAGGTCTTTTTCTTCTTGGCAGCAGCACATTTATAAAAAGCCGCCATCATTCTCAGATCGTCCAATTCCGGCTTGCCGACTGCAGATCCACCATGTGGGTGTACAGTCCCTTCCGGGCGTACAGCTCTGCCGGGCTGCCCTGCTCGGCCACGATGCCGCCCGACAGCACCACCACCCGATCCGCACCGGCTACGGTGCGCATCCGGTGGGCGATGATGAGGACGGTTTTGTGTTTTATGAGCCGGGATAGAGCCTCCTGAATGGCAGTTTCGTTTTCCACATCCAAGCTGGCGGTGGCCTCGTCCAGCAGGATGATAGGCGCATCCTTCAGGAAGGCGCGGGCGATGGAAATGCGCTGACGCTCGCCGCCGGAAAGAGCGCAGCCATTCTCGCCGATGTTGGTGTTCCACTTGTCCGGCAGCTTTTCGGCAAATTCCTCGCAGTTTGCCAGCTTTGCCGCCGCCAGAACCTCCTCGTCGGTGGCACCTTTGCGCCCCAGACGGATGTTTTCCAGGATCGTGTTGTCAAACAGGGTCAC